>OGGR01000001.1_pt1 | contig 366713 bp, 312 predicted proteins | sample 1571321 | NCBI WGS metagenome assembly OGGR01 (sample SAMEA2582048, study PRJEB24529) | metagenome | biome: Human gut stool | place: China | collected 2011 | reverse complement strand
ATGGTTTACACCTTTCCCCCCAATAAATGGAGAACCCGATGGGACAAGGTGTGAAGCGGACACAGCCATAACGACAAAGCCCGCCAAAAAGGCGGGCTTTGTTTTGCAGCAGGCAAGCAAATTTAGATGGCCATCTGCTCGTGAGGCGAGCCGTGGTGGCGTAACCAGACAAAACTCAGCGCCACGATCAGCACCATCAGGGTCATGATGGCACCCAGAGTCACCTGACCGGTCATCGGGAAACCGGCCGCCAGCAGGGTCACCACACCGGCACCCAGATTCTGCATCCCGCCGAGAATGGCCCCCGCGGTGCCGGCCTGACCCGGGAAGGGCTCGATGGCGCAGGAGGTGGCGGTCGGGTAGAGAATACCGCTACCGATGAAGTAGACAGCCGCACCACCAACCAGCGAGGCGGCACTCACCACCCCGAACAGCCCCGGCACCAGAATGATCAGCGACCCCAGCGCCAGAAAGGCGATCCCCAGACGCATCAGCTTGCCCTGAGTCAAACGGAAGCTCAGCTTGGCAGAGAGCCAGGCCCCGAACAGATAGCCGGGCAGCGGCAGCACGAACAGCACGCTCACGGTACGGGTGCTCAGTTTCAGCACATCGCCCAGCAGCACACCGGCCGCAGCCTCGAACACTGCCAAACCGGCAAAGGTCGCCATCAGGCAAAGCAGGTTGCCCTGAAACTTGGGGTTGCCCAGCACATGACGATAGGCAGCACCGACGCGCAGCGGCTGACGAGCAGCAGCAGGCAGCGTCTCACCAAACCAGGCCATGATCGCCAGAGTGGCTACGGCACCAAAACCGAACAGGAACCAGTAACCGGCGCGCCAGTTGAACAGCTCGGTCAACCAGCCACCCAGCACCGGGGCCAGCAGCGGGGAGAAGATCACCCCCATGCTCACCAGACTGTTGGCGCGGTTGAGCTCGGCGCCGTTGTAGCGATCGCGCATCACGGTACGGCTCATGGCGCCACCGGCACCGGTACCCAGCCCCTGAATAAAGCTACCCACCAGCAGGGCGGCAAAATGAGGGATGACCTGAATGGTCAGGGTGCCCACCAGAAACACCATCATGCCGACGATCAGCACCGGGCGACGACCGATGCGATCCGACAACGGCCCGTAGACAAACTGGGAGAGGCCATAGGGGATCAGGTAACAGGCCATCACCGCCTGTAACTGGCCCGAGGCCACATTGAAGTCCCCCGCCATCATGGGAATGGAGGGAACATAAAGGGTCTGGGTCATCTGGCCCACAGCGACCATCAGAATGGTCAATAAAAACAACGGATAAAAACTGTGCCGATCCATATCAGTCCCAAAAAATCGAAAAAATGCTGCCGCCCCTCTGGCACAAAATGGCCCAGAGGAATCTGATCACAGAGGCTGTGATGCAATCAAAAACAGTGTTGGAAACAGTAGGCGGGGAGCCCGCCAAGCCACCGCACAGGACGCTTGGTGGTATGGGGGCATCATAGTGATTCAGCTCACAAAAAACGAACGAATCTTTATAATCGGCTTGCCTTAGTTTTTCTAATTTTACGGGGCGTTTCGCCCCGTCCGCAGTTAAAAATCAACGTGTTACCATCTGCTGCGCCTGCTTGATCAGCTCATCCGGCTGCTCCTTGCGCGGCGGTATGGTGATCCCCTTCTGGCAGGCAGGTTTCTCGGCCATCCGATCCATCCAGGCTTGTAGATGGGGTAACCCCTCGATGGAGATGCCGCTCCAGTCATAAATCCGCACCCAGGGCCAGGTGGCGATATCGGCGATGCTGTACTCGTCCGCCAGATATTCGTGATGAGCCAGATGGCTGTCGAGCACCTCGAACAGGCGGCGCCCCTCCTTCTGGTAGCGTTCGATGGCGGCGGGGATCTTCTCGGGGAAGTAGCGGTAGAAGACGTTGGCCTGCCCCATCATGGGTCCTACCCCGCCTATCTGGAACATCAACCACTGGATGGCCTGAGAGCGGCGTTTGGGATCAGCGGGCAGCAACTTGCCTGCTTTCTCCGCCAGATAAATGAGGATGGCCCCCGACTCGAATACGGCGAAATCGTCGTTATCCCGATCGACGATAGCCGGAATACGGCCATTTGGGTTGATGGCGAGAAACTCGGGCTTCTTCTGATCCAGTGCCGAGAGATCAAGAGGAATGACCCGATAGGGCAAACCCAGCTCTTCGAGGGCGATCGCCACTTTGAAACCATTGGGGGTCGCGGCGGTGTAAAAGTCGATCATGATTCACTCCTTGTTGGTCATAGCCAGATTGCACGGTTGGAACTGGGTGCAACACCATAGCCGCCTCATCTTGCAACAAGTGACCGGCTCCAGACCATTAAAAAGCGGCGCACCGTAGGCCAAACAAGGCCACGGTGCGCCGCTGGTGCGCTCTGGCAATGGTAGATATTAGTTGATCATGGCGACCGGCTTGCGCTGGCGCAGCATGATCAGGCGGGAAAGCAGCGGGAAGTAGGACTCCAGCTTGCGCAACAGCACCCGGCTGCAGGCAGGCTCGGCCAGCTCCGACTCATCCAGCACGATGCCGTTTGAGACAAAATAGAAACGGGGGTCACGCACATCCGGCCCGCAGACCGTCAGCTCCTTGTCCCCCTTGCGGATCAGCAGCGGCAAGACCGGCAAACCGATCGTCTCATCCTCTCCCCGGGCAAATCCGGCATCCTGCCAGGGCGCATCGCCGTCGATCAGCAGGATCGCCGCCTCCGTCTTGGCCGGTTGCCACTGGGCCAGGGGGGTCACGGTGATGTGGGCAAAGTGATCACCATACTCGGGTGATGACCGCAAGATGGCCAGCAGTCCCTCGCTGGCAGTAGACACATTTTGACTCACTAATGACAAATTCATGGTTCACATCCCTATGCTCATGACAGCCTGTATCCGGCTGCTGGGATAAGACTAGCGCAGATCTGGTCTATATTGGAGCCGTCAAATCTGGCAGTGGTAATCAATTGGTCGTAGGGGGATAACAGTTGCAATCGCACAAAATACTGGTATCATACCGCGTCCTTTTATCCCCCGTTCTTTAACATCCAGTGGTGAACCTATGCATCCGATGCTGAATATCGCCGTGCGCGCTGCGCGCAACGCCGGTCAAGTTGTAGTAAAAGCCTTCTCCCAGCCCGAGAACATTGAGGCTATCCAAAAAGGCAGCAATGACTTCGTGACCAACGTTGACCGTGAAGCTGAAGCGGCCATCATTCACACCATCAAAAAATCTTACCCGGAACACAGCATCGTCGCTGAAGAGTCTGGTGAGATTGCCGGTACCAATCCGGACTACCAATGGATCATTGACCCACTGGATGGCACGACCAACCTGGTCAAAGGCATTCCGCACTTTGCCGTCTCCATCGCCCTGCGCGTCAAGGGCAAGACTGAACAAGCCGTTGTTTACGATCCGATCCGTGACGAGCTGTTTACTGCTACCCGTGGTAGCGGCGCCCAGCTGAACGGCTACCGCATTCGTGTCGGCAAGGCCAAAGAGCTGGCTGGCACCGTGCTGGCGACCGGCTTCCCGTTCAAGCAGAAGCATCACATCGAGCCTTACCTGAAGATGTTCCAGAGCATGTTCATCGAATGTGCCGACATCCGTCGCTCCGGCTCTGCCGCACTGGATCTGGCCTACGTGGCTGCCGGTCGTGTCGACGGTTTCTGGGAAATCGGCCTGAAACCCTGGGACACCGCTGCCGGTGAGCTGCTGGCAAAAGAAGCCGGCGCCATCGTCACCGACTTCGTTGGTGGCCACAACTACGAAAACTCCGGCAACATCGTGGTTGCCAACCCGCGCGTCCTGAAAGAGATGCTGGGCAAGATCCGCGAAGAGCTGCCGGAGTCTCTGGCCAAATAAGCCAGCTCCCCAGACTTCACCAATATAAAAAAACCGGCGCAAGCCGGTTTTTTTATTGCTGCGATATGCCCTGTCAGGCCACACCAGCTCACTGCTTATTCTCTCCTCCCCGCAGCGGGCACACCATCAGCTCACCCCGTTCCCCATCCCCAAAACAGTTCGTCGCCCTTCTCTCGTTAGCAAATACGCCTTAACCAACCTTCTTGAATATCACCGCACAGAGGCCGGGATAATTATCTGCCCCCCCCTGTTTGCCCTGACCTTCATCCTCTTGCGAAGAACCCCAACCATCAGGCCTCGTACCCATCGCCAGATAAAAAAACACCCGGCACATGGCCGGGTGTCGTGAGGGCAGGCAAAGCGCCCCGACTTTTTATGAATAAAGAGGCCGGTGCACTCCAGCCCCTTTATCAGGCGAGGCGGAAGCGACCGATTGTCTGCTTCAGACCCACCGCCAGCTGGCTCAGCTCCAGACACGCGCGGGCAGTATGATCCGCCCCATGCGCCACCTCATTGGCGGATTCGTTGATCCGCTCGACGTTGCGACCCAGCTCGTCAGACACCGCATCCTGCTCACCACAGGCACTGGCAATCTGGATCGCCATATCGGCGATCTGCGCCACCGCCTCTTCGATCTGCTGGATACCGGTACCGGTCTGTTCGCTTTGGGTGACGCACTGTCGGATCATGTCACAGCTCAGCCCTGTCACCTCTTTCGCCTGATTGGCGCGAGACTGCAGGGTTTCGATGATGGCGACGATCTCGCCAGTAGAAGCCTGGGTGCGGCCCGCCAGGGTGCGCACCTCATCGGCAACCACCGCAAAGCCTCGGCCCTGTTCACCGGCACGGGCTGCCTCAATGGCGGCATTAAGAGCCAGCAGATTGGTCTGATCGGCAATGCTGCGAATGACATCGACCACTACGTTGATCTGGGCGGATTCACGCTCCAGTTCGGCCACCAGCGTGCCAGCCTGCTCAATCTCTTCCGCCACACGGGTGATCGCCACCAGCGAACGCTGCACATCCTGATTACCTTTGCGGGCTAAGGTATTAGCCGCACTGGCAGACTCAGAAGTGTGCTCTGTATTGCCCGCCACATCAGCAACGGTCGCTTTCATCTGGGTCATGGCCGTCGCCACCAGCGAAATCTCTTGCTGCTGGCTCTGAATACCCTTGGCAGACTGTTCGGAAACCGCACTTACTTCGTCAATCGCCGCCCCCAACTGGGTAACCGCAGCCACCACCTCTTCAATCAGACCACGCAGGTTGTCCTGCATCTTGAGGGAAGCTTTGGCCAGCATGCCCAGCTCGTCGCGGCCGATATGCTGACGCTCCAGCTGATGAGTCAGATCGCCGGCGGCAATGGCGTTGGCCTGAGCCACTACCGCTTGCAGCGGCAGGCAGATCTGGCGGGTCAGGAACCAGGTCATCACCACCATGAACACCAGCAGAGCACCAATGCTCACCATGGCGAAAGTGGTCACCATGCTGACGCTGCCAAGCAAGCTGCTGCGGTTTTCCTTCACAAAACCGAGGTTCACATCGATCAGAGCATTAACTGCCCGCTCCAGAGATCCAAAAGCCGCATTCGAGGCAAATAACTGTGCTTTGGCCTGTTCTTGTTGTCCTTGTACCAGCAGTTGATCAAACTCATTCACTGCACCTTGGTAATTGAGCCACTGTTGTTTGGCCTGATTAAACACCTGACGCTCATGATCAGCACCGACAGTCGCCTCATAGGCGTGAAATGCGTTGTCTACTTTCTGGATATTCTGCTGGATCCGGCTGCGGCGAGCTTGCAGATCAGCGGCATCGTTCACCATCAGCAAGGCAAACTGGGCACGACGGACATAGGAGACGTCATAGAGCAGGGTTTCGACCGACAGGACACTCGGCAGCGTAGAGTCGGTAAAGTTCAGCACCCGATCACGCACACCGCGCAATTCGCTGGAGAGAAAAACACCGAAGAGAACGTTGACTGCGGCAATGACCGCAAAAACCACGGCAATCTTTTTGCCGATGGAGAGATTCTTGTAAAACATAGTGGCGGGTGATCCTCTACTGCTGACAGGCGAATGGAGTGTGGCGATCACGTCCCTATGAACAAATCCCCGGACCTTCCTGACGGGAAAAAATGCAGAACACCGGGAAGGTAGAGTTCCGCAAAGGCGCGCACTCTAGCACAAAGCGACCACGCCCTCACTTTTCTTTAAAAATTAAAAGCAACTTAACAAAACCAACAATCGGAGCCGGATCACAAAAAACTTCATATTCACCTGACGCCATTTTTCGATAGCGGCAATCGCCTTGCAGACATAGACAAGGGGCAGCCAAGTGGATGTAATGCCACCATCCACTTTGCACACTCGAGGTCATGCCATGGACCATCTCTCAGCTCTTCCTCCGTTATCCTGGTCACAGCAACTGCGCAGCCAGATGCAAAGCCGCCCGCTCACTGCTCTCGGCCTCTTTATCGCACTGGCTGCCGTCTTGTTGCTGCTGTTGCAGAGTCTCATCATGCTCGCTACTGGTGAAGTGACCAGCGGCGTGCGCTACGGCCTTGTCGGTGGTGCTGCCGGGTTTGCCGCCACCGCCATCGGCGCCCTGCCCGCTCTATTCCTGCGAGCGGTGCCGCAAAAGGTAGAGGACACCATGCTGGGCTTTGCCGCCGGTATGATGCTGGCGGCCAGCGCCTTCTCCCTGCTGCTGCCGGGGCTGGAGGCCGCTGAGGGGATTACCGGCAACGGCTTTAGCGCCGCCGCCGTGGTGGTAGGTGGCATGACCCTCGGGGTGCTGTTGATGTTGGGGCTGGATCAGTTCACCCCGCACGAACATGACAAAACCGGCCCCTGCGGCCCCGGCCATGAGAGCTGCTCCCGGGTCTGGCTATTCGTCTTTGCCATCGCCCTGCACAACCTGCCGGAGGGGATGGCCATCGGGGTGAGCTTCTCGCAGGGGGATATGTCGGTGGGGCTGCCGCTCACCACCGCCATCGCACTGCAGGATATTCCCGAAGGACTGGCGGTAGCGCTGGCCATGTGCGCCGCCGGTTTTCGCCCCTCGGTGGCGGTGCTGGTTGCCATCGCCAGCGGCCTGCTCGAACCGGTTGGCGCCCTGCTCGGGGTCGGGCTCTCCAGCGGCCTTGCCATCGCCTACCCCATAGGACTTGGGCTCGCCGCCGGCGCCATGCTGTTTGTGGTCTCGCACGAGGTAATTCCGGAGACTCACCGCAACGGTCACCAGACCTATGCCACCCTCGGCCTGATGGCAGGCTTTGCCCTGATGATGACCCTCGATACCGCGCTCGGCTAAAGACAATAGCCCCTCTCTCATCAATGCTTTTTGTCACCTGCGGCGCTCCCATATGGAGCGCCGCGTTTCATCTCTCCTTTCGCTTGTGCCTCTCGGCGCCGACGCCATCTTTTGTTATGATCTACAGCAACTTAAATTCAGCCACACGGCTATCAAGACGAGGTCAGCAATGAAAGTAGGTATTATCGGCGCCATGGAGCAAGAAGTAGCCCTGCTGCGCAGCCAGATGAGCAACCCCACCACCCTGCAACTGGGCGGCTGCGAGTTCTATCAAGGGATACTGGCAGGCAAAGAGGTGATCCTGACCCGCTCCGGTATCGGTAAGGTCGCCGCCAGCGTGGCCACCAGCCTGCTGCTGGAAAAGTTCGCTCCCGACTGCGTCATCAATACCGGCTCTGCGGGCGGCTTTGCCCAAGACCTGCATATCGGTGATGTGGTGATCGCCAGCGAGATGCGTTTCCACGATGTCGACGTGACCGCCTTTGGTTACGAGATGGGCCAGATGGCGCAGCAACCCGCCGCCTTCCCCTGCGACGAGAAGCTCATTGCAGTCGCTCAGGATTGCATCGCCGAGCAGGGCAAACACCAGACCAAGGTCGGCCTTATCTGCACCGGCGATCAGTTCATGTGCAAACCGGACGCCATCGCCAAGGCTCGCGCCGACTTCCCGCAGATGCTGGCGGTCGAGATGGAAGGTGCCGCCATCGGTCAGGTGTGCCACATGTTCAAAGTGCCCTATCTGGTGGTACGCGCGATGTCCGATATCGCTGGCAAGGAACAGGTTGAATCCTTCGATGCCTTCATCGAAGTGGCCGGCAAGCACTCTGCCGAAGTGATCATCAAGATGCTCGGCAAGCTGTGATCGAGACCGGCTCGCTTGATTTGATGGCCGACGCCCTCCTCTCGACGATGGCGGCCATTCTGGTAGGGGCAGCCCTGCTGGAGGCGGTGATCCCGTGGCCATCCCATCTGCGTCTTTCGGCCGTCACGCCCTTGCTGACCCGGCTGGGGCACAAAGTGCACAGACCCGATGGTTCACCCGGCCAGCAAATGCAGGCTGGCCTGCTGGCAATGCTGGTAGTCTGGCTCCCCTGCGCCGCCGGGCTCTGGTCGCTGCGCAATCTGGCCCTGAGCGAGCCAGTCTTCGACCTGCTGTTCCTGCTGCTGATGCTCGAATCCCGTCCGCTGCGCGAACTCGCCCATGCCACCCGCTCGCTCGCCACGCAGGAGACCCTGCCGCTGGCGAGATTGCAGTCCGCCCCCTGGCTCAAACGGGAAACCGGCAAACTCTCGGCCATGGGGCTCGCCAAAGCGGTGACGGAGAGCTGCGCCCTGCGTCTGGTCGGCCAATGGGCTGGCCCGCTGCTGGGATTTGCCCTGGCTGGCGTACAGGGCGCCCTGCTCTGGCGGCTGGTGCAGCTGATGAACCTGAGCTGGAGTCGCAAAGATCCCGCCTTCGACCACTTTGGTCGCGCCGCCAGCGCCCTCTATCAGGGGCTCAATGCCTCCGTCATTTTGCTGCTGGGGCTGCCACTGCTGGCAAGCCGTCTCAAACAGGCCGCACAGCTGCTGCGAAGTGGCGCGCTCTGGCCCTATCCCGCCATGGGGATGCTGCTCACTCTGCTGGTAGATAAGTGCCAGATCCGCCTTGGTGGCCCTCGCTACTATCAGGGGGCTCTCCAGCGCTGGCCCGTCATCGGCACTGGTGCTGAGCCAGATAGCGAGACACCGCGCAAGGTACTCAACATTCTGCAAGGGTGCGGCTGGGGCTGGTTGATACTGGCGCTGGTTGTCACGGTAGCGGGGTTATTTCATGGGTAGAGTGTTGCGCTTGCCGATCTGGCTGCCCTGCGTGCTGCTTGCCTGGTTGCCCGGTGTGCTGCTGGCCGCAACGCCGACCCGGGTGGTGAGCGTTGTTCCCCACCTGACCGAGTTGCTCTACGAGATTGGCGCCGGCGACAAACTGGTGGCCATCGACGATGCCTCAGACTATCCCCCCGAGGTCAAAACCAAGCCCAAGGTAGCGAATTATCGCAGCATCAACGTCGAGGCTGTGCTGGCGCAAAAGCCGGATCTCATTCTCGGCTGGCGCTCGGCTCAATCACGGATGCTGGCCCCGTTGGAGCAGCTGGGTATCCCGGTTTTCTACTCTGAGCCTACCGATTTTGCCTCGCTGGCTACCGAGATGCGGGCGCTGGGCAAATTGCTGGGGGTGGAAAAGAGCGCCAACGAAGCCGCCGATCGCTATCTGGCACGCCTGCATGACTTGGAGCAGCGTTATGGTCAGCCAACCGGCGTCAAGGTGTTCTACCAGCTCTGGTACCCGCCGCTCACCAGCGTGAGCGGCAACGCCTGGCCCGCTCAGGCCATCGAGCTCTGCGGCGGAGTCAACGCCATGAGCAATGCCAGAACGCCCTACCCACAGGTGAATATTGAACAGGTCATCAGGGCCAACCCCGCGCTGATCCTGGCCGGGAGTCAAGATCCTGACGCCCTGCATCACTGGCAGCAGTGGTCAAACCTTGATGCGGTGAAACATCACCGACTGATGCTGGTCAACTCCGATGAGCTGCACCGATTCACCCCAAGAGCCCTCAATGCGGTGGAAGATATGTGCAGGGCAATCAGAAAGTAACAAAAGCCAAAGAGACCAAGACCTGAGTGATGCCCTTGGCTTTAAAACCGTTTTTATGAATTGATCACACTCTTTACAGAAAAAGCTGGTACTTTATTTGCTAGCATATGATTCATCTACTGTTTTTGAGACGAGATGCCCACAATGTTCAACGATAAAACGCTACTCATCACAGGTGGCACTGGCTCGTTTGGCCAGCGATTGGTCAAGACAGTACTGGAACGTTATAAACCCAAACGCCTTATCATCTATTCTCGTGACGAGCTGAAACAGTTCGAGATGCAGCAAGAGTTCAACGATCCCTGCATGCGCTATTTCATTGGGGATGTCAGAGACGCCAACCGCCTTACCATGGCAATGCGTGGAGTGGATTACGTGGTTCATGCAGCCGCACTCAAGCAAGTGCCCGCCGCTGAATACAACCCCATGGAGTGCATCAAAACAAATATCCATGGTGCTGAGAACGTCATCCAGGCGGCCCTGCTCAATCAAGTCAAAAAGGTTATCGCCCTCTCAACTGACAAAGCTGCCAACCCGATCAATCTCTATGGCGCCACCAAGCTGGCATCAGACAAACTCTTCGTGGCTGCCAACAATATTGCGGGTCAAGACCCAACCCGTTTTGCAGTCGTTCGGTACGGCAACGTTGTTGGTTCCCGCGGTTCTGTTGTTCCCTTCTTCCAAAAGCTGATTGATCAGGGTATTGATGCCTTGCCCATCACCCATGAAGAGATGACTCGTTTCTGGATCACCTTGCAACAAGGGGTGGATTTCGTTCTGGACAATTTTGGGCGGATGAAGGGGGGGGAAATATTCGTTCCCAAATTGCCATCTGTTCGCATCACAGATTTGGCCAGTGCCATGGCACCAAACCTGCCACACAAGATCATCGGTATTCGCCCGGGAGAGAAGCTCCATGAAGTGATGTGCCCTGCCGATGACTCTTATCACACCTTTGAATTTGATGACTTCTTCGTGATCGGCCCAACCATCAACTTCAATAATCGCAACAACGACTTCTCAAAGACAGCTGCGGGCGAAAAAGGAAAGATGGTCGAGCAGGGATTTGAATACAACTCTCGAAGCAACCCTGACTTTTTCTCCATTGAACAGCTACAGAAGATGAACCAGAGCAAGGTAGCAGAATGATCCCCTACGGCCGTCAATCTATCAGTCAGGCAGATATCGATGCTGTCGTGGAAGTTCTCAAGTCCGACTTCCTGACCCAAGGGCCGGTCGTTCCCCGCTTCGAGCAAGCGGTAGCCGACTACTGTGGGGCTAAATTCGGGGTGGCAGTCAATTCAGGTACTGCAGCATTGCACATTGCCTGTCTGGCGCTGGGCGTCGGCCACGGGGATTGGGTCTGGACATCGCCCATCAGCTTCGTTGCATCCGCCAACTGTGCTCTCTATTGCGGTGCACAAGTCGACTTCGTCGACATTGAGCCCGATACAGGGAACATGTGCGCAGTGGAGCTGGAGAGGAAACTGATTGCCGCCAAGGCGGAAGGAAAACTACCTAAAGTGGTAATACCGGTACACTTTGCCGGCCTCCCCTGCGATATGAAAGAGATCCATCGCTTGGGGCAAGAGTATGGCTTTCGCATCATCGAAGATGCCTGTCACGCCTTGGGGGCTCGCTATCACGATGAACCAACCGGTAATGGCCGCTACAGCGACATCACCGTCTTCAGCTTCCATCCGGTGAAGATCATCACCACCGGTGAAGGGGGGATGGCCATGACCAACGACCCTACGCTTACCAAGACGATGCGCATGCTCCGTAGCCATGGCATCACCCGTGAACCAGAAGACTTTATCAATGAACCGGACGGCCCTTGGTACTATGAGCAGCAGATGCTCGGTTTCAACTACCGGATGACTGATATACAAGCCGCACTAGGGCTGAGCCAGATAGAACGTTTGGAATCGTTTCTCATCAAGCGTCGGCATATCGCAGCTTATTATCAGCGCGAACTACCCCGTCCAGGGCTAGAAATATTAGCCAATCGAGCAGACCGAGTGAGTGCTTGGCATCTATTCGTAGTCAAGCTACCGATTGAACAACGTCAAATACAGTTCACTTTATTACACCGTGCCAATATAGGGGTAAATGTTCATTATATACCGATAACACAGCAACCGTATCACAGTGTCGATAAAAAACCAATTCTTAAACAAGCGCACCTGTTTTATGAACAACTTATATCTATCCCCTTATATTTCGAACTTGATGCAATGCAAGTACATCACATTGTGAACGTTCTCAAAGATTAACTTTCCAAACAAATAGGATGAATACCAGCTCCTGCGGCATAATAAATATTATGCCGCGCAACATTCATATTCATCAATTGCTTTGCAATATCGTTCTTATATGTACTGGCAATAATAACTTTAATGTTTTCACCTATAGCAATAGTATCCGGACTTTCTATGTTTTTCCCATATAACCTTTTTCCATGTTTATCAACAGCATTGTCTAGATAGCTCAATATATGGTACTTAGAAAAAATCTCTCCCTTGTACTGCTCAAAATAACTGCCGGTACCAAATACGAACACTTTTTCCTTATTCATATCACGAATTATATCACCGCCATTCAAGGCCAAATGCCTAAGACCGATCATAACATCTTCCGTTAAGCCATGAGGAATAAATACTGGGCGCTGATGATCCCAATCATTTAAATTCCAGCTAATAATTTTGCCATACTCTTCTGCATTAATAGAAAATGAGCTTCCTGGAAATGGTGTAGAGAACTGAAACCAATTTTTCCCATCAGGATTATACTTACGAGCAAACTCAATCGAGTCAATAATAGTTTCTTCCGTTTCAGTTACATTGCCAATCATAAATAGCAATTCGACCAATAAGCCAGCCTTTTGAGCATTAATTATTGCATCGATTGCACGTACTAACGTAATTCCTTTACTGATAGTATCAAGTACACGCTGATTAGCACACTCGACTCCGTATGCAACTATTGAGAAACCAGAATCTTTCATTATCTTAAGCATTTCATAATCAGAATTTCTGACATTAGTCAGACAAGTCATATTAAGACCCATCGGTTTGACTAGTTCACAAAACTCCAGAACCCGGCGACGACTAACTGTAAAGGTATCATCCATTATCCTGATATTTTTAACTCCATAACGTGCAACTAGGAACTGAATATGCTTAATCGTATAACTGATCGAGTTAAGCCGGATTCTCCTTTGCCATAAATCAGGCGATGCACAAAATGTGCAGGCCATTGGACAACCTCTACCGGTAAGGAGACTGATAGCTTTTTCACCCGTAATTAAGTGATCATCATAACTCATAACATCAACAAGATGATAAGCTGGTAGAGGTAAGTCATCCAATTCTTTAATAAACTGCCTGTCTGGCGATCTAATTATTTTCCCCGTTAGATCTTTAAATACCAAACCTGGAATCGAATCCAGTGGTATACCAAGACAGATATCGCGCATGGCATATTCACCCTCGCCAACTACAACAATATCGGCATTTCCCTTAATCAAGCCTTCTTCTGGTTTAAATGTAAAATGCACCCCACCAAGACATACAATGACATCTGGATAGTTGTCTTTAATTTCTGCAGAAAGCAGTAAGGCATCCTCAGCTTGGACAGTCATGGCGCCAATACCAATCATGTCCGGATGATATGATTTAATCAAGTCAAACAATGACGATTCATTTTTTTTATTGCGGTCATAAATCATCACCTCTATATCCTGTTGCTCCAAGACTGCAGCAATATGCAGCAAACCAATTGGAATCCATGGCATTGCATCAGGACCACTAATACGTGAATAGACTAACAGTACACGATGGGCTTTCATAGTTAGTTCTCATCAAAACTTAAAGTCAGATCATGATAACCAGTTAAAAAACTAAAGTCAGAAAAATAGGTGTTTTGAACCGATATATTTTTATTACGGAAGAGATCAAGTTGAGTAGTTTTTAAGAAATTTAAAAAACAAGATGGATCGTTATGATCCTTAACAGTCACACCATTACAGTGCGCCAGATAAGGCAAATTTCCCGGTACATCAGACAACACAGGGATACAACCGCGCCCCATCGCCTCAATGGTCGCAAAGTCACATATAGAGTATTTTTGCAAAATTATATAAAACTGACTTTTGGATAGCACATATTGAATGTCCGCATGTGGGAGCCGGTCTTTAATCCATAAGACTGAACCGGATAACCCCAGCTGGCAAAGTTTAATGTCTAGCTGTTCACGGCATGGACCATCACCAATAAGAATCCACTGAAAATTATCAATCCCATTTTTTCTAATATTTGCCAAGAAAACAGGGATTCTATCAATGGCTTTTGCATCATTAACCATTGCCACGGTAACAAAACTTAATGTATCTTCAAGAATAAAAGTATCAACCAATTTTCTAATGTTCTCTGATACCGAAAAAACATCTAATTTACAACCATTGTGGATAATGGTTGGTGTCTTGATATCAGAAGACAACTCTGGGCAGGTCTGCTGTAATGCATCAAATCCCCCCATAGAAGGAAACACATGGAAACGGTTTAGAGCAAGACAATGCTTATGCATCAAATACCATGACCAAGACAGCCCTTCACCTGGCTTACCATCAAATGCCAGATACTCATAATATAGACCACCTTGATTATGATAGACCAAGGCTTGGTGTTTTACTGTATACAGACAATTAAAGACAAACGCGGCCTCAACATCATGGAATACATATATATCATCTTGTGAAAAACCATAGTTCTCATGCAGAAAACAAAGTTGTTCATAATATGACTGTAACAATGCCAACCTGTCAACTAACGCTTCAAAGTGAGATAACCTGAATGTCTTATCATCATTATCAATCCAAAGCGAATAGACAGCATCAGAGATAGACTGGTGATTATATTCAGTAGTAATTGCATTGCAATTTATAACACATGATGCCGGCTGTAATGCTCGGTCACCGAATATATAGAAATCGTTCTTTAATAGTTTGTATTTTTGATTGGCTTCTTGTAGACGATGCATGACCCCTTGAGGACCACCACAAGCACCAGAATGATTGTATATGGTAAAAAAGAAGATTCTTTTTTCTCTAGAGTCAAACTCTGGTTCATGTTCATAAATATAAAAATCTTTGGTGTTCTCTATTTTTTGATACACCTCATTCACAACAGAGGAGAAACGAGACTTGTCATCCAAAAAATCAATGGGTGTCAAATGAAATCCAGCGCTAACTCTCTTAAATAAATACGCAGACTGGATGCCCAACTCCCATAATTGAAAAGTAAGTATTCTCTCATATCGCGAATTGGCAACGACCACACTGACATCATCAATAATAGACTGCAATTCACTCGCAGAAATAATAGGGACACCACAGTATTGTGTCCCCCAACGATGATGGTCATTATCACAAAATGCTACGATATTCCAATTTTTACGTAAACACTCCAGTGCATAAACACCTTCCTGCGAAGCACCAAATATTACAATATCGTTCATAAGTTATGATATCCCCAAAAAATAGATCGATAGTTCTCCCTATCGATCTATTACAACATGTTGCTTTGTGATTACTCAAAATAATAACCAAGTCTTGGGTCTGGCACATGCCCACACATCATTCTGTAGCCATCAGTCAAATAGTAACGCGGTGGATGATAATATTCATTCAGGTCATCACTAACCAAAAAGGCATCACCCAACTTATCTTTTTTGACAAAAATGGCATTGGTACCATTGAGATTGCAACCAACTAATTGATAGCCTTTTCTTTTCCCCAACTCAACCATGGCTGCGAGACTTGCCCCCTGATAATCTGTTAGCGTCCAGATGTGATCTTTATTGTAGTTAATCGACCACTTCATTGGTGGAGGAAATTTTGCATTATATTCAATAACCACTACCCATGGTTGAACAACGTCGATATTTTCCCATATGTAATAGTCATTTCCATCTATATCTATGCATAACATTCCTATTTCGCCAGTGAAGTGATTACCAATCAGTATATTTATGTTGTCTCGGTCAATGAACTGATGTTCAAAATGTAACTGGCCGCTCAAAATTTGCTCTGAGAAGTATTTCCGAATCAGTGCCGCATTATTGTTACTGCCTTCAATCCACAAACCACTCCATTGTTTTTTAAGCAATAGCAACGAATTATTTTCCAGACCATCACCAACACCAAACTCGACAAAAATCTTAGGCAACTGTTCACCTAAACGCCTAAACACCTCGGCCAACATGCCATCTTCATCATGCTGAGAATAACATTTGTAGCCATACGGTTCCAAGCGACGAAGGTCTTTATACTTTTCGTGCGATAATAATTCTCGAATCTCTGATGCACAAAGTAGTGCATTGACCTTGTCAATGTAAGCCGATGTTTTGCTCTCTCTTACTGGCTCCATTCCATCGGCTAGATCAATAATTTTAATATTGTTTTGTATGCATAGTGCAAACAAGTCGGTCATTATTTCATTATGGAAAGAAATCGAACAGACCAGAATGAAATCTGGTTTTGCCTCCAGAATAGAGTCTCGACTAAAAGTGTTAACACCCAAGCTAGAATCAAAGCCATTCTGACAAGACTTATCAGCCACACCAATAACATTACAACCATTTAACACTTTTTTTTTCAATAATTCTTTTGTCATCGCCCCTGATGGGTAAAGAAGGACTCGACCTTGACCATTAATCAGTTCTGGGAGAATGGTAAACAACTTCTTATAAACAAAATCATGGATATGGCTGATCATATTTAACCTCAAACGTATTACTATTGCAGATATTGCAGAAAATATTTAATTTTACTTATTATTTCACCAATAGCATCCTCTTGATGAACAGATACGCGAGCATGCTTCCATCCAGGGTAATCAAGATGCCAATTTTCTCCGTCACTTGGCACCCACACGACTGTTTTGACCCCATAACCTGCAGCAATATGGGCACTAGCTGAACGAGGAGTTACAACCAATGCGGCATGTCGAATAATTTTCAACATATTCATCTCATCACCGATGAAAGATGCTCTTGCACCTGCAGATATAAGAATATTTTCTATCTGCACTCGCTCGTCTTCAGTAACTAGCTCTGTCGAGTTTTTTGTAAAAAACGTACCTGTCAATACAACAGGCAATGGGGAGGATTTAATGATCCTGACCAAGTCTTCAACGGAAAAATTTGGTTTAGCCCAATTGGCTGTCGGCTGTAAAGCAATATATGTTCCTGATTCTAGCCCATCTAATGATGGGACATCAGGTAAATCGATGACCGGATTCTCATTAAAAGCCATACCTAAACCTAGATAGTAGCAGCCGAGGTAATTTCCTGCTGGAGAAGAGTCTTTCTCTCGGTGAAACAAGGCATAATTTTCAGGAAGAGGATATGTATTTGAGCCTAAATGCAATAAATCATCACTGTAGGCACTCACAACTGCAGGCAATGTATTGAAGAAAACTTTAAGGCCTGGATTCCTGCGTGCAAATTCACGAGCAGCAACCATAGCACATAATTTATCACCCAACCCCCAGCCGGTTTCTACCACTACTTCAACATTCATATTGCATGCAGAGGTAATCGTTGCCGGAACATCCACACACCCAGGACGCAGTTTTTCTATTTCCCGACAATCCAGCTTCATCGCAATTTCATGTCTGAACTCGAGATGATCGTAACCTTCACAAAGGTCGACCAGCTCAAATTTTTGAGCTAGTGCCACATCACATAGCGAGTTATAAATCTCTGTATGATACCGAGTGTTTGCAACAACTACGATATCAGGCTTTAGACTTATCAAGTCATCGTAGCTATATGCATATAATCCATTCCCACTTCTGCCAATTTTTTTCGGATTGCGATCAAGCGCCCCAACCACATCGAATCCGAGAAAGAGGCCTCTATAAACCAAGTTGAACACAAGTTCCCCATGTGGGGCAAAAATGACTTTTCTCCCCATGTTTTTATGGGGCTCAATATATTTTTTATAGTTTTTTAACACCACCTCAGGCACAGGCGAAATATAACTCTGCATATAGAAGGACATATTAACTCCAAAGCGTAGAACTTCTACAAAAACTCACCAAGCACAACAATTTCAACATTATTATTACGCAAATGTTTTTGCTGAAAATATATCTCTGTACTATAAGCCGGTGAGAATATAAGAATTGCATCAGGCTGAATAGACTCTATCTCCGAGTATGAGACCACAGGGATCCCTGCTGGAGGAATTTTGCCTTCTGGCTTTATGTCACAGAATGCCAGCACATTTAAGTTCCGCAGCTGGGTTTTTTCATACAAATCAAACATTGCTTTACTGGCTGCTGCAAGTACGACTTTTTTACCTTCTTTAATCCAGCGTAATGCATGGGCATTGACTTGCTCACGTAACCCCATGATATTATCGCTAATTGGCCCAGAACACTTATCGCAAAGAGACAAAACACCTTCTTCACCCTTATACAACTGCTGCTGCATTTTCCTGTGCTGTTCACCCAACCAGATCTCGGATAATGATTCATTACGTACATCACCAATAATCTGTTCTCCGTCAGCGTCCCAACAACAAGGAACACATTCACCTGTCCACAAGACACAAAGTTCAGTGCGAATTTTAAAACATGTCCGTTTATGATGAAATTCATCGTCTAACGCTACGATTGTAATATCGCCACCTTTAGGATGTTTATCTGTTCGCTTTTCGATGAACCGAACATTTTCATGCTGACCAAAATGATCCATCATATTAGTGAGATCTTCATCCATATTATGAGCTGTGCGTAAAAACTGTATCGTTATTGTAGTGTCAGAATTCCTACGGTCGCGCTCGGCGATGAATTTTTCAATATTACTTTTCACTTTTTCAAAATGATTATTATTTCTTATTTTTTTATAAGCGTCCGGATCCATAGTGTCAATACAACATAGTACATTTCCACCATACTCCAACAATATATCAATCTTGTCATCATTCAATAAAATTGCATTAGTAGAAACATTTCCAGGACCATAACCATAGGCCTTAAAATATTGTAAAGCATCGCGCAATTTGGGATAAATCAGCGTATCCCCAAAATGATGCAACCAATGGATCGGCATTTTATATTCACGGGATTGATCGACTATTTTTTTGAAAAGTTCCAAGTCCATGTGTCCTATAGGTCTTTTCAGACCAGCTGAACGCGCACACATGGTACAATCTATATTGCAATAATTTGTCAATTCAACCTGAAACAACCCAGGTGCCTTAATTGCATCAGTCATTTTAACTCCTTTTAGTGCACGACCAAAACAGCCATAACACTATAATAATTTGATATAATGAATACAAAAACATTGCCGTTTCAATTCATTAACACACTTGTTTTATAAAGCACCGACATTACTATCTGAAAACAATAATATTAGTGCAAGCGGTTTTATCATTATACTGCAGCCGGATCTCGGCACTTATTTCGCTAGCAAAGGCACGTGAAGCGACCGTAAAACAGTCCACATCCCGTCTTTTGGCCTCTGCCAACGTGATTACCTGATGTTCACCCAATCGAATACAACTATTCAACGCCCGACGATCAATCACGCAGCTAATATTGATACCATGTGTAGTAAGGAACTCATACACTTTCAATCCCAATTCTCCAGCTCCATATAAAGCCGTTCTGGTAATACCTGACTGCTGTAACTTCTGTAACAACAACGGTGCGACCTTCTCATCATCCTGATAGGTAGCCAATTCACCACACTGCTGTAATTGGTCAGGGAAAGCCAGAGCTACCAGTCCTGGATACCAAGCCGTATTACGTAGAATCGGATCTGTGCCATCCAATAACAACTGATATGCCTGCTCACCGTTGCAGACTCGTTCTTTAAGCCCTAGCACTCGGCTATGCGGCAACAGTGGCTGGCTGCATCCCGGCGCCATTGGCAACGATAAATTGGCCAACTCACGCGCTTCATGCCACATAGGATAAAGAATCAGACGATAGAGAATTCCCACCAGGTAATGACACTCGGCGAGTGACGGCCCTTCCTCCATCCAGCCAGCTGCGGATGCTTGCTCACCCCACCTCAACAGGGTGCCAAGAAACGCCTCGCGAGATTGTCGATCGAGGATCGCATCATCAGATTGTGCAACTGGTTTGGTCGTGATCTGGCCATCATTCGTTATCTGATAGCATCGGGTCGAGCTGAGTGCACCATTGAGCAAGATCTCGCTTACTTCAGGATAGGCAGCTAATTGCTGCGCCCATGCTTGGCATGATGCGGGCTGAAATATCTGCAATTTTTGGCTCAGCGCTACCCGGCTCGCACGCTGACTCGCATAAAACATGAAGTAGTTAACATCATTCAGCCCTGCCAACTGATGGAGATTTTGTAACAAGCTGCCACCACATCCCCAATCGAGAATAGCGATCTCGGAGCTGTTTCTTACCCCCTGTTGCACCAAGTATTGCCGCAACCATTGCCTCTGCTGCTGCAAATGGACAACGATCTGCGACCGAGCGCTTTCCAGCCAGCTCAACACCTCATGCCAGAGTGGCGTATCTACTAACTCAGACAAAGTGCGATGCTGCTGAGGAGCCCAGCTGGCGGGGCATTCAAGTCCAAGATCCTCAAGCAGCTCGGCCAGTGTATATCCACGTCGCTGACAGAGCTGATGCAACAGATCCAACGACCAGTCACGACTAGGGAGGTAGCTGGAACGACGGGAGACCGCCAACGTCTTGACTGTCAGTCTGTGTCCGGGTATCTGTAGAAGAAGACGCGCGATAACATCACCTTCGCGCAACAGACAAAACAGCGTAGTTATCCCCTGTTGCTGGCATCTCGCTATGAGCCAGCGAGCAAACCCGTAAAGGACAGGCGCGTAGATACGACCAGCTAATTCTGAGCTGGTCGAGCCATCACTCAGCCAGCGCCATTGTCGCCGCAACCGCTCCAAGCCTGGAATGGCAAGAGGAAACAGACGCTGCTCATACTTCAATTGCGCCAAATACTCATTCCCTAAACCAACATAACAAGTACTCAGCCCAGAAGCCTTTGCCATCTGCAGGTCGGTAATTTTGTCGTCCCCAATATGTAAAACCGATGCGGGTGACCATTGCTGCTCAGCCAACAGACGTTGGTACAGCAGGCCATCCTGCTTGCTGGCCTGGTATTCGCCCGATACATAGACCTTATACAGTAACAATTGTGGTGCCTTGGCACTGAAGAACCGCAGCAACAAGCTCGCAGGCAGGTACATATCCGAAAGCAGCACGATTGGCAGGCCTCGCTGTTGCTGGCCAACTAGCCAATCGACCAGAAGCGGATTAAGCCGCCAATTATCGTATTCCAACTGTAGCTCCAGCTGTCCCAGCGCCTCTCCCTGCACGCTGGGCCAGCAGGCATATATGTGTTCCAGTTGTACTTCTCGGTGACCTTCACGCTGCATCATCAGGCGCCGCGCCGTCGATTCAGCCTCTTTCCGGTATTCAACAAAAACATCAGGATCGTCATTACACAGTAGACCCGACTGGTAGGCCTGCACTGCCAGCTGACGCCAGAGTTGCTCGACGGTTCCGGCTTGACGAAAGATCAAAGTGTCGAAGACATCGCATGAAATTGCACAGATCGGCAGTTCATTCAGCACACCATTCAATTCAGATAGATAATTCGCCACACCTATCCCCCTCTTATTCGCTCAGCCAGACGCTGGTAGCAGCACAGCGCATTATCTACGGCATCATCCATATCGAAATAACGGTATTCTGCAAGTCGGCCCAAAATAATCAGCTGCGGGAACTGGGCTAATTCATCATGGCATATTTGATAATGCTGTTTAGCCTTGTCCGTAAACAACGGGTAGTAAGGTTCCAATCCCTCTCCTGACACATAGGGACAGGGATATTCGTACACGATACTTGTGCCTGGATGACTCTGACCACTGAAATGCTTGAACTCGGTTATCCGCGTGAAGGCTTCTTCATTCGGATAATTGACGGTGGTGACAGGTTGAAATTGCTCTTGCGCCAGATGGCGATGTTCAAAACGCAGCGAGCGGTATGGCAGGCAATTCCCTTCTGCCGGCATCAACTGATCCAGCATACCGGTATATATCAGTGGGCCATCGAAAGGAAGACCATCCAGCAGCGCCCTCTTCTGCAGCCAGTCCAACCTGACATGCTGTTCCATAGGGGTCGACAACCTTACGTCAATCAAGGGGTGCGCAAGTATGCGCTCAAACATGGCGGTATAGCCTTCCGCCGGCACCGCCTGCCAGGGATCGGTGAAGTAGCGATCATCCCGACTCACCACCACGGGCACTCGTGCCGTCACCTCGGGGGAGATCTGCTCGGGCGGTACCCCCCACTGTTTACTGGTGTAGTTGACGAAGGCTTTCTGATAGATGAAATCTGCCAATTCACCCAGCAGGGGATGCGCCTCTTTGCGCAGTTCCAGAATAGGCACTCTGGCACCATCACCAAACCGGGTACGCAGGGCCTCAATCATGGCGGCGGCTTTGTCGGTCTGAAAGCAACGTTCGATGCTGGTCAGGTTGAACGGGATCGGCACCAGCTGCCCGTCGATGCGTGACAACACACGATGCTCATAAGGCAGCCACTCGGTAAACTGCGAGAGGTAATCCCAGACTTCCTTGTTATCGGTATGGAAGAGGTGCGGTCCATAGCGATGGATCAACACCCCATGCTCATCATACTCGTCAAAGCAGTTGCCACCGATATGATCGCGCTGCTCCAGCACAAGTACCTTCCAACCGAGCTGGCTGGCCATTCGTTCAGCCATGACGGTACCGGATAGGCCAGCACCGATGACAATCGCCTGATAGCTCATTGAGAAACCCCGAAAAGCAGTTGAGCCACAATGTTGGGTCGAGCACGATTCTCCCAGGCCAATTGATGCCGCTCATCGAAGAACCAGCCATCCACCACGGATTCATTGATGAAGCATTCGAAACGCGCTACATCACCCTGTTTGAGAAAATAGAGTGCCGTCGCGAAACGGTAGTGCGCCTTGCCTGCCGCGATAACCGATTCGGATATCCCAAATGGACGCGCGTTGTCACAGGCTCTGAGTTGATCAGCCAGCACCTGGTCACGCCGTTCTGACGAACGCTTGGTTTGTCCCCCAAAGCTGTGAGAGTGGATCCGGTAACGGCCATATACCACTGGAATAAAATCGACACTGCCCTTGCCATAAAGAGCATTGAGAATATGCCAGGGGTGATCGAGGATAATTCGACACCCTTCGTCGACCGCCTCCTGTAAATGGCCATGACGGCGGAATGCAATCGAGCTGGCATTCGGGAAACAACCATAGCGGATCAAATGCTCGGCTTGTGCTTGCTGCGGGATATAACGAGCGTTGTAGTAATCGCGCGAATAGTGAGAAGTCACTTCGTTACTATCAGAATCAAACACCTCAGCTTCGTGGTAGCAAAGCGTGCAGCTAGTGTGCGAATCAAGATAATCGGCCTGGCTCTGCAGCTTGCCCGGCAGAGCCAGATCATCCCCGTCGACATAGGCGATGTATTCACCGGTAGCCTCTCTCAGCAAGCGTTTCTGGGTCTTGGCCAACCCCATATTCTGCGAGTTCTGTAGTGCCTTGAGTTGCGGCCACTGCCGTGCCAGCCGCTGCATGATGGACCAGGAGTCATCGCTCGAGCCGTCATCAATGGCAATGACCTCAAAATCGAAATTGGTTTGCTGTTCCAGCAAACTAAGCAGACAGGGCTCGATAAAGCGCCCGAGGTTATACACCGGCACCAGTACGCTGACTTTCATAGAGAATCCAGAAGTAGAGTAAAAAAGAAGCGAATTGGAGAAAATGGACAAGGCTACCGCACGGTCTCTGTCAACCCTTCCAGCCCTTCATGGCAATTTTTACTGCAAGAGCCGTGCCTGACCAAGCTAATTCATTGATATGACTTGATTTATGTGACCTGGCATCCACTATTCAATACGGTCAAGCTGACGGCTGCAGGCCACCAGCATGTCGATGCCGTCCCAGAGCCATTCGAATGCCAGCGCCTGTCCCGGACTTGCCACCCTATCGATACGACAGCAAGGCGACAGCTGTAGCGCACACTCAAGCCGCATTTTATCTGGCCCAACCCAGACACAGGTCTGCATATCCCACGGTTGTAACAGAAACTCATCAAGGGTATCGGCAACAAATTCGGCAACTGTACCTCCTCCGATGTGTGCAAGTCGCAAATTGAGTGCCGGAGTCAATAAGGTGACGCCAGCAAAGGTCTCCAGCTGCATCTGACCATCGAGAGCGGCATTTTGTTGACAATTGATGAGGCGTTCCATCATCAGGGCAGGGCTGTCTGCAAAAGGGGCAAAGACTGCTTCGAGCCAACGACGGCGCAACACACTATCGGGAGTGCCCAACCAGCAAATCGTGGTGGGCGAGGCGCAGGCTTGCTGATTGAAGCGAGTAAAGTCTTGTTGCAAAGCCGCAACCAATTGCCGCCACGCGGCAGCATCCAGGCTGGCTAGCCATTGGCTATCAAATACCGCCATGGAGCGACGATCCGGAAATACAATTTCCTGAGCGCGGGGTGAAAGCGGAATAGCCCGTACCCGACCGATGGTTTCATCACCGCCCCAAATGATGCGAAGGCGGCACCGGGCCGACAACCAAGCGGTGACGCGTTCGTCATGGTCATACCGGATAAAACGGGTACGCGAGGCAATCTCTTGCCACTCGGGCAGAGAGAAAAGCTCGTTCAGGATGGTCAGCATGGCCTCTTGCACCGGGTCGATGCGCGATGAGAGACGTACCACGGACCCATTGCCCATCAGCAGCGCCATGATCCAGGAGTAGAACGCGACGGTCGGCACGTTGGAGGGTACCAGATGAAAAACCATCCCCAAGGGTGCGCGCTCGGCCATGCGTTTGCGCTGTACCTCAATCTGGCGCGGCCGCAACCAAAAGCCAAAGGCGGCCAGATCCGGGTTCTCTCGCCCCTCCATCAGCAGACGTGCAGAGAGCGCAGCCACAAAGTCGCAGATGACGGGCGCAAAGCTTGGCAGCGGGCGAGTAACAAAACCTTGCCAGCCGCTGACGGGAGACGCGAAAGCGACCTCGGGCCCAGCTTGCCACATGGCATCTTCTGCATCTGACCGGATCACTGGAAAGTGTCGCTGCATCCCCTCACCTCGGCGCCTTGCTGACGTCCTGATACATGAAAATAACGGCCACGACGACCGCAGGGACAATCATCCTCGCCCAGTAGCACACCAAGATCTTCGCTGAGTAAACTGTGGCCTGGATAACTTTGGGGAATGGCCGAGAGCACTTGCAACAAGCCAGGTTGGCCGACCCCGAGCGGTCGATGGGTCAGCGGATCTCGCACCAGCAGATCAGCAAAAAGCGGGGCGTGCAGATGGCCATGCTCACACTCAGCAAACACCGACCCCACCTGCTCCACCATGCCATAGAAGTTGTGGACCCGGCTCAGCCCCAACTGTTCATGGCAGCGCAGCTTGAAGGCAGGATTATCCACCGCGAGGTGTTGCAGCTTCTTCCAGCCACCGCTGTGAAAAAGCGTGCCATGCGTCAGCGGCAGTTGTAGGCCGCGCTCACGCAGCGGCTCCAGCAAACATTGCCACACCATGAAGGTGAAGCCGAACAAAAGGACCGGCTGGCCCGCATATTTGTCACAAAACGCCTCGATGACAGGCCAGTTGGGCCGCATCTGCTCATCGAGGGCATAAGTATGGTCACGGCCAAGGAAGGAGAGCCCCAGCGCACCGGCTCCGCGGGCTGAAAAGCCGCTGCGGTTTTGAATAAGGTTAGGTTGCTCCACCAGCAGCATGGGCAGCCGTTGCTTGCCGACAAACTCTTGCAGGATCTTCACCAGCACCTTGCTCTGCAACGCGGCTGTATCCCGATCCAGCACAATTCGTGACGGCGTTCCGGTAGTGCCAGAGGAGGTCAACACCTTGAACACCTCATCTTGCGGCACGCTCTGCCATTGGTCCAATTTGAACAGGCGGGCGGCCAGATAGGGAAGCTCTTGATAGGTCGAGGCCTGGCCCCAACCAAACGCCGACAGAATATTGGCAAAAGCTGGGCACCCCTGCGCATGGCGCTGCGTCAATTCATTCAGGCGAGCAAGGAGCAGCCCACTTTTTTCACGTTGGAGCAGCCCGAAAACCGGCGCATCAAACAGCATGTTCATAGCTGCTCCAGTTGTGTTAACAGGGCAGGATAATCAATCTTCATATTGCTGCGTCGTGGCAAATGATGCCGATAAATGCGAACGCTTGATGGCGGCACCATCAGCCAGCGGGCCAGCTCCAGCTGTAGTGCATCACTGGGGCACGCATCTGCCTCGATGGCTACCAACAGGCGATCATCGCGGCCGGTCGCGGCGCAGGAATAGCCCCTCCCCTGCAACCAGGCCTCCACTTCAGCCAAGCTCACCCGTTTGCCAAACAGCTTCAGGAAACGATTGAGCCGTCCGGTCAGATAGAATCGGTCCGCCTCATCACAACGAGCCAGATCGCCAGTAAAGAGCGCATCCATATCACGCCCCCGAGCCAGATCTTCAGGGCGCTCCGCATAGCCCAGCATCACGTTTGGCCCTTCGTAGACTAGCTCCCCCTCCCCATCGGGAAACCCGGACTCATGACGCAAAGAGAGGCGCCCGCCCGGTATGGCACGGCCGATGGCATCCGGGGCAATCATCACTTCATCGTGCGCCAACCAGGCGATGCGCGGCGCCGCTTCGGTCTGACCATACATCACGAAAAAACGGCGCCCCAGTGCAGCTGCCTGCTCGGCAAATTGTTTTGCCAGTGCCGGCTCAAGTCGTCCTCCGGCCTGGGTCAGTGTCATCAGGCTGGGATAACGCGCCCAGTCAAAACGCAAGCGGTTAAGCATCTGAAAGGTAAAGGGTACCCCCGCCACGCTGGTGACCTGATGGAGATTGACCTCATCCCAGAAGTGGCGCTCAAGGGGGCTGGCAGTGCATGAAACCAGAGAGGCGCCAGCCAAAAGATGGCTGTTGAGCACCGACATACCGAAGGAGTAAAAAAGTGGCAATGAGGTGATGGCTCGCTCACGCCCGTTCAGCGCCAGATATTCGGCGATGGCCGCGGCATTGGCATCAAGATTGGTTCGCGACAATCGCACCCATTTGCAGGAGCCGGTACTGCCCGATGTCGGCAGCATCATGGCCAGCTCAGGGTGAAGCGAGGGCGCATCGCCAAGATGCGCGACTGCCCCATCCTCCAATACCCGCAGACTGACACTAAAGCGCTGGCACTGCTCATGGTGCAACTGGGCATCCTGTGCAGGATCGGCCAGCATGATGGCGTGGCCATCACGCAGGGCCAGCAAGTAGTGAAGCAGATGCAGGGTGGATGTCACAAATGGCAGGTAGACCAAATGGCGACCGGCAGGGTAGATGGTGGCCAACTGCGCCACACGCCGGGCCAGTTCACCATAACTGAGCCATCCCTCTTGCGGGTCTCGCCAGGCGGGCTCCTCATTGTTTTCAACCAGATGCGTCAACAAATCAGGCTGGCTCAAATCACCATCCCCCCATCGACCCCAATCACCTGCCCGGTCACATAACTCGACAAGTCGGATGCAAGAAACAGGGCCACCTTGGCCACTTCATCTGGCGTGCCAATCCGTCCCATGGCGATGCTTGCCACTCGCTCGGCAAACTTCTCTTCTGGGATGGAGTGCGCCATATCGGTATCAATAAAACCCGGGGCAATGGCATTGACCCGGATCTGGCTGGCAGCCAGCTCCTTGGCCAGTGACTGGGTAATACCGATCACTGCCGCCTTGCTGCCGGCATAGACAGCTTGGCCCGAATTCCCCACCCGACCAATAATCGATGTCATGTTGATGACACTGCCCCCCCCCGCGCGTTGCATCAGGCGAGCCGCATACTGGCTGCAATAAAGTGTGCTATAACTGTTGGTCGAAAAGGTGCGTTCAATCTGCCGTTGCTGGACCATGCCGATCAATGCGTCATCCAGAATCCCGGCGTTATTGACCAAGACATCCAGCTGACGGGTCTCGGTAAACAACCGCTGGAAAGCCTGTTTGACCGCCTTCGGCTCAGCCACATCAAAGCAAAGTGGCAAACAGGACACTCCAAAATCGGCATGCATAGCCTCTGCGACCCTAGCAATCTCGACATCATCACGGCCATTTAGCCATAGAGCCGCGCCTTGTGCGGCAAACTGTCGGGCTATAGCCAAACCAATACCGCGGCCGGCTCCGGTGATAAGTACCTTTTTGCCTTGCAGCAACCCGCTCATCAGAGTTCAACACCATTTTTTTTCAGGATCTCGCGAGCCTTGGCGACCGAACTCATGTCAATGATGTCATCGGTATCCAGCAAGATGCCGTAATGATCTTCCAGTTGAGCAATCAGTCCCATATGGGCAACCGAATCCCACTGAGGGATCCCTTGATAACTCAGTACATCGGAAACCTGCTCAACAGGAATACCCAAGGCATCGGAAAATAACTGTTCAAGTTGCATTATCAGTACCTTATAAAACGAGCGATGTGAGCCCGAGCAGCCAAATAGGGTTCTGGTTTGAGCACATACAAACCGAGACCATCTTCTTGCGTTTCATAGTGACGGTAGCCACACGCCTCATGAAAACGGACGGATGGCTGATTGTTGGCAAAAATCTTGCCAAACAGCTGCGACACCCCCAGCTCTTCAAAAGCCAAGTCATTAAGCGCAAACGCAACACAGAAGGGCACTATGTTATTTCGATACTCATCGACATAGATATACATGCCAGGTTCGCAACATCCTGCGTCACGATTGACCTTGATAAGAGAGGCGACCCCAATGGGTTGGTTTTTAAACCACACCAGGTAGTAAAATTGATCGGTGGCGTGCTGCAGTCGGTCAAACCAGCACTGCTGCATCTCGCTCGTGATATAGGTCTTGTCGAGCATTAGGGTGGCAATCTTGGGATCATTACGCCACTGGCGCACCATTTCAATATCATCTTGGGCCAGAGCCACCAACTTGACACCATAGCGAGCAAACTCTTTCAAATTCGTCATATTACCGTCCACCTCACTGAGGTTCTTGATTATCTCTTTTGCCATCAATGAGTTCAATCGAATATCAGCCTCTAGGTTACTGTCAAAACGCGAGTTGAAAGGGCTACAATGCAGCCATTAATATCTTATCGGCTTTTGATGGAGAAACCGCATGGCCATCGCCATTATCCCGGCCCGGGGTGGCAGCAAACGCATTCCACGCAAGAATATCCGTCCCTTCTGTGGCCAGCCCATGCTCGCCTATGCCATCCTGGCGGCGCAACAATCGAGCTGTTTCAGCAAGGTGATGGTCTCCACCGATGATGAGGAGATTGCCGAAGTTGCTCGTCAACTGGGCGCGGAAGTACCATTTCTGCGGCCAGCCAACCTCGCCGATGATCACACAGGTACCACCCCTGTGGTGATCGACACCATCCAGCGGCTCGACCAGCTCGGCATCCAGGCAGAGCACTACTGCTGCATCTATGCCACTGTCCCGCTTATTCAAGCCGATGACTTGAAGGCCGCCCATCAGCGACTGATCGCAAGTAATGCTCCATTTGTCTACACCGTGGCCGAATTCGGCTTCCCTATCCAGCGCGCCGTGCGCATGGATGAGCAGGGCCGGGTCACCCCCTTCTGGCCAGAACAGATGGCGAAACGCTCTCAGGATCTGGAGCCTGCCTATCAGGATGCCGGCCAGTTCTACTGGGGCAGCCGCGCGGCCTGGTTGGGAGGGATCAGCCCGGTGGGGGGAGAAGGGATTGGCCACATATTGCCGCGACACAGGGTGGTCGATATCGATACACAGGAAGATTGGCACCTGGCCGAACTTCTCTATCAAGTGCTGGCCCAAGATGACGTTTAAGGTTGCCTTCCGGCTCGACGCCGGCGCCGAGATTGGGCTGGGTCATCTGATGCGTTGTCTGGCCATCGCCGACCGGCTGAAAACGGCTGGCGCCGAGTGCCACTTTCTCTGCTATCAACTACCGACTCACCTGCTGCCACTGCTGCAATCCCACCAGCATCACGCTCTGTGTGCTCTGGACGATGCAGGCCCCTTGCCCGCCTTACGCCCGGCGTGGCTGGTGTGTGATCACTACCGGATTGATCGGGAGATCGAGCAGACACTGGCAATGCACTGTGGTCAGTTGCTGGTGATCGACGATCTGGCCGATCGCCCTCATCATGGTCAGTTGCTGCTGGATCAGGGGCCACTACGCAGCGCTGCCGATTACCAGCCGCTCACCCCCGCTGGCTGCCGGCTGCTGCTGGGCACCGACTATGCCCTGCTACGCCCCGCCTATCGCCAGCTTGCACGCCAAAAGGTCAGCCGGTGGCAACGTGGCCTCATCTGCTTTGGCGGCGCTGATCCGGCCGGAGCCTGCCTCACGACCCTCAACACGCTGGCTCGACTGCCATGGGCTAAAACCGTCAGCTGGACTCTGGTAGCCGGTGGGGCAAATCCTTTCTGGCCAGAGCTGCAACAAAGGGTTGCCGAACTGCCCGATCTGCCGCTCACCCTGCTGCGTCAGAGCGACCAGATGGCCGACCTGATGAGCCGACACGACTTCGCTATCGGAGCAGCAGGCGGCATGACCTGGGAGCGGGCCTGCCTCGGCCTGCCGACCCTAGCAGTCCCTATCGTCGACAACCAGCAGTTCAACGACCAGGTGATCGCCCGCTTTCAGCTTGCCGAGCGGCTGACCCTGAGCGAGCTGGCCGAGCCTGATCGACTGCTGCAGGCCCTGCAACGCCTTGAATGGCAGGCAGATGACTATCGCCGCCGCGGTCAACAACAGGTTGACGGGCTGGGGCTGGATCGGCTCACTGCCTGGCTGCTGCCACAATCCGATTATCAGCTGTTACCTGATGGTCAACAGTGGCAACTACGCCATGATGACCAACTGCTGCTCACCCTGACTCTGGACGGTCAGCATCTGACATTGCAGGCAGCCCGGCCACTTCAACCAGCGGAGTGGCAAGAGCTGGCACATCGCTTGCAAACAATTTTCTCCCAATCTCCCCTCTATCTTGCCGAGCCACCGCAGATAGCGCCCCCTGCCCCCTGGCAGCCGGCGCTGCAAGGCTGGCAACTTGGCACAGGAATCTGAACACAGATGCAGATCGATCATCGCCCCATCAACCAGGAACAGGCCCCCTATGTGATTGCCGAACTGTCGGCCAACCACAATGGCAATCTGGACCGCGCCCTGGCCATCATGACCGCAGCCAAAGCAGCGGGTGCCAGCGCCGTCAAGCTGCAAACCTACCGCCCGGATACCATCACCCTCAAAAGTGATCGACCGGAATTTCAGATCCACGGCGGTTTGTGGGATGGCCACAGCCTCTACGATCTTTATGAGTGGGCGCACACCCCCTGGGAGTGGCACCAGGCGCTGTTTGCCAAAGGGCGTGAGCTGGAGCTGACGGTCTTTAGCAGCCCGTTTGATTTCAGTGCGGTGGACTTGCTTGAATCACTTGACTGTCCTGCCTACAAGATCGCCTCCTTCGAGCTGGTGGACTTGCCCCTCATCCGCTACGCCGCCCAGACCGGTAAGCCGCTCATCATGTCCACCGGCATGGCGAACGAGGCCGAGATCGCCGCCGCGGTCGAGATGGCACTCAAGCATGGCAACGGCCAGCTGGCTCTGCTGCACTGCGTCAGCGGCTATCCGGCGCCGGCAGCCGAATACAACCTGCGTACCATCCCTATGTTGCGCCAGCGCTTCGGGATCGAGGTGGGGCTCTCTGATCACACCCTGGGATCGGCCACGGCCATCGCCGCCACCGCGCTCGGGGCAACCCTCCTCGAGAAGCACTTCACCCTGGCCCGCGCCGACGGCGGGCCAGATTGCGCCTTCTCCATGGAACCGGCCGAGCTCACCGAGCTGGTAACCTCCGTCAATACCGCCCATGCCGCCCTCGGGGTGGCCGACTACCAGCTCACCGCCAGTGAACAGGGTAACCGTGCGTTTCGTCGCTCCCTCTATCTGGTCAAGGAAATGGCCGCTGGCGAGGTGCTCACCGCAGAGCACATCAAGTCGGTGCGTCCCGCCCTCGGCCTGCCCCCGGCCGATTACGATCGACTCATCGGCAAGCGGGTCAACCGCGACCTGAGCGCCAATCAGCCTCTCAACTGGGATTGGATTGCACAAGATGAATGAAGATCTGCTGCGCCACCATCTGGCGATCATCGAACAGCGTTGGCCACAGCTTGCTGCCCACCTCACGGTGGCACAGTTGGGCGATCTGCAGGTGGAGTTGTGTGAAGGCCTCGGCAGCACACTGCTGGTCAATGGCATACAGCTCACCAGCCGGCACGACCGGGTGAAGGAGGCCGAACTGCAAGCGGCAACTCTTCCCGATGTACCCGTGCTGCACCTTTATGGCACCGGACTCGGCGATCTGCAGAAGGTGCTGCTGGCACGCCCCCGGTTAGAAACCCTCCATGTCCATATCATGCACCACAATCTCTTCACTCTGGTGCTGGCCTTGCTCGAGCACGACGAGTGGCTGCAAGACCCCCGGGTAGAGCTGAGCCTCGCGGCCGATGAACAGGAGATTGTACTCCCCTTCTTCGCCCTCCCCAGCGAACTGGAGCTGGCCGAAGATGCGGCCTGCCGCATTCGTGGTCGTTTGATTAGCGAGATACTGGCCGGGTACACTCGCCAACGCTTTGATCCTGCATCGCCACGGATCTTAAGCCGGCTGGCTGAGAATATGTCTCTGGTGGCAAAAGATGGTGACGTGAGCTCTCTATTTGGCTCTCGTCCTGATAGCAGTGCACTGGTCATCGCCAGTGGGCCCACCCTAGCACAACATCTGCCAAAACTGGCTGGCTGGCTGGTACATCATCCCGACTGGCTGGTAATTTGCGTCGATACAGCGCTTGTTTCGTTACGCAGTTATGGCCTTGCGCCTCATGTGGTGGTCAGTATTGATGATGCGCTTAGCCCAGACAGGTTGCCAGGGGCAGGGTTGGATACAGTCCCTCTTGTCTACGCGCCCATGGTACCATCCGACACTCTGAATACTTGGCCAGGCCCACGGCTTACCACCTACTCTGTCAGTCCCATGTATGCAGCGCTGGCTCGCAAACATCCCAAGGGAACCCTGCATCAGGGAGGAAGCGTCATTCATCCGACCGTCGATCTGGCAGTACAAATCGGATGCACTGAGGTACTCCTGCTTGGTTGCGATTTTGCCTTCCCCGGTGGCCAGACCCATGCCGGCTGGCAAGACGGAGCTCTCGGCCCCAGCGCCAGTCAGGCACTGAGCTGGGTCGTGGATGGTCATGGGAACCGGGTCAGCACCAATCCCAACTTCACAACCTATCAAATTGAGCTAGAACGCTATATGGCAGCCCATCCCGAAGTTCATTTCTGGAACAGCAGCCGAGATGGTGCTGCTCTGCTCGGCAGTGAATATCATCCGGACTTTGTATCATGACGCTCAAACACCATTGCATCACACTCGCCCACCGTTTTCGGCTCGGCCACTATGTGGAGAGTGCCCTGACCCTTCCTGATTTACTCGAACAGGTGTTGCTGGCGCTCCCACATGAACATCACAACGAGGCAGCCAGAATCATTGCTGCATTGCTGGCATGTCAAGAGCGCCATGACTGGCTTGGATTAGCCGATTGGCTGGAAGGTGAACTAGCTGCACTGCTAAGCACCTAGACCGGACTCAGCAAGCCCGCTTCGAGCAACATGTCTGCCAGCTGGCGGGCTTGCCAGAATGGAATGTGGATCGTCTCGGCAATCTCGAACAGGGTCATCTCTCCATCACTGTAAGCAAGCAGGTTCATCATGTCCCGCACAGCCCATCCTGACCAACGGGTCGACAGATCCGGATAGAGACCGCGCTTGCCCATTTGTGGTTCGCAAAGCACCGTTACTCGATAACGTCCATCCAGCTCAATACATTCAATTGCCCTGCGAACCGCCATAAAGCCTCCCGCCAAGCCAGCAGGCGTTACGAGAGAGAGATCATCAAGCGAGGTGTGATACTCAGGGTAACAACCATATTTGGTGCGCATAATCGAGGCGATCGGCAGGTCAACCCCGGGAGCGCACAGCTGACGCTCATTGGAACCTCGATCCAGAAAGCTGAAACGATGAAATCCCGGGTCAATGTGGGCAAGAGCGTGCAATGCGGCTCTGTCAGCCAATGTGCCACCACGGCGTGAGGGCAAATAGGAGTAACCACGTTCATCCCCAAGACAAGAGAGGTTGAACCCCGCCAGCGTCTGTGCCTTGAGGTATGCCAGATGGCGTGACAGGTACACAATGGCGCCCAGCGTTTCAGGCACTAATATGAGGCGATAGCTATACCGGCGACGCGGCATACTGGCGAGCCAGGCCATCAAAAACACACCGACCAAGGGACCCGAAAGCTCGTTGTTGGCCATGGATGGATGGCAAAGATAGCTTGACAGCAGGATCTCTTGCTGGCTCTCTCCTGCCAAACAGATATCTGCATAAGTCAGTGACCCCGGAGCAAGCGTCGCATCGATCACTACCCGGTACTGCCCTGGCAGCAACTGTTCACGAACCCTCTGAGTCAGGCAAAAGCCCCACCGGCGCCGGTAGTAGGAAGTGACATAAGGAATGGCATCAGGCAACTCCGGTAACGAGTGCAGGTGCGGCTGCAGTTCTTCCAAGGACAGAATCGTATCAACAGGCTCTGAATACCCTACCAGATGCAGATTGTGATCGCGAAAATCGACAACCCGACGCCCATCTGGCCCCACTATGTAAGCCTCGTGTACGTTCCATTCTTCAGGCACCTGCCAATCAAAACATTCAGTACCGGTCGGCACTTCGTGAACCTGCAACTCAGGCAGGCAATGGCACAACAATGCCAGGCTTTCTCGCACGCCATTACCGGTTAGGCTTCGATTGATAGGATAAAGGCGCGCGGCCAGATCATACATGGCTTGGCCAATCTGTGCCGGGTCTTGCCAGTCTGCAGGTAAAAAATCCGTGTCAGGAGTCATGGGTATGCTGAACCAATTCGACAATGTGCCCAAGAGGGCTTAGGAAAAATTGAACGTGGGCGCCGCCAAAGGCGATAGCGGGCTGGCTGGGCCCGAGGGGAAGGTGACGCTGAGCCCGAAGTCGTTCGGCTGCCATCGCTATATCTGCCACTTCATAGGCCAAGTGATTAAGCAGGTTATGACGCGTACGTAACGCCTGGCTGACCGGGCTATCGTCACCGGCCGGAGCAATCAATTCGTAGCAAATTTCGGCATCATCGTATGCAAAACAGATATGTACCCGCTGCAAAGGATCGAGCACCGGCTCGCTAAATCGGGAAATCCCGAGAGCCTCGCGGCAATAGCAAACCCCGAGCTCAAGTTCGGATACCACCAACCCGATATGATGCAGTTTCATGCCCCCTCCCGGATGAGAGCATGAGGATGCTCTGCTATCAGTTGTTTGGCCACCGCGGCAAAGTCGGCGCAACGAACCGCCCAGACCGGTAACCGGCCAAATAACCCCTGATGCCACTTGTTTTGACTTTTAAGAGCTTCAACCAGACGGGAAAGATCTATCTCGCTGGCCAGATCGAGTTTTCGCACAAAGTAGTCACAATACCAGGGGCGCACAGCACCGCCCTCGCAGACTTCACCCTCGAAACGCTTCATAAAGCGATAGTCGACACCAAGTTGCTGCTCCACATAGTGGGTGAAGGTAATGCGATCGGGATGGCAAGCAAAACCGGCAATCCAGCCATCATGGGCAGCCAACCAGGCAAAGGGGCTATCTTGACCAAAACAGTCATGACCGCCAGCGGTAATAATCTCGTCCCCCCCCGCACCCCATACGGCCATGCTGAAGATAGGGTCGCGGGTACGCCCCACATCAGGCAGAGTGCGAAACAGTTCCGTCATCAGGCCCACTTCACTGGGAGACGTCACCCGGTCGAAACATACCTGGCGTGTCAGGCTATAAGTGAATGTAGGCACCAAAAGAGTACCCTCGTCTCCAAGCCACTTCTGTATCCCGCTCCAAAAAGCGTGCATTCCAGCGTTATTACTCTGACCAGGAAACTGAGCTACAGCCATGGCGTCAGAGTGAACCATCAAGGCACTTCCGCGCGCGATCCCTAGCATGCTCAGAGTATGAGATAGAGCCTCAATCACAGGGCAAGACCACGACGCAACAGCGCATCACGAATATCCTGAAGTTGCTTCATCGTCGCCAGCTCTTCAGGCTCGAAGCGTACCGATAAAGTCTGTTCAACCAGTAACAGAAAATTGAAATGACCGAGCGAATCCCATTCCGGAAATGCCCCAAGTCCCAACTGATAGTCGCCTCGCGTGACAGTTGCAGAAGGAAACTGCTGTTCTAACAGAGTGAAGAGATCAGTCATGGTGATAAAACTCCAAAAAAGGCAAATTCAGCTGTGCAAGCGCCAGACTATGGAAATGCTCATGAGAGAAACGGGTGGGATCCGGATTATCACAGGGGGATAACGACAGGGATGCCAACCATGTCAGCGCAGGTTCATTACGTTCACAACGGTTCGAGCCAATAACCAGATGCTCGATCCCCACCTCACGCAGTTCAGCCGAGATACGATCCAGCAGCCAGTATTCCAGACCTCTCGACAGAACTCTGCAACTCAGTGCCAGCGTATCGAGAAAAGCAGTCGTTGAATTGACAGGCTGGATCAGCACAATCCCCACCAAACCATGGTCTGCAAAACAATCCCGCAAAGACACCAACCCACAGAACCCATTTTTAGCCAACAATTCGAGTGTGCGAGCATCATGGCGCAAACAGGAGAGATTAAACTGATTGGTTTTTTTAACAAGCTGTTCTGCCCGGGGAAGATTATCCGGCGCCAGAGGATGAAAATTCGCACACAAAGACAAATGGCGCAGATAGTCGCTTTCACTTCTGGCGTGCTCACGCAGTCGCTCACCTTCGGCCAGTGCGCGGTAGGAAGCCTGGCGCAAGCTGTCATCCTTTGTCAGCCCTTGGGCAAAACCACCGTACGAGAGCAGACTATTGGGCCAATCCCAGATCTCTTGCGGCGGTTCAATCACGTCCACCTGCGATAAAGCCGCACGAACTTCGGCTCGCTCCAAAGGGGAATCATCCCAAAACACCAGTGCATCAAGACCAAGGTTAAGAGTGCGTGCGATATGGCGCAAGCCGTCTGATTTTCGTCCCCAACCGATTGCCGAAGCTGCGATTTGTGCTCGCGACAATTTCATCGCACCATGCTGTTCAAACACAAGCCAGACATCGTCAGGGCTATTCTTAGAACAAAGAGCCAGCAAAACCCCGCGGTTGTACCAGTAACGCACAGCCTCCTGGAAAGATTGATATAACTTGCCAGCCCCGTCTTGCCCCAGCTGCAAGCCACTTACGCCATCTTCACCGACCACGCCACCCCAAAGGGTATTGTCGCAGTCAAGTACCAAGACTTTGCGCCGAGGTTCCTGATCACGTGTCCAACGCTCGGCAATCCATGTTGCAAGAGAGCTAATCCCTGGAGCAGAGAGAGGACAGGAGAGCAGGTATCGGTTACGCGGGTCAAAACACCGTTGTGCACCTTCTTTCATCAACCAGCGAGGTAGATCAAGATTAATGAGGTGAAGCTCGGCAAGCCGTTGGGAAAAGCGAGCATCAAGGGTTTTCACCCAAGGATAGAGGTCGGCACAAGCGCTAGGGACAGTGAAAAAACAGGCTCCGAGGTAAACTGGCGTGTCGCCATCCTCATGAAACGGAAGAAGCAACTCATCCAACCACATATCAATCTGTTGCTCGAGAGATACAGGTTCAAGGCTCGACCAATGCTGACAACGCGTCTCCGTAAGTAACTGCTCCCAAAACCAGATTACGACCCGAGCATCACCAGAATTGCAGCTATACCATTGTCCTTGTTGCTGGAAGTGGAGTGCAGCCAATTTGGCCAGCGGAGCCCAAGCAACATTGCCAGGCATCAGAAAGGCGGTTGACGCTAGAGAAAGCGAAGCCATTAGCATTCCCTATGATATGAAAAACTTTTTATATCATACAGTTACAAAGTGGGCGTGAACAGTGCCACACCCCTGAGAAGATTTTACTTAAACACATCGAGACCAACGAAGTAGGTCGTATCGTGCCGTTCAAAAACATCGGCGTAGATTTTCTCGGCATCTGCAAAAAACTGGTCCAGTAACGTTATCGCGGATTCCAATTGTTGTTCAAAATAACCATCATCCTTATTAACCAGAGCTATCATCAATGTAATAATATTTGCATAAAAATAATTTACCGAGCCAATCAGCATTCGATAAAAATGCGCTTCATAACTACTTAATAAATAGAGCAAATAATCGTGGTGACGTTGCATCATGACTTGTACGTCGTTATAATCCCGCGCCACATCACGCCAATCCTCCCGAAACTTATTCAATACCTGATTAAATAAAGGTATATTAAGGGCCAACTTGAAATCAACAAGACTAAGATCAAATGGTTGGAAATAATTATCTAGCAGCTCATCAACCACCTGGGATTTATTAATAATGTCAAATTTAAATGAGATTGCTTGAGCTCGTTTGGCCACAGCCCCTTCAATATAAGCACCATCACTACTATTAACACAATGTACATCAGGATAATCTTTCAAAACACAGGCCATGTTATGAATAGATAATCCGAAGAGATGATTAATGAGAACTTCCCCTCCAAAATTACCAGCAGCGGGGAAGGTATCATTGAGGTCTTGGTGATACTTAGCCTCTTGTTTTTCATTATAATACAGACTCAAAGTGGAGTGATGCTTATCTGCACTTTTATAGCCATTATCTATGCCAAATAGGTATACATCTTTAAAGCCTAATAACGCTGCATAGTTAAGCCCCGTATTCCCAACAAAAGGGTTTGAGTACTCAATGGTATCGAAGTCAAATCGCCCTCCCAAGCGAGAACTCAATAGTTTATACATCGGCTCATTGGGTTTAAATGCCAACCCCGTCCTGCGGAAAAAGGTTTTACATTCAGGGTGTATAACATCCACGCTCAGGAATGCGCAATCCTTTAGAAAATCCCCCGCATTCAATATATGCAAAAAATCAGCCGAACTTTTTGTTCGTTCAACAGCAACATAAATATCAGGTGTAATTCCTGCCTTATATAAGGCGCTTACAGCCGTTCCACAAGCAATGATAATCGCCTTGTTCTGATGTTCAGCAATAAATTCTATTGTCTGGTCAAGTGATGGGCCATTACCAACCACAAACACGGGTATATCAGCCGACAAGCGTAGATCCCGATTACATTTAAGAAATGGGGTTCCATCCTGAAGATGAGTATGACTGTGAGCAAGGGCATAGACGTTATCGTCGAAAAAACCCCAACCTGTTCTTAATAGGTAGAACTCTGTCTCAACTTTATATATTAAGTTATCAATCTTGGGGGAGCGGTAATGACAAAATGAAAAGTAAGAGGCAGACCAAAAGGCTCCTTTGCGATGAAGAGCTTCCATCATATCGGCCGCAAGCAGTTGCTCATCTACGCCAATAAAAAGGTGTAAACTTAGCGACTCACGCTCCATATACTCGAACAATGCATGCCAGTCAAAACAAAATAATGATGCATAAAAAACATCCAAGTCTGGCTCAAATGCAAATAAATTTCTTATTTTACAGCGTTCATAGAGATAGCCAAGTTGATAACCAAGGCCTATGCCATACATTATGGATAGTGGAATGTCCATAGTTAGCGCATCTTTTAAATGCAGTCCATCAAGATCAGATTTTTGTTTTAATTTTGATATTTCATTGTTGTATTTTATATGGATTTGCCCATCAATGTACCATTGCGGGGCAAAATCAACACTTTGCAGAATACTATTCTCAATTACATCATCTATTTGCTCTTGAGCTTCCAGAAATGGATTTTGTCCATATATAGAAACTTTTTCATCAAGCCACAGAATATTTGGAATGCCATTTTCGTTACAAAAAAACTGAAAGGGACTAGCAGGCTTATACTTTTCAAAAAAAGAAAATACATCAGGCATTCTCTCTGAGAATGCCCTCATATTTACTTCATATCTTGCTGGAAGAACTTCCAACATCGCCGATTCTTGGACCTTTTGTTGTTCAAGACGAGATAGCTCGCTCTCAATATTTGTAATTGTTTTCTTCAGATCCATGGCATAATCAACCTACATTTAATTTATAACGTTTAGTAGCTTTACCCACTTTTGAGAACTGTAACAGCTCAATCTCTACACTAGATTTCTGTTGTTCTACCAGAGCCAAAATACTCTTAAATTGCTCCAGTAACTTCTTTTTATCTGCATCCAGCTCGACACCCGGCTCAATATCAGCAAAGGTACTGCCTAGAGAGGCTAAATATATATCTAGCCGTGTAGTTGCCAAACCAAGATCCCCTGTGTTTAGCAACTCAACAATCAGACTACCATCATATAATATTTTGGCCAGATGTTCTGAGCTCATTATGAACCACCAATTTTCTGTTGAGCTAACGCCTTATCTCTTTCTTCTACCGGAATTGCATCCCAACCACTTTTCACCGTCAACATTAACTGTAACACCTCATCAACGGCAACAGAATCCATATCACGGCTCGCATCCATCAAACGACTTTTCATATAGTCATAAAGAACAAATAGATCTTCTGGTATCTTGCCGTAAGACAAATCGAGTGAATCTTGCAAACCGTTAATGATAGCCATTGATTTAGAAATAGACAGGGACTTCCCTTCAAAATCACGACGTTCAATGGCTCCACGAGCTTGTGAAAGCCTCTCAAGACAACCCTGCATTAAAAGCTGGATAACACGATAGGGATCTGCAACTGCCAATTCGGACTGAAGATTCTGAGTGGTGTAAGCCTTGATATTTTTTTGGTACATATGAGGGCTAAGCTCCTGACTACATATTAATTCGATTTTGTATTGAGCAGATTCAGATAAGAGGCCGACTTGTTCATCTTGGCGAGCATAGTATCCAGGCTACCGTAACGGGCACGCAAGGTCTCCTGATACTTGGTCAACTGAGAGACGACATCCGACTCCTTGCGACTCACGTCCCGCAGATCTGAATTCAGTGAATCTTCACGCTTTGCCAGTAAACCACCGCTCTTGGAATAGCTCTCCAGCTGACTGGCCAAATTCCCTGCAACACCATCCTTACCACCAAAGACGGCAACGACCTGATCGAAATTTTTGTCAATAGCCTCGCTGAGCTTTGTATCATCGATAGACAGCACCCCCTTGTTATCCATCTTCAATCCCATCTGAAAAATCGTTGAATAAGTAGAGGATTTTTGGGAAGGATCAGTAATTACGCCATTCATCATATTGATCACAGCACGTGTCGTCGCATCCCCGGCCAAGGCGCCGCCATCATTCTGACTTTTCCCTGCCACAACAGAGTTACGCTTACCTAGATCATTACTCTTCTTCACCAACGCGTTATAACCATCGACAAAGCTCTTGACCATGTCCTTGATACCGGCCTTGTCTGTTGTCACTTCAACCTTGTTCGAGCTGTAGGTCTTGACTTGATTACCATTAGTATCTGTTGACGTCGTGCTATCAGACTCTCGCAGCACCGTTAGCTTCAGTCCCACAATAGTCCCATCAAACGTATTGGTTGCACTGGTCAATTCATTGCCATCAACCTTGATTTTGGCGTCCTGGGCTGTCTGGCTCTGTGTCAACTTTGATATAAAGTTATTTGTCAGTTCGGCTGTGCTACCAGTTATCTGCAGATCCTTACCGCTACCGCTAACTCCAGAATCGATCACTAACTTGGATTTGCCATCGGATGTATTCATAATGTTGACGCTCAACCCGAAGTTTTTAGCATCATTATTGATACGTTTGCGAATAGACTGCAGTGAATCACCCGCCTTGACATCGACATCAAAAGTCTTGTCGCCAGCCTTAAAGGTCAGTTTCCCGTCCTGAGTGATGAGCGGAGTCGTCGATGAATCGTAGGTACCGTCAAATTTGCTGGTCTTCGCCAATTGTTCGACGCTGATATCATATTGCCCATTGGAAGCACCCGCCTTGCTCTCTACCTTAAGCACGGGTTTGTCCTTGTCTTGGGTAATATTGATCGATCGTTTGTTGAATGCATCATCCTTGGACATAGCCTGTAAGGTCGTCACAAAAGAGGCGATGGCCGATTTCAACTGGCCAACCCCTGAGAGAGTGATCTGGGCATTGGTCTTTTTGGTGGTGATGGGCTGCATCAACTGTGCCTTCTTGGCATTGACGCTCGCAGCAATGACAGACTCCAAATCCAGTCCTGAGCCCGCACCAGCAGACGTAATAGTGGCCATTCTCACTCTCCTCGTAAAACTTACGTATTAAATCTCTTTATCAAGCAATAATCCGACTCGTGAGCCACCGCCGATTACATCACCTTCACGCAGATCCTTGAGCCTTTTGCTGATAGCCAGCAACTCTTCACTTGGGATCTGACGGATCATTGAATTGGTATTGGCGTCCATTACTTTGATAACAACCTGCTCGAGGTCCTTTTCGACACTGAAATTGACAGTCCATCCCTGCAGCTTGCTGAACTCCTGCAAGTTTTGTACCTCTTTTTCAATGTCCTTATCAGATACATCCGCCTTACGAACCTTGTCTTTTGCTCGCTCCTCTTGTTGTTTTTCCATATCCAGTGTCGTCACCCGCTGCTCTTCCGCAATGCCAGATAGCACTTGAGCGGCCGATTGGCCGCTCTTGCTACTTGACTGAAGAGAAGAAGGAGTGACCGATGAGGGGATTCCAATGTCATTGGCCATATCGTCGCTCCTTACCTATCTCATCACTACCCGTTAACCCAAGAGGGACAGGGCAGATTGCGGTCTTTGGTTGGCTTGCGCCAGAATACTTGAAGCCGCCTGCTGCAGGATGTTCTGTTTGGTCAGGTTAGCTGTTTCTGTCGCAAAGTCTGCATCACGGATACGCGAACGTGCTGCACTCAAGTTCTCGGACACGTTGGACTGGTTGCGAATCGTGGAGTCAAACCGGTTCTGTACCGCACCCAGTTCAGCACGTTTGCTGTCAACAGCCTTGATCATAAAATCAAGGTTAGCCATCGCCAGCTGAGCACCACTTGCGGTTTTAATGCTGCTCACGCTCGTGGTTGTCGCTGCAGTGGTCGATTTTGTCACCGAATACTTGTCTGCAGTAGCGCTAGATGCGACTGTAGCACTTCCTTTTGTAGCAGACGCAATCCCTTTGATGCTAAAGGCTGAAGTCATCTTGAAAGAGATGGTTTGACCGGCATCAGCCCCGACTTGGAACGTTCCCTTGTAATTACCATCTAATAATTTCTGACCGCCAAAAGTTGTATCTGATGAAATTCGATTAATCTCTGTGATGAGTTGATCATATTCCTGTTGCAAAGCAACACGATCATCACTGTTGTTCGAGCCATTAGAAGATTGCTGAGCCAAAGTGCGCATCCGTTGTAACATGGAGGTCACTTCATCCATCGCACCTTCCGCAGTTTGCGCCACAGAAATACCATCGTTAGCGTTACGGTTACCTTGATCCAAACCGTTAACCTGTGAAGTCAAACGGTTGGAGATCTGCAAACCTGCAGCATCATCCTTGGCTGTGTTGATACGAAGACCGGATGCCAACCTGGTATAGGAGGTATCCAGCGATTTGTTGGTATTCATCAAGTTACGCTGGGCGTTCAGTGATGAAACGTTGGTGTTAATGTACATGGCCATAAAATATTCTCCCGAAGAACATGCAACTGCAGGTTGCGTCGTCCAAACAAAACGACGGCCCACCGTTTGAAGAGCAGGTTGAACATGCCTATCTCTTCAGGCGGGTGTCTGTTTGAACGAACAGGCCACCCGCAGTAGTGCAAACGTTGGATTCCGAACACCCCTCGATTGCTTCACTTTATTTAACGGCAGCGCAGAGACAAGCTTTAGGAAAATTGTTGCCTAAAGCGGCAAGTTTTCTCCGGCAGGCGGCAATGGAACGTGAACATAGTGACTTGGCTCGGCTAACCGACCACTGACTAAGGCTCACATCAAGGGGAGTGCACGTTGGCATGGTTCATGCTCTGTACTGATAGAGTGTCGTCAATTTGGCGACACAATAAAAAGAGGCCGGTAAACCGGCCTAAAGATGAGCATATGCTCAGGAGAATATGACCAAGCGTGACAGAACTGAACAGCTGGACAACACTTGGCATTACTAGTAGAGAATGATATCTCTCCCGATAGAACAGAGTGCGAACCCGAACACCCCTTTGTTCCATCTCTTGACCAGGGCGGCCTGAACAACCGCCCTGTTTTCTTTATTAACCTTGCAGTAGCGAAAGGGCTGACTGAGGACGCTGGTTGGCCTGACCCAAGATGGTAGAGGCCGCCTGTTGCAAAATGTTTTGCTTGGTCAGGTTTGCGGTCTCGGTCGCAAAGTCCGCATCACGGATACGTGAGCGAGCTGCACTGACGTTTTCAGAGACGTTTGCCTGATTGCGAATAGTCGAGTCAAACCGGTTTTGTACTGCACCCAGCTCAGCTCGTTTGCTATCCACAACCTTGATCATAAAATCCAGGTTAGCCATCGCCAATTGAGCACTGCTTGCAGTCTTAATACTACTCACGCTGGTTGTTGTTGTAGCTGTTGTACTTTTAGTAACCGTATATTTATCAGCGGATGCACTGGATTGAACTGTTGCGCTACCTTTAGAGGCTGAAGCTATGCCTTTTAAAGTAAAAGCGGAGGTCATTTTGAAAGTAATTGTCTGACCCGCATCAGCCCCTACTTGGAATGTTCCAAAATAACCGCCATTCAATAAATTCTGGCCGCCAAAAGTAGTGTCTTTGGCTACTCGGTCGATCTCAGTAATCAACTGAGAGTACTCTTGCTGTAACGCAACACGGTCGTCTGAATTATTGGAACCATTAGAAGATTGTTGAGCAAGGGTACGCATCCGTTGCAACATGGAGGTAATTTCATCCATGGCACCTTCAGCGGTCTGGGCAACAGAGATGCCATCGTTGGCATTGCGGTTACCTTGATCCAACCCATTGATTTGAGAGGTTAAACGGTTTGAAATTTGCAAACCAGCAGCATCATCTTTGGCACTGTTGATACGCAAGCCAGATGCCAGTCGAGTGTAGGAAGTATCCAGTGATTTGGTCGTATTCATCAGGTTACGCTGAGCGTTGAGTGATGAAACGTTAGTGTTGATATAAAGGCCCATGACTATTCTCCTAAGCTATTAAATTTACTCTTCTATTTGCTCTGGCTTTATTATTTTCTGTGCCCGATGCGTCTTATTTAACGGCTCGTTTTTGGATGTCTTTAGCATTTTTTCAACGCTTCATCGCATTAACGCCGCTTACCTTATATATCGGCGGGTCGGGGGGATACTTAAGGAAAAAATCGGACCTTAACCTGTGATGGGCTCAACCTTCTGAAGCCCGCCAACGGCGGAGAGCTAAGGGCACGCACGAGCCTCACCCGGTTCATGCCACGAGAAAAAATCCGTCCCGACTCTCAATTTTGTCGAGCACTGTTGGCGATTGGGCTCACCAGCCCCTAAAATCGCGGCCCCATCAACAATTTGACGTGAGTTGTTCTCCATGCAGACACTGGTTGAGCAGATTGTTTACATCAGCGACATGTTTGGTACTGCGGTATTCGCGTTTTCAGGGGTATTGGTGGCTGGCCGACTCAGAATGGACGGGTTTGGCGTCATGGTTTTGGCGGCGGTCACTGCCATCGGCGGCGGCACCATCCGTGACATGATCCTGGGAGCCACCCCCGTATTCTGGGTGCGCGATCCACTCTATATCTGGGTCGTCATTGCCACGGCGCTGATCGGTATGTGGATGGTCAAGCTGCCCCGCAGAATGCCCTGGTATGTGCTGCCGGTGGCGGATGCCTTCGGACTGGCCCTCTTTACCGTTATCGGTGCCCAGAAGGCCCTCAATTTCGGCACCCCAGGGCTGATTGCCGTGATCATGGGCACCATGACCGGGGTAGCCGGTGGCATGATCCGCGATGTACTGGCGCGGGAGGTGCCCATGGTGCTGCAAAAAGAGATCTATGCCACCGCCTGTATCCTTGGCGGCATTCTCTATACCCTGGCGCTTGAGGCCAACATGGACAAGGTAACGGCCATGCTCATCTGCATGACGGCCGTGTTTGGCCTGCGGGTCGCGGCTATCTACTGGCATCTGTCGCTGCCCACCTTCTCGCTGCAACGCAATTGAGAGCAGGCCCACAGCGTCATCATGTCGCTGTGGGCCGCGCGTTGAACCAAATAGGCTTTTCTGTTGTCATAGAAGCAGTCGTTGTTAGCCGGAACTTCTCATGCGCAAAATCGGTATGCTTACCACCCTCCTCCTGGCGAACGTGACGGCAGCCCACGCCGAAGCACAAGTGGTATTTGGACGACTGGCCTCGGCGCCGGTGCAGCAGTTCAACCAGCAGATACGCCAGGCAAGCCATCAACAGCAAAACTGGGTTAATGACTACCGTGAGGTCGCTCTGCGATTCGTCGGTCATGGTGACACGCCCAGCCGCATCCATGCCCAGCAACTGGACAATGATCTGGTGCTCTCGGTCGCCCTCGACGGCAGCAAGAGCGACATGATCTACATCCTGACCCTCTATCGCAGCAACAACCTGTGGCAGATGCGGGAGGCGGAAATGGGCTGGCGTTGTCAGGGGCAAGACTCCTTCACTCCGGTTCCCTGTCCCTGATAGTCATTGCTCACTCTGTGAAATAAAAAAATCCGGCACATTGGCCGGATTTTTTTATTGAAGGTAAAAAACACGCTTACGGGCGGTACACCTTGACGTTGTCAAAGCCCTTCTCTGTCAGATAGAGCGCCTGCAGCTTGCTCATCACGCCGCGATCGCAGTAGAGCAGGTAGGTCTTCTCCTTGGGCAGATCGCCAAAGGCGGTGGCCAGCTTGAAGAAGGGGATGTGCAGCACTTCACGATCTTCTACCACCAGCGGCTTGTCGTCGTGTTCATCGGCAGAGCGGATATCCAGGATCACCTCGTCAGCGCCCAGCACCTGGGTGGTTTCCACCTCTTGCACTTCAGCGGCAGTCTCTTCACCGATACGGCGGATATCGAGGTAACGGGCCTCGGAGACCACCTTGTCCAGAATGGAGAAGTCAAAATTGGCCTCTTCCTCTTCAATGCGGGAGAGCTCGGCCTTCACGGTCGGCTTCTTGGAGATGACACCGCAATACTCCGGCATGGTCTCGGCAAATTCCAGGGTGCCGATACGGCGGGCTTCGTTGATGATATCCGGCTTGTCCCAGGTGATAAGCGGGCGCAGGATCACCTTGTCGGTGACCCGGTCGATCACGTTCAGGTTGGTGAGAGTCTGGCTGGAGACCTGACCCACACACTCACCGGTCACCAGCGCCGGGATCTGGAACTCGTCGGCCACCTTGGCGGCAGCACGCATCATCATCCGCTTGAGCACCACGCCCATCTGACCGTTGTCGATCTTCTCGAGGATCTCGGCAACCACCGGCTCGAAGTCCACAGCGGTGAAACGTACCCGGTGGGATGAACCGAAGCGGTTCCACAGGTGATAGGCCACCTGCTTGACGCCGATCTCGTGGGCAGCACCGCCCAGATTGAAGAAGCAGTAGTGCACGCGGCAGCCGCGCTTGATGAACTGGAACGACGCCACGCCGGAGTCAAAACCGCCGGAGAGCAGGCTCAGCACATCTTCCTGGGTCGCGATGGGCATGCCGCTCAGGCCCTGATGGATGGCGCTGACAATAAAGAGCTCTTCGCCGTCGATCTCGAGGTTGATCTTCACATCCGGGTTCTTGAGGCGCACACCATTGCTTTCGCAGTGCTGGTTCAGTCCACCGCCCACATAGCGCTCAACCTCGAGGGAGGAGAACTCATGCTTGCCGTGGCGCTTGGCGCGCACGCAGAAGGTTTTGCCCTTGAGCTGGTCGCCCCAAACGGCTTTCACCTGCTCGAAGATGTCGTGCAGATCGGTAAACTTGCTGGCTTGTACCTCGAGGAAGGCCTGAATGCCCGGAATACAGGCCAGGGCTTCGATTGCCTGCTCGCGGAACTGGTCATTGCGGGAGCTCACGATCAGCTTGTCCCAATCCATCCGTACGCGGGCATCGTCGTCGAAGCGGCGCAGGACATTGCGGATATTGCCCTGCAGGATCTTGATAAAGCGCTGGCGAACCGACTTGCTCTTGATGGTGATTTCCGGGAACAGCTTGATAATGAACTTCATGGTAATGACTCGGGTGACCTTGATTTAAGGGCGCGAATTATATCAGAACTTTGTGGCCAGCGCCTACTGGATGAGCGTTTGCTCACATTACCCCACGCAGTGTTTGCCGTGCAGCGCCAATCTTGCGTATATTCCCGACCCTGCGCCTTGCCAGATTTTTGACAACAGACTGATCCGATGAAGACCTATATCTACTACCCCGGCATGGAGGTACGCGACGAGCTCTGGCTCAAATTTGCCCTGCTCTATCTGGAGCGGCTCGCCTTCGTCTTCACCGTCAGCGAAAAGAGCGGTCTCACCGCCCTGCTCGATACCCTTCAACAGCAGACCGATCTGCTGGCCGAGCGGCCCGATGCCGCCTTCTTTGCCGCCATTACCCCGCAACTGGAGAACCAGATAAGCGGCCTGGTGGCCCCCGATTTCGTCCGCCACAAGGTGTTTGGCAACAAGGAGCTGATTGGTCGCTGGCGTCAGGAGGCCAACCACGACTGCTTCTGCCCGGATCAGGCGGGACTGGAGCGACTGCACGGCTTTTGCCTGACTCACGGCTTTGCGACCCGGGATGTGGGTGGGATCAGAATGGCGCGGCGCTTTGCCAACCTGATCTCCATGCGCCTTGCCCGTGAGTGGGCACTCGCCAATGACGGGGCGCTCATTACCGATCACGACTATCTCGACCGCCTGCTCCATCTGCTCGAATCCCGCTACCACAATCGCGGCGGTCAGGATTGCTTCCACCTCGAAATCCCGTTGCAAGTGCCCACTCACCTGGCCGACATTCCGTTTGCAGAGCTGATTGCCCTGCGCGGGCGCAGCGGCTTTCGCCAGCAGTTGGCCGAATTTCATCTGGCCATCGACAACCTGCTCGCCATGCTGGGTAGCGGCTATGCCGACCCGGCGGCCCTGACCCGCTTCGAGCAGGCTCAGCAAGGGCTCAATCAACTGCTCGGCCCCGAGACCATCAGCATGCCACTTACCACCCTGGTCAGCACCAGCCTGCCCGCCGTAGCCATGCTCCACCAGTTAAAGGCGAGCCATCCCGAAAGCCACCTCATCTTCCATCCCATCAAGAAGAGCCACTTTCACCAGCGCAAGAGCCAGCACTTCTTCACCCGGCTCGGCCATCTGCGCCAACCGGGCTGAATGGGCGGAATGAAAAAGGGGTTGGCATTTGCCAACCCCTCTCGTTATCTGCGGCCTACCAATCATCACCACGATGATTGGCCTGCTCTTGCGCCTGTCTGCGCGCCTCCATCACCCTGTCACGGCGGATATTGGCAGGGGTACAGCGTAAAACCCTCGGAAGCAGGTTCGAAAGGTGAATAGAACCCGGTACGTTCAGGAGAAACATGGTGATCACCATGATTGGTTGTGGCACAACCCGAACTCATCAGCACCAGCAAGGGACACAGAACACGCAGCAAAAGAGAACTCCCGATTGGATTTGAATGAATTCGTAATTATTCACAAATTAATTCATCCAATCAAATATTGATGCATTTCAAATGGTTAATTACATTCGCCTCAATGGCTGTCGGCAAAACGCTCAACGGGTGATGGTACTGGCATCACCGTCAGGATGCACCACGCGAAACTCGATACGATCGCTGTTTCCTGCTTCATCGACCACCACCAACTGGTAGCTCCCCGCCACGCTCAGCACCTGATCCCCGTCCCAGCGCAGCCGCTGGCCGTTGAGAAACCAGGCCGGATTGCCGACACCGCCCAGCACCCTGGGCTGCAATCGGTAACGCTGACTGCGGATAAGGTTACCCTCCCCCAGCGTCACGATACGAATGGGGGCCTGCAGCTCGGCGCTCTGCCCCTCCCCAGCACAACCACTTGCCAGCAGCGCCTGACGCCGCTCGCCGGGGGACCGCCACGGCTCCAGCGACAATGGCCAGAGGGCCCGAAAGCCGGATTGCGCCGCATCTTGGCAGCGGGCCAAGGTCGGCTTGCCCGCGGCGGTCAATGCAACTTGCCGCAGCGGCGAGGGCCAGTCCATGGGATCCGGCAAGGTGGGAGGATCGCGCCCTTCCAGCAACCAGGCGCTCTGGCGCTGCAAACAGGCTTCAGGCAGAGTCGCGTTCGCCTTGCGCCCCAGCGGCCAGCAAATCTCGGCCTCGCTCACCGTGTTGGGCTGTGCCGGCAGAGGGCTGTTGTCAGCCAGTCGCGAGTAGACCGAAAGCAGCAGCGGCACAGCCGCGCTCTGGCCGTAAAAACCGGGCATAGGGGTACCGTCGGGGCGCCCCAGCCAGACGCCGATGGTCCAGCGACCGGAGACCCCCATCGCCCAGCTGTCGCGATAGCCGTAGCTGGTACCGGTCTTCCAGGCCAGCCTGTTGACCCGGCCGGTCGCCTCGCTGGCAAAGGGTTGGTCCGCCCGTCCCTGCGCGCTCAATATCTGCCAGATGATCCAGGCCGCTCCCGGGCTCAGCAAGGGGCGTGACACCGCCTGCTGCCCCGCCAGCCAGACCGGCATTGCCACCTGCCCCTGCCGGGTCAGTGCGCTGTAGAGGGCCACCAGCTGCTCGAGTCGAATGCCCGCCGCCCCCAGCGCGATGGCAGGATTGGGTTTGTCGGAGAGCGCCAGCCGCACTCCGGCGTTGTCGAGGCGGCTGACCAGTTTGTCGGGCCCGAGCGCCTCCAGCACCTGCACCGCCGGTACGTTGAGGGATTGCTGCAGTGCTTGGGCCAGCGTCACCGGCCCCTGAAAGGCACCGGAGAAGTTGGCGGGGCGATAGTCAGATCCCAGCCTCGGCGCATCGGAGAGCAGAGAAGCCGAGTGCACCAGCCCCTCGTCCATGGCCAAACCGTAGATGAAGGGCTTGAGGGTGGAGCCGGGAGAGCGGATCGCCTGCACCATGTCGAGGTAACCGTGGCGGCGCAAATTGCCATACTCGGCGCTGCCTACATAGGCGCGCACCGCCATGGTTTTGTTATCTACCAAGAGCAACGCCGCTGAGGTCTGATCGGGGAAGCGACGGATATAGCTTGCAACCCGCCCCTCCAGCCAGCGCTGCAGATCGCCGTCTATGGTGGTGTGCACCAGCGCCCCAGCCTGATTATCGGCAGCAAGGCGGGCAAAGAGCGGCGCCTCCATCGGCGTGAAGTGGCCGCGAGCCAGCACCGGCTCGATACGCCCCTCCAGCCACACCTGTTCGGGCCAGACACCCTGCGCCACCAACCGCTGCATCACCTTGTCACGGGCGGTGCGGGCCCGTTCGGGATGGCGGTCCGGCCGGTTACGGCTGGGGGCCTGCGGCAGCACCGCCAACAGCGCCGCCTCGGCATAGGTCAGCTTGGCCGCACTCTTGCCGAGATAGGCAAAACTTGCCGCCTGCACCCCCTCCAGGTTGCCGCCAAACGGCGCCCGGTTGAGGTAGACGGTAAGCAGAGTGCGCTTGTCATAGTGCCACTCCAGTTGCAGCGCACGCACCATCTGGCGCAGCTTGCCGGGCACGCTCCGGTGGTAGGGCTCGATAAGACGCGCCACCTGCATGGTAAGGGTCGAGCCACCCGATACAGCCCGCCCATAGCGCAGCCACTGCCAGACCCCGCGCACCATGGCCACCGGATTGACCCCGGGATGGCGCCAGAAGTAGCGATCCTCGTAACCCAGCAACGCCTCGATATAGCGGGGGGAGACCTGCTCCAGGGTCACGGGGTAGCGCCACACGCCGCTGGTATCGGCAAAGGCGCGCAGTGGCCGCCCTTTCATGTCCAGCACCACCCGCGCATAGGCGGGGTCGAGTGGCGGCGGCGGGAAGAGTCGATCCAACGCCAGCAATGACAGCAGCAGTGCGACAACTCCCAGCACCGAGAAACGCAGCCAGCGCGGCAGACGGCCCAGCCAGCGCCAGCCAGCGCGGCCAGTGCGACCTAATTTCAGCCAACCATGCTGCCAAAAAGTGAGCGGGCGAACCCGCTCAAGGGAGGGTTTGTTACTCAGAGATACGCACCTCGTGGATATCCTCACCCACAGCCCGCAGTTCAGGCCGGTACATATCCTCTACCTGGGTCGGTGGCACCTGATAGCGACCCGGCGTCACCGCCCGCATCAGGTAGACCAGCTGCTGGTTGCTCCCCTCGCTCAGATCCAGCGCTGCCGTGTAGCGGTCATCGCGAAACTCCTGATGCTTGAGATAGTCGTTCCACTCGCTCTGCCACGCCGGTTTCCCCTCAATGGAGAGCTCTTCCAGCTTGATGCTGTTGCCAAGGGCCGGGTTCTCCAGCTCGAAGCCGGCGGGCACCATCTCCACCAGCAGGGCATCGGGCACCGCCGACTCGCTGCTGACGTTGAGCCGCACCACCACCAGATCGCCCACCTTCACCTTGGCGGGATCAAACAGCTGACCGTCGCTGTTGAACCAGCTGCGGGTCACACTCATCCCCTTGCTGATCCGTGCCGGTGCCTGTTCGGGGTAACCGACCAGAGTGCGCTGCACATAGAGGGATCCCTTGCCCTCGTTGGTGACGGTGCTCGCGGCCAGTGCCTCGGGGGCACTCTGCTGCAGCGGAGCCGAACCGCTCAGGGATCCACTGCCAAGAGAGGAAGTCACCTTGGCCTGCCAGTCGGCGGCCGGATCGAAGCGGGCGAGTCGCAACAGGGCAAGCCGCTCCTGAGTGCTGAGCCACTGACGGTGAGCCAGGGTATCGGCCACCTTGGCGCTGAGATCAAGCCAGCGCTCCGCAGCCAGCTTGTGCTGACGCAGCAAGGAGAGCTCAAGGGCTTCATCGCGTAGCGGTGAGCCGTAATCACCCAGATAGTCATCCCCGCGCTCGGTCGCCAATGCCCGGCTGAGGGCCTTGGCGGCATTCTGCTCATCCCCCATGGCCGAGAGCGCCAGCGAGAGGTGCAAAAGCGGCAAACCGGAGCGAGCGTGATCGGCCTGCTGCTCCCAGATAAGGCGCAGGGTAGCGAGCGGCGCCTTGCCCACCCGGGCCAGCACATAGGCGCTGTAGGACTGATAGGCCAGCCGGCTGTGCTCGGGGGCACTGCTCCAGCGCTCGCCATACTGGCTGTCGGTGAGATAGCTCTGCAGCCGGTTCAGCGCCTGATTGAGCATTGCCTCCGGCACGGCGTCGCCCGCCTCCTTGCGCGCCAGCAGGTAGTCGGCGGCATAGGCGGTGAGCCATTGATCCTCGTCGGAGCGACCATCCCACAGGCCAAAACCGCCGCTTGGCAGTTGCAACCGCTGCAGCCGTTGCAGCAGGGCGCGTTGCACATCCGCCTCGCTCGCCGCTTTCTTGCCCTCTGCGGGTTTGCTCCAGGCGGCCCGCTCATCGGCCGTGGTCAGCAAGTAAGGCCAGGCACGGGACAGAGTCTGCTCCAGACAGGCGTAGGGGTAGTCGGCCAGCGCCTGCCACTGGGCTGCCGGATCCCAGGGGGGAGTACCGGAGAGGCTGAGCAGCCCCTGCAGATTGGCGCGATCCAGCCCAGCCAGCTCAGCTGGCGCAAAGCTCATCTGCTGGCCGGGGGCCAGCATCTGGTAGCGTTGGCGAGTTTCGGCAGGCCAGGGGGAGCGCAGCGGCAGATACCAGTCGCGGCTGATGGCAAAATCCTTGCCGCTGGCCGCCAACTGCAGGCTCGCCACATCGCTCGCCCCGGTCACGGTGAGCGGCAGGGTCAGCCACTGCTCCTCGCCGTTTTTAAGGGCAAGGGTGCCGGGCAGCTCGCCATTTGCCTTGAGCCCGCCGTTGAGGGTCCAGACAAGGGAGAGGGTCTGATCCTCGCCGCTCATGTTGCGCAGCTGCACCAGCGCCCGGGTCTCATCCCCTCTGGCGCCAAAGCGCGGCCAGCCAATTTCGGCCACCAAAGGTGCGACCACCTTGACGGCGCGCTCGGCCTCGCCGACTTGCTGTTCGTTCCAGGCCAGCGCCATCAGCGCCAGTTCGCCGTTGAAGTTGGGCAAATCGAGCGGGATCACCGCTTTGCCCTGCTGGTCAAAACTCACCTCGCCGCTCCAGAGCGCGGCTATTTCGACCCGGCTCTCCAGCGCACCGCCCTTTTTCAGCGGCGCCCGGTCGCCGCCGTAGTTGAGGCGGGCCAGCTTGCCATCCTGCGGCGGGATCACCTGGCCGTAGTTGTCGAACAAATCTTGGGCGAAGCGCTTGCGACCAAAGAAGATCTCGAACGGGTCGAGAGGCTGGTAGTCGCTGATATTGAGCACGCCCCGATCCACCGCCGCCAGCACCACGCGGCCCTGACTGTTGGGGGTGGAGGTGGCGGTCACTTCCAGCCGGGTGAGCGGCACCGCTTTATCAGGCGCGCTCAGGGTGAGCGGCAGACGGCGAGCTTCCCGATCCAGGGTGAGCGGCACCAGCCCGACCGAGCGCAAGCTCTGTCCCTGCTGGCTGCTGACCGGTTTGGAGGCGCTGTCTGGCGCGGCGATCTGGGCCGAGATATGCAAGTCATGGCGCTGCCACTCGGGACTGACCAGGATCTCGAACTCGCCGCGGGCATCCTTGGCATCGCCACCAGCCCCCTTGAGTTCAATACGCTGCCACCAGCGCAGGCCGTCGCCATCTTCCACCAGCAGCAACCCCTTACCGGGGCGCGGGGCTACCAGAGTCACTTTGGCCTTGTCGCCCGCCTGATAGGCGCGTTTGTCGAGAGTGATGGCAATCTTGTCAGGCCGTGCCTGCTCGCCACCACCGCCCCAGGCGTAACTGCCTATCTCCACCCGCAGGCTGGATTGATGGCCCTGACTGTTCTCAACCTCCAACCGATACCAGCCCGCCGCCAGTTGCAGCGTGAGCGGGGTCGGCCCCTTGCCATCCAGCTGCAGGGTCTGCTCCTGCTCCAGATAGGGCTGACTGTTGAACTCGTACTTCCACCCCTCGCCATCGGCGTAGTGCCAGTAGTAGTCGCGGTACTCGTTGATGAGGCGCACTTTCACCGCCCCCGCCACCGGCTGGCCTTGCTCATCGAGGTTGAGGATCTGGAAGGGCAGAGGCTTGCCCCCCTCTACCCGATCCGCCACGAAGTCGGCCTTGAGCGCTGGCCACTGGCTGCCCGCGGGCCAGCCATACTGGGTGCGGCTGCGATTGACGGCGCGACCGCCGGGCTCGGAGAGCGACACCCGATAGGCCACCTCCAGCGGCCCGAGGGTGCGCACCCCATCGAGTTCATCTTGCAGCGAAAAAGTCCCCTGCCCCTGCGCATCGAGGGTGAGATTGAGAGGCTCGAGATCCTTGGCCTGCTCGGCGAGCAGCACGTCACCCAGCGTGAACTCCTGCCACTGGGTAAAGGGCATGGTGGCGCGGCTGATCTTCACCTCCGCCTTCGCCTTGGTGGCGCTCGCTGGCGCACCGTAGAGATAGTCCCCCTGCAGTGGCAGCGTCAGGGCGGCGTCCAGACTCGTGACTTCGCCATCCGGCCCCTTGCCAAGCTGCAGTTTCAGCCGCTCCGGCAAGAACTCCTCCACCAGAAAGGGCCACTCGAAGCGACTGCCGGCGGCGGTCTTGAGGTTGATGGTCCAGCGCCCCAACGGCGCATCATCCGGCAAACGCAGACCGTAGTGGGCGGCGCCAAGGCTATCCGGTAGCAGCCGTTTCTGTTCGAGCAGCTGGCCGTCCGGCTGTTTCACCTCCAGCTCCACCGCCATGCCCGGCAACAGCTGGCCATCCTGCCCCTTGAGCAGGATCTCGCTGTCGAGTCGCTCGCCGGGGCGATAGAGGTCGCGCCCGCTGAACAGATACAACTGCTGGGCCTGCCAGGGCTGGGTACCGAGATCGAAAGTGGAGAGATCGAGGGCCGCCCCATCGAGGCGCAGCACCGCCAGATGGTTGCCCTGTTCAGCCAGCAGCAAGCGAGCCCCCTGCACCTGATCGAAGCGACGATGGCCCTGCGGATCAGTGGTTTGCACCTGCAGCCGGTTGCCCTTCTCGTCGAGCAGGGAGAGCTGCACATCCTTGAGCTGGTCGGCGCTGGCCAGGGAGCTCACGAACACCTCCAGCTGATCGCGGTAACGGCGGGCACTGAGCCCCATGTCGCTCACCGCGAAATAGGTGGTCTCCTTGCGCCAGTCGTAGTTGCCAAGGGGCGACATCACCGCAAAGTAGACGCCAGCCTCGGCCAGCTGCGGCTCCTTCACATTAATGAGGCGGGTCTCGCGCCGGTTGGCATCGAGCTCCAGCGCATAGCGGCCGCTGAATACCCGCTTGGCCCGCTTGGTGATCTGCTCAAGCTCCCAGTTCCCCATGCCAGCACCGGGGCGATATTCCGCCAGAAAACGGGGCAGATATTCCGCGTCGACCCGAAAGAAATCGATATTGACCTCATCCACGTTGACCGCGCTGATGGGCAAGCGAAGTTCCTGCCGCAGCGGCAATACCATGCCACTGGCGGTAAAGGAGGCCCCCGCCTCCAGCGGGCGGGTCTTGAGGGTCCAGCTCTGGGGGGATGGGCCCAGCCCCGCCTTGAGGCTCACTTCATAGCTTTTATCGGGCTGAACGTTCGGAAAATAGAGGGTGCGACCATCGTCGGCGAGGATCCACTCCCCCTGCACCTGCTTGCCCCCCTCGCTGACCGAAAGCCAGCTCTGCCAGTTTGCCTTGGGCACCAAGGAGCCGGAGAAGACCAGCGCCAGTGCCGGCGCATCGCGATATTGGCGGGTATTGGCCTGCACTACAGAAGTTGGCGCCCCGGCCTCCTGCTGCGCTGTGGATTCTGTGGTCGATATTTGGCTGGTGGGCTTGTCAGGGCCGCAGCCAGACAGCAAACCGACCACCCCGCAAAGCAGCAGGGTTGACCAGCGGCGGCGCAGAGCGCCGGTTTCAGCGGTAGAGCGGTGAGAAGCAGAGGGAGAGTCGAAGAGGCGCATAGGTTCCATCCCGAGTTGGAGCGCTGCAAACGCAGCGTGGCTGGAAACAGGATAAGGCATCCTGCTCACCCGACACAAAGCTCATTACCCGAATGGGCACAATTCCGCGCCCTTGCAGCACGAGAACCCCCTTGCCCACTGATCCAGTGCGGCAAGGGTTGTCATCTAGTCGTGGCTGGTCTCGTTTTTTGCTCCGCCTTTGAACCAGCGAAACAGGATGGCCATGACGGCCGCCAGAAACAGCACCAGCGAGGTAATCAGCAGGGCCCGGGTTAACAGTTCGCTGTGGTGGAGGAAGAAGGGGGTATTCATCGCCAGTTTGCCCACCAAACTGAGGCAGAGCGCCCACATAAAGGCACTGGCAAAGCTGGCCACGCACATGCGCAGCACGCTCAGGCGGCCAATCCCCATCAACATGGGGGTCAGCACCCGCACGAACGGGATAAAACGGGAGGAGAACATCGCCAGAAAACCGTACTTTTTCAGCAGCCGGGTCGCCTTGGGCAGGCTGTCGGGAGGCAACATCCGTTCGATATGATCCATAAAGCGGGTGCGCTGCAGTGCCCGTCCCTGCCAGTAGGCGAGCACGGAACCTATGCCCGCAGCCAACGGCAGATAGACAAGAGTCACTTCGGGGCCAAATACCCCCATGCCCACCAACCCACCGGCCAGCAGTACCAGGCTGTCCCCCGGCAGGGGCAGGAAGACGAATGCGGACTCCAGCAGCAGTACCAGCATCAGGCAACTGATCAGCAGGGGTACCGCCTGCATCTGAACCAGGGCGTCAAAATCCTGATGCCAAATGGCCATCAGCATATCCAGCATGTCACTCTCCCTACTACACGGTTCATCATGAACGAGGCAGGGGTTATAGCACCCATCCCCTGAACAAAACGTTAATTTTGTCCGGCACAGGAAATAAAGTGTGTCGAAATATTGCAGCAACGAGGGGAATGCAAGAAGGGCGAAAAGCAGAAACAAAAAGCCCCTCATCTTGCACGCACAAGGGAGAGGGGCAAACAGGCACAGAAATAAAACGGTTACTCGGCGGTGGCCATCTGCCAGGTTTTGAAGCCGCCGGAGAGATTCTTCACTTTAAAGCCGTGCTGGCTCAGCAGGCGGCAAGCGACGTGACCACGCAGCCCGACCTGACAGCTGATCAGCAGCTCTTTCTCTTTGGGCAGCTCATGGAGGCGGCCACGCAACTCGTCGAGGGGGATATGCAGCGCCCCCGGAATGCGCCCCAGCTTGTCGAGCTCCGGGCCATTGCGCACATCCACCACCAGCTGATGGGGGTTACGAGCCTGTACCTCGGCCACATGGCAGAGCAGGGTGTCCCCCTTCAGGTGGTTGCTCGCCACAAAGCCCGCCATGTTGATGACATCCTTGGCCGAGCCGAACGGCGGCGCATAGGTGAGCTCCAGATCCTGCAGGTCAAACACGGTGAGACCGGCACGCTGGGCCACCGCCAACACATCGATGCGCTTGTCGATGCCATCCTTGCCGATGGCCTGGGCGCCATAAATCTTGCCATCCGGGGCAAACAGCAGCTTGAGGCTGACCGGATGGGCGCCGGGGTAGTAACCGGCGTGGCTGCCCGGGTGGACATAAACCTTCTCGAACGGCAATCCCAGTTGCACCAGTCGCTTCTCGTTGAGGCCAGTGCTGGCCACCGCCAGATCGAACAGCTTGCAGATGGCGGTCCCTTGGGTCTTCTTGTAGGTTTCGCTTCGGCCCAGCATATTGTCGGCGGCGATGCGCCCCTGCCGGTTGGCCGGGCCCGCCAGCGGGATCAGCACAGATTCGCCAGTGACGAAGTCTATCTCTTCCACCGCATCCCCCACCGCGTAGATGAAGGGATCCGAGGTACGCATCCCGGCATCCACCTTGATGCCGCCCCGTGGGCCCAGCTCCAGCCCCGCCTTGGCGGCGAGCAGGGTTTCCGGCTTGACGCCGATAGCGAGGATCAAGAGACCGGTATCAAGATGGGAACCGTCATTGAGGGTCAGGCGCAGGCCACCGCTTTTGGCGGTCGGCACGGCGGAGGTCTTCTCGGCAGGCAGATCCAGACTCTCGATGGCGGTGAGGCCGGTGCGCAGGCGCAGGTCGATCCCCTCTTCCCGGATGCGGGCATGGAGCATGTTGGCCATCTCCTTGTCCACCGGAGCCATCACCTGATCGGCCAGCTCCAGCAGGGTGACATCCAGCTTGCGCTGATGCAGCGCCTCCATCATCTCCAGCCCGATAAAGCCGCCGCCCACCACGGTAACGTGGCGCGGCTGATCGTGATGCAGGGCCGCCAGAATGCGATCCATGTCCGGGATGTTGCGCAGGGTATAGACATGGGGGCTGTCGATACCGGGGAAGGGAGGACGGATCGGCGCCGCCCCCGGGCTCAGCAGCAGCACATCGTAATGCTCGCGCTGCTCTTCACCGGTTTGCAGGTTGCGCACCAGCAAGGTCTTGCCCGCCTTGTCGATCTCAATCACATCGTGGAAGACCCGCACATCGACGTTGAAACGGCGCTTGAAACTCTGGGGAGTCTGCAGCAGCAAGGCATCCCGGTCGGGGATATCGCCCCCGATGTGATAGGGCAGACCGCAGTTGGCGAAGCTGACAAACTCGCCCCGCTCGAACATCACGATCTCTGCCTCTTCACTCAAACGACGAGCGCGAGCCGCCGCCGATGCGCCCCCCGCGACACCACCGATAATCAGGATCCGTTTCATCTGCAAGACTCCTCATACATGATAATGGGCAATAAATTAGACTTTTCTAATTTAGAATTCAATGAAATTTTGTTTCACACCATTTTGCAGTATTCTTGCAACCCCGACGGTTGCTTAACAGGATGTTGTTTGTTCATGTCGTCTACCGCACTCAGTCATCTTCCTCCTGCCCTCCAGACGCCACTCTTTTTCCGTCTGGATCTGCGCAGTCAACGGCTGGTCGCCCTGACCGACGTGATGCAAACCCCGCTCTACTGGCTCGACGAACCGCGCGCCCCTTGGCCTGCCCAACTGCCCGATGCCCTGCGCCTGCCCATCGAACAACTGCTGGCCAACGGCCATGGCGGTAAGATCACAGTGCGCTTTGCCAGCCAGTTGTGGCATATCGCCCTCGCCCACGAGCAGGATGGCTTCTGGCTCATCTGTCTGCAGAACCTTCGCCAGGAGCCCATCGCCGATCTGGCATTGCAACTGCCGCGCTTAAGCCAGATGGCAAGCCAGCAACAGTATGCGCCCCTGCTCGAGGCCCTTAAAGAGAGTTTGGGGGCCGATCGGCTCATCCTCTGGCACTATCAGGCCAACGGCGATCTCGGCAGCGAGCAACTCACCCCTGTGTTCACCCTGGGGGTCGAGGCGCTCTACCCCATTCGTGGTGACAGCCGCTATATCCGCGCCCTGCGTACCCGCAAAGCGTTGAGTTTCTCGGAGGCCGCCCACCAGCCGATGCTGAGCAATCACCTCTATCTGACCAGTGCCGGTGTGCGCTCACGCCTTGATGGTGCCCTGCTGGAGCAGGACAAGCTGTTCGGGGTGCTGAGTCTGGAATATCTCGATCCCACCCCGCTTAGCGAGGAGATGTTGCAGCTGGTGCGCAGCAGCGCCCAGCTGCTCGGCCACTGGCAACCGCAACCGGAAGAGCACCGCGCCGAGCTGGCACTCCCGCCCGAACTGCACCAGCAGACCGGCATCGACTACTGCAAGACGCTGGTAAGCTGGGCCATGAGCGCCAGCGGTGCCCGGGTGGGCTGGATCGGCGAGTTCCAGCCCCGCGGTCAGGATCTCTGGATCATCCCCCGCTGCGTCATCAACGAGGAGATCTGCTCCACCCTCAAGCCCATCCAGCTCGACCCCGGCCCCGCTCAGGAGCTGTTCCAGCATGGTCAGGCCATCTATGTGGAAGATCTGCCCGTGCGCTATCCCAAGGCGACCCGGCTGCTGGCCCTCAACGCCAGCGCCTACATCGGCATTCCACTCCATGGCCAGAGCGGCGCCCCCATTGGCCAGGTCACCCTGCTGCTCGATACCCCCCTCGAGGAGCCCGAACAGCTTCTGGATCTATTGAGCAGCCAGCACGAGCGGGCCGCCATCGAGCTCAAGCGCCTCGCCACCGACGATGCCCTGCGACTGGCCGAGGTAGCCTTTAATACCCACGATGGGCTGATCGTGATGGATCACAACGGCATCATCCTCAAGGTCAACCACTCCTTCAGCCGGATCACCGGATTTGGCGAGGTAGAGGTGATCGGTCACTCCATTCGCAAGCTGCGCCCCACCTACTACGGGGATCATCTCAAGGAGGATGTCAGCCGCACCGTCAACGAGCAGGAGTTCTGGCTCGGGGAAGAGCGCTGCCTGCACAAGGATGGTCACCTCTTTCCGGTTCGCTTGATGGTGAACGGCGTCAAGGATGAGCAGGGGGAGCTCAGCCACTTCATCTGCAGCTTCTACGACATCACCCAAGAAAAAGAGGCGGCCAGACATATCGAGCAGCTCGCCTACTACGACGATCTCTGCGGTCTGCACAACCGGCGCAGCCTCAACCATATTTTGCAGCAGACCCTGAGCGCCACCAACGGCCAGTGGGGCGCCCTGCTACTGGTTGATCTCGACAACTTCAAGTCGATCAACGACTCTCTCGGTCACGCCTGCGGCGATCTGCTGCTGCAGGCCGTGGTGCAGCGTTTCAGGGAGCTGCCCCAGGACAATCTGGTGCAGGCGCGCATCTCGGGGGACGAGTTTGCCCTGCTCTTTACCCAGCTGGGGCAAGGGGAAGTCACCGCCAAAATTCTGGCAGAGCACTTCGCCCGCGAGCTGATGGGGCTGTTTCGCACCCCGTTCGACATCGGCGATCACAAACTTCACTGCAGCGCCTCGGTGGGGATCAGCCTCTTCTCCGGCAACGAGATTGATCATCTGGTCCTGATGCAGCAGGCCGACACCGCGACCCACATGGCCAAGCGCGCCGGTCAGGGCCACTACGTCTTCTTTACCGAGGCGATGGCCCAGCATGAGAAGAACCGGCTGACCCTCACCAATGAGCTGCGCGATGCCCTGCGTCACCACGAGCTGCAACTCCACTATCAACCGCAATACCGGGTCGACAATGGCTCGCTGTCGGGTATCGAGGCGCTGCTGCGCTGGCAGCGCAGCGACGGCACCATGGTGCCACCTGGGGAGTTTATCCCCATCGCCGAAGAGACCAGCCTGATCCTCGAGATCGGCTACTGGGTGATGAAGACCGCCTGCGCCCAATACAGCTTCTGGCTCAACCGTGGCCTGCAGATCCCCCATCTGTCGGTCAACGTCAGCGCTCGCCAGTTCCACACCCAGGGCTTCGTACAACAGGTGGAGTACATCTTGCGCGACACCGGTGTGCCCCCCTCCCGCCTGCTGCTGGAGGTGACCGAATCTGTAGTATTGGAGAATAGGCAGGAGAGTATTGCCAGAATGCGCCAGCTCAAGGAGCTCGGCATCCTCATCTCCATCGATGACTTCGGCACCGGCTACTCGTCGCTGGCCTATCTGCGGGATCTGCCCGCCGACGAGGTGAAGCTCGACAGAAGCTTCATTCAGACCCTGGTACACAGCGAACAGGACAGAGCCATCGTCAAGGCGATACTCGATCTGGCCCAGGTCTTCCGTTTTACCGTCACCGCCGAAGGGGTGGAAGAGGAGGCGCAGCTGGCCATCCTCAAAGCGCTGGGATGCCAGCATTATCAAGGGTTTCTCACCAGTCGGCCGCTCACCGTCAAGGGGCTGGAGCAGCTGCTTGGCAGCCGGGCGCCGGACTAAAGGTGTAGGATCAATAGGGGTTTATGTAATAAAATAACGCCCTGCTCGAATCGTTGGAGTTGTTTATGTCTGTCATTAATCGGATCCCTGCCGTTGAAATCAGCCAGCCAGCCGGAGCTCACGGCACCGTTGGCCGGATCCATTCCGTCGAAACCTGCGGCACTGTCGATGGCCCGGGAATACGCTTTATCGTATTCATGCAAGGCTGCCTGATGCGCTGCAAGTACTGCCACAACCGCGATACCTGGGATACCGAAGGTGGCCGCGAAGTGACCGTACCGGAGTTGATGAGTGACATCACCAGCTATCGCCACTTCATGAATGCCTCCGGCGGTGGCGTGACAGCGTCCGGCGGTGAAGCCATGCTGCAACCGGCTTTCATTACCGAACTCTTTACCGCCTGCAAAGAGAAAGGGATCCACACCTGTCTAGACACCAACGGCTTCGTCCGTCATCTCGACGAACAGGTGGACAAGCTGCTCGACCAGACCGATCTGGTGCTGCTCGACATCAAACAGATCAATGACGAGAAACACATTCCACTGACCCACGTCAGCAACAGATACACCCTGGAGTTTGCCCGCTATCTGGCAGCCAAAGGCAAGACCATGTGGATCCGCTACGTGGTGGTACCGACCTGGAGCGATGACGACGAGAGCGCCGAAGGGCTGGGCCAGTTCATCGCCGAGCTGGGCGAGAGCGTGGAGAAGGTGGAGCTGCTCCCCTACCATGAGCTGGGCAAACACAAGTGGGACGTGCTGGGCGATCCGTACGAGCTGAGCGGGATCAAGCCCCCCAGCAAGGAGACCATGGAACGGGTCAAGGGCATCCTCGGCAAGTACCACAACAACGTCAAATATTGATGGTAAAAGCAGGCTGACTCGTCAGCCTGCTCTGCTATGGGCGGTCGGGAAGGCCACTGCATGAATGGACGACAAGATGAGTGAAGGACAACTCGCCGCCCTCCTGATCTGGCTGGTACTGCTGGCCTTCAGCCTGCGCCGCTCCCTGTGGCAGACCCTCCATGACAACGCCCTCTATCAGCACCTGTTGCTGGGCAGTGCCATCGCGCTGGTGCCGCTCTGGTATCTAAGGGCCGGTCTGCATGAGGGGCTGGAGGTCCATTTTCTCGGGCTAACCTCCCTCACCCTGCTGCTGGGCTGGCGGCTGGCACTGCTCGCCCCCTGTCTGACCCTGCTGGTGCTCGGTTACTTCGGCGTCACCAATCTGGCAGATTTTGGCTGGCAGGCACTGGTTGGCATCGCCCTGCCGGTGGCCACCAGCTGGCTGCTGTTTCTGGCCAGCTGGGCCTGGCTGCCGCGCCATCTCTTTGTCTATATCTTCGTGGCCGCCTTTCTCGGCGGCGCCATCACCATCTCGGTCAAGGTGGCCGCCAGTGCGTTGCTGATGGGGCTAAGTCACAGCTACCCCTGGCATACCATCACGGCGGATTACCTCTCCATCTGGCCACTGCTGCTGTTCCCCGAAGCCCTGCTCAACGGCATGGCGATGACGGTGCTGGCCATCTACCGCCCTCACTGGGTCAATACCTTCTTCGACCGCACCTATCTGGGCAAGTAACGCTCTCTTTCCTGATCTGCGCCCATAAAAAAGGAGAGGCCATCGCCTCTCCTTTTGGTATTCCGAATTCTGTCAAACCTTGGCTTAGTGCAGCTTCAGGGTCGGGCGCAGTACCCGGTTGATGCGACCCACCAGCATGATGAGGCCGGTCTTGACGTAGCCGTGCAGGGCGATCTGGTGCATCCGGTAGAGGGAGATGTAGACCAGACGGGCGATGTAGCCCTCCACCATCATGGAGCCACGCATCAGGTTGCCCATCAGGCTGCCCACGGTGGAGAAGCGGCTCAGGGACACCAGCGAACCGTGGTCGTGGTAGAGGTAGGGCTTCATCTCGCCGCCGTTCATCTTGGCCAGAATGTTCTTGAACGCCTGGCTGGCCATCTGGTGGGCAGACTGGGCGCGCGGCGGCACGAACTTGCCATCCGGCTGCGGACAGGCGGCGCAGTCACCGATAACGAAGATGTTCTCGTCACGGGTGGTCTGAAGGGTCTCTTTCACCACCAGCTGGTTGATGCGGTTGGTCTCAAGACCGGCGATATCCTTCATAAAGTCAGGCGCCTTGATACCGGCCGCCCACACCATCAGATCCGCTTCAATCAGCTCGCCATCCTTGGTATGCAGACCTTCGGCGGTCGCTTCGGTGATCATGGTGGCGGTACGCACGTCCACACCCAGCTTGACCAGCTCCTGATGGGCGGCGCCGCTGATGCGCTCCGGCAGCGCCGGCAGAATGCGCGGGCCCGCTTCCACCAGGGTCACCTTCAGGCTGTCGGTGGTGAGGTTCTTGAAGCCGTAGGCGTAGAGCTGCTCGACCGCGTTGTAGAGCTCGGCAGAGAGCTCGACGCCGGTTGCGCCGCCGCCGACGATGGCAATCTTCACCTTGTCGCCCGGCTTATATTCGGTGGCGAACTGCAGGAAGCGGTTCATCATGCTGTTGTGGAAACGGTGCGCCTGGGAGGGGCTATCGAGGAAAATACAGTTATCCTTGATGCCCTTGGTGTTGAAGTCGTTGGAGACAGAACCGATGGCCATCACCAGATAGTCGTAGGGCAGTTCGCGCTCGTTGACCACGATGTCGCCATTGTCGTCGTGGATCGGGGCCAGCACGATGCGTTTATCGTCACGCTTGATGTCGGTCAGGGTGCCGAGCTGGAAGTCGAAACCGTGGTTCTTGGCGTGAGACTGGTAGCTAAGAGCATCGATGCCCGCGTCCATGGAGCCGGTGGCCACTTCGTGCAGCAGGGGTTTCCACAGGTGGGTGCGGTTGCGATCGACCAGAGTGATCTTGGCCTTGTTCTTCTTGCCAAGCTTGCGACCCAGACTGGTGGCCAGCTCCAGGCCACCGGCGCCGCCGCCTACAACGACAATATTCATCATGATGATTTTCCTCGGTTCCTCAAAACGAAAGGGAGCCATTGGCTCCCTAAAACGAAATCGGTCGACGTGATGGATCAGGCTTCTTTGAAGGCCTTCATCCGCTGCAGATGATGCGAGATATTTTTGAACTTATGAGTCTCGCGCTCATCCCACACGATGTCGTAATAGTTCTTCAATTCACGTTCAGTGTCCCGATTATCGCGCACTTCATCCTGAACGGAAAGGATACACAGGCAGTTTCCTGAATTTTTCTTACGAAATTCAGTTACACACTTGGTACCGATATCGTCATATTCTTCCGGCCGGTCGATCTTGCCCTGCATGTTCTCTTCCGGATGGAGGTTGGGGTTGAAGATCACCTGGCGAATGCCGCACAGAAAGCCGATCCGCTCGCTCCAGTAGCCACCAAGACCCACGCCACAGATCAGCGGTTTGGGATCGGTACTCATATCGAGCTGTTTTTTCACTTCCTTGAGCAGATGGCTCATATCATGACGGGGGTGAACCGTGCTGTAGTGCACGAAACGCACATCATCATCAATAAACTGCAACTGCAGCACTTTCTCGTGATTGCCTGGGCTGGTGGCATCAAAGCCATGCAGATAGATGATCATGGATAAGACCTCAGGATCTGTGTCGGTTTTATCGAAACTACCCCAGCGGCGGCCCCGTGCGCCACCAAAACATCCAACTTTCTTGCTTTGGATCACGCCCCCGCCCCCGATTGCGCCCTGCGGCCCGCGAGCGCCGTCACATGCAGAGGGGCGCATTGCGAGCAAGGCTCTGGTGCCTGGCTATCAAAGTGAGATCGCCAGACCAATAATGATAAACCCCTTACCAATCTGAGATGCCCTCACCTCCTTCCCCTGCCAGCAGCCGGACACTTATCTGGCCGGGATGTGACTCATCCCGCAAAAACAAGGCGTTATCGCCAAACGTTTTCTCTCGTAAGTGGCTTTGTGCATGTTTTGTGCACTGACCCGTGCTGCACCGGCTCCCTCTCACTACTGCCGAGGGATCTGGCACCTCTGTCAATACACGAGATCAATGACCGGGAAAGCTGCGGCTTTCACTATCTTGCCTGTAGCAGTTACGCGGGCTTCAAGGAGTGATCTGTTCATGAACGAGACCAATCCCCCCTCCCCCCGACCGGGTGCGCGCAAGCGCCCGGTGGATGAAGTGGAGCGCATGCTCCCCATGGGCCAACTCTTTACCCTGGGCCTGCAACATGTGCTGGTGATGTACGCCGGCGCAGTGGCGGTGCCACTGGTGATTGGCGGCAGTCTGGGGCTGCCCAAGGATCAAATCTCCTACCTCATCAGTTCGGATCTCTTCTGCTGCGGCATCGTCACCCTGCTGCAATGTGTCGGGATTGGCCGCTTTGCCGGGATCCGGCTGCCGGTCATCATGTCGGTCACCTTTGCCGCCGTGATGCCGATGCTAGCCATCGGAGCCAACCCGGATCTGGGGCTGACGGGCATCTTCGGCGCCACCATAGCCGCGGGTATCATCTCGACCCTGCTGGTGCCGCTGATAGGTCGGCTGATGCCGCTCTTCCCCACCGTAGTGACCGGGGTGGTTATCACCTCCATCGGGATCAGCATCATGCAAGTGGGGATCGACTGGATGGCGGGGGGCAAGGGTAATCCGGAATATGGCAGCCTGCGCTATATCGGCACCAGCTTTCTGGTGCTCGTCTTTATCCTGCTGGTGACCCGCTTCACCAAGGGCTTTTTCAGCAATATTTCGGTGCTGCTCGGGATCATCTTCGGTTTCGTGGTGGCCATCGCCATGGGCGAAGTGAGCCTCGATGGCCTCGGCGAGGCAGCCTGGTTTGCCCCCATAGTGCCCTTCGCCTTCGGCTGGCCTACCTTCGATCCCATCTCCATTGCCACCCTGACGGTGATCATGCTGATCACCTTTATCGAATCCATGGGGATGTTTCTGGCCCTTGGCGACATCGTCGGCCATCCGGCCAGGCGCGGTGATATCGTGCGCGGGCTGCGGGTGGATGGTATCGGCACCATTATTGGTGGGATATTCAACAGCTTCCCCCACACCTCCTTCTCCCAGAATATCGGTCTGGTGAGCGTGACCGGGGTATCGAGTCGCTGGGTCTGCGTGATGTCGGGGGGGATCCTGCTCGCCTTTGGCCTCATCCCCAAGATGTCGGTGCTGGTCGCCTCCATCCCGCCCTTCGTACTGGGGGGCGCCGGTATCGTGATGTTCGGTATGGTGCTGGCCACCGGTATTCGCATCCTGGCGCGCACCGATTACAATAGCAACCGCCACAACCTCTATATCGTCGCCATCAGTCTCGGAATTGGCATGATCCCGACGGTCTCCGGGAATTTCTTCCAGCAGCTTCCGGCGCAACTACAACCGCTTTTTCATAGCGGTATCCTGCTGGCCACCATCAGTTCGGTGCTGCTCAACCTCTTCTTCAACGGCTATCAGCCGGATCTGAGTCACCAGACCCGTCCTCTGTTCGTTGGTCCCATCAAACCGCAGCAAGAGCAGGCATAACAAACAGGCCCCCGGACAGCGAGACTGTCCGGGGGCCTGTTGTTCATATCACCGCAGACCCAATCAGGCAGGCAACTGCGCGAAGCGCTCTACCGCCTGCGCTACTTGTGCCAGACTCCCCTGCCAGAAGGCGGCCTCACGGATATCCTGCCCCAGATGCTTGGCTACCAGATCTTCGGCGCTCATCCGGCCGGTATCGCGCAACAAGGCACGATAGGCCTCGGCAATGCCCTCTTCCCCCGCCGCCTTGCGGCTCATCAACTGCTGATAGACCCCGAGGCTGAACAGATAACCGAACAGATATGGATAGTTGTAAAAGCCCAGCCCCGCGATGGAGAAGTGCGCCTTGGCCGCCCAGAACATGGGGTGATAGCGGGTCAGGCTCCCCTCATACCAGCGTCCCCACGCCTCGTCGGTCAACGCCTTGAGCCGCTCTGCCGACACATAACCCTGCGCCCGCTCGGCCACCAAGGCCTGCTCGAAATCGAAGCGAGCCGGGATATTGACCAGGAAGGTGGCCGCGCCGTCGGCCTCGGCCCAGGCGATGACCAGCTGCTCTTCCGGGCTTTGCGCCTGCTCGAACAGGGCGCTGCGCACCAGAGTTTCGGCGAAGATGGAGGCGGTCTCCGCCAGCGTCATGGGGTAGCTGCGCTGACTCATCGGCAGATCGCGGATCACCCAGTTGTGCCAGGCGTGACCCAGCTCATGGGCCAGCGTAATGACATTGTCCATGGTGCCGGCATAGGTAACGAAGACCCGCGGTTCGACCGGTTCGGCAAACTTGGTGCAGTAGGCGCCGGTGCGGCGATTTGGCGTGGGCGCCGCATCAATCCACCCCTTCTCGGCCATCATGCGGGCAAACGCCCCCATCTCGGGATCGAATCGGCTAAAGGCATCGGCAATCAACTCGATCGCCTCATCAAAAGGAATGTCACGGCTGCTGGAAGCTGGCGGCGGCGCAAAGAGATCCTCCGGCCCCAAATCGTCGAGACCAAGGCGCTCGGCCATCAGCCCCAGGACGCGCTGACCCAACCCACGGGCTCGCCAGGTTTCGCTCATCAGGGCATCGAGGGTGGCTCGCTCGATATGACTCTGATGGCAGGAGAGATCCAGCGCATCGAGCACACGGGTGTTGCCACGCTGACGGGCCAGCTCCAGCCGCCAGCCGTTGAGGGCATTGAGGATAGCGGCCACCGTCTCCTGCTCCCCTTCCCAACCGGCGCTGATGGCATCAAAGGCTTCTAAACGCAGCGCACGTATCGGGCTGGAGAGCAGATTGCTCGCCTCGGCCAGCCCCATCTCGCGGCCATCAATGGTCAAGCGGATCTTGCCCACCAGATCGTTGTAGAGGTTGCCCCAGGCATGCAAGCCATCGGTGCCCAGACCGATCACCAGTTGCTCCGCCGCCACCGGCAGGCGCTGATCCTGCAAACGACGCTCGTGGCGCAGGCGGTACGCCTCCTCACCGAGCAGTGGATCACTCATCAGCGCGGCGAATTTCTCTTCCGGCAACGCCAGCATCAGATCTTCCACCGGCGCCAGGATCTTGAACAGATCGGCGTTGAGGGCGCGGGCACGGGACGCCAGCTGTTTGGCCTGCGGATCCCGCGCATCCTGACTGCCGCGGCATGCGGCCAGAATGGCGACGTTCCAGCCGATATGGCGAATATCACGGGCGTGCAGCCGCACTTCCCGCAAGAAATCCAGCAGCGCTGCGTCATCGTCGCGCACCCCGTCCAGACCCGCCATATAGCTGGCCAGCTCTTCCAGCGCGTGGCGGGCTGCGCGCATGTCCGCTTCCAGCTCGGTGCTGTCGAGGCCCGGGTAGATATGGTCGTTATTCCACTGTTGTTGATACATAGCTTCTCGCAAAGGCCTTTATCGGGAGGCGCAACAGACCTGCGGGCAGCAAGTCAGAGACCGGGCAACCCGAGGGCCAAAAAATGAAGAGAGGAAAAAGAGAAAATGGCCCGCAAGCTCGCTTATCCCTTGGCCGGGGCAAGACGGCTCACCAGCGTCATCACGGCAACCAGCAGCAGACCCGCCACCACACCGGCCACGGCGTTGAGCAGCGTCGGCGTCACCGCCGCCAGTACGGCCCCTACTGTTGGCAGGGTGGCGACAACTGCGGCTGCGCCTTCAATCAGGTGATGGGCAAAAGGCCAGCCATGCACCAGAATGCCACCACCCACCATAAACATGGCAATGGTGCCGACCAGTGCCAGCAGGTGCATCAGACGAGGAGCCGTCACCAGCAGTCCCTGCCCCACCGCGCGGCGCAAGGCGCTGCCATCGGTTTTTTGCAGCAGATGCAGACCGATGTCATCGAGCTTGACGATCAGCCCCACCAACCCGTATACCCCGATGGTCATCAGCAGGGCGATGCCCGCCACTACCGAGAGCTGCAGCGCGAGGCTTGCTCCCTGTACCGTGCCAAGGGCGATGACGATGATCTCGGCAGAGAGAATAAAATCGGTGCGGATCGCTCCCTTCACCTTCTGCTGCTCAAACGCGGCCAAATCATCGGGAATAGGAGCAGTGTGTGCCTCCCCCTCACTCGCCTCATGGGGCAGAAACTTGTGGGCCAGCTTCTCGGCCCCCTCAAAGCAGAGGTAAGCGCCTCCCAGCATCAAGAGAGGCGTGATAAGCCAGGGCACCAGGGCACTGATGGCGATGGCGGCGGGCACCAGAATCAGCTTGTTGCGAAATGACCCCTTGGCCACCGCCCACACCACCGGCAACTCCCGCTCGGCGCGCACCCCGGAGACCTGCTCCGCGTTGAGGGCCAGATCATCACCCAACACCCCGGCGGTCTTCTTGGCCGCCATCTTGGTCATCAGCGCCACGTCATCAAGCACGCTGGCGATATCATCGAGCAGGGCCAATAAACTGGTTCCGGCCATATCAAAGATTCCTTATATCAGTGAGAACAACCCCCGGGAGAGAGGTGTACGTCCCGATAACCACCAAGGTCAACAGGACCACCTCATGGCGATCGCAGGCCATCATCGGCCGAGCCAAAAATCCGGCGCTCGCCATCGGGGGTACGTCTTTCGGGCAAAAGATGGCACAGTGTAACGAGAAGCCGCCGTTTCGGCAGCACCCCTGAGCCATTTGTTCCTGGTTCCCTCTGAATCACCTCAAGGAGTTCCCATGCAACCCTGGCAACCTCTGATCGATTTCTGGTTTGGCGACGAGGCCGATGATGTCCTGCGGGCCACACGGCAAGCCCCGCTCTGGTGGGGGAAAAGCAGCGAAATGGATGCCCTGCTGGCCAAGCAATTTGGCGCGCAAGCAGAGGCGGCCGCCAACGGGGAGCTGGCCGACTGGGCCGATCTGCACCACGGCAGGCTGGCGCTGATCCTGCTGCTCGACCAGCTGCCCCGCAATATCCATCGCGGCACGCCTGCGGCCTTTGCCCAGGATCCGCTGGCAAGGGATCTCTGCCTGAAAGGGCTATCCATCGGGGCGGACAAATCCCTCTCGCCACTGGAGCGGGTCTTCTTCTATCTGCCGCTGGAGCATGCCGAATCCCGCGAACAACAGGCCAGAAGTGTGGCGCTGTTCGAGGCACTGGCTGCCGAGCAGGCTGGCACACCGGCGCAGGCGACCTTTGCCGGATTTGCCGACTTTGCCCGCCGTCATCAGGTGATCATCGAACGCTTTGGCCGCTTCCCCCACCGCAACGACATTCTGGGTCGCACCAGCACACCGGAAGAGGCGACATTTTTGCAGCAACCGGGCTCAGGCTTCTAAGCAAGCCATATAAAAAATCCCCGCCAGCTGGCGGGGATAGCAGATGGATAACAACCGTCGGCGTTACTGAATGCGATAGCGGGATATCTGCTGGTGGATGCTCTCGGTGGTGACATTGAGCTCCTCGGCGGCGGCTGAGGTCTCTTCCGCTGTGCTGCTGGTTTGCTGCACGACCTGAGCAATCTGCTCTACCTGATGGGCAATCGACTCGGCAGCCGAACTCTGCTCGCGGATGGCATTGGTGATCTCGCCCACCTGATCCATCACCCGGTGCGACGCACTGCGGATCTCGGCAATAATGGCACCACTCTCTGTCGCCATGGTGACCCCCTGGCTCACCTTCTCCTCCACCAGATGCATGCGGGAGACCGTATTGTTCGACTCCTGCTGGATCGCCTCTACAGTGGCGGAGATCTCCTGGGTGGATTGGGCTGTGCGCTCAGCCAGTTTGCGCACCTCATCCGCAACCACCGCAAAGCCACGGCCGGACTCCCCGGCCCTCGCCGCTTCAATGGCCGCGTTCAAGGCCAGCAAGTTGGTCTGCCCCGCCACATCACGGATCACGTTGACCACACCGCCAATGCGCGAAATGCCCTCACCCAGCGCAATGACTTCGGCCGAGGCCTGCCGGATCGAGTCGGCTATCTCGTTGATGGCATGGACGGTGCGCTCGATGGTCCGGCCCCCTTCGGTCGCCAGTTGCCCCGACTCGTTGGTGATGCGGCTCGTCTCCTGAGTGCGCTGGGAGATATCGGTGATGCTGACCGTCATCTCTTCCACACCGGCGGCTATCAGACTGGTAGCATCATTGGCCTGATTAGCCGAGCTGGCCAGGTGTTGCGCTGCCTGAGAGAGAGATTCGGCAGTGCTCTTGATCTGCAAGCTGCCGACGGAAAATTCGGTAAATGTCTGTTGCAGCGTATCGAGCAGCCGGTTGACCGCATTGAGGGTCAGGCCAATCTCATCCTGCTGTTTCACATCAGCTCTCAGGGTAAAGTTGAGGTCACGCTGGATCCGGGTCAGGGTATCCATGGCGGTGCGAAGGGGATTGGCCACCTGATTGAACAACCAGACAAACAGCCCCATCGTCAGCACGGTGGCACCACCGGCGATCAACAACAGGGTTTGCAGGCTGCTGTCGTAGTTCTCCTGACCCTGCTTCTTGAGCGCCAGTCCCAAATCCATATTGAAGTTGACGTGAAGCTCGATTGCCTTGGCAAATTGCTTGAACAGTCCGTATGCCTCTCCCGCCAGCATGTCTCTGGCTTCATCATTCTTGTTTTGGCGGGAGAGCTGCAGAACCTTGTCTATCTCCTGATAATATTGCGCGACTATGCGTTGATCATCGTCAGTCAGGCGCCGATCTTCATCATTGGAGAGCATCTCTGCCTTATATTTGTCGAGCAGCGAATTGATTTGTCCCCGTATCTCGGTGATACCCGTTTCAATCTGCTGCATCTTGCTTGAGTCGGTATTGAGCACATGTGTTTGTACCAGCGAGTGCAATTCATAGAAATCGGCCTGCACTTCCTTAATCAGCGAAATACTGGGCACCGTATTGTCCGTCACATAGCTCAAATCACGGTTGCCTGCCCCAAGGCGATTGATACTGAACCAACTGAGAAAAATGAGCGTCAGCATCACCAGCAGCGCTATCAGTTGCAGTCGACGAGCAATATTCATAACCGTACACTCCAGATGGAAACTATCTAGCAGTGTAGACGAGCCATAAACAACAACGGCCCGCATTGGCGGGCCGTTGTTGTTTATTTTTCATGGCGTTGTGATCAGGCTTTGGCTGGCTCACCCTCGCCCAGCGCGACGGTTTCACCCAGACTGTCTTCGGTCTTGGCGACCACGCTGGCGGCGATGGCGTTACCCAGCACGTTGGTGGCAGAGCGCCCCATGTCGAGGAAGTGGTCGATCCCCAGCAGCAGCAAGATGCCCGCTTCCGGAATATGGAACTGGTTCAGGGTAGCGGCAATCACCACCAGAGAGGCGCGCGGTACCCCGGCCATCCCCTTGGAGGTGACCATCAGCAGCAGCAGCATGGTGATCTGCTGGGCCATGGAGAGCTCGATGCCATACGCCTGGGCGATGAACATTACCGCGAAGGTGCAGTACATCATGGAGCCGTCGAGGTTGAAGGAGTAACCCATCGGCAGCACGAAGCTGGCGATGCGCTTGTCACAACCGAACTTCTCCAGACGATCCAGGGTCTTCGGATAAGCCGCTTCGGAGCTGGCGGTCGAGAAGGCGAGCAGGATGGGTTCGCGGATCATCGCCAGCAGTTTGATGACGCGACCACGCAGGAAGACGCTGCCCATGGCGATCAGCAGCAGCCAGAGGCAGGCCAGCGCGATATAGAACTGGGCCATAAAACTGCCGTAGGTAACCAGAATACCCAGCCCCTCTTTGGCCACCATGGCGGCGATGGCGCCAAACACCGCGAACGGCGCAAAGTTCATCACATAACCGGTCACTTTCAGCATGATCTCGGCAGCGCTGGCCATCAGCACCACTACCGGCTTGGCCAGATCGCCGAGCGCGGCGGCAGCCAGACCGAAGAAGAGGGAGAAGACCACGATCTGCAGGATCTCGTTGGTGGCCATCGCCTCGACCACGCTCTTGGGAATGGCGTGGGTCACGAAATCTTTCAGGGTAATGGCACCGGCAGCAATGCCCGAGCTGGCGGTGTCATTGGGCAGGGAGAGCGAAAGCCCCACACCCGGCTGCATCAGGGTCACCATCACCAGACCTAGGCTCAGGGACATCAGGGAGGCCAGCATGAACCAACCGAGGGTCTTGGCACCGATACGCCCCACGGTGCGGGTGTCGCCCATCTTGGCGATACCGACCACCAGGGTAGTGAAGACCAGGGGAGCGATGATCATCTTGATCAGGCGCAGGAAGATATCGGTCAGGATCGTGATGTTATTGGCGAAATCCGCAGCCTGATCTGCGGCAAACATCCGATAGCCCTGGCCGGTGAGGATGCCAAACATCATGGAGATGAGGATGGCGACCGTCAGTTTATTCATTTTCATGGGGGAGTCCCGGTTTTGATTGGTGCAAGCCGTAAACAGTGGCGTGGGAGCCACTACAGTCCGTTTTTGTGATCCGAGCCGTTGATTCCTGGCGGCTGGTATGCTGGGAGAATGCCTAAAAGCAGGGGGTAAATCTAGAGGCTTTATCCAGAATTTTATCCTGCCATTAGGTGTATGTGATATAGATCTTGCAAACCACCAATATTAATCACTGTTTATTTTGATTTCGGCAAGATATTTCGCATTCAGAGTTCGCTCATCGAGTGCCCGTGACAACAGGCGAAAAGTGAGCAGCGCCGAGATGGTATGCTGCACCTGCATCTGGGCCATAAAGAGATCCGGTTCATCTTCGTCAAAGCCGAAGATCGGCCGTGATGGGGTCACCCTGACGGCATCGCGGTTAATGGTCAGCTCATCGACCTTGAGCCAGGAGTAACCCTCTGCCAGTGCCAGCTCCCCTGCCCGCTTGAGCACATATTTGCGGGCGGTCTCCCTGTCCACCAGATCGTTGCCGACAAACTCCAGCTGCCACTTGTCCGGGCCAAGCCGGGTCTGGGAAAAACCGGTCTGGCCGTTCCAGAATGACTTTTCACTCTGGTAAGGGGTGGCGCAGCCCACCAGCAGCAGGGTGAGCATCAGCAGACAACAGGGTTTAGATACGGATGCAGACACGAAAGGCCTCGCCAGGTAAATGAGCAACAGAATCGTTACTACACCATAAAGCGCGGTGGCTGCACAATCGACTCACGCCAACAGAGACCAGCGTGCATCACCACTGGCTTCACGCCTGTGCGGCAAATTGCAGGCAAAAGAAAAGGCCTTGTCGTTTGACAAGGCCTTTACCGGGGAATTTGGTCGGTGTGAGAGGATTCGAACCTCCGACCCTCTACACCCCATGCAGATGCGCTACCTGGCTGCGCTACACACCGACGGAGTCAGCTCGGCTGACGGGGGCAGAGTTTATGGAGATGATCCTGCCCTGTCAACAGGGAAACGCCGCCAATTCCTAAGCCACGGTGCGTTCGCCTGCTTTGCGAACAATCAGCGGTTAAAGGTCAGCCGCTTGCCCAGGATCTGGTCAGTCACCTGCCCGTTTTGCCAGGCGATCTGGCCGTTCACCAGCGTCATCTCCACCGTGCTGTGGAAGCGGTAGCCGTTGAAAGGCGACCAGCCACAGTGGTAGAGGATGTTGTCATCGTTGACCACATAGGGCTTGCCCAGATCCAGCAGCACCAGATCGGCGAAATACCCCTCGCGGATATAACCGCGATCCTGCACCTGGAAGCGCTCGGCCACCGCATGGGAGGTCTTCTTGACGATAGTCTCCAGGGTAAACACGCCGTTGTGGTAGAGCTCCAGCAGCGCCTGCAAAGAGTGCTGCACCAGCGGCACGCCAGACGGCGCCTTGAAGTAGCTGTTCTGCTTCTCTTCCCAGGTGTGGGGCGCGTGGTCGGTGGCGATGATGTCGAGCACGTCGTTGCGTACCGCATCCAGCAGTGCCTGCTGGTCGGCGGCACTCTTCACCGCAGGGTTGCACTTGATCAGGCTGCCCTGGGTCTCGTAATCGGCATCATTGAAGAAGAGGTGGTGAACGCACACCTCGGCGGTGATGTTCTTGTCCTTCAGCTCGCTCAGGTCGTGGCTGGCGGTAAAGAGCGACAGCTCCTTGGCCGAGGTCAGATGCAGCACATGCAGCTTGGCACCGTATTTTTTCGCCAGCGCCACCGCCATGCTGGAGGATTTGTAGCACGCTTCGTCGCTGCGAATGCGGCCATGCTCGCCCATCGGCACATTCTCGCCCCACTTGGCCCGCGCCGCCTCTTCCGCCTTGGCGATGGTCGGAGTGTCTTCGCAGTGGGTGACGATCATCACCGGGCTTTCGCGGAAGATGGCCGCCAGGGTCTCCTGATTGTCCACCAGCATGTTGCCGGTCGAAGAGCCCATAAACACCTTGACCCCGCAGGACTGCTTGGGGTCGAGACGCTTGATCTCTTCAAGGTTGTCGTTGGTGGCACCGAGATAGAAGCTGTAGTTGGCAACGGAGGAGTTGGCAGCGATCTGGTATTTGGCTTCGAGGGCGTCGAGGGTGGTGGTCTGGGGATTGACGTTGGGCATTTCCATGAAACTGGTGGTGCCACCGGCGACGGCGGCGCGGGATTCGCTGGCGATAGTCCCCTTGTGGGTCAATCCCGGCTCCCGGAAGTGGACCTGATCATCGATCATTCCGGGGATGAGATGGCGACCTGCAGCATCGATAACCAGCGCATCGGGCGCCTCGAGATCCGGGGCGATGCGGGCAATCCGTTCCCCCTCGATCAACACATCGGAGGCATAGATGCGGCCTTCGTTGACCAAGGTGGCATTCTTGATAAGCAGTTTGTTCATGGGGGGTTCCAGTTCCTTTGCCGATAATCGCGGGTCATAATAGCGCAAAACTGCCCTTTCTCTGTAGCAAGGCCTGACTGATGAAGTTATTTGTAAGAGATTTGACCGTGATCGACTCCAGCTACCTGTGCGAACGCCGCGGCATGGTGGGTGAGAGCTGGCTGGTAGATATCGAAATGAGCGGTGAGCTCAACGAAATGAGCATGCTGCTGGACTTTGGCCGGGTAAAGAAGCTGATCAAGTCGATCATTGATGAAGAGGTGGACCACAAGCTGCTGGTGCCGACCGAGTGCCCGCTGATCCACGTCGAGACACTGGATGGTGACGAAAGCACAGTGGATCTGCTGCGCCCGGGTCGCTCCATCCATCTACGCTGCCCATCCCAAGGCTTTGCCTTTATCCCGGCTCCGCAAGTTGATAAAGAGTCGGTGACCCGCTACCTGCTGGCGGTACTGGCCAAACGGCTGCCGGGCAATATCAAGGATCTCTCCCTGACCCTGCGTCAGGAGGCGATCACCGGTGCCTTCTACCACTACAGCCACGGCCTGAAAAAGCACGATGGCAACTGCCAGCGCATCGCCCACGGCCACCGCTCTCCCATCGAGATCCACGTCGATGGCGAGCGCGACCAGGAGATTGAGCTCAACTGGGCCGAACGCTGGGGCGATATCTACCTCGGCACCGAGGAGGACAAGGTGGCGCTGACCGAGCTCGCTTTGAGCCCCCGCGCCAATGCCCAGCTTGGCGAGCATCACTGCGGCTTCAAATATGTGGCGCCACAAGGGCTGTTCCAGCTGGCCATCCCCAGCGCCGAGGTGGAGATGATCGACACCGACACCACGGTCGAGCTGCTGGCCTGCTATATTGCTCGCGAAGTGAAGAAGATGGTGGGCGACAAGTTCGTCAAGATTGTCGCCTATGAAGGGGTCGGCAAGGGCGCGATTGCCTACGCCTGATCCCCTTGTCGCTGCCGCAATAAAGAGAAGGCCCCGCATCTGCGGGCAATGCTGTTCACTTAAGAGAATTTGAGTTCCAGTCCACGTAGTATCAGGGCTAAAAAATGAGGGAGGCATCATGCCTCCCTCTTTCTATTGCAAGCCACGCTGGATAAAGGCTGAAGGAAGATCGACTGGAAACAGCCTTGCTCCTCCAACTCAAGTCGCATTTATGAATAATCAGTCAAAAATGTGCTTATCTGAACAGCATTGCCGCATCTGCGGGGCCTTGTTGTTTCAACTTTCGACCATCAGGCACTGAGGCGGAAGCGCTTGACCAGGCTCTCCTGCTGCTCGGCAAGGGAGTCCAGCTGCTGGCTGGTCTCGGCTACCCGCTCAATCCCCTGATAGTTGAGATCCGAGATATCGGAGATGCGGTTGAGGTTGGTGGCGATATCGGCGCTGGTGGCCTGTTGCTGCTCGGCGGCAGAGGCGATCTGGCTCGACATGTCGCTGATCAGCACCACAATCCCCTGCACTTCCTCCATGGCGTTGTTGGCGTGAGAGCTCTGATCCACGCAACTGTCCATCTCGCGAGAGCACTCCTGCATCACGGTCACCGCCTTGGCAACCCCCTGCTGCAGGTTCTCGATCATGGTCTGGATCTCGCTGGTGGACTGGGCGGTACGGCCCGCCAGACTGCGCACCTCATCCGCCACCACCGCAAATCCGCGCCCCTGCTCGCCGGCCCGCGCCGCTTCAATGGCTGCGTTGAGGGCCAGCAGATTGGTCTGCTCGGCGATGCCTCGAATGACATCGAGGATATTGCCGATCTGGCTGCTCATGGCGCTCACATCGCCAATCACCTTGCCGGTCTGTTGCAGCTTGCCCGCCAGTTGATGAGTGGTGGTGATATTGCCTGCCATCACCTTGCGCCCCATCTCGGAGGCCTTCTCCACATCCTGCACCCGCTCCAGGGTCTGGTTGGCAGCCTGCGCCACCTCCCGCACCGAGGCCTCCATCTGGGTCATGGCGGCGGCGACCGAGGCGGTCTCCTGCCGCTGTTTTTCCAGATCCGCCCGCACCGATTCGGTGGTGTGGCGATTGCCGTGGGCGGCATCGTTAAGCTGGGCAGACGCTTGTGAAAGCTGTGCCAGCACCTCCCCCATCTGGGCAATCAGCAGGTTGATCTGGCTGCCCAGCTGGCCGAATTCGTTCTTGCTCTGAAAACCGATGCGCTGGGTCATGTCGCCCTGGGTCACTTCGGTCAGCACCCGCAGCAACTCCCTGAGCGGACGGCGAATGGCCTTGCCCAGGGTATAAGCCACCAGCATGGCGATCAGGATGGCGACGACGATGCTGGTTCCCTGGGTCAGAGTGCTCTGGCTCTGAGTGGCTTTGGCGTGCGCAATGCTTTGACTCATCAGCTGCTGACTCTGGCCGGTGATCTGCTCAAGCCGGTTCTGGATCTCGACGATGAGGGCGCTCGCCTGCTTGCTCTTCTCCCGCATCTGTTCCTGCTGCTTCATCAGCGCCAGATACTGGGAGAGCACGCCTTCGCTTGCGGTGGTGTCGCGCACGAAGCCGTGAACATAGTGGCCCATGTCGTTCTCGAAGTTCTTCAGCTCCCCCTGCAGATCCTTGATGGTACTGTTGAACCCCTCGATCTGCATCTTGTTGCGCTTGAGCGCCCCTTCGATGGGGGCCGGAATGGTCTGATTGAGGGCGTCCATGGTGGAGAGTTCGATAGCGGAAAGCTTGGTGGTCAGGGTCTCGGAGAGCATCTTGATGAAGCTGTCGTCGATGGTGACCATCATGTCACCCAGACTCTTCTTGAACTGGGGCAGACTGACCTGAAACTGCCCCTTGGCCAGATTGACCTTGTGCAGTCGGGTGAGCAGCGCCTCGTGTTCGCCGGGCAGGGTATCGGTCAGTTGCAGGTAGCTGTCGACCTGCTGGCTGAGGCTGCTCATCTCCCCTTGCAGTTCAGGGTGGTGGGCCACCTGCTGGCGCAAGACGTCAAGGCTCTTGCCCACCGCAGCCTTGGCCTGTTTCAGTTCGGCCACTTCGGCTGGCAGCTGTTTGGGGTCCTGCTCGGTGAGCACATCCCCCAGCCACTTGTTGGCGCTGAGCAGGGTGATCTGGGTCTGGCTGCTGGCAATCACCAGCGGCATAGACTGCTGGGTAACCTGCTCCAGTGCGTTCCCCAGGGTCTCCTGACTACGAAATGTGAGCAGTGAACTGGCCACCATCACGGCCACCAGGATCGCGAAGCCAAGGTAGACTCGCTGCAAGATGGAGAGATCCGACATTGTTTGTTTCATTATTGTCCCGCTGTATATGCAAAAGTCCCTTGCCTGAGTACCCCGTCCTTTTGATACCCTGCAGACCACCCTGAACAGGCGCTGCAGATGACGTCCCTCTGGCTATCGGTATTTTTAACAATAACTGAAGGGAATGGGACATCAGCTGTGTCAAATGTCGGCTTGTGTCACACTTGGCGTGCTGCTCGCCCCCCTTTCGGGAGCCGCTTGGGGTTCTAGTTCAATTTTCTGTTTCATATAAGGGAGTTAGCCATGGCGCAAGAAACCATTTTCAGCAAAATCATCCGTAAAGAGATCCCCGCCGACATCTTTTATCAAGACGATCTGGTCACCGCATTCCGGGATATCCAGCCCAAGGCCAAAACCCATATTCTGATCATCCCCAATGTACTGATCCCCACCGTCAATGACGTGGAAGCCGAACATGAACTGGCCCTTGGCCGGATGTTCACCGTGGCCCGCAAACTGGCCAGCGATGCGGGCATCGCCGAAGATGGCTACCGCCTCATCATGAACTGCAACCGCCACGGCGGGCAGGAGGTCTACCACATCCACATGCATCTGGTCGGTGGCCAGCCGCTGGGACCGCTGCTCAGCCTGTAATGAATCGCCACGCCTCAACCTGCCGCAGCGCCCTGTTGTTCTGCGGCGCCCTGCTGTTGCTGGGAGGCTGCGCCTCCCGCTGGCAGGATATGTTCGTCTCCTACTCCGATCAGATGGTGCCCCTGCGCAACCAGCTGCTGCTGGGTCATGCCGCCGAGGCGCTGCCCGAGGTGCGTGACTCCACTCTTGGGGATGACACCTTTGTGCTGGATCGGCTCGAACAGGGGCGTATCGCCTGGCTCGCCGGTCAGGATGCGGGCAGCAAGCAGGCGTTCACCACCGCCGACAGCCGCCTTCAGTGGGAAGACAATCAGGCCGAATACCGGCTGAGCCACGGTCTGGATCAGGTGGGCAGTCTGCTCACTAACGATCAGTCGATGGCCTATCGTACTCCCGATTACGAACGCACCATGCTGCATCACTATCTGGCCCTCAACTATCTGCAACGGGGTGATGCCGATGGCGCCCTGGTGGAGGTGCGCCGGGCCAATCAGGTGCAGGAGCAGGCCCTGAAACGGCGAGCCGATGAGGTGCGCAAGGCGAAGGATGAGAGCGAAGAGGCCGAAGCAGAAGGCGAGATGCGCCAGCTGATGTCGCGCGGCGCACCGGATCTAGACCGGTTGATCGGCAAGGTCAAAAACGGTTTTCAGAACGCCTACACCTTCTATTTTTCCGCCGTGCTCTATGAGGCGGCAGGGGATCTCAACGATGCCTGGGTCGACTATCAGCGCGGCTACCAGATAGCGCCGGACAACCGCAGCCTGCAAGATGCCTTGCTGCGTCTGGCGCGGCTGCGTGGCGCACCGGACGAAATTCGCGAGACCGAGAAAAAGATAGGTCGTAAAGCGCCGCCGCTTGCGAAAGATCAGGGCCAACTGGTGGTGCTGTTTGAAGATAGTTTGATCCCGGCACGGCGCGAACTGTTCCTGCCGCTCCCCATCTCCACCTCCCGCGGCGATTTTCGCACCTTTACCGTCGCCATCCCCTATTACGATAATCGGGCCAGCGACACCGGCCCGCTGACGGTGGAAGTCGGCAAGCGGGTCGAGCAGACCAGCGAGCTGGTCAGGCTGGAAGCGCTGGCTGCCAAAGATCTGCAAGAGCGGCTGCCCGGCATGCTGACCCGCCAGGCGCTGCGACTGGTGGCCAAGGAGCAGATGCGCCGCACCGCCGCCAAAGAGGGGGGCGATGTGGGCAATATTCTGGTGGGGATCTTCAACACCCTCTCGGAGCGGGCCGATACCCGCAGCTGGCTGACGCTGCCAGCTCAGGCATCGAGCTGGCAGGGAATAGTGCCGGCAGGTGACATCAATCTCACCCTGGGCGCGGGGGCAGCGCAGCGGCAATTGCCGCTCACCATCCACAAGGGCCGCACCACCCTGGTCTGGGTACAGCGCCTCGGCGCCGGTCTGACCACCCGGGTGATGCCGCTCTGAGCAGATGGCGAAGAGATATGAGCAAGACCATTAACGGGCAGCCCCTCAGTGCTGCCCAAATCCCTCCAATCAAGGAGAGCAAGATGAAATCATACGGGTTGGCCCTCGGGCTCGCACTGCTGCTGACCGGCTGCGCCACCAACACCTCAGGCGTGGCGCTCTATGGCCCGGCGGGCGGTGCTCCCACGCTGGAGCAGCATCAAAACGTCAACGTCACCCTGACCGAGCTGAGCCGCCGGCAGCAAAATGGCCTGCTGCAGGTCAATGTGGCCGCCGCCAGCACCCAGCGCGGCGATAACAAGCTGCAATATATCTTCTATTGGTATGATGAGGCCGGTCAGGAGGTCGCCAGCGATGGCCGCGGCTGGACCCCCATCAAGCTGCATGGCTATCAGACCCGCACCCTCTCGGCCCTGGCGCCCAGCCCGGCGGCGCAGGGTTACCGGATTTACGTACGCGAAGTGATTGAGGAATCCTACTGATGAAAATGAATCATGCCCTGCTGATATTGACCTCTGCATTGCTCTTGGGCGGCTGCTCCAGCACCACCGTCAGCTATGGCGATCCCACTGAAACCGAAACCGTCACCGTCGATTACGGCTCAAGCGATCTGCAGGCCATCGCCGACAAGATGGCAGACTCCATGCTCGCCTCCCCCGCCACCAGCGAGATCACCGCTGGCGGTCGTCCGGTGATGTTTATGGACTCTATCCGCAACAAGACCTCCGAGCACATCGATACCGAAGCCATCACCGATACCATCCGCACCAAGTTGCTGCGGGCCGGCAAGTTCCGCTTCGTCGACATGAGCAAGGTGGCCGCCGTCAAGCAGCAGCTCGAATACCAGCAGAGCAGCGGCATGGTGGATCCTGCCTCCATGGTGCGTCTGGGCAAGCAGACCGGTGCCCGCTACATGGTCTATGGCAACCTCGCCAGCATCGTCAAAGACAATGGCAAGGTGAAGGATGTCTACTACCAGATGACCATGAACCTGATGGATCTGCAAAACGGCGAACTGCTGTGGGCCGATCAGAAAGAGATCCGCAAACAGGCGAAGAAATCCACCTTTGGCTGGTAACAGGCTCCCGCAGACAGGCAACTGTGATCCGCTACTGGCCAGCCTGCCCGCCCCCTGGCGGGAGGGGCAGCTGGAACCACTCGGGTTAGGCCTGACCAACTGCAACTATCGACTGCGCCTCCCCTCGGGGCGCAGTTACTTTTTGCGTCAGGGCCACTCCGACCCGGTGCGCCTTGGCATCGACCGTCCCACCGAGTGGCAGCTTTATCAGGGGGCGATGGGCGAAGGGTTGGCACTGTCTTGCCACTATGGCGATCCCGCCAGCGGTCTGATGCTGCTCGAATGGTGCGATGAGCCAAACTGGGTACACGCGGCGCCACCGGAAGCCGATCAGCCCCGTCTGCTGGCTGAGGTGCTGCGCAAGCTCCATCGCCTGCCGCTGCCTGCGGTGGTGATGGCGGTCCGAGCCCACGCCGCAGGCTATCGCGCCCGACTGGCCCACATTCCCTCCTGGCTGCCCGCCCTGGAGCGGGGCTTGCTCGCCAGCAGTGAGCCAAATGATTGCTGGCGCCCTTGCCACCATGATCTCAATCCGGCTAACTTGTTGGGAAGCAAACCCTGGGTCATCGACTGGGAGTATGGCGCGGCAGGTCACCCCGGCTTTGAGCTCGCCAGCATTCAGCGCACCCATGAGTGGCCCGCCGAGCGGCGCGACGAGCTGGAAGCGCACTATCTGCAGGCCCTGCCGCGCCACCAGTGGCCCGATTTTCAGAGCGAGGCATTTTTACCCTGGGTCGACTATATCGGCCTGCTCTGGGCCCTGCTGATGGCAGAGCAACAGCCCTCACTCGACTATGACACCCTGATCGCCATCAACCGGCAACGACTGGAGTAACAGATGATAAACAAGGTGCGCTGGCACAAGCCGAAAACCTGGGGTCTGCTGCTGATCGGCCTGCTGCTGACCGGCTGCTCCACCCGGGTGATCTACTACTGGCTCGATACCGCCATCATCTGGCAGCTGGATGACTACTTTGCCCTCTCCTATTCGCAGAAGGATCTGCTCAGCCGCGAAGTGAAGGGGCTGATGGCCTGGCATCGCCAACACGAGCTGCCGCGCTACGCCAAGGATCTCGATGCACTGGCCAAGGCGGTGGCCAGCCCCATGACGCCGGAGCAGATCTCGACCAATCTCGATGCGGTGCAGCAGAGCCTGACCCGCACGCTGGAAAACACTATCCCCCGTGCGGTCAGGCTGGCGCGCACCCTGACCGACGAGCAGGTGGCCCGCTTTATGACCGATCGGGTCAAGCGGCAACAGGAGCGGCAAAAGGACTTTGCCACTGAGCCCAAAGAGCAGATGCTGGCGGAGTTTCGCGACAAGATGAACAAGCGGCTCGAGTTCTGGATTGGTGAGGTGAAACCGGCACAGGCGCCACTGGTGGCCCAGTGGGCCGAATGGCAATACGAGCTGATGCCCCCCTGGCTCGAGTTTCAGGAGTCCTGGACCCAGGAGCTGGACAGGTTGATGAAGCAGCGCCAGAGTCCCGACTTTACCCGCGAACTGACCGACCTGCTGGCCGAGGGGGATGGGCTGATGGATGGCCGCTTTACCGGCTATACCGAACAGTCGCGCCAGCGTACCGTCAACTGGCTGAGCGCCATGAGTCAGTCACTGGATATCTCCCAGCGGGCCCATCTCTACTCCCTGCTCAAGGGCTACGCCCGCGACTTCAAGCAGATGAGCGGCAGCTGACGAGCGGCACCGAATGGTGCCATTCGCCCGAGCAACCTTGTTCAAACCGGGCGCTTATGGTAGTTTGCCCTTCCTATTTATCGGGAATTAACTTTTTGCGCCTTATCGACAAAGTAAAACTGGTGCTGGTAACTCTGGTTATCGCCCTCACCCTGCTTTGTTCCATCGCCCGAATGGAAGGCCCGCTGCTACCCGCATCTCCTCAGAGTGAACAGCAGCAGACTCAGGTGTTCAATCAGCTTAGCGACAGCGATGATGGCATCATCAAGTTTGTCGGCAGCCATCAGAATCACCTGCTGCGTCTCGAACAATCCCTGCGCAGTGACAACCAGCCCAAGAGTGTGGTCTACGAGCTGATCCAGAGCTGGTCGGCCCAGGCCATCCTGCTGTTGCTGCTCGGCTGGCTGATGCTGGCACCCGAGCTCTATCACAAACAGAGTTTTCGCGATCGCTTTGGCGCGATCCACCGGCGCCATCTACAGCGCCAACATCTGCAATACCGCTTCACCCAGAGCTATCTGAGCGCCTGACCCCGGAGGGGTTGGCACATCCACTGTTTGCTCATCTCCTCTTCCTGACGGATCCGGCGGCTGCCTGATCCGCATCTGATGCATCCCATTTTTTGCGCCTTGCCGAGCCTTGTTGCTATCGGCCCGGGCACCATTCTCCTGACAGAGGCTTGTTTGCCATGAGAAAGAGCAATCGCACCGTTCTCAACCGCATGAGCAAGTGGCAGTACGCACTGCTGCTGTTGATGCTGTTGACCTTTACCTTTTACTCCCTGCCCACCTTTTTCGGTGAGCAGCCCTCCCTCGGCCTGCACGGACAGCAGCGCCTGACCACCCAGCAACAGATGCTGCTGAACGACAAGCACCTGACACCGGTCAAGGTGATCGAGCAACCTGAGCGAGTCGAGCTGGTCTTTGCCAGCCAGGGCGAACAGCAGCGCGCCAAGCAGTTGCTGGAGCAGCAAGGGGTCGACAGTGCCGCCCTGACCCTGGAGTTTCACTCCAACGCGCCTGCCTGGATCACCCGCCTCGGCGCCGATCCCATCAAGCTGGGGCTCGACCTGCGTGGCGGCTCCCAGCTGCTGATCGGGGTGGACGTGGACTTTGTCATCGACAATCAGACCAAGAATCTGGTGGACACCCTGCGCACCCGTTTCCGTGAAGCCAACCTGCGCGGCGCCAGCGTCACGCGCACGGCACAGGGCGCGGTAGCCGTCACCCTGCCGGAGGTGGCCGAACAGGAGCGCTGGCTCGCCATCATCAAGGAGAGTGCCGGCACCCGTCAGGATCAGTGGAAGCTGACCCGCTCCGGCAATGACCTGAAACTGGTGCTGAGCGAGGCGGAGCGTACCCTGCTGGTCAACAACGCCGTGACCCAGAACCTGTCGATCCTGAAAAAACGGATCAACGAACTCGGCATCGTCGAAGCCTCGGTGGTGCGTCAGGGCCAAGATGGCATCCGTATCGAACTGCCCGGGGTACATAACCCCAAGCAGGCGAAAGAGGTGATCGGCGCCACCGCCTCGCTGGCCTTCTACGAGGCCAAAGCCGACAGCCATTTCTACATCGCCGATCGCAACGGTCAGGCCATCGGCATGGCACGCAAGCCGGTACTCACCGGCGAGCACATCGTCGATGCCCGCGCCAATATGGGCGAGATGGGTCAACCCCAGGTCAATATCGTGCTCGACACCCTGGGTGGCAGCAAGATGAACCAGTTCAGCCGCCAGCATGTGGGCAAGCCGATGGCGACCGTCTTCACCGAGTACAAGACTAACGCTCAGGGCAAACTGCGCGCCCAGAGCGAGGTGATCAACGTCGCCACCATCCAGACCGCCCTTGGCAACCAATTCCGCATCACCGGCATTGGCAGTCTGCCGGAAGCGCAAGAGCTGGCCATGCTGCTGCGTGCCGGCGCCCTCACCGCCCCTCTCAGGATCCTGGAAGAACGCAGTATTGGCCCGACGCTGGGGATGCAGAATATCGAGGCGGGCTTCACCGCGCTGGCCTTCGGTATGGCGGGCATGATGCTGTTCATGATGGCCTGGTACCGCAAATTCGGCTGGGTTGCCATCACGGCGCTGGTCGCCAACCTGTTGATGCAGGTCGGCATGCTGGCAGTGCTGCCGGGCGCCGTGTTGACCCTGCCGGGGATCGCCGGTCTGGTGCTGACGGTGGGCATGGCGGTAGATACCCATGTGCTGATCTTCGAGCGGATCAGGGACCGTCTGCGAGAAGGGGGCTCACTGGCCAACGCCATCGACTTTGGCTATCGCTCGGCCTTCCACACCATATTCGATGCCAACATCACCACCCTCATCTGCGCCGTGGTGCTCTACTCCATCGGCTCCGGGCCGCTGCAGGGCTTCTCCATCACCCTCATCCTGGGTCTGCTCTCCAGCATGATCACCGGGATCTGGGGGACGCGCGCCATCATCAACCCCCTCTGGGGACGCAGCAGCGAGCGCACGCTGAAGGTGTAACGGGACAGTTGTCCCTCTGATGAGCGGCTTTGGCTGCGCCATCGGCCATGGATATGGCCGGAGCGGCCAAAGCAGAACACTATTTTCCCGGCGTGTCGCGACGCGTCGTGATGGGCCAACAGCCTGATGCTGGCTGGCCAAGGAGAGAATTATGTTGAGAATGATCGTTGCCATGGGGCTGACCCGTTGGCGTTATATTGGCCTGTGGGCTTCCATCCTGCTGACCGTGGCCAGTGTCGCCATCTTGCTGGTGAACGGCCTGACATTGGGGCTCGATTTTACCGGCGGGATCCTGCTGGAGTTTCATATCCAGACCCTGAAAGAGGCCCATGAGCTCAATGCCATGCTGGTCTCCCCGCTGGCGGGAGCCGTTGAGCTCAGCTCGGCCGGTATTCCCGGCGAGTGGCTGATCAAGCTGCCCCCCCACGAACTTCCCTGGCCCGCGGCGGATCTCGCCACCATGCTGACCCAACAGCTGGGGATGCCGGTCGAGTTGCTGCGCACCACCATCGTCGGCCCTCAGGTGGGTGCCGAACTGTTCCAGCAGGGTATGCTGGCGGTGCTGGTCGCTTCGCTGGCGATGTCGGCCTATCTGGCGTTTCGCTTCGAGTGGCGTCAGGCCATCGGCATCCTGCTCTCGGTGGTCCATGACGCCATCGTGGCGCTGGGGCTGCTGTCACTCTTTCAGATCGAATTCGATCTGAACATCATCGCCGGTTTAATGGCGGTGATCGGCTACTCCCTCAACGACAGCATCGTCATCTCGGACAGGTTGCGGGATCTGCTGAGCTCGCGTACCCAGATGGGGATCCACGAGTGCTCCGATGTGGCCATCAAGGCGACCTTCAGTCGCACCATGATCACCTCGGGCACCACCCTGTTTACCGTGGGTGCGCTGCTGCTGTTTGGCGGTGACGCCCTCTACGGCTTCTCCTTCACCCTGTTTGCCGGGATCCTGGTGGGCACCGTCTCCTCCATCACCGTCGCCTCGACCGTGCAGGAGCTGCTTGGGCTCACCCCTCAGGCCTATCAGAAAAAGAGCGAGGAGCCACTGGCCAACGCGGCCTGAACCTTGTTAATCAGGCCCGGCTTACCGGGTCTCAACGAACCGGGCCCCTGCCAACCATTGGCAGGGGCTTTTTCCATCCCTCCTCTCGGTCTCTCGCCGCCCCTTTTGTTGTTCGGCTCGCTTCAATTGACAACTGACCATATTGAAAGCAATGACGGATCAACCCGTCATTTTTAATAACAAAAAGGTCATTTTATTACGTCGTAAACCATAAAATGTGACTGAAAGCACTTTCTTGAGGGCTCAAAGGAGGCAACATTGTAGTGATTTATCTACAAAGGGATATGAGATGTTGTTACAACCTGCCAATACAGCAAAATCCAGACAGTTGCTGAACGAGACCATGGCTTTGGTACTCGCAGGAGGGCGGGGTAGTCGCCTCAAACAGTTAACCGACAACCGTGCAAAACCTGCCGTTCATTTCGGCGGCAAATTCCGCATCATCGATTTCGTGCTCTCCAACTGCATCAACTCCGGCATCCGTCGGGTCGGTGTCGTGACCCAGTACAAATCCCACAGCCTGTTGCGCCATCTCCAATCGGGCTGGTCTTTCCTGCGCTACCAGATGAACGAGTTTATCGATCTGCTCCCTGCCCAGCAGCGGGTGGATGAGGTGAACTGGTATCGGGGTACAGCCGATGCGGTCTACCAGAATCTGGATATCATCCGCGATCACGCCCCCAAATATGTGGTGGTGCTGGCGGGCGATCACATCTACAAGATGGATTACGCCGCCATGCTGCTCGACCACGTCAATATGGGCGCCAAGGTGACCGTTGCCTGCATCGAGGTGCCACGCAGTGAAGCAAGCGCCTTCGGGGTAATGGCGGTGGATGATGATCGCAAGATCAATGCCTTCGTCGAAAAGCCTGCTAACCCGCCCGCCATGCCGGGCAAGGCCGACACCGCGCTGGCCTCAATGGGCGTCTATATCTTCGATGCGGAGTATCTCTATCAGCTGCTGGAAGAGGACATTGCCAACGAGCAGTCCCATCACGATTTCGGCATGGACGTGATCCCCCGCGTGGTGAAAGAGGGCACCGCATTCGCTCACCCGTTTGGCATGTCCTGTGTCGGCTGCTGTCCGGATCGCCGCCCCTACTGGCGCGATGTGGGCACCGTGGACTCCTTCTGGGAGGCCAATATGGATCTCGCTTCCGTCACACCGGAGCTCGATATCTACGATCAGGACTGGCCCATCTGGACCAGTCAGAACATGACTCCTCCCGCCAAGTTCGTGCAGGACCGAAACGGCCAGCACGGCATGACCATCAACTCCATGTTTGCCGGGGGCACCATCGTCAGTGGCTCTTTCATCCTGAGTTCGGTGCTCTTTACCAATGTGCGGGTCGACTCCTTCTGCACCCTGGATCAGGCCGTTATCTTCCCGGGTGTGGAGATTGGTGCCGGTTGCCGACTGCGCCGGGTGGTGATCGACAAGGGATGCAAACTGCCGGAAGGCACGGTGATCGGTGAAAACGCCGATGAAGATGCAAGTCGCTTCCACCGCTCCGAGCAGGGCATAGTGCTGGTCACCCAGGGGATGCTCACTCGCCTGAACAAAGAGCTGCAGGGAAAACAAAAGCGCTGATCCGCAGCCAGACGGGATCCCCCTTCCTACCGCAAAGGGAGCCATCATGGCTCCCTCTTTCTATGGCTGACCAGATAGCCACCTCACACCATCATTGCCATCGCGTAGCTGTGCAGCAGAGATGACATTCACTGTGCTCGAACAGCTGAACAATGCAGCCTTTACGCCTCAAACCGTAAATATTAAATTACAAAATAACCATTAACCCTCCGAAAACCTCTCTGTATTATTCCTGTTCGCACTATATAGCAGCTCCTTTATCTGACTTTTTAGCGGTAAATCCGCTAGTTTCACTTGATTGTTTGTTTTTCCTTGGTAAGGTGAGGGCGGTTGCGTAACAAAGCAGGTACCAACGTAAACATATCGGTACAATCGCTTTTGGCTTAATACAGTAGAGAGAATGAAATCATGCAAAGAGACCCCCTGAACAACATCCACATCCAGTCCGAACAAGTGATGATCACGCCTGCCCAGCTCAAGGAGAAGTTACCCATCTCCGACAAGGCGCTGGCATTCGTGCAAGGGGCCCGCAATACCATCGCCGACATCATTCACCGTCGCGATCACCGGCTGCTGGTGATCTGTGGTCCCTGCTCCATCCACGACATGGACGCTGCCAAAGAGTACGCAACCAGACTCAAAGCGCTGCATGATGCCTATCAGGACTCTCTCTACATTGTCATGCGGGTCTACTTTGAAAAGCCGCGCACCACGGTCGGCTGGAAAGGCTTTATCAACGACCCCAATCTGGATGGCACCTTCGATGTAGAGCTGGGGCTGCACCGTGCCCGCGAGCTGCTCTGCTGGCTGGCGGAGCTGGAGTTGCCGCTGGCTACCGAAGCGCTCGACCCCATCAGCCCGCAATACCTAGCCGAGCTCTTCTCCTGGTCAGCCATCGGCGCCCGCACCACCGAATCCCAGACCCACAGGGAGATGGCGTCCGGCCTCTCCATGCCGGTCGGCTTCAAGAACGGCACCGACGGCAACTTGGGGACTGCCATTAATGCGCTGCAAGCGGCCTCCTCCCCTCACGCCTTTATGGGGATCAACCAGCAGGGCCAGGTTGCGCTGCTGCAGACCCAGGGCAACCCGGATGGCCACGTGATCCTGCGCGGCGGCAAACATCCCAACTATGACTCGGTCAACGTGTCACTGGCGGAAGAGGCGCTGGAGAAAGCGGGCCTGCTGCCGAGCCTTGTGGTGGATTGCAGCCACGGCAACTCCAGCAAGGATCACCGTTTGCAGCCCAAGGTGGCCGACAACGTCATCCACCAGATCCAGGAGGGCAACCGCTCCATCATCGGGGTGATGCTCGAATCCAACCTGTTTGAGGGTAACCAGTCCAGCGAGCAGCCCAAGCAGCAGATGCGCTACGGGGTCTCCATCACAGATGCCTGCATCGACTGGGACACCACCGCCACCCTGCTGGCCCGCTGCCACAACCAGCTGGCTGACCCCCTCAAGGGCAGAACTGCACGATAAGCCGTGGTATCTTGTCGTAACCTATTGAACAATCTGGGTATCACCGCTGGTGGCATCAAACCGCTCATGCCGTGATACCTTGTTGCATCTTGATTTTCAGGGCGCCGCCGCTGCGGCGCCAGCAGGGACTGGATATGGCTGAAGAGTTGAATGTACTCAGGGACAAGATAGATGCGGTGGACAAGCAGCTGATCGATCTGCTGGCCGCCCGTCTGGCCCTGGTGGGAGAAGTGGGTGAGGTAAAGAGCCGCCACGGCCTGCCCATCTACGCACCGGATCGGGAAGCGAGCATGCTGGCCCGCCGCCGCGCCGAGGCTGAGCAGTTGGGGGTGCCCGGCGATCTCATCGAAGACGTGCTGCGCCGGGTGATGCGTGAATCTTATGCCAGCGAGAAAGATACCGGCTTCAAATGCATAAAGCCGGATCTTGGCAAGGTGGTCATCATCGGCGGTCAGGGCCAGCTTGGTCGGCTATTCGGTCATATGTTCAGCCTCTCAGGCTACCGGGTCGAGACGCTGGAACAAGCCGACTGGCCGCGCGCTGACGAGATCCTCGCCGGATCCGGTCTGGTGATGGTGGCGGTGCCCATCGATATCACCTGCCAGATCATCGACCGCCTCGGCAACCTGCCCGCACACTGCCTGCTGGTCGATGTCACCAGCGTGAAAGCGGCGCCGCTCGAACATATGCTGGCGGTGCACCAAGGGCCGGTACTGGGACTGCACCCCATGTTCGGGCCGGATGTGGCGAGTCTCGCCAAACAGGTGATCGTCTGCTGTCAGGGCCGTGACCCCGCAGCCAGCCAATGGTTGCTGGATCAGATGACCATCTGGGGCGCCCGCTTGCAGCAGGTGGAAGCCAAGGCCCACGATGAGGCGATGACCCTCATTCAGGCACTGCGTCACTTCGCCACCTTTGCCTATGGCTGGCACCTCTCCCGGGAGCAAGCCAATCTGGATCGCCTGCTGAGTTTGAGCTCTCCCATCTACCGACTGGAGCTCGCCATGGTGGGGCGGCTGTTCGCTCAGGATCCCCACCTCTATGCCGACATCATTTTGTCGTCACCGCAGAATCTGGCGATGATCCGTCGCTACTACCAAAACTTCGGCGAAGCGCTGGGGCTGCTGGAGCGGGGGGACAGGGACGGCTTCATCGAGGCCTTCTCGCAAGTCTCCGGTTTCTTCGGCGAGCATGCCGACCAGTTCCTGCGTGAAAGCCGCATGCTACTGGCCCAGGCCAACGACCGCCGCCAACACGGCTGATCCTGCAAAAGTAGCAACGCTCATATCACCAAAAAGGGAAGATACTCAGGCATCTTCCTTTTTTGTTTGATACTAATTTCAACGCTAACTCAGTCGCGAGCGGCGACACATCAAGTACCTAGCGCTGATTGGTCTCACAATCCCCTCCTACTGTGCTGCATCACATCCCAAGTATGCCCCCTCAATATCCGCACAATCCGCGCAAATAGCACCGCCCCTTGCAAGGGCTGCCAGATTCTCACAGTCAAACCAAGCTGCTGCGAGCAATGACTGTATGGCGTAAAGGAGAGCAGTACCCTCCCCATCAAAGAGATAAGCAGGAAGCAGGGAGCAGGGAGCAGGGAGCAGGGAGCAGGGAGCAGGGAGCAGGGAGCAGGATAGATTAGCCGAGACAGACGGTTCGCCAAATATCACCATGAAACAGCAATCCGGCGATTCACCATGGTGCTAGCAGCTATACCGCCAAAAAGAAAAATGGCCGAGAGTTCATCTCGGCCATTCGTAGCTTGGTCAAAGACTCAAGCCAGGATATTACTCTTGTTCAACTTATTAGAAGTTGTACTGCAGGGCAACGGTATACTCGTCGTCCATTTTGGACATACCCTGAATCTTGTACTCGGTGTAAGCTTTCAGCTTCGGAGTAAAGGCGTACTGAACACCCAACAGGGTTTCATCAACCTGATCCTGATAGCTGGCACCAGAAAGTTGAGCGCCTTTCTTGCCTTCTTTGAAATTGTAGCCAGCCAAGAAGGTCCAAGCGTCTACGTTGTAAGAAGCAGCCAACTCGTAACCACGACCTTCGTCTTTGTGACCAGTGGTATCGTTCTTCAGAGTACCCTGAGTGTACATACCAGCGAAGTAGAAGCCGTTGATGGCGTAGTTAGCAGACAGTGCCCACTCTGACTTCTCACCACTGTTGTAGGTGGCTGCGTTGTTGTTGGTTTCCAGATCGGAGTATGCATAACCGGCATTCAGACCCAAACCGAAGTCAAATGCGTAACCAGCAGATGCTGCATAACCAGCTTTGCGCTTAACGTCCTTGAATGATTCAGTCTTAATTTTACCGCCTACGTCTTTGATTACGACGGCTGTTTCATCGTTGGTCTGATATGACAGTTTACCGGTGAAACCACCGAAAGAGTTGGAGTAGATCACCTGACCTTCTTGGCGACCATCGTAGTAGTTACCGTTGGAGCCCCACTCATTGAAAATATCAGTTGAAGCAATAGCGTCGTAGAAGGCAGTGTCAGTCTGACCAAAAATTACTTTACCGTTTTGGGAGCCATCGAAGCCTGCGTAGATGTGACGCGCTTTGAAAGTGCTACCGTCGGTGTTTTCGGCAGAAACTTGCCATTCAGTTTTGGCAATGGCAGACCAGGTGTTGTTCAGCGCAACTTTGCCTGACCAACCCAGACGAGAAGTACCAACCAGTTCTGCATCACCTTTGTGAGCTTCAGTCAGCCCATTGGGGTTATCACTTTCACCGTAGTAGTTAGCCTGTACACGGCCGTAAACGTCAAAGTTGGTACCGTCTTTGTCATAGATCACTGCGGCGTTAGCGGCGGATGCAAACAGAGCCGGGATAGCAATAGCCAGAATTGTCTTTTTCATAGTTTCCAATGCCTACTGTAATTAAACACTAAGTTGTTGTTATTCCCTGTGTTAGCGATGTTCTTTGCATCACTATGCCGCCGAGACTAGCACCGGATTTTTTGAACCGCAATGAAAAAACTTGGAACTTTTTACGGAAACCATAGTCACGGAGGCAAAAATGTGAGCCAAGTCTCACCTAACGGCAAGGCAAAAGGAAAACGTTTACAATGAATCCTGCTGATTATTTGGACTCAAATAGTCTATTTTGCATGCAAACAACGCTAACTACCTGATAAACAACCAAAGTGGTCTGAACAGCGTAAAACTGCCGTGATAATGGCTGTTGCCTCGACCTCACCAAGGGGTTGCGGGTATCCTTGTCCTTCGATTAACCCTTAACTGGCCTTCTCTTCATGCTCTCTACTCGCCTTAAAGCCACCATTCGTCAAACCTATCGTCAGATTTCGGATGGATTACCCGGTTTTGTGCCGCGCAAAGAGCAGAACTTTCTGGTGGCAGAGATAGCCAAAACCCTGACCGGCGAGTACGACAAACAGCGCCGGATCCTGGTGGCCGAAGCAGGAACCGGTATCGGCAAATCTCTTTCTTATGCGCAGGGCGCCATCCCGGTGGCACGGCTCACCCAGAAAAAGCTGGTGATCTCCACCGCCACCGTGGCCCTGCAAGAGCAGCTGATCCACAAAGACCTCCCTTTTTATCATCGCCACAGCGAGCTGCCGTTTCGTTTTATGCTGGTCAAGGGGCGGCAGCGTTACTGCTGCGAGCATCTGCTGGAGCAGGCAGCCAGTGGCGCCGAGATGGCCAACTTCGAGCTCGACTTTGGCAGTCTGAGCAAATCCAAACCATCTGACAGCGACAAAGATCGCTACCAGGCTCTGTGGCAGGCCTACACCAATGGCAAGTGGGACGGGGATCGGGACAACTGGCCGGAGCCCATTCCCGACACTTGCTGGGATCGCATCGCCGCCGACCGCCACACCTGCAACAAGGCGCTGAGCCATCACCAGCACTGCCCCTTTCATCGCGCCCGCAACGACATGGAGAGCGCCGATGTGCTGGTGGTGAACCATGCGCTACTGCTCTCCGATCTCACCATGGGCGGCGGCATCATTCTGCCCCCCCCCGATGAGTGCATCTATGTGCTGGATGAGGCCCATCACCTGCCCACCATCGCCCGGGATCACGGCGCTGCCTCGGCCAGCGTCAAAGGCTCGCGTCGCTGGCTGGAGAAGCTGGTACAAAGTGCAGGCAAGCTGGCGCGGACTCTTAATAAGGAGAGCCTGCTCGACCCCCAACTCAAACTGCAGGATGCACTGGCCTCCATCCAGCCCGACCTGAAGGCGGTCGAGCAGTGGCTCAGCACCAACGATCGGCTGTTTGGCACGGAACCCCACTACCGCTTCGCCGAAGGGGTATTGCCGGATCCCCTGCCCATGCTGGCGGAGAATCTCAAGGAGTCGAGCAAGAAGGCACTGCGAGCGCTGGATCGGATGCAAGGGGCCATAGGTGAAGCGCTGAAAGATGGCGAGATCCGCCGCAAGGAGGCCGAACCCCTGCTGGCAGAGAGCGGTTTTCATCTGCAGCGGCTGGAGAGTTTCTGCGCCCTCTGGGAGATGCTGGGGCGCCATGTCCCGACCGGTAAAACCCCGCTCGCCCGCTGGATGGCCAAGAGCGATGACGGCGATATCTGGCTGCACGCCTCACCGATTGAGGTAGGCTATCTGCTGGAGGAGTGGCTCTGGTCGAAATGTCTGGGAGCCGTGCTGGTCTCCGCGACCCTCACCGCCCTCTCTTCCTTTAGCTATTTTCGCCATCAGGTGGGGCTCAAGGAGCACGACGGCACTCGCTATCTGCGCCTGCGCTCCCCCTTTGACTATCAGAAAGCCGAGCTCTATCTGCCCAAGATGGAGCACGAACCCAACTCGCCAGCCTTTACCAACGAACTCATCAGCGTACTGCCACGAATTCTGGCGGGCAAGGAGGCGAGTCTGGTGCTCTTCTCCTCCTACCGCCAGATGAATGAGGTGGCCATTGGCTTGCGAGCCAAGGGGCTGTCACTGCTGGTGCAGGGGGAAGCCTCCCGCAATGCCCTGCTCACCCTGCACAAACAGAAATGCGATGGCGGTCAGGCCAGCATCCTGTTTGGTACCGGCAGCTTCTCGGAGGGGCTGGATCTGCCGGGTCACTACCTTACCAATCTGGTCATCACCAAGCTCCCCTTTGCGGTGCCCAACTCGCCGGTCGAGGAGGCTACTGCCGAGTGGGTGGAGCAACGAGGCGGCAACCCCTTTCTGCAACTGACGGTCCCGGAGGCATCGCGCAAGCTTATCCAGGCCTGTGGCCGCCTCATCCGCAAAGAGGCCGATCGGGGACGGGTCACCATTCTCGACCGCCGCCTGCTGACCAAACGTTATGGCAAGGGGTTGCTCGACGCCCTCCCCCCGTTTACACGGCGGATCGAATAAATAAGTCGGTCGCTATTGATAAACAAACTGACAGCAGCGCGAACATCGACCACCAGAAAGAGCCATTGCCGCAGTAGGCCAAACCTGTAAAAATGAGCCCCTGTTTTCAGTGGGCAATCGCCTGACTGTTCAAGGAGATGAAATGAAACTGACTGTTCTGGTACCGGCGCTGGCTGGTCTGTTGTGGGCCGGTAGCGCCCTTGCTGATGCCCAATTGGAAGTGACCACCCCGTATGTCGTCCAGCTGATCGATGGTCAATCCATCAACCCCAAGCTGCTCGACAAAACCAGCACCTTCCCCCTCTCTGCCGGCAAACACCAGTTGGTCGTCGCCTTTGAAGGCAACTACTCCAGCCGTAACGAAATCAAGCTGGTCACCGCCGAGCCGTTGGTGCTGAACTTCACTGCCGCCGACAATCAGCAGCTGGTGCTGGACTATAAAAAGCCCCGCAACGAAGCCGAAGCCAAGCAGTTTGTCAAAGAGCAGAAAGTGGCGCTGAAAGACAAGGTCAGTGGCCAGCAAGTGAGCAGCGAACAGTTCGTGATGCCGAAAGTAGAAGGCTTCCAGCTGACCCGTGACTATCAGCAAGAGCTGATCAACATGGGGAAAGCCTTCAACCAGCCCAAAGCGGTTGCCGTCTCCTCTGCTGCCGTGATGGCTGCCGCCAGCGCACCGGTTCAGGTTGCCCCCAGCAAGGCTCAAAGCAATCCGGAAGCGCTGACCCAGTTGCAAAACTGGTACAACAAGGCCGATGCGGAAACCCGCAAAGCCTTCCAAATCTGGGTTATCCAGCAGCAATAAGCCGGGTTGGGAAGCCGGGCTGGGATATTGACTGAAAGGGGAGCCAAGCTCCCCTTTCCCATATCCTGCGGTCTCACTCACGACGCGTCTTGATTTATGCGCTGCCACTTCCCCTTTATATAGGGAGTGCATACATGGATTCATCTGCTGATTTCATATATAGAAAGCGCCACCTTGCCAGGGAGAATGGCACCATGTCGTTGCGCATTTTCTATCACCCCCTCTACTCCTCCCTGACGCTACCCGAGCGCCATCGCTTTCCGCTGGCCAAGTATCAGGGGCTGTTTGAACGCCTGCAGGTGCAGGGTTACCCCCTTGGCGAAGCACCGGCCGCAACCTGTGAGCAAATCTGTCGCATTCACGATGCCGATTATGTCGCGGCGGCCCTGAGCGGCCAGCTTGAAGAGCGCGCCATCCGCAAGATCGGCTTTCCCTGGTCACCCATGCTGATGGAGCGCACCTTGCGCTCGGTGGGTGCCACTATTGCCGCCAGCCGCTATGCACTTGAGCAGGGCTGCGGCTTGCAGATCTCCGGTGGCTACCACCACGCCCATCGGGATCACGGCAGCGGTTTTTGTCTGTTCAACGATCTGGTGATTGCCGCCCAGGCTTGCCTCGACGAGGGGCGCTGTGAACAGGTGCTGATCGTCGATCTCGATGTGCATCAGGGAGATGGCAGTGCGGCCCTGTGCGCCGGACGGCGCGATATCATCACCCTCTCCCTTCATGGGGAGCACAACTTTCCCCATCACAAAGCCATCTCTCACCTCGACTTTCCGCTGCCAAGCGGCATGACGGACGATGCCTATCTCACCACACTGCAACAGGCGCTCTCACTGGCACTGCGGCTCTATTCGCCGGATCTCATCCTCTATCAGGCGGGCGTCGATGTGCATCATGCCGACGAGCTTGGTTATCTATCCCTGAGCGATGAAGGGGTTCGCCTGCGCGATGCCATGGTATTTGACTGTGCAATCAAGCATGGGTTACCCATCGCGGCGGTGCCCGGTGGCGGCTATCGCCGCGACTGGCAGCTGCTGATCCCGCTTCATATGTCGCTGTTTGAAACAGCGCGCCACCGTTTTGGCTGATGGCATGGCTTGATAGCGCGGACACGCCATCAGAAGTGGGCGGGCACTTCACCAGATAAAACAGAAGAGGCGACCCCTGGGGTCGCCTCTTCGTGTTTCGTCCTCTCGGTCACACAAGCTCGCTCGTTGTAAGGCAAGCTCGGGACGCCTGAGGATAACTATTTCTGACGCTTGCGGGCGTACTTGCGACGGGCGCGGGCCTGACGCTCCTCTTCCCGCTCGGCCTTCTCTTTGGCTTTTTGCTCGGCTTCTGCGGCGGCTTCGACAATCTCGACGCTCACCATCTCCGGCGTCTCCAGCGAGATGCGGCCAAGCAAGCCGGAGCGGAACTCGTTAATCAGGATCTCGGACGCCTTGTGCAGGTCGGCCAGCCCCCCTTTGCGCATAAACGCCCGCTGGCGGGCGATCATCTCCAGCAGCTCGATCTCGGTCTCGGGCAACTCGTCAATCTGGTAGCGCGCCTTGATCCGCTCCGGATAGGCCTTGATGAAGTAATCGGCGGCGAACATGGCGATATCGGCATAGTCGAACACCGTGTCTTTAATGGCCGCTGTGATAGCCAGACGATAACCGCAGGAGGGCGGATTGAGCTTGGGCCAGAGGAAACCCGGGGTATCGGTCAGGATAACGTTGTTATCCAGCTTGATCCGCTGCTGGGACTTGGTCACCCCCGCCTCGTTGCCGGTACGGGCGATGATGCGCCCCGCCAGGGTATTGATCAGGGTGGATTTGCCCACGTTGGGGATCCCCATGATCATCGCCCGCACGCCGCGCAGCTCAAAATTGCGCTCCGGCAGCATCTCGTGGCAGAGAGTCAGCAGTTGCTTGATCTTCTCCGGCTCTTGTTGCGTCAGCGGCAGCGCCTTGATCCCCTTCTCTTTTTCCATGTGCGCCACCCACAGATCGGTGATCGCCGGATCGGCCAGGTCCGCCTTGTTCAGCACCTTGATCACCGGGGTATCACCACGCAGCTCGGGCACCAGCGGGTTCTCGCTGGAGAAGGGGATGCGGGCATCGAGCATCTCGATGATCACATCGACCTGGGGCATGACCTCGGCAATCTCTTTGCGGGCCTTGTGCATGTGACCGGGGAACCAGTTGATGGACATATCCGTTACTCTCTGTGGGGGCTGCGGGCGCGCGCATGAAACAACAGGCGCTCTGCCGCGGGCATCGAACGAAGGGGGCGCATTTTACCTGCTGCGGGCCTCTTTTGACAGGTCATTCTAACCATCGCCTCATCAAATCAGCAAACCGCCGAGGCGGAGCAACCTTGCCGGAAGCGACCGGACCAACTGGCTCAATTGATAGATAACACATTGATATAATGTAACATTTCCATCACTTTTTCACACAACCGTCACCGATAGTCAGTAAAATTGTCATCTGCCCCCTCTAGGCTGCGCTCAGGTTTTACAAGGAGCGAACCCCAATGAGAAAAATGGCAGGACTTGCAGTGATGATCGGCGCCGCCCTGGCTGCCGGCTGCAAATCAGACAATGACACGGTGGCGACCAAGCCCGCAGCCCAACCCACCAACGTTATCTTCTTCCTCGGTGACGGCATGGGCCTAAACACCCTGACGGCCGCCCGCATCTACGGTGTCGGCGAAGAGGGTGATCTCACCATCGATACCCTGCCAGAGACGGCCTTTATCAAGACCTTCTCCCACGATGCTCAGGTCACTGACTCGGCCCCCTCCATGGCGGCCTACATGACCGGGGTCAAAAGCAACAACGGCGTCATCAGCATGGACGGCGACGCCACCTATGAGAGCGACTGCAGCAAGAGCGCCGGCAAGCCGGTGACTACCCTGCTGGAGCTGGCCAAAGCCGATGGCCGCGGCACCGGTGTGGTAACCAGCACCCGGGTAACCCACGCCACCCCTGCGGCTACCTATGCCCATATCTGCAACCGGGATCTGGAGGCAGATATCGCCGTCCAGCTGGTACCGGGCGGCAAAGGTTACAACAGCGCCCTCAAGGAGGGACTGGATGTGGTGCTCGGTGGCGGCAGCAGTTTCTTCCTGCCCAAAGCCGACAAGGGCAAGCGGGAGGATGGCCGCAACCTCATCAGCGAAATGCAGGCCAAGGGCTACCAGTTTGCCAGCAATCTGGATGAGCTGAACAAGGCCGATGCAGGCAAACCGCTGCTGGGTCTGTTTGGTTCCAGCCACATGAAATATGACCTGGACCGCCCCGCCAGCGAGCCGTCACTGGCCCAGATGACCCTGGCTGCCATCAAGCAGCTCAAGGGCAAGGAGAAGGGTTACTTCCTGATGGTGGAAGGGGGTCGCATCGACCACGCCCTGCACGACACCAACGCCAAGCGGGCGCTGCAGGACACCATCGCCTTCGACAACGCCATCAAGGCCGCCATCGACGAGGTGAAAAAGAGCGACCCCGAGCTGAAAAACACCCTGATCGTGGTCACCGCCGACCACGACCATACGCTCGTGCTCAACGGCTATGCCAAGCGCACCGGCAAGACCACCGCCGACAATCCCGGCGTACTCGGGCTAGTGAAGAACTACGAGACTGGCGAGCCAAGCAAGGATAGCGAGGGCATGCCCTACACCATCATAGGTTTTGGCAACGGCTACAACCGGGTGGATGGCCCGCGCAGCAGCGTCGCCCCGCTCGACGATGCCACCGTCTCCGCCAATGACTACCACCAGGAAGTGGTGGTCAAGGTGGGCGAAATCGGTAACGAGACCCACGGCGGCACAGATGTCTTCCTCGGCGCCATCGGCAAGGGGGCTGACAGCTTCCATGGCTCACTCGATAACACCGCCGTGTTCGGCAAGATCAAGGCTGCGGCCAAGCTGTAAGGAGCACTTTCATGAGCAAACAGATGAACACATCCATCAAGCACACGCTGGTCTGCGCCGCCCTGTTCAGTGCGCTGGGCGCAACCTCCCAGGCACAGGCCGGTGATGCCAAAAACGTCATTCTCTTTATCGGTGATGGCATGGGCCCCACCGTGCTCACCGCCACCCGCCTGTTCAAGGTGGGAGAAGAGGGCAATCTGGAGATGATGAAACTGCCGCGCAGTGCCCGCATCAAGACCTTCTCCAACGATGCCCAGACCACCGACTCGGCCCCCTCCATGGCGGCCTACACCACCGGGGTCAAGATGAATAACGAGGTGATCGCCATGAGCAGCGACACCAAAGCCGTCGCCCCCGGCAAAGACGTCAATGGCAACAAAACCGTCAACAATTGCAGCAGCGATAATGGCAAGCCGGTGCCCACCATCCTGGAGCTGGCCAAGGCGGCAGGCAAATCGGTCGGGGCCGTCACCACCACCGAGCTGACCCACGCGACCCCGGCGGCCACCTACGCCCACATCTGCCATCGGGATGCCGCTTATGACATCGCCGCACAGGCCGTTCCGGGAGGAACTGGTTTCAACCAGGCGCTGGGGGATGGGGTCGATGTGCTGATGGGCGGTGGTGCCAACCACTGGACCCCCTACAGCGCCAGCAACAAGGGCGGTCGCAATGACAACCGCGACCTGACCGCCGAGATGAAGGCGCAGGGATACAGCTATGTCACCACCCAAAGTGAACTGGCCAAGGTCACCAGTGGCAAGGTGCTCGGTCTGTTCAGCAGCAAATCCCACCTCGACTACGAGCTGGATCGGGTCGCCAAGGGGGCTGCCAATACCCAGCCGTCCCTCTCCGAAATGACCGCCAAGGCGATCGACCTGCTGAGCAAGAACAGTCAGGGTTACTTCCTGATGGTAGAGGGTGGCCGTATCGATCACGCCCTGCACGGCACAAATGCCAAGCGCTCGCTCACCGACGCGGTGGCGCTGGATGAGGCGGTCAAGACGGCGCTGGGTAAAGTGGATCTCAACAATACCCTGATCGTGGTCACCGCCGACCATGACCACACCATGACCATTAACGGCTACTCCGCCAAGGGCAATCCGGTGCTGGATCTGGTGAAAAATGGCGATGGCTCGACCCAGAACGACGTGGATGGCAAACCCTTCACCACTCTGGTGTTCGGTAACGGCCCCAACCGTCCCGATGTACGCCCCGTCCTCACCAGCGATCAGGTGATGGCCAATGATTACCTGCAGGAGACCGGCGTCAAACTGACATCGGAAACCCATGGCGGCGGCGATGTTATGCTGTTTGCCGATGGCGCCGGCAGCAACCGCTTCAAAGGCACACTGGATAACACCAAGGTGTTTGGCAAACTGCGGGAGGCGCTCGGCCTGTAAGCAGCAGGGGCCCGGGTGCATCTGAGCAATTGACTCAGCGGCCCGGGCCCCGGCTCTTTCGAGCGACAGATGATGATGCGACTTTTGCTTTCGTTATGGCTGCTTGGCAGCACCCTCGCCTTTCCCCTGCATGCTGACGACACGCCCCCGGATCTCGCCGCCCGGATCAGCTATCACGACCGGAACACCGGCAGCGATGGCATCGCCAGAGAGAGTGTCTGGCAAGAGAAGTGGCTGCGGGTGGGCAATCAGGTGTGGAGCCAGCGGCTCATTCCCCTCCCCCTTGCCCGTGCCTATCACGCCACTCACGACGCAACCCCCGGCCACAAGCACTTTACCCACCAGATGGCGGCCCGCTGGGTCAGTCGCAGTGATGAGGGTGAACTTCAGCTGCGCTATGCCGACAGCTGGCACAACCAGCTGGTTGAAGTGCCGGTGGAAGAGTATGGCCAGGTGGCCTTCAAGCCCGACTGGCTGCGGATCCGCCATCTCGTCAACCCGGTGCTGATCGAGGGGATGACTCCACTGGATGAGGCCGCCCCCGAGCAGGCCCGCTGGTATGAAAAGCGCGAAGGGCAGCAACGAACCCGCATTCTCTGGTCGAGTCAGTGGCAGATCCCGCTGGTGGTCGAGTCGGCCAGCCTCGATGGCTATCGCAGCTACCGGATGGAGGTGACCTTGCGCAAGCTGCCTGCTCAGCTCCCCTGGCAGCAACTCGCTGATTACGAAGTGCGCGATCTGCGGGATTTCTTCGACTGAGATCCCAACCCCTCAGCGAGCCCAACGACAACGCAGGCAGGAATGTTACACTCTGCTCATTCGACTCTAACTCACGACCTTGATGCGCACTCTCTGCCTGCCTTTTTTGACCCTGCTGTTGTTGCTGGTGAACACCAGTGCCCAGGCTATAGTGCTGGTGGCGGCCGAGCTGCCCCCCTATGTCATACGTTCCCAGCAGGGGGCTCCAAGCGGCATGGCCATCGAGGTCATGGAAGAGGCCGCCCGGCGCTTAAAAGAACCGCTCACTATCGAGTTGATGCCGCTGGCCCGAGCCCTCATCGAAGTGACCCACCGCAAGGATGTACTGCTGATCCCGCCAGTGCGGAGCTCTCGACGAGAGCACCTCTTTTATTGGGTAGCACCAATAATCGACGAGGAATTTGTTATCGTCAGCGATCGCCGCTTTCATCCTGTTCCAATCAAAGCCGGTGAGCTGTCCACCCTCAAGGTCGGTACTCTGCGCCACTCTTTCGGCCAACATTTACTCAAACAAAGACTCAATCTGACCAGTCAAACTGTCGCCACCGAAGAACTCAATGCGCACAAACTACAACGAGGGCGTATCGATGCATGGGTAGCAGCCTGGAACGCTATTCTCTACAACCAACAGCAAGAAGGATTTTCTACTGGGCAACTTGTTCGTGGTGAAACCCTGATGCGCACCCAGTTATTTATTGCCGCTCACAAAGAGTTCCCCTTCACCGAAGGGCGTCGCTGGCAAGCCGTGATAGACGAGATGCGCCGTGATGGCTCGCTCACGCGGATCATCCGTCAGTACAACTATCAGGCTCCTGAGTAGTCACTCAATCACGGTTGCCAAGGCCGGCCAGAATGGTTATGGTAGCCCCATGAAAAGACTCGCTATTTCCTCGCATTTGCTCACACCCTGCTGAGCCCCCGCCTCGCTCCTTCGGCCGCGAGTCGCTTGGGGGCATGGCATTTTCAATCGATTGAACCTGTTGAATCCATTTTTGTAACACTTTGCGTGATGGCCAACCTGCACCCGCCGGTATGGGCCTATCCGCTATTGATAAGGAATATCTTATGAAACAACCTCATCTGGTTATCTCCAGCCTTGATCTGGACCGTATCGAACAACTGCTCGGCAACCACCCGCAGCATCTGGCCCTGCAAGAGGAGCTGGACCGCGCCGAGATCCGCGAACCGGCCGACATGCCGCCGGACGTGGTCACCATGAACAGCAAGGTTCGCTTCAAGATGCAGAGCAGCGGCAACGAATTCTGCCTCACCCTGGTCTACCCGCGCGATGCCAAAGGCGACGAGAGTAACATCTCGGTACTGGCGCCGGTAGGCAGCGCCCTGCTCGGCCTGAAAGTGGGCGACAGCATCGCCTGGCCGGGCCCGGCCGGTCGCACCATCGAGGTCGAAATTCTGGAAGTGGTCTATCAGCCGGAGCGCGCCGGCGAGCTGCACCGCTGAGTCTCCCGGGCTGGTCATCCCCCTGTTGATCAGCCCGCTTGCTCGCCCTTGCAAGCTGATCCCGATCAAGCTTTACGCACCTTGCCCCCCGGTTTTTAGCCCCTTTTCCTGCTGCTGCTTGAGCCTGACTCGGGGGGCAGGTATCTTGTTGGCCGCGTCATGGTCATGACGCACCGAATTTCAGGCTGACATCATGATAAAAATTGCCCTCATCGACGATCACCAGATCGTCCGATCCGGTTTTGCCCAACTGCTCAATCTGGAGCCAGACCTGCAGGTGGTCGCCGAATTCGGCTCCGCCAGCGACGCCCTTGCCGGTCTGCCCGGCAGCGGGGCGCGGGTCTGTGTTTGCGACATCTCGATGCCCGACCAGTCGGGACTGGATCTGCTCAAGCAGCTCCCCTCCGGCCTCGCGGTGGTCATGCTCTCGGTGCACGACAGCCCCGCCCTCATCGAGCAGGCCTTGCAAACCGGCGCCAAGGGGTTTCTCTCCAAGCGCTGCAGTCCGGACGAGCTGATCGCCGCCGTGCGTACCGCCGCCCAGGGGGGGTGTTATCTGACGCCGGACATCGCCCAGAAACTGGCCAGCAGCAGCCGGGATCCCCTCACCAATCGGGAGCGGGAGATTGCCCAGTTGCTGGCCCAGGGGCTGGAGGTGAAAGCCATCGCCGAGCAGCTCGGCCTCTCCCCCAAGACGGTTCACGTCCATCGTGCCAACCTGATGGACAAGCTCAAGGTCAGCAACAACGTCGAGCTGGCCCACCGCATGCTGGATAGCTGGTGATCTCCCGTTTTGCCAGCTATGTCGCCATCGCGCTGGCGGCCTGCTTCATCTTTGCCGCCGGCTGGTTTTGCCTCTGGAGCATCAGCCTGCATCTGGCGGGTGGCCCAGCGCTGGCGGTGCTGCTGTTCCCCTTCGGCCTGCGCCTCGGGTTGCTGCTGCAAAGTCCCGGCCACTACTGGCCGCCGCTGTTGCTGTGCGAAGGGCTGCTGCTCTACTGGCTCAATCTGGAAGTGGGGCTGCCCCACTGGCCTTGGCTGGTCGCGGGCAGTCTGCTGACCCTGCTACCGCTGCTGATTGCCCGTCGCCAGCAGGTGCGCAACGACTGGCAGCAACTGTTGCTGCTGCTCGCCACCGTCACGGCGGCGGCGCTGCTGCAAGCCCTGCTCTGGCATCTGGCCGGGGAAGATGGCCTCTCGGCCCTGCTGCTCAGCCTGACCGGCGGGCTGACGCTGACCTCCACCTGTATGCTGATCTGGCACTACCTCACCCGCGCCACTTGGGTGCCACTGGGGCCTGCGCTGGTGGATCAGCCGGTAGAGTGGCGCTTTCGCCATCTGGTCTGGTATCTGCTGTTGTTCGTATTGAGCCTCTGGCTGCAACTGGGATTGCCCAACTCGCTGGTGCGCTTCACTCCGTTTTGTCTGGCCATCCCCATCATCGCCATGGCGTGGCGCTACGGCTGGCAAGGGGCGCTGCTCGCCACCCTGATGAACACCATCGCCCTGCTGGCCAGTCAGGCCTGGCACGATCACCCGCTCGATCTGCTGCTCTCCCTGCTGGCCCAGAGCCTCACCGGCCTGCTGCTCGGCGCCGGGATCCAGCGCCAGCGCGAACTTAATCAGGCGCTGACCCGCCAGCTCGCCCATAATCGCCAACTCACCGAGCGGCTGCTGGAGACCGAGGAGAGTATCCGCAAGGAGGTGGCGCGCGAGCTACACGACGACATCGGCCAGACCATCACAGCAATTCGAACCCAGGCAGGGATCGTGCGCCGCCTCGCCCCCGACAACGCCGGGGTGGGCCAGAGCAGCGCCCTGATCGACACACTGTCGCTCGGGATCTATGACGCGGTGCGCGGTCTGCTCGGACGGCTTCGCCCGCGCCAGCTCGATGACATGACTCTGGAACAGGCGGTACGGGCACTGCTGAGGGAGCTGGAGCTGGAGCGTCACGGCATCGTCACCCGGCTGGAGTGGCAACTGGCAGATGGCGATCTCTCCGATGCCCAGCGGGTCACCCTGTTTCGGGTCTGTCAGGAGGGGCTCAACAACGTGGTCAAACATGCCAACGCCCACTCGGTCACCATTCGCGCCCGAACCAGCGGCGAGCAGTTGCAACTGGTGCTGGAAGATGATGGCCGCGGTTTGCCGGAAAGCCGCCCGCAACAGGGCTATGGCCTGCTCGGCATTCGCGAACGGGTACAGGCGCTCGGGGGCAGTCTGCAACTCTCCTGTATCCACGGCACCCAGCTGACGGTCAACCTGCCCAGCCGCAGACGGGAGGAGAGTCATGGCTAATCACCACCAGAGGGCCTGCCTGTGTTGAGTTTTATGAGAAGCGCGCCGCCCCGGCCCCTTATCCGGGATCAGGCCGAGATCGATGCCACCTATCGCCACTGGCGGCTGCACCTGCTGCTGACCATGTATCTGGGCTACGCGGTCTTCTACTTCACTCGCAAGAGTTTCAACTTCGCCATGCCGGACATGCTGGCGAGCAGCATGCTGGACAAGTCCGATATCGGCATGCTGTGGACTCTGTTCTACATCACCTACGGCTGCTCCAAGTTCTTCTCCGGCATCATCAGTGACCGCGCCAACCCGCGCTACTTCATGGGTGTCGGACTGATGGCCACCGGCGTTATCAATATCCTGTTCGGCCTCTCGTCGGCACTCTGGATGTTTGCCGCCCTCTGGGTCGCCAACGCCTTCTTCCAGGGCTGGGGGTGGCCCCCCTGCTCCAAGCTGCTCACCAGCTGGTATTCGCGCACCGAGCGCGGGGTCTGGTGGTCGGCCTGGAACACTGCCCACAACGTCGGCGGGGCGCTCATTCCCCTTATCGTCAGCACCATCGCTCTGCAGCATGGCTGGCGCTACGGCATGATAGTGCCCGGCCTTATCGCCATCATCGCGGGATTGTTCCTCTGCTGGCGGCTGCGGGATACCCCGAGCGCCATGGGATTGCCCACTGTGGGCGAGTGGCGCAAGGATGCCATGGAGCTGGCCCAGCAGACCCAGGATGCGGGGCTCTCCCACCGCCAGATCCTGCGCAAATATGTGCTGGGCAACCCCTATATCTGGCTGCTCGCCTGCTGTTACGTACTGGTCTATGTGGTGCGCACCGCCATCAATGACTGGGGCAATCTCTACATGACCGAGCAGCGCGGCTTCAATCTGATGAGCGCCAACTCGGCCATCTCCATGTTCGAGGTGGGAGGCTTTATCGGTGCTCTGGTGGCGGGCTGGGGATCGGACAAGCTGTTCAACGGCAACCGTGGCCCGATGAACCTGATCTTTGCGGTTGGGATCCTGCTGGCGGTAGGATCGCTCTGGCTGATGCCCTTCTTCAGCTATGTGATGCAGGCGGCCTGCTTCTTTACCATCGGCTTTTTCGTGTTCGGCCCCCAGATGCTGATCGGCATGGCGGCAGCGGAGTGCTCCCACAAGAACTCGGCGGGAGCGGCCACCGGCTTTGTCGGCCTGTTTGCCTACATGGGGGCGGCGCTGTCAGGCTATCCGCTGGCCAAGGTGATGGAGATCTGGCACTGGAACGGCTTCTTCGTGGTGATCTCGGTGGCAGCAGGCGTCTCGGCCCTGCTGCTGCTCCCCTTCCTCAAGGCGCAGGCACCGAGAGCCGCTCAAACGAATGCAGATTAGCGGGTGACAGCTGACGAGCTATATCCGGCAAACAGAAACAATCAGGGCGCGGATCACCGCGCCCTGATTTTATTCCTGAACCTCTTCCTGCATCAGGCAGCCTGACAGACCCGGTTCTTCCCTTCCCGCTTGGCCCGATAGAGAGCGTCATCCGCACGGCTGAACAGGCTGTCAAAGTGCCACTCCCCCTGCCAGTGAGCAATACCCATGCTGACGGTGATATGGATCCCCTCTACCTCGCAGGCCGCAAGCTGAACCCGCAGTGACTGACAACGGGCGATCGCCTCCTCTGCGGTGGCATGGCGAAACAGCAGCACAAACTCCTCGCCCCCAAAGCGACTGGTCAATACGCCCTCCAGCTCGCGCAGTGCCAACCCGACCCGCTCCAGCACCCGATCCCCCACCTCATGACCATGCCGATCGTTGATCTGCTTGAAGTCATCCAGATCGAGCACCACCAACGCCCCCTGCTGTGCAGGGCGTCCCCGGGCCAGACGCTCCATAAAACCACGGCGATTGAGTAACCCAGTCAGCGGGTCATGACTGGCCTGATAGCGCAGCTCCAACGCCCGGTGCTGGTTGCAGAGCAGCAGTACCCCGAAGGTGAGCATGGAGCTACCCACCAGCATGGAGACATAGGGCAACACGTTGAACAGCTGACGCTGGAACGGGCTTTCGATCACCTCGCCCCACACGGTAAAAATCCGCATCAGGGTCATGGCAATCAGCACCAGATTGAGGCCAATCAGCACCCATACCGCCACCTGATAATCGGGTCGACCATGACGCCAGAGCTGCCAGATGATGAGCGTACTGAGCACGATGAAGGTGGCGCTGCTTATCATCACCCGTACCGCAATCCGGCCATCGATGGCGACCGACCAGGTCATGACGGCGGCAAACAGCAGGATGAATCCCCAGCAGGCAGGCCAGCCCGGCGATTGACGGAAGAAACAGCGTTGGGCGACCAGCAATAACGACACATGAAAAATCAGGAAGACATTGCCCACCCAGGAGCCATAGGGGGTGGGTGTCAGCAGCAGACTGGCAAATCCCGCCTGACCCAGCATGGCAAACAGACTGGACCACCACCAGACCCCGACGCCGGGAATATCGTTGTGGGTAACGCGAATGATGGTGAGAGTGAGGAAACCGAGACAATAGCCGCACAAGGCCATGATCATCAAGGTAAAAATATCCAGCTTAAGCAGTAGTGAGGCGTCCATACCAAAGCCATGCAGAGAAGGTAACTGAGTATATGAGAAGCGTTTGCCAAGACCCAGTGCGACTTGATGGTTTTCACAATAAAGCCCGTTCGTTTGCTGACAAACAGAGCAATGCGTGTGATATCCCACCAATGCGTATTCGTATCAGCCCCACAAAAAGCCTCTTACGGAGCCCAATAACTCAATAAGAGTCGCAAGCGGCGCCCTGAGTTTGTAACAAAATGTCTTGGGGATAATTTGGGCTTGAACCCACCCCATTAGATAGATATGTTGTTTTCGTGTGATTTTATGAATGAAGCCATGAGCAATAAATGTCTCTAACCTGTTGAGTCTTCTGACACAATCTGTTTTTGGTACATTTTTCACTCAACCACTATTCATAGCATCTCATATGGGGCTTTTGTCCCGCTCAAGACATTCATCCTGTCTTGCCTGTTGCCGGATGCAGCAGTCTCTTGTGCCACGGAGTCGCACGGGATCAGGTTCAAGGCCGAACAAACCACCGACAGAGACGTCACTTATGATCAAAAAACTGATTCTTTCTACCCTGCTGTTTTGCGGGATCGCCACGGCGGCCCCGACCCCAGCCCCTACCTCCACCCTGGATGCCGTGCTCGAACGCGGCGTGCTGCGAGTCGGCTTCGATGCAGGCTATCAACCCTTCGAGATGACCAACAAGCAGGGCCAATACATCGGCTTTGACGTGGATCTCGCCAAGATGGTCGCCAAAGAGATGGGCGTGAAGGTCGAGTTCGTCAACACCGCCTGGGATGGCATCATTCCGGCGCTGCTGACCAACAAGTTCGACGTCATCATGGGCGGCATGACCGTCACTCCCCAGCGCAACCTGCGAGTCAACTTCGCCGATCCTTACATCGTGGTCGGCCAGACCATCGTCCTGCGCAAAGAGAAGGCGGGCGAAATCAAATCCTTCATCGACCTCAACGACCCGAAATACAAGATCGCGGTCAAGCTCGGCACCACCGGCGAGCAGGCAGTCAAGCGCCTGATCCCCAAAGCCACCCTGCTGCAGTTTGAAACCCAGGATGACGCCAAGCTGGAAGTGATCAACGGCAAGGTCGATGCGTTCGTCTATGACCTGCCCTACAACGCTATTTTCGCCTCCCAGAATCAGGGCGCCGTGGTACACCTCGACAAGCCGTTCACCTTCGAGCCGCTGGCCTGGGCCATCCGCAAAGGAGATCAGGACACCCTCAACTGGTTCAACAACTACTTGCGCCAGATCAAGGGCGATGGCAGCTACGACCGTCTCTACAAGAAGTGGTTCGAATCCAACGCCTGGCTGAACCAGCTCAAATAACCTCCGGGGGGCGGCGCATTGCCGCCCCTGCACCACGCAGCTCCCCACACAATAACGAGAAGAGGTTGTGACTGTGCACACACCCAAACCGACAAGACAGATGGAAAAACAGCCCAATCAGCTGCTCTGGCATGGGGTTTTCCTGCTGATGCTGCTGGTTGCCGTATTCGGCATCTACAAGGCTGTCCAGTCTGTGGATTACACCTGGCGCTGGGAACGCATTCCCCAATACATCGCCTATCAGGCGGAGCAGAAGAATCTCGCCGAATTTGACGGCACCGTGATGGCGGGCACCAGCGAGGCCGAGAAGGACAAGCTGTTCCTGCAAGACGATCTCGACCCCAATGTGCGGCAAGCCATCGCCAGCACCGGCGTACAAGTCGCCGAAGGGGATACCGTTTTTCGTGGCGATACCCTCGACACCCAACTGAGCTGGACCGCAGGCCCCATCGCCTGGGGCGTCTGGGTCACCGTCAAGCTCTCGCTGGTGGCGGGCATCTTCGCCATCCTGCTCGGCACCCTGGCCGGGCTGGCGCGTCTCTCCCCCAATCCCGCCCTGCGCAATCTGGCGGTCACCTACGTTGAGCTGATCCGCGGCACGCCGCTGCTGGTGCAGATCTTCATCGTCTACTTCTTTATCGGCACCGTGCTGAACCTCGACCGCTTCACCGCCGGGGTCGCGGCACTGGCGGTCTTTACCGGCGCCTATGTGGCGGAGATCGTCCGCGCCGGTATCAGCTCCATCCACAAGGGGCAGATGGAGGCGGGCCGCAGCCTGGGTATGACATCCGCCCAGACCATGCGCTATGTCATTCTGCCGCAGGCGTTCAAGCGGGTGCTGCCGCCGCTGGCGGGCCAATTCATCAACCTGATCAAGGACTCCTCGCTGGTCTCGGTCATCTCTATCACCGATCTGACCAAGGCGGGGCGCGAGGTGGTGAGCTCCACCTTCAGCCCGTTCGAGGTGTGGTTCACCGTGGCCCTGCTCTATCTGGTGCTCACCGGCACCCTCTCTTTCCTGGTGCGCCGTCTCGAGGTGAAATATGCGAAAAGCAACTGATCCCATCATCAAAGCGACCGGCGTTGAGAAGTTCTACGGCAGCGAAGTGCATGCCCTGAAAAATGTCAGCACCCAGGTGGCCGAAGGGGAAGTGGTGGTGATCGTCGGCCCCAGTGGCTCCGGCAAATCGACCTTCCTGCGCACCCTCAACCAGCTGGAGACCATCAACGACGGCAATATCGTGGTCGATGGCATCTGCCTCACCCAGCCGGGCGATGTCAACAAGCTGCGGGAAGAGGTGGGCATGGTGTTCCAGTCCTTCAACCTCTTCCCCCACCTGACGGTGCTGGATAACATCTGCCTCGCCCCGCAGAAGGTGCGGGGGCTGTCGCGCCGTGAGGCCGAAGACAGAGCCAAGGCGCTGCTGCTGAAAGTGGGGCTGTCGGTGAAAGCGGCCAGCTATCCCTCCCAGCTCTCCGGCGGTCAGCAACAGCGGGTGGCCATTGCCCGCGCACTCGCCATGCAGCCGCGCATCATGCTGTTTGACGAGCCCACCAGTGCGCTGGACCCCGAAATGGTGGGGGAAGTGCTGGATGTGATGAAGGGGCTGGCTCGCGAAGGAATGACCATGGTGGTGGTGACCCACGAGATGGGCTTTGCCCGCGAGGTAGCGGATCGGGTGCTCTTTATGGAGAGTGGCGAACTGCTGGTAGATGAAAAACCGGCCGACTTCTTCGACAATCCCCCCTCGCCGCGTCTGCGCCAGTTCCTGAGTCAGGTGCTGTAGCCAACACGCTCTGCTGGATAAACGAAGAGGGACCGCAAGGTCCCTCTTCTTGTGTGTCACGCTGAGCAGACTCAACCCAGCTGAACCCGAGTGCCCCTCTCATCGGCTCAGCGCGGGGACTTTCCCAAATAGCGCTCCACGATCACTTTCACCCCGTCACGTTTTTTGAGCTGATAGAGCTCCTTGTCAAACTGGTCGATAAAGGCCTGTTTGTAGGGGTACTCCCCCTTGCGGCTATAGCCGAGAAACCCCTGCTCCTTGCTGAGCACCGGACCCTGTTTGAGCAGGGACATATCGGCCACCGCCAGCTGATCGGCCTTTATCATATTGAGCAACTCATAGAGCAGGGAGAGACGATCATTGATGGTGCAATCGACCCGGCCGCGGACAATCTTGAGCAGGTTCTCCCGATTGCTTTTCACCTCCTCCACGTCGATCTGCTTCTCTTTTACCGCCTGCCAAAAGGCATCGCCGCCGACGGCAAAACCGGCGTTCATACCAAAGCGCAAACCGTGATAGTCGAGCGGAAACCTGGCCTGCGGGGTATTGGCCGCCACACTGGCGCCGCACATCACCACCAGCTCTTCATCCAGCATCGGCTGGGAGTAGGGCCACATATAAGGGCGGGTATCGGGCATGTAGTAGGGTGGAAAAATAGCGAAGGCGGTCCCCTGCTCCACCATGCTCAGACCGCGCCGCCACGGCATAGGCTTGAGCACCACCTCATAGTCAGGCATGGCAGAGGTCACCTCGCGGATGATGTCGGCATAGATCCCCCTGACCTCCTCCCCCTCCTGCCAGGAGTAGGGGGGATAGGCGGCATCCGCCAGGATCTCGACCCGGGTCTTGGCGTGCGCCATCATGCACAACCCCAGCAACAAGCAACACCAGACGCGCATAAGCCAGCACCTCCTGAAAAAGCCTGCATCAAGCATAGCCATCCGCTGCGCCTTCCTCTGCTGCCGCGCCATTTTTCATGCCATCTCTTCGTTGGCAGAAAATGTTAATGAAATATTAAAACCATCCTTTATGCTGGAGAGCAATTGCTCTGAATGGATGGCCGCATATGGATGTGCAACTGCTTTTGCTCTACCTCTCCCCGATTTTTCTGGCCTTTATCGGCTGGGAAATGCTCTACCTGCGCAAACATGGCGCGGCCTTTCCAACCGCCACCTACCAGTGGCGGGATCTGTTCGCCAACGCCGCCCTGGCCCTGATGCATCAGGGGGGCGATGCGCTGGCGGCCATCGCCATTGCTTATCTGTATGACACCCTCTGGGGCTGGCGACTGTTCGACATCGAGATCACCTTCTGGAGCGTATTGCTGCTGTTCCTGTTGCAGGATCTCTGTTACTGGCTGTTCCACTTCACCAGCCACCATGTTCGCTGGCTGTGGGCCTCCCATGTGGTGCATCACAGCTCGGAGCGGCTCAACCTCTCCACCGCTTTTCGCCAGAGCCTGATGTATCCCATCTCCGGCATGTGGCTGTTCTGGATCCCGATGATTGTCATCGGCTTCCCGCCCGAGGCAGTGGTCGCCACCGTGCTATTGAGTCTGGGCTTCCAGTTTTTCGTCCACACCCAGGTGGTGGGCAAGCTCGGCTGGCTTGAGTGGATCTTCAACACTCCCTCCCACCACAGGGTGCACCACGCCAGCAATGCCAAGTACATAGACCGCAACTTCGCCGGGGTGCTGATCATCTGGGATCGGCTGTTCGGCACCTTTGTCGAGGAAGACCCGGCCGAGCCGTGTCGCTTTGGCATCACCAAGCCGATCCACAGCTTTAACCCCCTCACCCTCACCTTCCACGAGTGGCGTGACATGCTGCATGACGCCCGTGGCCTACCCTGGCGACAAAAACTCGCGGTGCTGTTTGGCAAACCGGCTGGGCCTGCCAGCCGCTAGGCCTTCGCCCCGAATCGCAACTCCCGGATAGCAAGCCCCTGATAACCAGTCCCTGATAACAAGAGAGCGCCACGGTGGCGCTCTCTTTTATGGTCAGCCATATCTTCGGTGTCAAAGATGGGCGAACGACCAGACGGCGGGGATCAGGCTCAGCAAGGTCACTCCGGCCAACAGCCGCTCGCGACCGCTCAGGCAAAGATCTGTGCCCAGCTGACGGCGGCTGTAGAGAAACAGCAGCAGACCCGGCCCGTAGAGCAGCAAGGAGAGCAACAGATACTCAACCCCGGCGGCATAGAGCAGCCAGAAGCCGTAACCGCTCGACACCAGCGCCACCGCCCGCATCAGACCGCGGCCCTGCCCGCTCTCCCTCTTCCTGCTGAACGAAAGCTTGAGCAAGAACAGGCCGATCAGCAGGTAAGGCACCAAAATCATCGAGGTCGATATAAGCAGCAGACTGGTGTAGCCCTTGCCGAGCAGCCACACCAGCAGCAGACAGCCCTGCACCGTCAGGCTGGTGAGCCAGAGCGAGGCGATAGGCGTCCCATTGCGGTTCTGGCGCCGGAAGATAGCAGGAAACGCACCGTGGCGGGCTGCGCTGAACGGTACCTCGGCCGAGAAGAGGGTCCAGCTCACGTAGGAGGCAAGCACCGAGACGATCAGGCCGACGCTGATGAGCAGCTTGCCCCATGAGCCGGTCATCTGGGCCATCAGCCCTGCCATGGAGGGGTTGGGCAGCGCCGCCAGCTCGGGTCGGCTCAATATTCCGAGCGCCAGCACCGAGATAAGCACATAGAGCAGCAGTGCCAGCACTACCCCAAGCACGGTGGCCGTGCCCACATCCCGCCGGTTTCTGGCGCGTGCCGACAGCACTGCCGCACCCTCGATGCCGGTGAAGACCCAGAGAGTGATCAGCATGGTATTGCGCACCTGCTCGGAGACCGGCACCGCCAGGGTGCTGCCCTGCTGATCCGCCGCGAAGGTGACCGGATCGAACCAGTAACAGGCAAACAGGATAAACAGCAGCAGCGGCAGGCTCTTGGCCAGGGTCGCCACCAGATTGAACAGCGCCGCCTGCTGCACGCCGCGGGCCACCAGCAGGTGCACCGCCCAGAGGATGCAGGACTCGCCGACAAACGCTGCCAGAGTGTTGCCCTCACCAAACCAGACCTGCTCCGGCGTATCGACGAAGCTGCCCAGCGCCGCAAAGGCGATCACCAGATAGCCCACCACTCCGATGGTGGCGCAGAGCCAATAACCCCAGGCGGAGAAGAATCCCACCAGCTCGCCAAAACCGGCGCGGGCGTAGCTGTAGATACCGCCGTCGAGATCCGGCCTTAAACGCGACAGATAGAGAAAACTCATGGCGAGCGCCAGGATGCCCACCCCCGTCACGCCCCAGCCGATCAGCACGGCGCGGGCGCCTGCCACCTCGGCCATGTTCTGCGGCAGGCTAAAAATCCCCGCCCCCACCATGGAGCTGAATACCAGCGCGGTGAGGGACCAGAGCCCAATCTTGTTCTTTTTCATGGGGGCTCCTCCTTAGCGCAACCGGCTGCTCAGCGCCTGAATATGCTCGGGGCCTATGCCGCAGCAACCGCCGATCAAGTTCGCACCGACTGCGCGCCAGTGCTCGGCCCAGCCAAGGTAATCCAGCGGCCCCAGATCGGCGCGGATCTCGTCCAATCCATCGTTGGCGGTGGCCTCTTTGGGTTGCGGTGGGAAGGCGTTGGCGTAAGCACCGAGGCGAATGTCTGCGCGGCCCAGCGCCTGCAATCGGGTGCGGGCAACCTCGAGGGCCCCCTCGATCACCTCGGGCTGACAGCAGTTGAACAGGATGGCATCGACTCCAGCCGCCACCAGCGAGGTCACCGCATCGGCCACCCGCTCGCCGGAACGCAGTCGCGGCTCGTTGCCCGGCGCCTCATCTTCCAGCGTGAAGGAGACCCAGAACGGCTTGCCATCTTTCGGCAGCAGCGCTTTCAGGGCCAGTGGCTCGGCAATCAGGCTCATGGTCTCGGCCAGCCAGATATCCACATAAGGGGATAGCGCCCGGATAAGCGGCGTGGCCAGCTCGTTCACCCTGTCCGCCTTGAACAGGTCGGCACGGTAGGAGCCAAACAGCGGTGGCAGAGAACCTGCCACCTGCACGGCGCCATGCTGCTCGTCAGCCACCTCGCGGGCCAGTTGACCAGCCAGCGCAGCCAGCCCCTCCCCGTCGGCAAAGAAGCGCTCATCACCGATATGAAATGGCACCAACGCATAGCTGTTGGTGGTGATAACCCTAGCTCCGCTCGCCACATAGGCCTGATGCACCTCGCGCACCGTCTCTGGCGCCTCCATCAAGGCCAGCGCCGACCACTCGGGCTGACGAAACGGTGCCCCCCGCCGTGCCAACTCGCGCCCCATGCCCCCATCCAGCACCCACAATTCCCTGGTTTCCATCTGTCGTGTCTCTTTGTTTTATGCGTTGTTTATTTGCGTATTTATCTGTTTGTTTTGTTGATCTGCGGTTTCACGCTGAATCGCTGCAGATCGTCCCGCTTCATCCTGGGAAGCCCTTTTATTATGCAGCCATAAAAACATATGGATGTTTAGATGGCCAAAATAAGATAAAGCAAAGCGCCACGGGCGGCAATCAGTATCAGCAGAAATCAGCGTGCAAACAGCGAGGCAAACGCAGAAATGCAAGAGGCCACCCGAAGGTGGCCTCATCACAATCTTGATCCGCTGGTAACTTAACGCCCGGCCAGCACTCGCTTGATCTGTTTGACCCAGTCGGAGACCCGACCCTGCTGCGGCAAACCGCGCCAGATCTGCTCCCACTGGGCAGGGCTGAGCGGACGACCGAGGCGACGCTGCACACCCGCATAGAGGTAGTCATGGGCCGTGGTGGCCGCATGTTCGGAGGTGAGGAATTTGGAGACCGGATCGGTCAACCGCACATCCCGCATGCCGAGCAGCGGATAGTCGTTGTGCACCGCCGCCAGCATGGTCTCGCGCATGGCGGACTCGATGTAGCCACGGGCAAACAGGGCGGTAACCGACTCCAGCGACCCCTGATCCGGGCCGTGATACTGCTCATCAAAGACCGGGCTCGGCTCGGCCATGCCACTTTGTACCACCGCATCGGGATCCGGCTGCGGCACGACCACGGCAGGCTTGGGGGTTACCGGCTTGGCTGCCACTGTGGCTTTGCGCGGTGCACTCTGACTACAGGCACCCAGTGCCAGGGCGAGCGCGACACAGGCCAGCGCACGGGAATGAGACTGCATCTTCATGACTCTTATGTCGCTCCTTTTACGATTCCTGAGCTGGCTTCTCGGCCACAGCCGGTTCGACCCGGGTAACCAGCAGCTGATCAATCTTGTAACTGTCGATATCCACCACTTCGAACTTGTAACCGGCGTATTTGACCGAATCAGTGCGCTTGGGGATCTTGCGCAACATATACATGATAAAGCCGGCGATGGTCTCGTAGTTCTGGTTCTCGGGGAACTCTTCGATATCGAAGGCGCGCATCACGTCGGAGATGGGGGTGACCCCGTCCACCAGCCAGGAGTTCTCGTCGCGCTGGACGATCTGCTCTTCCACCACGTGAGTCGCCCACTCGCCCATGACAGTACTCATCAGGTCATTCATGGTGACAATCCCCACCACCAGCGCGTACTCGTTCATCACCACGGCAAAGTCGCCACGATGATTCTTGAAGTACTCCATCGCCTCATAGAGGTTCAAGGTATCGGGGATGATGATGACGTTCTGCACCAGGTTGCCACCGATCAGGTCGATGCTCTGGCCGCCGATAACGCGGATCAGAAGCTCTTTGGCATCGACAAAGCCCTTGATGCTGTCGAGGTTGTGGTCACAGACCAGAAACTTGTTGTGGGGATGTTCGGCGATCTTCGCTTTGATGCTCTCTTCACTCTCTTGAAGGGTGAAGTAGATGAGGCTCTCGCGGGCCGTCATGGCAGAGGTGACACCAAGGGACTGCAACTCGAACACGTTCTCGATGAGCTGATGCTCCTCGCGCTGGATAACCCCCGCCTCAGCACCGGCATCCATCACCGCATAGATATCGTCGGAGGTGATCTCGTCGTTACGCACCGTGGAGACGCGCATCAGACGGAACAGGAAGTTCGCCAATCCGTTGAAGACCCACACCAGCGGCATCAACACGGTGACGAAGAAGAGCATGGGGCGCACCACCACCACGGCAATCTGCTCGGGCATGGTCATGGCCAGACGCTTGGGCATCAGGTCGGCGATGAGGATAAACATACCGGTGACGAACACGAAGGAGGCACCGGAGCTGATCTCGCCAAGCCAGGGGCCCTGGTAGAACTGGGTGACAATCCCCTTGATGGCGGGGTTGAGGGCAGACTCACCCAGGATACCGCCCAGAATGGCGACGGTATTGAGGCCAATCTGCACCACGGTGAAAAAGTTGCCCGGCTGGGCCTGCAGGGCCAGCACCTTTTCGGCCTGGCGATTTCCTTCATCCGCCATCACCTGCAATTTGATTTTGCGAGACGCGGCGAGAGAGATCTCGGAGAGGGAGAAGAACACACTGCCGCCAACCAGCAGCATTAAAAAGAACAAACTATCGGCAAAACTCATGATTAACCTATTGCTACACCCGCCTTAGCACAAGACGGCAAACTGGGCCCGGGAGACCGGACCGTGAGCCCATCCGGGACTCACACAGGGGGAGTATTCTATCAGAAAACAGCCAGTTGGGGGCTTTATCTTACTCCGACCAGTTATGCAACAAAAAAGGCGCTTCACGCGCCTTTTTATTCACTTCCGGTTAGCCCTTGCCCAGCAAGGTGCCCAGATCATCCGCCTTGGTGTGGCGCACATCCTTGCCTTTCACGTAGTAGACGATGTACTCGCAGATGTGCTGGCAGCGATCGCCGACCCGCTCGATGGCACGCGCCGCCCACAGGACGTTGAGGACCTGGGGGATGGTGCGGGGATCTTCCATCATGTAGGTCATCAGCTCGCGGATGATGGACTCGTACTCGCGGTCTACCTTGTCATCTTCTTTGTAGACCGCCAGCGCCGCATCCAGATCCATGCGGGCGAAGGCGTCGAGCACATCGTGCAGCATCTTGATGGTGCGACGGCCCATGTTCTCCAGCGACACCAGCGGCGGCTGCGGCTTGTTGGCGTTGTCGGTCAGCATGCGGGCGATCTTGTCGGCCACGTCGCCAATGCGCTCCAGATCGGTGATGGTCTTGATAATGGCCATTACCAGTCGCAGGTCGGAGGCAGTCGGCTGACGCTTGGCGATGATGCGGGTGCACTCCTCGTCAATCGCCACTTCCATCGCGTTGACCTTGTGGTCGTTGGCCACGATTTTCCGCGCTGCATCGAGATCCTGATCGTGGATCGCCGCGATGGCGTCGGTGAGCTGCTGCTCTACCAGACCGCCCATCACCAGCACCTGGTTGCGCACGCTCTCTAGCTCGGCATTGAACTGACCGGAGATGTGTTTATTGAGGTTCATATTGTCCATACAAATAATCCTTGATTGCTCCGATTATGCCTTAGCCGTTGAACCGACTGCCAATCTGTTTGCTGAGATTCATCCTCTCCTCTCCTTAGCCGTAACGACCGGTAATGTAATCTTCGGTCTTTTTCTTGGCCGGGGTGGTGAAAATGGTGTTGGTATCCGAGTACTCGATAAGCTCGCCCATATACATGAAGGCGGTCTGATCCGACACTCGCGCAGCCTGTTGCATGTTGTGGGTCACGATCACCACGGTGAACTGGCTCTTGAGCTCGTTGATCAGCTCCTCGATGGTGAGGGTGGAGATTGGGTCGAGCGCCGAGGTCGGCTCATCGAGTAGCAACACTTCCGGCTCGATGGCAATGGCGCGGGCAATCACCAGACGCTGCTGCTGACCACCGGAGAGACCGAAGGCGTTGTCGTGCAGACGATCCTTCACCTCGTCCCACAGGGCCGCACCACGCAAGGAGCGCTCGGCCGCTTCATCCAGAGTGCGACGATCGTTGATCCCCTGCAGGCGCAGACCATAGACCACGTTCTCGTAGATGGACTTGGGGAACGGGTTCGGGCGCTGGAACACCATTCCCACCTGACGGCGCAGGGCGGAAACATCGACGCTCTTGTCATAGATGTTATGGCCGTGCAGTTGGATTTCCCCCTCGATGCGGCAGATCTCCACCAGATCGTTCATCCGGTTGATGCAGCGCAGCAGGGTCGATTTGCCACAGCCTGACGGGCCGATAAAGGCGGTCACCTGCCCTTTGGGGATCTTCATGTTGACGTTGAACAGCGCCTGCTTGCTGCCGTAGTACAGGTTGAGATCCTTCACCTCCAGCGCGGTCTGCTCAGGGGTCAGGTTGAGCAGGTCCAGCGCGGTGTGCTGGGTAGACGTGGTCGTTACGTTGATCATCTGTTACCTCAAAATCAATCTGGAGTGGCCGGACAGCTGCCGGCGCCTCTCACGTATTGGTGCAGAGAGATGGCGACTCGCGCTCGGCCGCCCCTCTGTTATCTCACTCTTGTATCACTCATGCGGCGCCGGATTAATGCTCCAGCGACCGGAATTTCTCGCGCAAGTGGTTACGAATACCGATAGCGGTCAGGTTCAGACCCACGATCACCGTCACCAGCAGGAAGGAGGTGGCGTAGACCAGCGGGCGGGCCGCCTCGACGTTGGGGCTCTGGAAGCCGACGTCATAGATGTGGAAGCCCAGGTGCATGAACTTGCGCTCCACATGCAGATACGGGAAGTTGCCATCCATCGGCAGGGTCGGTGCCAGTTTTACCACCCCCACCAGCATCAGCGGCGCCACTTCACCGGCTGCACGGGCAATCGCCAGAATAAGGCCGGTCATGATGGCCGGGCTCGCCATCGGCAGCACGATGCGCCACAGGGTCTCGGCCTGGGTGGCGCCCAGTGCCAGCGAGCCCTGACGGATGGTGCTCGGGATCCGCGCCAGCCCCTCTTCGGTGGAGACAATCACCACCGGCAGGGTCAGGATGGCCAGGGTCAGCGCCGACCAGATCACACCGGGTGAGCCAAAGGTCGGGCTCGGCAGCGCTTCCGGGTAGAACAGCTGGTCTAACGAACCGCCGAGTGTGTAGACGAAGAAGCCCAGACCAAACACGCCGTAAACGATGGATGGCACGCCCGCCAGGTTGATCACCGCAATGCGGATGATCTTGGTCAGGCTGTTCTTGCCCGCATATTCGTGCAGGTAGACTGCCGCTACCACCCCCAGCGGGGTCACGATGATCGCCATCAGGAACACCATGAACACAGTGCCGAAGATGGCCGGGAACACCCCGCCCTCGGTGTTGGCTTCACGGGGGTCGTCAGAGACGAACTTGCCGATCTGATGGAACCAGTGACCCACCTTGGCCAGCAGGCTCATGTCGTTGGGCCATACCACGTCCAGTACCTTGGACATCGGCATGGTCACCAGCTCGCCACGCATATCCTTGACGGTGATGGCGTCGCGATCGGCCTGACTGCGCAGGGAGAAGAGCTCTTTTTCCAGCACCTGATAGCGATCGTTGAGGGCCTGACGCTCGCTGGCCAGTTCGGCTTTGAGCTGATCGGTCAGCTTGTCATCCAGCTCGGCCTTGCGCTCTTTCAGGCGCAGCCGCTCCAGTTGATAGTTGATGCTGCCGATGTCCCCTTTTTGCAGATCGTTGGCCTGTTCGGAGAGGGCATTGGCTCGCGCCAGCACCCGCTGCAGGGCAGGATGCAGATCAGAGGTGAGCTCGCGGCCATCCTCTTTCACCCCAACGATATAGCCATAGAAGTTGCCGTTGGTGGCACGCTCAACCATGGCCAGCTCGGCTGGCTGGCTCTGGGACTTGATGTCCGTCTCCAGCACCCAGCGAAAATCGAGGTCAACAAACTCGCGGTTGCCGGTCTTGACCAGATAGCGGGTCAGCAGCTCGCGCTCTTCCCCTTCCAGCGCCAGACCTGCGGCGCGCAGTCGCTCCACCGGAACCTGCTCGCGATCGTTGATTTCGCCGATCAGTACGCTCTTGTTGCCATTTGCGTCTTCCAGCTGCCACTCATAGATGGGGTGCGGCCAGAAGTAGACCAGACCACGCCAGCCGATCAGCAGCAGCAGACCCAGTACCGCCACAAGACTCAGGCTGACGGCACCGCCGGTCATCCAGATCCAGGGGGCCCCTGATTTAAACCACTTACCCATTGTCGATTCCTTGTCCATTACAGAGTCGCCCCTTACATCGAGCTGTATTTTTCACGCAACCGCTGACGGACAAACTCGGCCAGGGTGTTGAACAAAAAGGTGAACACAAACAGGACGAAGGCCGCGAGGAACAGTACCCGATAGTGGGAGCTGCCCACTTCCGATTCCGGCATCTCCACCGCGATGTTGGCGGCGAGGGTGCGCAGCCCCTGGAACATGGAGAAGTCCATGATGGGGGTGTTGCCAGTGGCCATCAGCACGATCATGGTCTCGCCCACGGCGCGGCCAAGACCCATCATCACCGCAGAGAAGATGCCCGGGCTGGCTGTGAGGATCACCACCCGGCTCAGGGTCTGCCACGGGGTGGCCCCCAGTGCCAGCGAGCCCTGGGTCAGATGCTTGGGCACCGAGAAAACCGCATCTTCAGCAATGGAGAAGATGGTGGGGATGACCGCAAAGCCCATGGCGATACCGACCACCAGCGAGTTGCGCTGGTCAAACTTGATACCCATTTCGTGGGTCAGCCAGATGCGCGAATCGCCGTGCATAAAGGCATTCTCGATGAGCGGGCTCAGGGCGAAGGCACCCCAGCCAATCAGCAGCAGCACCGGGATCAGCAGGATGGCGTGCCACCCCTCCGGCAGCCAGGACTTGCCGCGCTCCGGCAGATAGTTCCAGAGCAGTGCAGTCAGCAACATCCCCATCGGCAGCAATATCAGCAGCAGGATCACCCCGGGCAACGCACCCTCGATGATCGGCGCCAGCCACAGACCCGCCAGGAAGCCCAGGATAACAGTCGGCAGCGCCGCCATGATCTCGACCGTCGGCTTGACGTATTTGCGCAGCCCCGCCGACATGAAGTAGGCGGTATAGATGGCACCGGCCACGCCGAGCGGTACAGCAAACACCATGGCGTAGAAAGAGGCTTTCAGCGTACCGAAGACCAGCGGCACCAAACTCAGTTTGGCTTCAAAGTCGTTGCTGGCGGAGGTGGATTGCCACACATACTGGGGCTCCGGATACCCTTCGTACCACACCTGTTGCCAGAGGGCAGACCAGGTCACCTCGGGGTGTTCGTTCTCCACCGAGAAGAGCTTGAAGCTGTTCCCTTGCTGCATCAGCAACAGGTTGTGACGAGGGGAGATGGCCAGGGCAGAGAGTTCGCCCCCTTCCACCGTCTCGGTCAGCAGCTTGGTCTCGCCGGTGGCGTGGAAGAAGCTGATGATGCCGTCCTTGTCGGCACTGATGAAGCCTTTGCGAAAGTGCTCGGGAGTCAGCAGATCCACTGCGCCATCGCCCTTGAAGTCACGGATCTGGGTGAACTGGCGTTTGCCATCCTTCGCCACTTCGAACCACTGGGAAATCACGCCGTTGTCATTACCCACCAGCAGTGAAGAGGCGCCGGAGAGCAGCTGAACCCGGGTCACATTGGCGTTGGGGGCATTGATCTCCAACACGTTGCGCAGGGAGATTTCGCTCAGGTTATGAATGTCATAGACGGAGAGGCGATTACCCTCGCGCACGAACAGGATCCGCAGATTAGGGGTCAGCAACATCTGATCCACATGGCGCGGCAGGGAGGGAATCGTGTAGTTTTCACTGCTCCACTCAATCTCCCCGGAGATGAAGTTCTCCTCACCGCTCATCACCGTCATCACGCCACGACCATCTTCGGTCACGGCGGCGGTCGCCATCTTGTCCTTGGTGGCTTCGAACACCATCAGTTGCAGTGCCTTCCCTTGCGGGTCGATCACCACAGGCTCTTCGCCGAAGGGATATTGCAGGCTGGGTTCAATCACCCGCACATCGTTGGGATAGGAGACCTTGAACGCTGGCTGGACGACCTGCGCCTTGCCATCGGCAAAGCCGTAGGCGATCAGCCGCTGACCAGGAGCAGGGGTCGCTACCGTGGTGATGTCACCAGCAACCTGGGCCTGACCCAGTGACTGGCCGACCTTGACCTTGTCATCTCCCTGCACCGCAAAGAAGTTGACCTGCCCTTTATCGCTGAAGCGATAGCCGATCTCGTTCTGCTCTTCCACGCCGAGCCAGGCGGTCTTCCCTGCGACGGGCAGGGTAAACGAGGCTGTCGGCTCCATGGAGGCGCCATTGAAGATGGGTTTCACCACATAGAGCAGATAAAAGAAGATAAGCAGCAGCGCCACCAGTACCAGGGCTCCGCCTGTGGTGACGCCATATTTGGCCAATTTATCCTTGATCCGGCGTTTTCTACTGCCCGCCATGACCAGGTTTAACGATTCCGATGACATGCAAGACCTCAATGTAAGCTAGGCTTCGCGGCATTATATGGCGGTTGCATGACAGTTTTGTTACATCAAGAACGCTTTAACAGAGGTTGTTAACGGAAAAATGAGCGGGGATCCTTTCGAAGGCGGGTGAACGCAATATATTGTTTATAAAGGGATATTTATGAGGATAATCAGCAAGGGCAGCCTGCGCTGCCCCCGAATGATTCAGGAAAGGGTACCGCTTGATTGTTGCAGCGCCAGTTTGGCCGCCTTTTTCTCGGCGCGGCGGCGCTTGAAGAAGGCCGACAACTGAGCCGAGCAGGCATCGGCCAGCACGCCGCCGGTCAGCTCGACACTGTGGTTGTGGCGCGGGTCCTGCAAGATCTCGAACACCGACCCCGCGGCACCGGTCTTGAGATCTCGGGCGCCGTAAACCACCCGCTTGACCCGACTATGGATCAGCGCACCGGCACACATACAGCAGGGCTCCAGCGTCACATAAAGAGTGGTGTCGAGCAGGCGGTAGTTCGCCAGCTGCTTGCCCGCCGCCCGGATTGCCATCACCTCGGCATGGGCACAGGCATCGTGTTCGCTGATGGAGCGGTTCCACCCCTCGCCCACCACCTGGCCATCCAGCACCAGTACGGCACCGACCGGGATCTCGCCAATCCCTTCGGCCCGGGCGGCCAATGCCATGGCATGGCGCATCCACTGTTCGTCCTGCTCGGTTTGACACGGTGTCTCTGGGATCTCTGATGGTTTCACGCCCATCCCCTCTTTATATTGTTCAATTGTGCTGTTTGCATTCCAGCTATCCACATCTGTCAGATAATTCCATAGATAGCAGGCATGATAGCTCGCGGTGACAGGGCGGCGATTATGCCAAATCTGCACGTCAGACCCAAGCCGCATCCCGACTGAGCAATAAAGAAGCAATCGGCATCTCTATGATAAAAAAGGAGTTGCACCCGTTTGGCCATGCTATTAGACTTCCTCCCCGTCAGCCGAGTCTGACTCCGTCGGTGTGTAGCGCAGCCAGGTAGCGCATCTGCATGGGGTGTAGAGGGTCGGAGGTTCGAATCCTCTCACACCGACCATTTTCCCCGAGAATAGCCCAGTCAAGTGACTGGGCTATTTTTTTGCCTCCGATTTATCCTCCTGACGATGCCAGCCCATCAAGCACAAAAAACACTCAGCACCACTTGAATCTTTTTGCCGAACTCATTAAGATGCGCAACTTTCCGCCGGTAGACAACACAGGGAGGTGGAAACACGAGTGAAGGGATCACTGTCCGGCTTGCGTGCAACACAGGACTAGGCATGAACCAGAACACCGATTTCGCACCCGCCATTACGCTTTATTCCGTTCCTCACGACACCCCTTGCCACACCGAAAGCGAAAATGAACAGGTCATCCAGCTGGATGTGATCGATCTGGCCGAACCGGATGATGACTATTGAGCCCGGCCAGATGGCCGCTCATCACCAGCACATCGCCTGTTCAACGCTCTCCGTTTCAGGCCCTTGGCGAGAAATCTGCAAAAAAACGACAAACTGCTAATTCTATCAAGGATGGCAGTATTATTGACTGATGTATCTCCCCCTTCCCTCTCTGGCATTCCCCCCGACAACTGATACAAACCTACGTTATTGCGCTTCACTTTCCATCGCTGCAACCGCTGGTGCCAACAGAGCCTGCATCACCACACCAAGTTTAAAACATCCGTTCACCGACAAGGTCTAGCAATAGCAAAACATTCATTGCCACATTCAAACGCGCTTTATACGGCTGTTTTGGCAAAGCCTGGAGTTAGGTCGGGATTTGTTTTTGCATTTGTAATTTTATTACGTAATAAGTTACAAAGTGAGGGGCTGGGTAACGGCCCAAATTAGCCGTTGTCCGATGGGAAAAATCAGGAGCATAACCATCTGCGTAGAGCTTTTATACCAACCCAATAAAGCAATAAAAAACATCAACTTAACCATATCCAAAAAACAGGTGTTTAAAAAAAACTGTTGACGTACTCAACAATATTTCGCACCTTATCAATCGTGTTATCCCGTTGTTGCGGGAACGTTTCAGGAACAGAGATTCGACTTTAGTCGTAGTTAGTAAGTTCAAAATGTAATTCTCAAAGGAGTGAACCTTATGTCGGCACCGGCTCAGACCCACTGCAGCGCCCGCCTTCGCATCCAGGGCGAGATGCTACCCGAATACGCGCAAATTCTGACGCCGGACGCGGTGGCTCTGGTCTCCGAACTGGTGGAACGTTTTGCTCCCCAAAGAGGGGAATTGCTGAAACAACGTGTGGCACGCCAGGCCCGTATCGATGGCGGCGAGCTGCCGGACTTCCTGCCGGAAACCGCCCACATCCGTGAAGGTGACTGGACCATTCGCGGCATTCCCGCCGACCTGCAAGACCGCCGTGTGGAGATCACCGGCCCGGTCGAGCGCAAGATGGTGATCAACGCCCTCAACGCCAACGTCAAGGTGTTCATGGCGGATTTCGAGGATTCACTGGCTCCCGCCTGGAATAAGGTGATCGAGGGCCAAATCAACCTGCGAGATGCGGTCAACGGCACCATCTCTTACACCAGTCCGGAAGGAAAGGCCTACACCCTGACCCCCAATCCGGCGGTACTCATCTGCCGGGTGCGCGGTCTGCACCTGCCGGAAAAACATGTCACCTTCGATGGCGAGCCCATCCCCGGCGGCCTGTTCGATTTTGCTCTCTACTTCCTGCACAACTATCAGGCGCTGCTGGCCAAAGGCTCCGGCCCCTACTTCTACGTGCCCAAGTTGCAGAGCCATCTGGAAGGGCGTTGGTGGAGCGAAGTGTTCGCCTGGACTGAGGACAAGTTCGGTCTGCCCCGCGGCACCATCAAGGCCACCGTGCTGATTGAAACCCTGCCGGCCGTATTCGAGATGGATGAGCTGCTCTATCAGATGAAGGATCACATCGTTGCACTGAACTGCGGCCGCTGGGACTACATCTTCAGCTATATCAAAACCTTGAAGAACCATCCGGACCGGGTACTGCCTGATCGTCAGGTGGTAACCATGGACAAGCCGTTCCTCTCCGCCTACTCGCGGCTGCTGATCAAGACCTGTCACAAGCGCGGTGCGCTGGCGATGGGTGGCATGGCCGCCTTTATTCCGGCCAAAGACGCTGCCGCCAACGAGCAGGTCTTCGCCAAGGTCAAGGCCGACAAGGAGCGCGAAGCCAACAACGGCCACGATGGTACCTGGGTCGCCCACCCTGGCCTCGCTGATACCGCCATGGCGGTGTTCAATGCCACCATTGCGGCTGGCGCCAAGAACCAGATCGGCGTACTGCGCGAGCAGGATGCCCCCATCACTGCCGCCGACCTGCTGGCCCCCTGTGAGGGCGAGCGCACCGAGGCGGGGATGCGCACCAATATCCGGGTTGCCCTGCAATATCTGGAGGCCTGGATCAACGGCAACGGCTGCGTGCCCATCTACGGCCTGATGGAAGATGCCGCCACCGCCGAGATCTCCCGCACCTCCATCTGGCAGTGGATCCGCCACGGCAAGAGTCTGTCGAATGGCAAGGTGGTGACCAAGGAGCTGTTCCGCCAGATGCTGGCCGAGGAGTTGGAGGTGGTCAAAGCCGAGGTGGGTACTGCGCGCTGGCAGGCAGGACGCTTTGCCGAGGCAAGCGAGCTGATGGAAGAGATCACCTGCGCCGACACCCTGATCGATTTTCTGACGCTGCCCGGTTACGAGCGGCTCTGAATCACGGGCCCCCAGCGGGGCTCGCCAATAACAAGTCAATGGAAACGTGAAATCAATGAAAGAGGGAACTGATATGGCACTGACCCGTGAGCAACAGATCCAGGCTATCGAGAAAGACTGGGCGGAAAACCCCCGCTGGAAAGGGACCAAGCGCGGCTACAGGGCCGAAGATGTGGTGAACCTGCGCGGCAGCTTGCAGCCGGTGCACACTCTGGCCCAACGTGGTGCCGACAAGCTGTGGGGGCTGATCCACGGCGACGCCAAGAAAGGCTATGTCAACTGCCTCGGCGCCCTGACCGGCGGTCAGGCGGTGCAGCAGGCCAAGGCGGGGATCGAGGCGATCTACCTCTCCGGCTGGCAGGTGGCGGCGGACAACAACTTGTCCTCCACCATGTATCCGGATCAGTCCCTCTACCCGGCCAACTCGGTACCGTCCGTGGTGGAGCGCATCAACAACTCCTTCGCCCGTGCCGACCAGATCCAGTGGGCCAACAAGGTAGGACCTCAGGATGAGGGCTTTATCGACTACTTCCTGCCGATCGTGGCCGATGCTGAAGCCGGTTTCGGCGGCGTGCTGAACGCCTTCGAACTGATGAAGGGGATGATTGAAGCGGGCGCCGCTGGCGTGCACTTCGAAGATCAGCTGGCATCAGTCAAGAAGTGCGGTCATATGGGCGGCAAGGTGCTGGTACCGACTCAGGAAGCGGTGCAGAAGCTGGTTGCCGCTCGTCTGGCAGCCGATGTATGCGGCACCACCACCCTGGTGATCGCCCGTACCGATGCCAACGCCGCTGACCTGCTGACCACCGACGCCGACCCGTACGATGCAGACTTCCTGACTGGCGAGCGCACTGCTGAAGGGTTCTACAAGGTACGTGCCGGTATCGATCAGGCCATCGCTCGCGGTCTGGCTTACGCCCCCTACGCCGACATGGTGTGGTGTGAAACCGCCAAGCCGGATCTGGACGAAGCGCGTAAATTTGCCGAAGCAATCAAGGCCAAGTTCCCGGACCGCATCCTGGCCTACAACTGCTCCCCGAGCTTCAACTGGAAGAAGAATCTGGACGATGCCACCATCGCCCGCTTCCAGCAGGAGCTCTCCGACATGGGCTACAAGTACCAGTTCATCACCCTCGCGGGTATCCACAACATGTGGTTCCACATGTACGAGCTGGCCTACCAGTACGCCCGTGGCGAAGGGATGAAGCACTACGTCGAGATGGTGCAGGAGCCGGAATTTGCCGCCGCCAGCCGTGGCTACACCTTCGTGGCACACCAGCAGGAGGTTGGTACCGGTTACTTCGACAAGGTGACCACCGTCATTCAGGGTGGCCAATCCTCGGTGACCGCACTGACCGGCTCCACCGAAGAAGATCAGTTCCACTAATAAGAGAGCTGCCTTGAAATAGCAAAACCCCGGCCTGATGCCGGGGTTTCTTTTTATCTGCCATTCAAACGAAAGTCAGGCCACAACCGCACACCGCAGAGAAGATCAGAGCTCGAGGATCTCTTTGACAAAGGGAATGGTCAGCTTGCGCTTGGCGCGAAATGAGGCGTTGTCGAGCTGATTGAGGGTGGTGAGCAGGGTGCGCATATCGCGGGAGAGTCGGTTGAGCAGGAAGCGGCCCACATCGATGGGCAGTTTGAAGCCCCGCAGCTCGGCACGCAGCTGCAGGGCACTGAGCTTGCCTTCGTCATCCAGCTCTTCGAGATGGAAACTCACCCCCCAGTCGAGGCGCGAAGCGAGATCCGGCAGTTGCAGTCCCAGTTTGCGCGGTGCGCTGCAGCCGGTGACCACCAGCGTCCCCTCCCCCTTCTCCTGCCAGCGATTGTAAAAGTCAAACAGCGCCCGCTCCCACACGGCATTGCCGGCGATCGCCTCAAGGCTGTCGAGACAGACCAGCGGCAGGCTTTCGAGGGCATCGAGCATGCTGGGATCAAGCTGTTCAAACTGATCGAGGGAGAGATAGGCCGCAGCCGCATCGCGTGCGTTGACCTCGGCACAGGTGGCGTGTAGCAGATGAGAGCGTCCGGATCCCTTGGCTCCCCAGAAATAGAGGAAAGGCGATCCCTGACCGATGGCCGCATTCTTGAGGGCGGTGATCAGATGAGCATTGTTGCCGGGATAAAAACTGACGAAGGTTTCATCATCCGGTAGTTGTACGGCTAAAGACAGTTGGGCCGGTTGCTTCACTCGTTGGGCTTTGACTGTGACATTTGTGGCTAAGTGTATCATCGCAAAGGCAGATAGAGAACCGCCCGGGCAAGCCGGGCGGTCTACAAAAGCCTTATAAAATCAGGGCTGCGACCATTGGTAACGCAAACCGCTGCCATTATCGTCAACCTTGCGCAAACGACTCTCAAGCAGCAACGCCCGTACCAGCTCGGCCTGATCTCCTTGCAGGGTGAAGTTGAAGGTGACCTGGTCCCCCTCCAGCTTGCCGATCGCCACCTTGCTGACGTTTGCCATCCCCTGCAGCATCTTCTGCACGGCGATCATGCTGTCCACTTCGGAGAGGCCATCTACCACCAGGGTCTGGCTGGTTGCCGGACCAGAAATGCGGGCACCGTAGTTTTTCACCAGCCAGGCCGCCAGGGTATCGGCAAACCCTTGCGCCACTTCGGCCTGAGTGCCGGTGCTATTGCCACGGGTCAGCTCGGTCACTTCACCGGCCGCTTTGGGACCGTAGAGTCCCCAATCGATGCTCCACTTGTCACCTTCTGGTGTCAGCTTGCCCAACACAACCATCTCGGCGCCATAGCGCTGGCTTGCCTGCAAAATCGGGTCGGCAAAGCGTCCCCAGACGTCGGTGGCACTGACCGCCATGTTGTCATCGAGATCCATCAGCGGAATGCTGATGGGTAGCCCCAGCGTCTGGGCCTGCTCGCGCAAGGCTTGCGCCCAACCATCGCTGGATTGATCCGCCAGCAGGCGACGCTCCCCCTGATCCACCACCAGCCAGATCGCCATCTGGGGACGAGCCGGGCCAAGCAGGGCATACTGGCTCTCGGAGACCAGGCTGTTGACCTTGTCACTCTTGAACTCGGCTTTCAGATACTTGACGGAGTCCTGATCCTGATAGCCATAGCTTTTGACATAGTCGCCCGGGGCCGCCAGCGCCTTGACCACCACAGGTTGGGTGAGGATGTCGCGTTTGCCGGTCACCTTGATCAGCACCTGACCCAGTGCCTGCCCTTGAGCGGCCACCATGTCGCCACTGGTCGGGGCCTTGCCCTGATAGAGGTCGGTCACCTGAGCGGCCGAGGCCATGAATGACAAGCCGCAGCAGAGGGCGGTCACAACACGTTTGAACATGAAGAGAGTCTCGAAATGGGAGAGTGTGCTTATGGTAGCGGTAAGGCGCATCCTGCGGCAAGGCTGGCACAAGCGGCCACAAACAGCAGAGCCGGCGATGCGCCGGCTCCGATCACCCCTTCCACATGGGAAGCAGGTCAAGGCATAACTTATTTGGTACCGAAGATCTTGTCGCCTGCATCGCCCAGCCCCGGCACGATGTAGCCTTTCTCGTTCAGCCCCTGGTCGACAGAAGCGCAGTAGAGCTCTACGTCAGGGTGAGCCGCTTCCAGCGCCTTGATCCCTTCCGGCGCGGCAACCAGTACCAACACCTTGATGGATTGGCAGCCTTTCTTCTTCAGCAGATCGATGGTGGCGATCATGGAGCCGCCGGTGGCCAGCATCGGATCGATGACCAGCGCCAGACGCTCTTCGATGTTGCTGACGATCTTCTCGAAATAGGGAACCGGTTGCAGGGTCTCTTCATCGCGGTAGATACCGACCACGCTGACGCGGGCACTCGGCATGTGCTCCAGCACGCCATCCATCATGCCAAGGCCGGCACGCAGGATGGGTACGACGGTTACCTTCTTGCCTTTGATCTGGTCAACTTCTACTGGCCCATTCCAGCCATCGATGATAACCTTCTCGGTTTCGAAGTCAGAGGTCGCTTCATAGGTCAACAAACTGCCCACTTCTTTGGCCAGTTCACGGAAACGCTTGGTGCTGATATCGCCTTCACGCATCAGACCGATCTTGTGTTTGACCAGGGGGTGTTTGACTTCAACGACTTTCATTATTATCTCCTCTAACCTGCCGCAAAAAAATCGCGGAATCATACAACAAAAGCCACCGCTTGTAGAGCATTTCCGCGCAAAAACGCGCAAACGATTTCCTTTCTGGTTTTTCACCGCCACTGTTAGAATACGCCCCGAATTTTACCCTCCACTTCTTTACATGACGGGGAATACTCGTGACTGACAAAACCTCACTGAGCTACAAGGATGCTGGCGTAGATATCGATGCCGGCAATGCACTGGTTGAACGTATCAAGGGCGTGTCAAAGCGCACTCGTCGTCCTGAAGTCCTTGGTGGTCTTGGCGGCTTTGGGGCCTTGTGTCAAATCCCTGCGGGCTACAAGGAGCCGGTACTGGTCTCCGGTACCGATGGTGTGGGCACCAAGCTGCGGCTGGCCATCGACCTGAAGAAGCACGACACCGTGGGCATCGATCTGGTGGCCATGTGCGTCAATGACCTGATCGTACAGGGCGCCGAGCCGCTGTTCTTCCTCGACTACTATGCAACCGGCAAGCTGGACGTGGACACCGCGGCCGCGGTGGTCACCGGGATCGGTGCCGGTTGCGAGCAGTCAGGCTGTGCCCTGGTGGGCGGCGAGACCGCCGAGATGCCGGGTATGTATGAAGGGGAAGACTACGACATCGCCGGTTTCTGCGTCGGTGTGGTGGAGAAGAGCGAAATCATCGACGGCAGCAAGGTCGGTGAAGGGGATGCCCTGATCGCGCTGGCCGCCAGCGGCCCTCACTCCAACGGCTTCTCCCTGATCCGTAAAATTCTGGAAGTCTCCAAAGCTGACGTGCATCAGCCGCTGGGTGACCGCACCCTCGCAGATGCCTTGCTGGAGCCGACCCGCATCTATGTGAAACCTGTGCTCAAGCTCATCAAGGAGTGCGAGATCCACGCCCTCTCCCACATCACCGGCGGTGGCTTCTGGGAGAACATCCCCCGCGTATTGCCTGCCAATACTCAAGCGGTGATCGACGAGCAAAGCTGGCTGTGGCCGGCGGTGTTCAGCTGGCTGCAGCAGGCTGGCAACGTCACCCGTCACGAGATGTATCGCACCTTCAACTGCGGCGTCGGCATGATCATCGCCCTGCCCGCCAACCAGCTGGAGAAGGCGCTGACCCTGCTCAAGGCGGAAGGTGAGAACGCATGGCACATCGGTCATATCGCCAAGGCAGCAGACGGTGAGGAGCAGGTCGTCATCAAATGATGCGGATCCTCGTCCTAATCTCCGGCAGCGGCAGCAACCTGCAGGCGATCCTCGACCACTGCGCCAGCGGCAAGATCGCCGGTGAGGTGGTCGGCGTCATCAGCAACAAGGCCGATGCCTATGGTCTGGTTCGCGCGAAAGATGCGGGGGTGGCGACCTCCATTCTGGCCCAGCAGCAGTTCGCCAGCCGGGAGGAGTATGACGCCGCCCTGCTGGCGCTGATGGCAGATTATCAGCCGGCTCTGGTGGTACTGGCCGGGTTTATGCGGATATTGAGCGGCGATCTGGTGCGCCATTTCGTCGGCAAGATGATCAATATCCACCCCTCCCTGCTGCCCAAGTATCAGGGCCTGCACACCCACCAGCGCGCCATAGATGCCGGTGACAGTGAACACGGCGCCAGCGTCCACTTCGTGACCGAAGAGCTGGACGGGGGCCCGGTGATCCTGCAGGCCCGCGTGCCCATCTTTGAAGGGGACACGGCGGACGAGGTAGCGGCACGGGTACAGGCGCAGGAGCACAGCATCTACCCGCTGGTGGTGCGCTGGTTCTGCGAAGGCAGGCTGCAGATGGTGGACGGCGCTGTGCAACTGGATGGCGCCCTGCTGGGCCCCGCTGGTTACGCCTGCGAGTAAGCAGACGTCTTGTCGAAATGTGAAAAAGGAGGCCGATGGCCTCCTTTTTATTTCCTGAATTTTCCCACCACAGGCACAGGCTTAAACCTGTTCACGACCTGCAGTGAGAAACCGTCAACAAGGTGAAGAGCAGCATAGGAACCGGAGCGTATGGACATACGTGAGCACTCTTTGCTGTATACATAAGCGAGCAGCACATGAGCCTTGATCACGGTTTCGTAGCCAGATCGTGGACAGGTTTAGACCGGATTGTCGATATCGATAAAGGTCACATCCAGCCCGTGCACAGTCGCCAGCCACTCCCCCAGCGCCTTGACGCCGTAACGCTCAGTAGCGTGATGGCCCGCGGCGTAGAAGTGCATCCCCATCTCGCGAGCGGTGTGAATGGTCTGCTCGGAGGCTTCGCCGGAGATAAATGCATCGATGCCCTGCTCCGCCGCCAGATTGATGTAGCTCTGACCGCCACCGGTGCACCAGGCCACGGAGCGGATAAGCTCGGGGCCGCTGTCGCCACAATAGAGTGGCTCGCGGCCAAGGCGCTCGGCAATCAGCTTGGCAAAGTCGGCACCACTCATCGGCTGCTCCAGCTTGCCCACCATGGCGACGCTCTTGCTGTTCCACGGCTCCAGACCGCGACGCACCTTGATGTCGAGCAGCTTGGCAAGCTGGGCGTTGTTACCCACCTCAGGATGGACATCCAGCGGCAAATGGTAGGCAAACAGGTTGATATCGTGGGTCAGCAGGGTCTTGAGCCGACGCTGCTTCATGCCGGTGATCTGGGCCGGTTCACCGCTCCAGAAGTAGCCGTGATGGACCAGGATGGCATCGGCCTCGGCAGCCACGGCGGCGTCGATAAGCGCCTGACTGGCGGTGACACCGGTCACCACCTTGCGAATACGCTCACGCCCCTCCACTTGCAAGCCGTTGGGGCAGTAATCCTTGATGGCGTGCGGTTCGAGCAGATGGTTCAGTACGGTTTCGAGTTTTCGATGAGAGATCATAGGGGTCCCTTATTAAGGCTCGGTCCCCTGCTTTACCAATAAAAACAGGGCCCAGGCTCAAAACGCCAAGGGCCCCATGATAATCGAGCCGGGCCGTCAAGACCATGACAGCCCCCACACAGTGCGGTTTCCCTCTCGGCCTCAGGCTGGCAGGTCGATCCCCGCCTCCCGCATCTGGGCCAGCTTGTAGCGCAGGGTGCGCGGGCTGATGCCGAGCCGATCGGCCACCGCCTTGCGGCTGCCGTTACAATCTTGCAGGGTGTCGAGGATGATCTGGTGCTCCTGCTGCTTGAGCTCGCTGCCGAGGCGATCGCCGCCATAGCTGCGCTCGACGCTGACAAACTCCATCTCCTGCTCGTCCAGCTCCTCCAGAATGAGGTGGTCACAATCAATGACCCCGTCGGGGCTGAGGATCAGGGCACGCTGTACCACGTTATCTAGCTCCCGCACATTGCCGGGCCAGGGGTGGGCCAGCAACCGCTCCCGCGAGGCGTCCGTCAACTGTGGTGTCGGTAGCCCCTGCTGACTGGCATGAAGTGCCAGCAGGTGCTCCGCCAGCGGCAGAATGTCGCCGGGCCGCTCACAGAGGGCAGACCAGCGCAGCGGAAAGACGTTGAGGCGATAGTAGAGATCTTCGCGGAACAGGCCATCCTGCACCGCTTTTTTCAAATCCCGGTTGCTGGTGGCGATGACCCGCACATCCAGCGGGATCATCTTGCGACTGCCGAGCCGCTCCACCTCTTTCTCCTGCAGTACCCGCAGCAATTTGGCTTGCAGCCCCTGATCCATCTCGGTGATCTCGTCGAGCAGCAGGGTGCCTCCCTGCGCTTGTTCGAACTTGCCCGGGCACCCCTGTACCGCACCGGTGAAGGCGCCCTTCTCGTAGCCAAACAGGGTCGCCTCCAGCATGTTTTCCGGAATGGCGGCGCAGTTGATGGCGACGAAGGGCTGCTCGGCGCGGCTGGAGTTGTCATGAATGTAACGGGCCAGCACCTCTTTACCCGTCCCGCTCGGGCCGGTCACCATCACGGTCGCTTCGCTTCTGGCAACACGGGTCGCCAGCTGGAACAGCTCGGCAGTTTTGGGATCCCCGTAGACCACGGCGCGCTTCTCCACCTTCTGGGCGGGCACATAGCGGCTGACCTGATTAAGCAGCACCTCCGGCGAGAACGGCTTGGCCAGATAGTCGATGGCCCCTTCACGCATGGCGCGCACCGCGCCGTCGATATTGGCGTAGGCGGTCATCAGCAGCACAGGTATCTGCGGATATTGCTGGCGGATAGTAGCCAGCAGAGTGAGACCGTCCATCCCCCCCATCTGGATATCGGAGATCACCATGTCAAATGGCTGACGGGAGAGGGCCAGCAGAGCCCGCTCGCCGCGGTCCGCTTCACGGCACTCATAACCGCCGAGCAAAAGGGTATCCACCAGCGCTTCGCGCAGACCATTGTCATCTTCAACTACCAGGATCCTGGCCTGTGTCATGCTACACCTCCAAGCTGCACCGGTTGCTGATGCAGGGGGAACGACAGAGTAAAGCAGGTGCCCTCACCGGGAACCGAGGCCACACCGACCTCCCCCTGATGGGCACGCACTACAGATTGCACCACCGCCAGCCCGAGACCAGTGCCTTGGGAGCGAGTGGTAAAGAAGGGTTCGAATACCTGACCGAGCTGATGGGAAGGGATCCCCTTGCCATTATCAATGACCCGCATCTCCACCCGGGCACCGCTGCGTACCGCGCTGACCAAGAGTGAGGTGGCCCCTGCCTGCTGGGCATTGGCAATCAAGTTGTTGATGGCCCCCGCCAGCGCACTGCTGTTAGCCAGCAGGCAGAGATCGGGCTCCGGCGCCTCCATGTGCAGCTCGCAGCCCTGCTGCTGGCAGAAGGCCTCGGCTCCGGCCTGCACTTCGGCCAGCAGCCCTTGTACCGAGATGGGAGTGACCACCTGATTGTCACCGTTGCGGGCGAACAGTAGGATGTCGTTGATCTGCTTCTCCAGATCCTGCAAACGGGCCATCAGCTTTTGCTGAAACTGAGTGCGGGATTCCGGCTTGAGGGTGCGGTTGGCCAGGTTTGCGGCATAAAGCATGGCAGCGGAGAGCGGTGTGCGGATCTGGTGGGCGAGCGAGGCCGCCATATTGCCGAGCGCCGACAGCCGCTTCATGTGATTGATGCGGTCTTGCAGTTTACGGGTTTCGGTCAGGTCATTGATAAAGACCAGCTGGCCGGGCTGATCCGGCAGCGGCTGGGTCGAGAGCTGGACCCGGCGCCCGTCGCGCAGGGAGATCTCGTGGCCATCATCCTCGCGCGGCTCGAAGCAGCGCGCAATGATGTGGCGCCAGAGCTCCCCTTCCAACGGCTCCCCCAGCAGGGAAATGGCCGCCGGATTCGCGCGGGTGACCACTCCAGCCCCGTCAAGAAGCAACACCCCGGTGGGGAGCGCCTTGAAGATGGCATAGAGCTGGCTCACTTCGTGGGACTGGAGTGGCATGTCCTGCTGCTGGATTGTCATAAACCTGACCTCAAACTGGCTATTGGGTCAGGTTATTCAATTTCCATGCCACTAAATTATATGAATTAAAACAATGAATTGCGCATTAGCGTCAAGGCTTTGACCCTTAGACGTCCTTGCTCATCCCGTACTTTTTCATCTTCTCCACCAGGGTAGTACGCCGCATGCCAAGCAGATCGGCGGCGCGGGCCACGACCCCGTCCTGAGACTCCAGCGCCTGACGGATCAGCTCCACTTCAAGGTCGGCCAGCATCTCTTTGAGGTTGACCCCCTCCTCCGGCAGCTGCATGGTGCGGGCCGAAGCGAGGGAGTGATCCAGCTCGGGCGGATCCTGAAACACCGCCGCCAGCGCATCCCGTTCATCCATCTCGGTCAGCCGCTCATCCCGCGGCTCGCTCGGCAGCAGGCGATAACGGCTCGGCAGATCCGCCACATCGACGATCTGGTGTGGATAGAGGATCAACAGCCGCTCCAGCAGGTTGGAGAGCTCGCGCACGTTGCCGGGCCAGGGGTACTGCATCAGCGACTCCAGCGCCCGCTGGGTCAGCCGGATAAAGCCGTGGTGCTGCTCGGCATGGCGGTTGAGCAGCTCCTGCAGCAGCAGCGGGATGTCATCGATGCGATCCCGCAGCGGCGGCGTCTCTATGGGGAAAACGTTGAGGCGGTAGTAGAGATCTTCGCGGAAACCCTGAGTGCGGATCATAGCCTCCAGATCCCGGTGGGTCGCCGCTATGATGCGCACATCGGCCTGAATGGGCTTGCCGCCACCAACCCTGTCGAACAACCGCTCCTGCAACACCCGCAGCAGTTTGACCTGCATCGGCATCGGCATATCGCCGATCTCGTCGAGGAACAGGGTGCCCCCCTGCGCCAGCTCGAAGCGACCGCGACGAGCCGCGATGGCGCCGGTAAACGCCCCCTTCTCGTGGCCAAACAGTTCGCTCTCCAGCAATTCGGCCGGAATAGCGCCGCAGTTGATGGGCACGAAGGGGCCACTGCTGCGGGAAGAGAGTTCGTGGATAGCGCGAGCCACCACCTCTTTACCGGTCCCCGACTCCCCGAGGATCAGCACGTTGGCATCGGTCTCGGCCACTTGGCTGATGAGGCGGCGTACCTCCTGGATCCCCTTCCCTTTGCCCACCAGCAAACGCAGCAGGGCCTGCCCCTTGTCATGGGTCTGCTGACGAGGATGCAAGGAGACGAACGCCTGACAGAAGTGCAGATGACGGGTGAGGGATTCATAGGTAAAGGGCGAGAGGGCAACCCCGATAAAGTTGCTGTTGGGCAGCTCGGCCTCAACCAACGAGAGGAACGGCGTGCGGGGGAAGGCTGCCAGCAGATCTGACAAGGGACGGTCGGTCAGCTCACCCACCAGCACCCCTTGCAGCGGACCGGAGGATTCGATGGCCACATCCAGATCGCTTTGTGCCACCTCCTGCCACGGGATCCCCATAAACGAGAGCACGGTTCCCAACTGTTGGCGCCGCTGCGCATCGGCATCAACAATCAACACGCCCATCTCCACCATATCCATTCCTCGCGATGTCCTGAACTAACTTATTGTTTTATTTAATGATAAAACAGCTACCGACTGTCTTTTTGCTGGCACACAAAGTGCCAAAATTCCGACGCATTGTCAAAAATTGTCGTATTCAGGCTAAGTGTATCGACAGAAACGAGAGATTAGATAAATTTTGCCGAGGAATTTTCTGCATTGGCGCCGTTAACAAACGCCGCCAATAGCGGAAAGAAAACTGCCCTCGTCAGAGGGCAGCATGGGACACGGTGAAGCGCATTCAGTGGCGATTATGGTGGTGCGGCGCCGCATAACGACACTCGGGAAAACGGCTGCAAGCCAGAAAGAGTCGACCGGCGTGGGGGCCTTTTTTCGCCTCCCGCTCCACCAGCGGCGCATCGCAGCGGGGGCAGTGGTGTACTTCATGCTCCTCGTCATCCTCTACATCGGCGAACAAACCATCGACCAGTTCACCCTCACTCTGCGGCGCCTCCACCATCCCCTTGGCCTGGATGGCGGGCTCGTGGAGCGACGCAGGCGAGATAGCCTCGGCATGGGCAGTGCGGCCACGCATCCCGGCACCGACATCCACGCCGTCCAGCAGCAGAGGGTTGAACGTCGGCTCGCGGCGCGCCCCGTGCGGCAGATCGTCGATCAATGGTTCGCTGGTTTTGACCAGCAGCGGCAGGATCTGTTCGCGCAGCTCTTCCACCAGATAGCTGGCACTTGCCGGGATCTGCAGCAACGGCAGACCGGCGCTGTCGCAGGCGGTTTTCAGAAAGAGATCCCGCGCCTTGCGCTTCTGGTGACGATGGGAGCTGTCATCGAGTTCGATGGCGCAGATAAAGGAGAGATCCGCGGGGTGGCAAAGCAGATAGTCGAAATGCTTGGCGCTGATCTTGTTGAAGTACTGCTGCCATTTGCTTTTGCCGATCCCGGCCTGCGGCGTCAGCACATCGGCCACCCGCACCTTGGCAAAGACCCGGGCCTTGTCACCCACCGCCAGATCCAGCACCCCGAGGAAGGATCGCTCGGCGGGACTGAACAGGGTCTCCTGCACATCATAGGGCAGGCGCTTTTGCTGTCTGCCTCTGCTCCAGAAGATCGCCAGCACAAGCAGCGCCAGCAACAACAATCCCGATAGGACAAGGGTATTCATGAGAGCACGATCCAGTTCACGACACGAAAGGGGGGATCACTTTACCACAGCCGCCACGGAGCAAGGCAGCAGACCCGTGTATGGAAAGTGAAAAGCCCCGTCTTTTTATCTATTTGTCAGCAGGCGGGGGTTCATATGACCAGCCCCAGCAGGCACAATAGGGATAGAGCAAGAAATCCCATTTCAAGGAGAGCAGGATGCAAAAGCAATTGGTGGTCACCGTGATCGGTGCAGACAAACCCGGGATCGTCGAGAGTCTGGCAGCTGTCATCAGCCGCGAGCAGGGCAACTGGCTGGGCAGCGCCATGAGCGAACTGGCGGGCCAGTTTGCCGGTATCCTCCATGTCTCTGTCCCCGATGAGCACTATCGCAGCCTGTGCGAAGCACTGGCCCTGCTACCGGGTCTGACCATCAGCTTTGCCGAAGGGACACCTACCGCCGAGCCAGCCCATCAAGTCATGATGACGGTGACCGGCAACGACCGCCCCGGTATCGTCCATGAAGTAGCCAGCATCCTGCGCCAGCTCGAGATCAACGTGGCCGATCTCACCACCGGCTGTGAACCGGCTCCCCACTCCGGCGCCCCGCTCTTCTATGCCCATGCGCTGGTTGCCCTGCCCGACGGGCTCGCGATGGATACGCTTATCACCGCGCTGGAATCCCTCTCCGACGATCTGGTGGTCGACATCGACGAAGCGTTCAGCGAGCAGTAACAATACTGTCATTTATTTGTCATATATTAACGCCATAACTGCCGCGCAGACGCGACCTGAAACAGAGGCACAAGATGAGCACCGACAAGCAGTATGAAGAGAAAGAGCTGAGCTGGCTCTCATTCAATGAACGGGTGTTGCAAGAGGCAATGGACAAGACGGTGCCCCTCATCGAGCGGGTTCGTTTTCTGGGGATCTTCTCCTCCAACCAGGATGAGTTCTTCAAGGTACGGGTATCGGACGTCAAGCGCCGCATCCTCATCAATGAAGTACATGGTGGCGACGATGAAGCAAAAGTGCTACTGCGCGCCATCCAGCAAAAAGTGATGGCGCTCGGTGAAGCGTTCGACAACACCTATAAAGAGCTGTTGATTGCGCTCGCTCGCCACAACATCTTCCTGGTCAACGAGAACCAGCTCTCCGATGCCATTCAGAAGTGGCTGCGGGTCTTCTTCAAGGAGAAGGTGCTGCGTCACATCATCCCGATCCTGCTCAACAAAGAGGTCAATCCGGTCAAATTCCTCAAGGATGAGTACACCTATCTGGCCATCGAGATGAAGAAGAACGGTCAGGTGATCCAGTACGCCCTGGTGGAAGTGCCGACCGACGACCTGCCCCGCTTCTTCCAGTTGCCACCGGAAGGGACCCGCCGCAAGAAGCAGATCATCATTCTGGATAACGTCATCCGCTTCTGCCTCGACGAGATCTTCAAAGGCTTCTTCGACTACGACGAGATTGCCGCCTATGCGGTGAAGCTGACCCGGGATGCCGAATACGATCTCTCCGACCAGCTGGACTTGAGCCTGGTGGACAAGATGAGTGACGGCTTGAAGCAGCGCCTCACCGCCATGCCGGTGCGCTTCGTCTACGAGCGGGAGATGCCCGCTGCCATGATAAGCTTCCTCAAGCTCAAGCTGCAGATCAGCTCCTACGACGCCATCATGCCGGGCGGGCGCTATCACAACTTCAAGGATTTCATCGGCTTCCCCAACGTGGGCCGTGACTATCTGGAAAACCCCAAGCTGCCGGCCTTGGATTGCCGCGATTTTGACGGCTTCGTCAACGCCTTCGATGCGATTACCAAGCAGGATATCCTGCTCTACTACCCGTACCACAAATTCCACCACTTCACCGAGCTGGTGCGCCAGGCGGCGTTCGATCCGGCGGTGAGCGCCATTCGCATCAATATTTACCGGGTCGCCAAGAAGTCGCGGATCATCCACTCCCTCATCGATGCCGCCAACAACGGCAAGAAGGTGACCGTGGTGGTCGAGCTGCGCGCCCGTTTCGACGAAGCGGCCAACATCGACTGGGCCAATATTCTCACCGATGCCGGGGTCAAGGTGGTGTTCGGGGTGCCGAGCCTCAAGATCCACTCCAAGCTCTGCCTCATCACCCGCCACGAAAATGGCGAGGCGGTGCGCTATGCCCATATCGGCACAGGCAACTTCAACGAGAAGACCGCCAAGATCTACACCGACTTCTCGCTGCTGACCCGCAATCCGGACATCACCGCCGAAGTGGAAGGGGTGTTTGAATACATCGAGTACCCCTATAAGCGTTACAAATTCAACCACCTGCTGGTCTCCCCCATCAACAGCCGCCGTCAGCTCTACCGTCTCATCGACAACGAGCTCTCCAACGCCAAGGCGGGCCAGCCGAGCGGCATCATCCTCAAGATCAACAATCTGGTGGACAAGGATCTCATCAACCGCCTCTATGCCGCCGGGCAGGCGGGAGTACCGATCCAGATGATCATCCGTGGCATGTGCGCCCTGCGTCCGGGCGTACCGGGTCTCAGTGACAACATCAAGGTGATCAGCATCATCGACCGCTTCCTCGAGCACCCGCGGGTGATGGTGTTCCACAACAAGGGCAACCCCCAGCTCTATATCTCCAGCGCCGACTGGATGAGCCGCAATATCGACGGCCGGATCGAGGTGGGCACCCCCATCTATGACGAGCGGCTCAAGCAGCGCATCATGGACATTCTCGAGCTACAACTGAGTGATACCTGCAAGGCGCGGGTCATTGATGCCGACCAGCAGAACGAATATGTGAAGCGGGGCAACCGCCGCAAGATCCGCTCTCAGGTGGCGATTTACGACTATCTCAAACGTATCGAGTCAAACAATGGACAATAGTCTCTATGCCGCCGTGGATCTCGGATCCAACAGTTTTCACATGGTGATCGCCCATCTGAGCGAAGGGCGTTTTCGCATCGTCGATCGCATCAAGGAGCGGGTGCGGCTGGCGGAAGGGATGGATGAACAAAAGCGGATGAGCCCGGAGGCGATGGAACGCGGCCTCGCCTGTCTGTCGCTGTTTGCCGAGCGCCTCACCAACATCAAGCAGGACCAGATCCGCATCGCAGGTACCTATACCCTGCGCCGTGCCAGCAACGCCCGCGAATTTGTGAGTGAAGCTGCCAAGGTGCTCAACCACCCCATCGAGATCATCAGCGGGCAGGAGGAGGCACGTCTCATCTATCAGGGTGTTGCCCATACCCAGCATATCGAGGGCCAGGTACTGGTGATCGATATCGGCGGCGGCAGCACCGAACTCATCATCGGTGAAGGGTTTGAACACAAGGCCCTCACCAGTCGCAAGATGGGCTGCGTCAGCTTTACCCAGAGCTTCTTTGCCAGCGGCAAGCTGAGCGACAAGCACTTCACCAATGCCGTGCTGGAGGCGCAGCACCAACTCGCCCCCATCGTCAACCAGTACCGCAAGCTGGGCTGGCAGAGCTGTCTTGGCAGCTCAGGCTCGATCCGCACCGTGCGCGACGTGCTGCAGGGTGAGGGGCTGACCGATGGCAGTATTACGCTGGAGGGGCTGGAGCGCCTCAAGGCCCTGATGATCGAACATAAACGGGTCGATAACCTCAAACTGGTCGGGCTCACCGAGGAGCGTCAGGAGGTGTTTGCCGCCGCGGTCGCCATCCTGCTCGGCCTGTTTACCTCGCTGCCCATCGAGCGGCTCGACTACTCCGACGGTGCCCTGCGTGAAGGGTTGCTTTATGAATTCGAGGAGCGCTTGCAGCACCACGATATCCGCGAGCGCACGGCACAAGCCCTCGGCACCCACTACCGGATGGACCGCAAACAAGCCGCCCGGGTGGAGCAGAGCGTGCTGACCCTGTTTGATGCCCTGCAAGAGCCTTGGCAGATGGAGATAGAGCCCTATCGCGCCATCCTCGGCTGGGCGGCGCGGCTGCACGAAATTGGCCTTGCCATCAACTACAGCGGCATCCACCGCCACTCCGCCTATATCCTGCAACACACCGACCTGCCCGGCTTCAACCAGGACGATCAGGCATTGCTGGCCGCGCTGGTACGCTTCCAGCGCAAGGGGCTAAAACTCGCCGAGCTACCGCCCCTGCCCAACCACGACCTGCAGACGGTGCTGCGCTGCATCCGCATTTTGCGCCTCGCGGTCGCCGCTCACCACAAGCGCCAGGACAACCTGCTGCCTGAGTGGAAAGTCGCAGTGCAAGGCGATCAGCTGGTCGTGACCCTGCCGATCGACTGGTGCGAGGAGAACCGCCTCCTGATGCAGAATCTGGAGAAGGAGCATCGTTATTGCCAGGAGCAGGGCTGGCCACTGTTGTTCCAGCTCGGCTAAACCGGAAAGATAAATGAAAAAGGCAGCCCACTGGCTGCCTTTTGCATCTCAATCTCCCGGTTACTGCAACTCGGGCAACAACCACTTGGCCATCTCGAAGTAGATGATAAGGCCGGTACCATCCACCAGTGTCGCGATGAATGGCGCAGAGACCACCGCCGGATCGATGCGGAAACGACGCAGCACCATGGGAATAATGGATGCGACCGTGGCACTCCAGAGCACGATGGCGATGATGGTAAAGGTCACCACCATGCCAATCTGGGGACCGACGCCAAGACTCCATGCTCGCACCCAGGCCGCCATGGCAATGGCCCCCGAGATGAGCAGACCGGTGGAGAGCTCCTTTTTCAGCACTGTGCCGAGATTGCGCAGACTCACCTCCCCGACCGCCATGGCTCGTACTATGGTGGTGGTGATCTGGGTGCCGCTGTTACCACCAGTACCGATCAGCAAGGGGATAAAGAAGGCCAGCGCGATGGCCGCTTCCAGCTGCTCCTCAAATGCCCGCAGCACGGTGCCGGTGTAGGCTTCCGCCACAAACAGGATAAGCAGCCAGCCCACCCGTTTGCGCCACAGCTGCCAGGGGGTCGCCTGCAGATAGGGAGTATCGAGTGGCGAGGAGCCACCCTGCATCTCGGCATCCTCGGTGGATTCGAGCTCCAGAATATCCGCCGCATCATCGACGTGGAAAATACCGACCAGTCGCCCCTGATCCTCGACCGGCAATACCGACAGATCGCGGTCGATGAGCAGGCGCGCTGCCAGCTCCTGATCGGCTCGGGCGTTGATCCGCACAGTCTCCCGATCCATCAGGGTCGCGACGCTGGCCAGCGGGTCAGCGATCAGCAAGGTCTTGAGGGAGAGGCTCCCTTGCAGACGACCATCCCCGTTGACCACATAGATATGGCGAAACAGCTGGGCATTATCCCAGGCATCGTGGATCAGCTGTTTGGCGTGACCGACCGTGTCCTCCTCCCGTACCGCCAGATATTCGTGGCGCATGTTGGCCCCCACCGACTCGGTGGGCCAATCCAGCAGGGAGTAATACATGGCCTGCGCCTGGGTCGGGAAGCGAGCCAGCAACATGGTGCGATCCTGACGACTCAGTTTGCGCAGGATGGCGACCATCTCGCGGCGGGGAATGGCCTCCTGCAACACGCTGACGATGCTGCCATGGAGCCGCTGCAACAGGCGCCCGGCACTCTCGGCCGAGAGTGAGCCGAGCAGTTCGGCCCCTTGCGGAATTGGCAGGGTATCAAAGATGCAGTTGAGCTCTTCCGGACGCAGGGTCAGCAGTTGATCGGCGCGCTGAACCGGATCCAGATTATGTTCCAGCCAACCCTGCAGGGCGGCCAGATCGAGCAGTTGGTGACGGTTAAGAATGGTATGTGTTTTCTTCATCACAGATATCCTCATGTGATTTCAGGCGAGCCTGAATGCCTCCGGAAATAGCCGGAGGCAACGACAAGAAAACAGCAATTTGATTGACGAGTAATAGGCAGGAAATGACGCCGTTCGGCGTGTCATCATCCCCACGTACCAGCTTTAGCACTGTATAACGTATCCGGCATGCCGGAAGCCACTTGGGTTTACACCTTAATCCGATGAAAACTGTCCTGATCTTGGGCGTCTCTGGACGTCGTGAGATCAGTGGCCTGTGTTTATACAGGAGCCTCGCCTAACGAGATGCTGCAAATAATTCGCACAACCCTCTGTTGTGCGGGCGGCATGATTATCCAATCCCGCAGGGAGGTCAACCCCGCAGTCCCCATTAAATGGGCAACGGCAACAGCTTGTTACAATTGGCAGGAGATGACACGGAACAAATTTACAGAACCTGGATAAAAGAAAAGGCCCCAAAGGGCCCCTTATTTATTAACGAATATAGTCAAATAGCGTCAGACGGCTTATTTTGCTGAAAGAGAGTTGCGAGGCACTCAATGCCGCATCCTCTTTTGACAGAGCGGAGATCACTTCATAGAGATCCGCTTCCGACACCTTGGCTCTCGCCTCGGCGTTGAGGGTACTCAATCCCTCATTGGAGCCCATAGCCTGTTCCAGACTGTTCATCCGGCCGCCCAACTCACCCAACCCATGGTCAATATTCAGGCGGGCATTTTTCATATGAACGGTGGCATCGGCTATTTTCTGCTCGAAGGTCTCGGCAGAAATAGCCGGATCTCGCAGAGCCGTAATAAAATCCGACATACCATTCAATATGTTGTCATTCTTAGGTGGATTAAGATCAAACTGCTCTGTATTGCCCACTGGCGAGCTGACAGTCAATTCCAACCCATTGAAAGGGATCTTGGTGCCAGCAGTGTAGTTACCCGTTTGCAGGGTAGTACCACCGGCATCCTTGATATCATAGGTATCAGGCGGACCTATGGTGGTTGAGACGGTATAAGTGTTGCTGGGCAGTGCCGAGTTATAATTGGACTTATAGAAATTATCAAAGTTACCCTGATCGCCTATCCCGACCTTGATATTTGCGGTGGTTGCACTGGCGGTTCTTCTGGTCGCCACGATTTCAAACAGATCCTGCCCGGAATCATTGGCAGCGATTTGTACTGTGGGTGAGACCTGAATATTTCGCTGACCTGGATCACCCTGATAAATATATTTTCCGTTGACGTCTTTTATATATGGCTGGGTCTTGCTCTGATTGCCACCAAATATAAATTCACCCGATGAGTTTTTGCTATTCATCAGGTCGAACATCTGCTGCTGCAACCCTTCAAGCTCGCTGGCAATAGCCTTGCGATCATCCATGCTGATAGCGCCATTATTTGACTTTTGGATCAGGGTCTGGGCACTAAGCATCGCATTGTTAATCGACGTTAATACCGTCTCCTCATGCCCCAAACTGTTTTCCAGCAAGCTGCCATTGACACTGTACTGCTTGAACAGGTCAATCTCCTTGGTCAGTGCCATCTTCTGGCTCATTCCTGCGGGATCTTCTCCGGCTGTCTGAAATTTATTACCGGTTTGCAACTGTTGATAGGCCTTCTCCAGACGCTCATTGACACTGTTGAGGGAATATAAATTCCGGTCGTAGATCATGTTGGTTGTGATGCGCATGACGTTACCTCACGGAAGAGAGCAGTGTATCGAAAATAGTTTTGGCCGTGCTGACGATTTGCGCCGATGCCGCATAGGATTGCTGGAAGCGGATCAGATTGGCCGCCTCCTCCTCCAGATTGACCCCAGACACGCTTTCAAAAATGCCGGTGCTTTGGATAAGCTTGGACTCATTGGCCTTGAGCAGCGTTTTTGCCTGACTGGTATTGTTGCCCACTTCCATCACCAACCCGGAATAGGCCTGATTGAAGGTCATCTTGTCGTTGGTCGTCCCACCATTGGTGCTCTTGCGCACCAGATCCTTGTTTTGCAGCTCGGCCAGAACCAGGCCATTGCTGTTATCGGCAAAGCCATTGCTGTTGTAACTGAGCTTGAAGCTGTCACCGGCATCCACCGTTCCGGTGATGCTGAACTCGTAGCCTGGCGCCTGTTTCGGGTTAGCATAGACTGCGGCTCCGGCGGGGAAAGGGTTGACGATCGCAGACATCAGGTTTTGCCCCTTGCTGCTCGCGGGGGCCGTGCCAATCAAGGTAGTGCCATCGGCTTGAAACACCTGATAGTTACCACTGCCATCGATTTTGACCACCTGAGGCGCTGTCGGGCTCAGACTATTGGTACCAAAACCTGACCCCGCACCTGTATTGAATACGCCACCCAGTTTGATATCCGCCCCGCCGCCATTATTGGTGGTCTTTTCCGCTTTAAGCGGAGAGGCCAGGGCCAAATCTTCCGGTCGGGTGATCAGCTGACCCAGACCGGCGGCCGCACTTTTGGTGGGTTGCAGCAACAGTTTGTCACCCGCAGCCGGCGTGCCGGTGAGATCGATTGAAATGCCGTGACCCGTGAGTTCAAACGTTGCAGGAGGGGTCGTGCCAGTCGCCACAGAGGTTCGATTACCAGACTTGTCCAGCGAGAACACCTCATAACCGGTGGCGCTGCTAAAGCGCACTTCGTAATCAAACGGGGTCACTGATGTCCCCTTGCCCGGCACAAAGCTGACATTCGCCCCGACCGTCCCGGTGTTATTGCCGTAGGGTAAGCCCTTGCTGGTAGGCAGGGTGAAAATATCGCTGCCAATCTCGTTATCCAGATCCATCCCGAGGCGGTTCTGCTGGTTCATCGCATCGGCCATCGCCACGGCCAGCTGCCCCAGTTCGCGCTTGGTAGGCTCAAGGTCGGTACGCGCCTTGAACAGCCCCCCCATGGCGCCACCAAACGTATCGTGGTCGATGGTTGCCTGATTATCCCCCAGAGTCAGTTGCAGCTCCTGATCTCGGGAGTCAGGATCTCCTGCAATCACCTTGAACTGGGCGACGCCCCCATCGAGGATCAGCGAATGGCCGGTGCTCATATTGACCAGCATGCTGCCGTTGGGTTGGGCTACGGTACGAATATCCATCTTCTCCGACAGCTGGCGGATCGCCTCATCCCGCTGATCAAACAGCATCAGGTTCTCTTCGGGTGACCCCTGGGTGCGGATGATGGCCTGATTAAGATCATTGATGCTGGTGAGCAGGCTGTTGACCTGCTTGGTTTCATCTTCAATGCGGGTGTTGAGGGTATCGCTCTGCTTGTCGAGCTGCGCCGAGAGGGTATGAAAACGGTTGACCATGCCACTCAACTCCGTCATCACCACCTTGCGCCCACCGATCTCAGCAGGCGATTCATTGGCAGAGTGAAATGACTTGAAGTAGGAGGTGATGGCCGCCCCCACGCTGTTGCTGGTATCCCCAAGCAAGCTGTCAACGCCAGCCAGCTGTTCATAATGGGTCAGGGAGGCATGATAGGCAGAGGTATCACGGCGCACCTCCCCCTGCATATAGTCGTTGATTACCCGCTGGGTCTTGATGTCACCGGTCCCCAGACCGATGGTATTGGTATACACCAGCGTACGCTCACGCACATAGCCCTGGCTATTGACGTTCACTATGTTGTTACTGGTGGTCTGCAGCAGGCGTTGCTGTGCCAGCACGCCCGATGAACCAATCCCAAGCAGGTCGCTTGCCATACGTTACAGCTCCATCTCGTTGTATTGAGCAATGGCATCACTGCGCAATACCTGTTTCAATTTTCTGGCGTAGTGCGGGTCGGTGGCATAACCCGCCTGTTGCAGCGCCTCAAAGTAGCGATCAGGACTATCCACCTTCGCCAGGGCTCCCTTGTAGCGAGAGCCGGAAGTGAGGAAATCCACATAGTCGTTGAAGCTCTCTTCAAACGACTCATAGGAGCGAAATGCCGCTTTCTGGCGGGAGGCGACGCCTTGCTCATACTCGAGCGTGCTGACCACCGCCTTTGGCCCTTCCCAGCGCGGATCGGCCTTGATGCCAAACAGGTTATGGGTCACCTGCCCCTTGCCATCCTTGATCACCCGCTTGCCCCAACCGCTCTCCAGTGCCGCCTGGGCGACCAGTACCGCCGGGCTTAACCCCAGCTTGTCGGCCGCTTTCTTGGCCAGCGGCATCAGGCGATTGACGAACTCTTCCGGTGTATCGAACTCTTTGCCCCCACTACCGGTGGCACTGCCCTCTTCGCTGGCCATGCGTCCCATGGGCGGAATGCTGCGGTGCGGTCGACGGGGCATAGTGAGTGCGTGGCTCTCCTTGACCCCCTCGGTCATCTCTCTTTCAGCAAAATCTTTGCCAACTTTTGATGCCGCGATCAAATCATCGGCAGCGGCCGTGGGTGGTTGATAGGGTTTGTAGGTCCGTTCGGTGCGCTGTGGCATCTTGAGCACCCGTCCATCCTGATGGGTAAAGGTCTCGGGAGAGAGCTGCTTGGCCACCATGTCAGCCAATCCCAGCCCCCCCTTGCTGGACATGTCGGCGACCCGCTGCTCATCCAGCATCCCTTCATAGAACTGGGTATAGCTGCTGTTCATCGGGTTGTCCTGTGTCAACACCCCGTTGGCCTGACGCATGCTCTGAAACAGCATCTGGGTAAAGATTGACTCGAACTGGCGTGACGCACTCTTGAGCGCTTCGGCCTGTCCCTCTTTGCTTTGGCTCATCTGGCGCAGACGGTCCAGGTTCTTGATGTCCTGTACCATCCCGAGATTCATGCCGCTGTTGCTGTCAAACTCCGCCATTTTGCTTACCTCATTGCCACCCGTGGCAACCACTTGCCGCTTGTTACAATATGACCAGTTGCCCTTCGATGGCGCCTGCCTGCTGCAATGCCTCAAGGATGGCCATCAAATCACCGGGGGCGACCCCGACCTGATTGACCGCCCGGACCAGATCGTCCAGGGTCGCACCGGTATCAAACTTGAACATCCGCCCCGGCTCCTGCTGGACATTGATGGTCGAGTTGTTGGTCACCGTCGTCTCTCCTCCCGCCAGCGGGTTGGGCTGGGAGACCTGCTGGTTTTCGGCGATGGTCACCGTCAACCCGCCATGGCTGATGGCCGCCGGTTTGAGCTTGACTTGACTGCCGATCACTATGGTGCCGGTGCGGGAGTTAACGATGATCTTGGCCGCCTCATTGGCCGGATCCACCTCCAGGTTCTCGATGGTAGCGAGATAGGAAACGCGCTGACCCGGATCCCGCGGGGCATAGACCTTGACCGAGGTGGCATCGAGCGCCTGAGCGGTATTGGGCCCCACCAGATCGTTGACCACATCGGCCAGACGGCGCGCTGTAGTAAAGTCGGGTCGGTTAAGGTTGAAGGTGATGGTGTCCCCCTGACTGAAGGAGTTGGGCACCTCCCGCTCCACGGTCGCACCGTTGGCAATCCGCCCGACGGTCGGGGTATTGATCACTACCTTGGAACCATCAGCCCCCTCGGCCCCCAGACCACCGACCACCAGACTGCCCTGCGCGACCGCATAAACCCGGCCATCGAGCCCTTTCAGGAAGCTTTGCAGCAGAGTGCCGCCCCGCAGGCTCTTGGCCTCGCCGATGGCAGAGACCGTCACATCGATGGTCTGGCCCGGCTTGGAGAAGGGGGGCAGGTCGGCATGGATTGCCACCGGCGCCACATCCTTGATCTTGGGCTTGATGTTGTCCGGCACCTTGATGCCAAAGTTGTTGAGCATGGTACGGAAGGTCTGCTCGGTGAAGGCGTTGTTCTTCTCCCCAGTGCCGGGCAACCCCACCACCAGACCGTAACCAATCAGCTGGTTGTTACGCACCCCTTCAACCGAGCTGATGTCCTTGATCCGGGCCGCATTGGCCACACCCAAGGGCAGCAGACAGCAGAGCAGTGTGACAAGACGGAGTGACTTCATAACATCTCCTAGAGCGGCCACCAGGGACCATTGAAAAAGCTGGTAAGCCACCCTTGCTCCTGGCTATTGGCCAGATCGCCGGTACCACCGTAGTAAATGCGGGCATTGGCCACTTTCTGGGACGAAACGCTGTTATCAGACGTCACATCCTCCGGGCGAATAAGGCCGGTGATCCGGATATATTCATTTCCATTGTTGAGCATGATCCACTTCTCGCCGCGCACCACCAGATTGCCGTTGGGCAGCACCTTGGCCACGCTGACCGAAATATTGCCCTGCAGGCTGTTGCTCTGATCCGCCTTGGCCTGGCCCTTGAACGCGCTGTCTTGAGCAATGGAGGCTGAGAGATCATAGGGGCTGGCGGTCACGGGCACGCCACCCAACTTGACCGGGTCCAGATTGAACTTGTTATTCTTGCCACTCTGGGTATTGGCCTTTTTCGAGGCGGAGGTCGACTCCGACAACTCGATGGTAATGATGTCGCCTACCTTGTGTGCCTTGATATCCGAATAGATGCCATTGACCTGATCCGGCTGGAAAATCGCCCCTGTCGGTCGCACCGACACCGGCTCCGACTCCCCGTAGACGGGGGAAAACTCGGGATCATCAGGCTTGGGCGTATTGGGAGTGCTGCTACACCCTCCCAGCACCAACAATCCCAGCATCCATACGGCTTTCATCATGCACCTCCTAATTAGGTACGCTGGATCAGGAAGGACATCATGCCGTCCACGGCGGAGAGCACCTTGGAGTTCATCTCGTAGACCCGCTGAGCCTGAATGAGGTTCACCAGCTCTTCGGTCACGTTGACGTTGGAAGTCTCCAGCATCCCCTGCTTGATCACCCCCAAGCCATCGGCACCGGCAGTCCCCTGAGCGGCAGCACCACTGGATTGGGTCTCGACAAACATGTTCTCCCCCATCGGCTGCAAGCCGCTGGCGTTGACGAAGTCGGAGATGTTGATCTGACCGACAACCTGAGAAGCGCCATCGCCCTTGAGCTGCACCGAGACCTGGCCATCTTCACCCACCGTAACGCTCTGGGCGTTTTCCGGGATCTGGATTTCCGGTTGCAGCGGGTAGCCATTACCCGGGGTCACTATGGTCCCTTCATCGTTGAGGGTGAACTGACCGTTGCGGGTATAGGCCGCACTACCATCCGGCAGCTGAATTTCAAAGTAGCCACGACCACTGATCATCAAGTCGAGCGAGTTGTCAGTGGTTTGTACGTTGCCCTGGCTGTGGTTTTTCTGGGTCGCCACCACCTTGGCACCCGCCCCCAGCATCAGGCCGGAGGGGAGCTCGGTATCGGCAGAGGAGCGGCCACCGGGCTGATTGATGTTTTGATACAGCAGATCTTCAAAGATGGCCCGTGACTTTTTGAAGCCCACGGTGCTGGCGTTCGCCAGGTTGTTCGAAGTAACCGAAATATTGGTCTGCTGTGCATCCAACCCGGTCTTGCTGATCCAGAGTGCGGGATTCATAGGTAACTCCTTGATTAGCTGATTCGCAGCAGTTGGGTTTGAGCTTCATCATTCTCTTCGGCCGTCTTCATGATTTTGACCTGGGTTTCGAACTGGCGTTGCAGCCGGATCAGGTTGGTCATCTCATCCACCACATTGACGTTGCTCCCCTCAAGGGAGCCGGCAATCAGGCCAACGTTGGCAGAGGCGGGTTCATTCTGACCATCCTTGCGGCGAAACAGACCATCTTGCCCCTTCTCCACCGCATCGGCGGCCGGGTTGACCAGCTTGATCCGCTGAAAATCTTCCGGCAAGTTGGCGGCAGCCCCCTCCGGACGACCGCTTATGGTGCCATCCCGATTGATCTCGAGTTTCTCCATCGGCATAGGCAACACGATTGGCTGACCACCGTCATCCACCACATTCAGTCCGGTCGAGGTCTGCAAGTTGCCGGTCGCATTGACCTGCAAATTCCCCATGCGGGTATAGGCCTCACCGCCCTTGGGATCCTGCACGGCAATCCAGCCAGGACCATCCACCGCCACGTCCAAATCCCGTCCGGTGGTCATCAGCATGCCATGCTGCAGGTTCTGCCCCGGGCGCTCAGCCATGGCAAACACCCGGCTTGGCAAGCCCTCTCCGAACGCCTGCATGCTTCTCGCCTGCTCAAAATCGGACTTGAAGCCGGTGGTATTGGCATTGGCGAGGTTGTTGCCCCGAACAGCCAGGCTGTTCATGGTCTCTTTGGCCCCGGACATGGCGATATAAAGCAGGTGATCCATGGAATTCTCCGTCAAACAGATGACTCTGACAGGAGAAATGCAATTAGAGTGCCAACAGCAGAAATATGGGGGGGTAAGGAGGATGGGAATGCGACAGAAACAGAGAGGGGGCCAAGCCCCCTCTCATTATCGTTTATTGCGCGATTAACGGATCTGCAGGATGGTCTGCTGTAGCGAACTGTTGACCTCCAGAGAACGGGAGTTGGCCTGGAAGTTACGCTGAGCAGTGATCAGGTCCACCAGCTCCGAGGTCAAATCCACGTTGGACTGCTCCAGGGAGGATGACTTGATGGTGCCAAATGTCCCTGAGTTTGGCGTCCCCGGCAAGGCATCGCCAGAGAGCAGAGACTGACGCCAGGAGGTATCGCCAACTTGAGTCAATCCTTGCGAGTTGGCAAACTTGGCCATGGCGACCATGGCCACCTTGATGGTGGTTGCGTTACTGTAAGTCGCGGACACGATGCCGTCAGGAGTGATCTCCACCTTGGTCAAACGACCGACAGTGGAGCCATCCTGAGTCAACTTGTTGACTTCAAACGGTGAGGCGTATTGGGTTATTGTGCCCAGTGAAATTTCAAAAGTTTGAGTGGGATCAGCACCATTAGTGATAATTCCTGCACCAGCGGCACCCAATTGCTCAGTTTGGATTGTTGCAGGGGTGGTTGGGGTAATCATTTTACCATCGGCACCAAAGGTAAAACGCGCAGCCAAAGGTGCCTGAGGGACGCCGGCAGCCATTTGAGTCTGAACCCCTGTAGCTATATCAATAGGCTTTTCACCCTCATATAAATACATGCGCCATGCTGTAGGATCTGCCGGTTTGGTCGGGTCGGCATCACTGGCTTCTTTGACGAAATATTTGGTGATGGTATGGGGCTCACCTAAAGAGTCATACACGACAACAGAGGTGGAGGACGAGTAGGTTTTCGAGTCCTTTGGATCAAAGCTCGACAGGCTACCAACTATTGGAGGCACAGCAAGAGGATCTGGCATTGTTCCCGCCGATAACGGGGTCGCCTTGGACGGCAAATTGAAGCTTGCCTCAATCTTGCTGGTCTTGATTGGCTCGCCCGCCCGATCCGGTATCTGGATCGGCTTGGTAGCATTGATGCTGACCGCCTTCGGGGTGCCATCGGCGTTAATTTCATAACCTTGCAGGTAATGCCCCTGATTATTGACCATATAGCTGTTTTCATTGAGCTTGAAGGCACCAGCACGGGTATAGGTACGATCCAGATTGGTCAAGCCATCAGAGGTCACAAAGAAGCCATTCCCCTGAATCGCCAGGTCCAGCGCGTTATTGGTAAATTGCAACGCCCCCTGGTGGAACTGCTGGGCAACCGCGCCAGTCGCCACACCATTACCGACCTGGGTCTTGGCATTGACAAAGATGGAGTTGGCGTAGACATCCGCAAACTCGGCACGGGACTCTTTAAAGCCCATGGTGTTAACGTTGGCAATGTTGTTGGCGGTGACGTTCAAGTCTTTTTGTGCCGCGTTGACACCGCTCAAGGCATTGTTAAATGACATATCCAGCTCCTTAGATCGATGCTGTCGACGTGGTTTTTGACGGTGTAACCGTCGGATTTGAATTGGTGCCTGAAATTTGCAGAATATTGTTCAGATATTCGCTCCCCAGCCCTCTCAAGTTGAGACGAGTTGGGTTGGTAGCATTACCCAAAGCAACGCTATCTACTTTGGCATAAGCAAATGTGGCAATACTTTCCGACTTCCCATCGAGCGCACCACTAGCTTTGATGACATATTTGCCTGAAGCGACTCGGTTACCGGCCTTGTCTTTACCATCCCAAGCAATTTCCACATTACCTTTTTGGTCGCCTTCGAGGGGAAACTCCTTGATGACCTGTCCCTTTTCATCCTCAACGGTGATTTTGACATTCGAATATTTATTCGTTGTGCCAACAGCAACAACCGCAGATAAAGGACCATCCTTGTCTAAAAATCCTGTATTGCCCTGTAGCAATACATTTTGTCCAACCAAAGAAGACGCCTGGAGAGCCTGGCTGGAGATCATCTGGTCATTAAGCTTACCCATTTGAGTAGACAAGCTACTGATCCCCTCAGACGTAGACATAGAGGCCATCTGGGAGAGCATCTGGGCATTGTCGACAGGTTTGAATGGGTCTTGATACGACAATTGCATTGTTAGCAGCTTCATAAATGAAGCCTGATCCAGCTCTTTCTTCGGCGCCGTTGTGCTGCCTGTCGTCTGGGTCGTGGCACGGCTGATGCCGTTCACATTACTGGTTGTATCGACCATGCTGCATCCCTCCTATCAGGATTTGCCAAGCTGGAGCGTCTGCTGCAGCATCTTCTTGGCCGAATCAGCAACCTGTACGTTGGTCTGGTAGCTGCGCGAGGCGTTGATCATGTCGGCCATCTCTTCAACCATGTTGACATTTGGCTTGAAGATAAAACCGTCTTTGTCCGCCATCGGGTGGTTGGGGTTGTACTCCTTGAGCAGTGGCGCCTTGCTCTCGACAATCCCTTTCACCTCAACCCCGACCGAGCCCTGCTTGTCAGACATCGCCTGATCGAGCTGGGCGGCAAAGACTGGCCGCCTGGCGTGGTAAGTATTTTCCACACTGGAGCTGACGCTGTCCGCGTTGGCCATGTTGCTGGCAACTGTGTTGAGGCGCACTGACTGTGCACTCATAGCCGAGCCTGCTATGTCAAAGACCTTGAACAAACTCATCACTGCTCTCCTTTCAGGGCCTTGAGCAGGCCACTGATCTTGCTATTCATAAATTCAAGGGAGGTTTGATACTCAAGGCTATTGCGCAGAAATTCGCTGCGCTCCTGCTGCACATCGACTGTATTGCCGTCACCGGTATCCGGTTGCAGCGGGTTGCGATATTGCACGGTACCCGGGGCGTCCATATTCAAGGCAAAGTGCTTTTCGCTGGTCGTTGCCAAACCAAAACCCTGATGCGACTGGGCCTCCTGCAATGCCTGAGCAAAATTGATATCCCTGGCTTTGAAGCCCGGGGTATCTGCGTTGGCAATATTGCTGGAAAGCACCTCAGCACGCTTGGCGCGAACGCTTATAGTGTGTTGATGCACACCGAATGCCTTGTCAAATGAAAGAGCCATAGCACACCTCCTGCTTGGTTTATTTTGTTTGCAAGAGGTGTGCCATAAGCAAATCACTCAGTTCGATGGTTTGGGTATGAGCACATTTCAGACCGAAAACGGCAGGAGCATCTCGTGCCTTGAGTCAGACGGCATCATTTGGCCACCTTAAGGCTTCAACCACTTTTGCAGTGGCGAGATATGGTAGGTAAATAGAAAGACTGAGCTGTAGATAAAGCAAGAGGGAAGCTCGTAGCTTCCCTCTTTACATGAGGTGGCAATATTCGGCAGACCCCGAATATCAAGGCGGTCAGGCCTATTTGACCTTGTAGACAATCCCCGGATTGCAGCGGATCATCTCGAACCGGTCGGTCAACCCGGCCAGTGACTCCGACGCTCCCAGCATCAGATATCCACCGGGATTGAGACTGGCAGCAAACTGGTTGAGGATCTTCGACTTCACTTCCGGCGCAAAATAGATGAGCACGTTACGGCAAAAGATAATGTCAAACTTGCCGAGCAGACTATAACTCTCCAGCAAGTTGAGTGGCCGGAAGGTGGTCAATTTTCTGACTCGCTCGGCAACCCGCATCTTGTTTTCACCGTAAGGCTCAAAAAACATCTTCTTGCGCTCCGGTGACAAACCGCGTGCCAGAGCAAGGCTATCGTAAACGCCTTCCTTACACTGATTGAGCATGGTCGTCGAAATATCCGTCCCGACAATTTGCACGCCACCAGGCAAGGTACCCGGCTTTTTCATCTGCTGCTCCAGTGCCGTCATGGCAATGGAATAGGGCTCCTGACCTGACGAGGATGCGGCTGACCAGATCTTGATGGGGCGGCCACTTTTCCCCAACTCGGGGAAAATCTTGTCGGTAAGAAGCTGAAACGGATAGGTATCACGAAACCAGAGGGTCTCGTTGGTCGTCATGGCATCCACCACGGCCATTTTCAGGTCACGCTCTCGCACACTCATTGCACGGGTAACCAGATCAGACAGACTCTCGATGCCAAACTGAGCCATCAAAGGTGAAAGACGGCTCTTCACCAGATACTGTTTGTTATCCCCCAGCACAATTCCGCTCTGTACCGCCAGAAAGTTGCTGAACTGTTTGTATAAGTCGTCCGAAAGTGTCTTCATGCAGCTGTTCTTCTTTATTAGAGTGCGTTTTGTACGGCCTTGGCCAATTCATCAGGCTGGAACTTGGCGATAAAATTGTTCGCACCAACTTTCTGCACCATTGCCTGGTTGAATACTCCACTGAGCGAGGTATGCAGAATAACATGCAAATCCTTGAGATTGGGATTATTCCGGATCTCGGCAGTGAAGGTATAGCCATCCATTTCCGGCATTTCGATATCCGAAATAACCAGCGCAACCTGATCCTTGATAGGACCATTTTTGGTCATTTCCAGCAGCATGTTCAATGCTTCGCGGCCATCTTTTGCCAACACGCACTCGACACCGATAGCCTCAAGCGCACGTTGTACCTGTTTTCGTGCCACTGAGGAGTCATCCGCAACAAGAACAGGACGCCCCAGAGTCGGGTGGTCGACGCTGGCCTGAACCAACTCCTCACTAACATCCGTTGCAACCGGCGAAATTTCGTTCAATATCCGCTCAACATCAAGGATTTCGACCAACTCGCCATCGACTTCAGTCACTGCTGTCATGTAGTTGATGCGACCCGCACCTTTGGGCGGAGGCAGGATGGATTCCCAGTTCATATTGATGATGCGCTCGACCGAATGCACCAGAAAACCCTGAATAGAGCGGTTGTACTCGGAGATGATAATGAAGCATTTGCTCAGATCATCAATCGGGCGTTTACCAACTGCCATGCTGAGATCGATGACCGAGATCGTCTGGCCACGAATATGTGCGACCCCGCGGATGCAGGAGTTCAATTTGGGCATCACGGTCAAGGGGGGACACTGCAACACTTCACGCACTTTGAATACGTTGATGCCAAATCTTTGACGTCCATTGAGACGAAACAACAACAACTCCAGCCGGTTTTGCCCCACTAGCTGGGTACGTTGGTTGACCGAGTCCAGGATACTGGCCATAAACACTCCCTAAAAACGCTTGGCATTAATCATGCATGCGTGATGGATTGCGTCAGACTATCGATGTGACAACGAACAGATTCTGAAGCAATCATAGTTAAATATGGTGATATGCGTGAACAACTTATCGACCAACGAGCGAAAATGATTAACCGACTTTTACTCATCAGCCTCTTTTTTGGCAGCATATCTTCCAGCTACGCCTCGGACGTCACTACTTATCTGCAAGAAAAGGCACAAGAGTTCGTTTACAGCCAGCTGGATATTCCGTTGGATGCCAGAGCCGAGGTCACCTCTGCCACACTGGATGAACGGCTCCCACTGACCCGCTGCGAAGATCTGCTCACTATCAGCTTACCAGCAAAAATGGAAATTCGCCGTAATACAACAGTTTACCTTAAATGTGAGGAAGAGAGGCCCTGGGACGTCTATCTCCCGGTACGGGTCAGTATTCAAAAGCCCTATGTCACTGTGACCAACCCCATCGCCAAGGGGGACCTGCTGAGTGAAAGCCAGCTGGTGTTGGCCTATCAGGATCAGACCCTGATCCGCGGTGACTACCTGACTGACACAGCCACTCTTGTCGGAGTACGCAGCAAGCGGGAGCTAAAACCTGGGCAACCCATCCGTTTGAGCCAGGTTTGTGTCGTGTGCAAAGGGGATCAGGTCACCCTGACGGCAGAAAACAGCAACTTCCAGATCAAAACCATGGCCCGAGCCTTGCAAGATGGTAGCTTCGGAGAGATCATCAAACTCGTCAATATTCGCTCCGGCAAAACCGTTGAGGGTAAAGTCAGTGCGGTAGGTGCCGTATCGGTCACTTTTTAAATCCGGATCCTTGACAACTTTTTTCTAAAGTTTTGATCTGCCGCACCGATAAACAGGTAAGCAAACCTTAAAGCAGACGAAGGTAACTAAAATGGCCATCAACAATATCAACAACTTGGCGAATAATCGGTTGCAAAATACCGCTAATAGCCAGGGGACAGGCAGCAAGTCAGTCACCTCATCGCCCGAAAACAAAGCGGCTACTGTCAAGCTGGACTCCGTCTCCTTGACCAGTGAGGCGCAACAATTGCAAAAGATGCAACAAAACCTCAATACCGCCTCGACCGGCAATGAGAGCAAGGTCGAACGGCTGAAAAAAGCCGTCGCGAGTGGCGAATATCAGGTTAACAGCGACGCTGTGGCCAAGAAGATGTTCAGTTTCGAGGCCAATCTGGACAAAGTTCTGGGATGATGGATTTACCTTCGTTACTGCACACCCAAGATGATTACCTCAGCCAGATGCAAGGCATTCTGGAAGAGGAGTTCAGCTTGCTCGAACAGCATCAGGCACTGGCCCTGCCCGCACTGACCGAGCGCAAACAGCAGTTGCTTGCTGCGATAGAAACTCTGGACAAGACACTGGCAGAGATGCCGGAACTGGCACTGCAGCTGGCAGCCTATCCCGACGAGGTGGCGCAGCTTCGTGCAAAACTGGATGCTTGCCAGGCACAAAATGATATCAACGGTCGATTGCTTGAATTGAGCATCGTCTCAAACCGTCGTCTTGCTACCTTTCTGAGTCAGCTGCGCGATCGCAACAGCCTGACCTATGACGCCAAGGGCAACACTCGCTCTGGCACCCGCTCCTACGGTATCAAGGCCTGACATCTCTTATCAGGCCTTGCATTTTTGCTGTCCGTTTTAAAGCTCCAGTCGCAACAGCTCTCGCCCGTCCTCACACGCATTAACGCGCAGTACCCCGTCCTCATAGCTCCCGTAACTGGCAGGCAACTCGCCGCGCGGGAAACAGATTGACCCCGGGTTCATCAAGATCCGTTCCCCCTGCCACTCCAGCACCGGTACATGGGTGTGACCGCTCAGGAACAGACTGCCTGGCGGGAGCTGAACCTCGTCTGATCGATAAAGATGGCCGTGGCTAACAAACCAGCGCCGCTCGTCGATCAGCAACTGGTTGTAGGGGGCTGTGATGGGAAAGCGCAACAGCATCTGATCCACTTCGGAATCACAATTGCCCCGCACCGCGATGATCTGCGGTGCCAGCTCGTTGAACCGATCAGCCACGGCGGCCGGGTTATATCCCTCCGGCAGAGGATTGCGCGGGCCATGGTTGAGCAGATCGCCGAGCAGCAGATAGTGGTCCGGCTGCCAGGGCTCAAGTTGGGTCAGCACCCGTTCCAGCGCAATGATGCTGCCGTGGATGTCGGAAATGATGGCAAGTTTCATAAAATGCTCCTCACTGCGGGCTGAAATAGAGATCCTTGGTGGCAATCGTCCCTTTCAAATTCTGGCTGGGCAGCCCTCGCAGCGCGGGATCGACCAGTCTCATCTGATTGTAATGATACACGGGGAGGATCGGCGCCTCCTCAAGCAACAACTGTTCGGCATGCCGGTAGAGTTCAACCCGGCTCGCGCTGTCCAGCGTATTGGCTGCCTGCTCCAGCAGCAGATCAAAGTCGGGATTGCAGTAGCCGCTCTCGTTGCGCAGATCCTGACAACGGAAGCTGCCCAGCATGGCTGATGGCTCCACGTAATCGCCAAACAGGAAGCTTCTGGCAACCTGGAAATCACCGCTATCCTTGGCCACCTGATAGGCGCCCCACTCCAGACTGTTGAGGGTGACCTGTACCCCCAGCTTCTGCCACATGGCGGCAATGGCCATCGCCATCTGCTTGTGGGTTTCGGCGCTGTTGTAGGTAATGCTCAGCTTGAGTGGATTGGCACTGTTATACCCGGCCGCTGACAACAACGCTGCCGCTTTGGCCTGGCGGGTTGGCATATCTTCAAGTGCCACAGGCAATATCACCCGGGGGTAACCCGGCATCTCCGGCAACAGCGACCATGCCGCCTGTTCATCCTGCCCGCTCACCGATCCAATGAGCTGCTGTCGATCAACCGCCATGGAGAGCGCCTGACGCACCCGCACATCCTGCAGTTCGGGGCGCTTCAGATTGAACGCATAGAGATAGGTGCCAAACAGCGGCAAGCCCCAGAGCCGCTCCGGAGATTCGCGCTTCATCTTCTGGTAATAGCCGAGGGAGACCTTGTTGGTGAGCTGTATTTCACCAGCCTCATAGCGCAGCCGTTCGGCATGTTGCGAGGTGATAGGCAGATAGGTGACCCGTCCGATACGGGTGTGAAGGTCATCCCAGTAGTGGATATTGCGCTCGGCTTCTAGCTGCTCGTTTGGCGTCCAGCTTGCCAGCCGGTAAGCACCATTGCTCACCAGCTTGCCGGGCTCGGTCCACTGCTTGCCAAACCGGGCTATCGCCTTCTGGTTGACTGGCACAAAGGGGCGCTGACTGATGAGCTGCAGGAAATAGGGAGCCGGCCGTTCCAGGGTGATTTTCAGGATCTGATCGCTTTGCGCTTCAATGCCCAGATTGCCGAGCTCCAGCGCACCGGCATAGATGGATTGCGCATTGTTGATCCCCGTCGCCAGCAGCAATCCGGCAGAAGGGGAGTTGATGGCCGGATCGAGCAGACGGCGCCATGCATAGACGAAATCAGCGGCCACCAGCGGCTCGCCATTGGACCATTTCAGTTGGGGTCGCAGGAAGAATCGCCACTCCAGCCCATCGTCACTCACCTCCCAGCGCTGGGCCTGAGCAGGAACGATATGCCCCTGACCATCTTCGCTGACCAGCCCTTCAAACAGATCGACCAGCACGGCCTCCCCCGGAAAACCGGAGCGCACCAGCGCAGGATCCAGCGACTCCGGCTCGGCACCGTTGCCCTTGACCAGGGTTTGCCGATCGGCAAGCAGAGGCTGCTGCTCAACGGTGGTGGCATGGGCCAGGGGCCCTGCCAGCACGGCAAGCAATAGCGGGGAGAGCCAGCGTTGCGCCAGCTTGGGGAAGAAACCATACCTCATGACAAAACCTCGAATAAAACCACTGCAGGAGGGGAAGGCCGACGGCGCGCCTGATGAATGCCTGATGCCGCTCTTGTTATCCCCGAAAACGCCCCGTATTGTATCGGGCTTGCCCGGGAGATGGAGTCTTTCGGGTTAATTTTTTCAGGAGTTTTTATGGGTTATGAGTGGCTGGCCCTCGCGTCGGCCAGTTTATGGGCAATTGCAGCGCTAATTTCGGTCAAACCGGCCCGTCATCTCGGCGCATTTGCCTACAGCCGCTGGCGCATGTTTCTGGTCAGCCTGATGCTCGGCACCATGAGTCTGCTCACCGGTGGCTGGCAAACCCTCACCGCAAGCGTCTTGCCCCTGCTCGCCATCTCGGGGCTGGTCGGCATCTTCGTGGGCGATACCGCGCTGTTTGCCTGCATGAACCGGTTGGGGCCAAGGCGCAGTGCCCTGCTCTTCTCTTGCCATGCGCTGTTTTCCGCCCTGCTTGGGCTGTGGCTCTTTAATGAACAGCTGACGGGCTGGCGACTGCTGGGGGCCGTGCTGGTCTTTGCCGGCGTGATGCTGGCGATCCTGTTTGGCAGACGCAGTAGCAGCAACGAGTGGGAGCAGATCCGTGGCAATCTAGCGCTGGGAATTGGCCTTGGCCTGACGGCGGCACTGTGTCAAAGCGTGGGAGCCATCATCGCCAAGCCGGTGATGATGAGTGGTGAGGTGGATGCGGTGAGTGCATCGGGTATCCGGATGGGCAGTGCCCTGCTGGCCCATTGCGTCCTGCGGCTGGGGCGCTTGCCGCTGGCCATGCCGCTCAAACCGGTCAATCACCATATCCTCACCATGATTGCCACCAACGGTTTTCTGGCGATGGGGCTGGGGATGACGCTGATCCTGATGGCGCTGCGGCAGGGCGAGGTGGGCATGGTGGCCATTCTCTCCTCTACCACGCCGGTACTGCTGCTGCCGCTGTTGTGGTGGCACTCGGGGGAGCGGCCATCCGTTGCCGCCTGGGCGGGTGCACTGATTGCCACCCTGGGCACAGCGCTGGTGCTGGGTTTCAGCACTCACTGACACCCGGCACCATCCCAGATCAGAACAGGGCAATCTCCTCAGCGGTCAGCTCGCGGTATTCACCGGGGGCCAACTCTTCATCCAGCGTCAGGCCGCCCACCCGCTCGCGATGCAAGCCAACGACCTTGTTGCCGATGGAGGCAAACATCCGCTTGACCTGATGGTACTTGCCTTCGTGAATGGTCAGGCGGGCCTCGCACTCGCCGAGAATTTCCAGCTGGGCAGGACGGGTTTTATCGGTCTCGTTACGCAGGAATACCCCTTCGGCGAACAGCGCGATCGCATCCGGGCTAACCGGATCGGCCAGCCAGACGTGATAGGTCTTGGCACACTCATGGCGCGGCGAGGTAATACGGTGGGACCACTGACCGTCGTCGGTCACCAGCACCAGACCCGTGGTATCGAGGTCGAGGCGCCCCACTACATGCAGCTTGCCCATCGCCGGTTCATCCATCAGGAAGAAGACCGTCGGGTGATCCGGATCCTCGTTGGAGCAGACGTAACCTTCCGGCTTGTGCAGCATGAAATAGCGGTTGCGCTGCTCCAGCGTCAGTAGCACGCCGTCAAACTCGATCTGGCTCTGCTCATTGATATGAAAGGCGGGCTGCTTGACCACAATGCCATCCACCATGACCTCGCCCTGACGGATCAGTTTGCCTGCCAGCGAGCGGGTCAAATCGGAACAATCGCACAGAAATTTATCAAGCCGCATTCACAACCTCGGAGTCCAACAAGTAAAGGGGCGTCATTATATCGGGCGGGGGCGACAACGCCACTGTTAAGGGGTTGCCAATTATGACGAACTGGTCATCCGATGTTACACTTCTCCGGTGTGACCCATCCGAACGATACTCATAATAATAAGAGTCAGGAAGCCCTCATGAAGTCTCAAGCATCCTATCCCGTCATTCCCGTCAACCAGCTGAAACCCGGCATGTATGTCATTGCTATCGCCAGCCAGACAGGTGGGATGGAGATCGCCCAGATGGGCTTGGTGACCAGCGTGGCGCAAATTGCCAATCTGGTGCGTCAGGGGGTGCTCACGGTACGTATCGATCTGGCCCGCAGCAAGCTGGGCAGTGCCGAAAGTGATGCCGTTACCTCCCCCGATCTCAATGCCAACAGCGCCCAGGTAGGGCGCCGTGCCAGTGCCAACGGCGAAGGGCGGGAGCTTAAAATCCGCCGCCTTTATCAGGAAGCGCGCGAGCTGCAAGGCAAGTTCATTCGCCACCTCAAAGCGGGTGAACCCATCGACATCACCCCGCTGGCCGAAGTCGCCGAAGAGATGGTGGACACCATGTTCACCCACGGCGATGCCATGCTCTGTCTGGCCCGTATTCGCGCCAAGGATGCCTACCTGATGGAGCACTCCATGAACGTGGCCATTCTGCTGGCTAACTTCGGCCGCTATCTGGGGCTTGAGCGCAGCGTGCTCAAGGAGCTGACCCTGGGTGGCCTGCTGCACGACGTGGGCAAGATCATGACCCCGGACGAGGTGCTCCACAAACCGGGCAAACTGACCGATGAGGAGTTCGCCATCATGCGTCAGCATGTGGTGCACAGTTACGAGATCCTCAGCAATACCCCTGGCATCACCCCCACCATGCTGGAAGTGGCCGCCAACCACCACGAGCGGCTCGATGGCTCCGGCTACCCGCAGCGACTCAAGGGAGAGCAGCTCTCTCTCTATACCCGGATGAGCGGCATCGTCGATGTCTATGATGCCATCACTGCAGATCGGGTCTACAAAGCAGGTATGCAGCCGACCCAGGCCTTCCGCATTCTGCTCAAGGGGATCAATCAGCACTTTGATGCCGAGCTGGTCACCAAGTTCATCAAGTGCATGGGGGTATATCCGGTGGGAACCCTGGTACAGCTCTCAAACCAGCGCCTGGCTATCGTGATGCAGCGCAACGAGCAGCAGCCGCTCAAGCCGGTGGTCAAGGTGATCTATCACGCCACCCAGCGTCACTACCTCGACGTACAGTGGCTGGATCTGGCCAAGTCAGGGGTGCAGGAGAGCATCGAAAACACGGTCGACCCCAAAGAGTTTGGCATCAACCTCGCCAACTTCTTCTAAACCTATCACCTCAGATATTCATGATTGGCGCTGGCTGTCGAGCCAGTGCCGGATCAGAAACTCCTCATCCAGCGGCGAGAGATCAAAACGCAGACTGGCCTCTTCAATGGCGGCGATATCGTGCTGGTGATGCTCGCTGAGCCAAAGCACCGCACGACGCAAATCTTCACCATGGGGGAGTAGCAGATGGTCGCTCATGGGATACCTCCGGTAGACTGCAAAACGGCCCGCGAACGTGGCCACCTCTTTCCAGTCTAGTCGGTCAATCCCCATCACCCGCGCTTCTTCACCCTCCCCCTCAATCACGGCAATCAGCTTGTAACCGGGATCAGCGACCGAAAGCGCGCTGCCAATCCTGATCAAACTTCGCCAATGCCGCATCCACTGCCGGTACGTTCATAAACTGCTCCGCCACATCGAGCGGCAAGGTGATCGATTGGCAACCCGCCAGCAGGCAGTCGAGCGCTTGGCGCGGGGTACGGAATGACGCCGCCAGCACCTTGCTGTTCGGTGCGTGCAGCGCAAGCAGCTGTTGCAACTCCTGCACGGTGGCAATGCCATCGCCCCCCTGAGCATCCAGCCGGTTAACATAGGGCGCGACATATTCCGCCCCCGCCACCGCCGCCAGCCAGCCCTGCAGCGGGGTATAGACAGCGGTGCCCAGGGTCGGCACACCGTTGGCTGTCAGGCTCTTGATGGCAGCCAGCCCCTCTGCGCACACCGGGATCTTAATCACCAGATCCGGGTCCAGTTCACGCAGGGCAAATGCCTCACGCACCATCTCGGTTTCGGTTTTGGCCATCACCTGGGCAAACAGGCGCGCCTTGGGGCCCAGCACGTCGCGCAGGGCGGGCAGCAGCTCACAGAGCGGCAATCCCCCGGCGGCGGTAATGGAAGGATTGGTGGTGACACCGGCCAACGGCAGGATCCGTGACCAGCGACGCACTGCCGCCACATCGGCGGTATCGAGATACAGCTCCATCTCTAACTCCTTAACGGGATGTTCAATATGTCGCCATTCTAGCGATAAAACATCTGCAGATAGCTTGATCGAAATCAAATCAACTTTCGAATGAAAGCAAATAGAATGCAAATACAAAAGGAGGCGGTATGATTTTTGACCTGCAACGATATTCAACTCACGATGGCCCCGGCATTCGCACCCTGGTGTTTCTCAAGGGGTGCTCGCTGGCCTGTCGCTGGTGTCAAAACCCGGAAAGCCGCTCTCCCAAGCCGGACATACTACTCGACCGGCGCCAGTGCATCGAGGGATGCCAGCTCTGCAGCCAGGCTTGTCCGGCAATCTTGCGTGACAGCGAGGGCATCCAGCTCAGCCGTTCTGCCCTCAAGGCCGATGATATGGAACGGCTGCGCGGCCTCTGCCCCAGCGAAGCGCTGCAGGTGTGCGGCCGCGATGAAACCCTGGACACCCTGATGGACACCATCCTGCGGGATCGCCCCTTCTTCGAGCGCAGCGGCGGTGGCGTCACCCTCTCCGGTGGCGAGCCGTTTATGCAGCCCGAATTTGCTGCCAATCTGCTGGCCCGCTGCAAGGCCGAAGGGCTGCACACCGCGGTCGAGAGCTGCCTCCATGTACCTTGGCACCAGATTGAGCCAAGCCTCCCATCACTGGATCTGCTGCTGGCGGATCTCAAACACGTGGATAAAGAACGTTTCCTCCACTGGACCCGCGGCAAGGTGGAGCTGCCCATCGCGAACCTCAAACGCCTCGCCGAGCACGGCGTGCCCATGCAAATCAGGGTGCCGCTCATTCCCGGCTTCAATGCCGACCGCGCATCGATCGAAGCCATCATCGACACCGCAGCCAGACTCGGCACCGTGCAGGAGATCCATTTCCTCCCCTACCACACCTTAGGCGTGGGCAAATATGCCCTGCTGGATCTGCCCTATCAGGCGCCGGAGACACCGCTCGACGACCCCGATTTACTCAGCTTTGCCCACGCATACGCCCAACGTCAGGGGCTGACCCCTGTGACCAGAGGATAAGATCATGACCCAGCTCGACCTCAATACCCTCAGCCCGCGGATCCGCGCCCACAAAGAGAGCCTGATCCACATCGTTCAGCCACCGGTCTGCACCGAGCGTGCCCGCCACTACACCGAGGCCTATCAGGCTCATCTCGCCCGGCCGCTGCCGGTACGCCGCGCTCTTGCGCTGGCTCATCACCTCAAGGAGCGCACCATCTGGATCAAGCACGACGAGCTTATCGTCGGCAATCAGGCCAGTCAGGTGCGTGCGGCGCCACTGTTTCCTGAGTACACGGTGAGCTGGATTGAGAAGGAGATCGACGAGCTGGCAGACAGACCCGGCGCCGGTTTTGCAGTCAGCGAAACCGACAAGGCAATCATCCACGCCCTCACCCCCTTCTGGCGCGGCCAGACGGTGCAGGATCGCTGCTTCGGCCTCTTTACCAATGAGCAGAAAGCGCTGCTGGAGAGCGGCATCATCAAGGCCGAGGGCAACATGACCTCGGGGGATGCCCACCTCGCGGTCAACTATGAGGAGCTGCTCACGCTGGGTCTCGATGGCTTCAAGGCCAAGGTGGCCGAGCGCCGCAGTCGGCTGGATTTGGCGGATTGGGCCGATCTGCAGCGCGAGCAGTTCCTGCACGCCGTCGCCATCACTCTGGATGCGGTCAGCGCTCACATCTCGCGCTACGCCGCACTTGCCCATGATATGGCAGCACAAGAATCACGCCCCGAGCGCCGAAGCGAGCTTGAGACCATATCGCTCAACTGCGCCCACATCGCCCACCAGCCCCCCGAGACCTTCTGGCAGGCGCTGCAGCTCTGCTACTTTATCCAGCTCATCCTGCAGATCGAATCCAACGGTCACTCGGTGTCGTTTGGCCGGATGGATCAGTACCTCTACCCCTGGTATCGCCGCGAGGTGGAATTGTCGGAATCCCTGCCTCGGACGCGCGCCATCGAACTGCTGCAATGGTGCTGGCTCAAGTTGCTGGAGGTGAACAAGATCCGCTCCGGCACCCACTCCAAAGCCTCCGCCGGCAGCCCGCTCTATCAGAACGTCACCATCGGCGGCCAGAACTGGCGGGATGGTGCAGCCCATGACGCGGTCAACGGCCTCTCCTACGCGATTCTGGAGTCCTGCGGCCAGCTGAGATCCACCCAGCCGAATCTCTCGGTGCGCTACCACACCGGGATGAGCGAGGATTTCCTCGACGCCTGCATTCAGGTGATCCGCTGCGGCTTCGGCATGCCCGCCTTCAACAACGACGAAGTGGTGATCCCCGAGTTCATCAAGCTCGGGGTGAGCGTGGAGGATGCCCACCACTACGCCGCCATCGGTTGCATCGAGACCGCCGTGCCCGGCAAGTGGGGCTATCGCTGCACCGGCATGAGCTTTATCAACTTCGCCCGTATCCTGCTGGCGGCGCTCGATGGCGGCCGCGATGCCACCACCAGCAAGGTATTCCTGCCCCAGCCCCAGTCGCTGCGAGACGGGAGCTTTGGCAACTTTGACGAGGTGATGGCCCGCTGGGATGAGCAGGTGCGCTACTTCACCCGCAAATCCATCGAGATCGACTGCGTGGTCGACAGCGTGCTGGAGGCCCAAGCCCACGACATCCTCTGCAGCACCCTGGTGGATGACTGCATCGAGCGCGGCAAAACCATCAAGGAGGGGGGCGCTGTCTATGACTGGGTCTCCGGTCTGCAGGTGGGAATTGCCAACCTCGGCAACAGTCTGGCGGCCCTGAAGAAACTGGTGTTCGAGCAGGGGATTGTGGATCAGCAAGAGCTGGCCGAAGCACTCGAGCAAGATTTTGCCGGACTAGCGGGGGAGCAGCTGCGCCAGCGCCTCACCAACGCCGCCCCCAAATATGGCAACGATCTGGACGAGGTTGACCTGCTGCTGGTGCAGGCCTACCAGAGCTACATCGACGAGCTCAAGGGGTTGCACAACACCCGCTTCGGCCGTGGCCCCATCGGCGGCACCTACTATGCCGGCACCTCCTCCATCTCCGCCAACGTGCCGTTCGGTGCCGCCACCATGGCCACCCCGGATGGTCGCCATGCCCGCACGCCGCTGGCGGAAGGGGCCAGCCCGTCGTCGGGTTCGGATCGTCTCGGCCCCACGGCGGTGTTCAACTCCATCGGCAAGCTGCCCACTGCGGCCATCCTCGGCGGGGTGCTGCTCAACCAGAAGCTGAGTCCGGCGAGCCTTGAGAACGAGCGGGACAAGGCCAAACTGATGAGCCTGCTGCGCACCTTCTTCGAGGTGCACAAGGGGTGGCACGTGCAGTACAACATCGTCTCGCGGGAAACCCTGCTGGCGGCCAAAGCCAATCCGGCTCAGTACCGGGATCTGGTGGTACGGGTGGCGGGCTATTCAGCCTTCTTCACCGCCTTATCCCCGGATGCGCAAGATGATATCATCGCCCGCACCGAGCACAGTCTCTGACGGGGCGCACCCATGGCGCCAGTGACGTCATATGATTGGCAAGCCACCCCACGGGTGGCTTGCCGCTATCCAACACCTTCTATGTGAGCGCACCATGAATCCACGCCACCAACAGATCCTCACTCTGGTCCATCAGGCTCGCAAGATGAGCGTGAGTGAACTCTCCCGACACACCGGCGTGTCTGAGGTGACGGTGCGCAACGACCTCACCGCGCTGGAGAAACAGGGACTGCTCAGACGGGTACACGGCTCGGCCATGGCGCTGGAGACCGATGACCCGGATGCCCGGATGAACATCAATTACCTGCTCAAGGAGCGCCTCGCCGAGCGAGCCGCCCAGCTGGTGGAAGATGGCGAGACGGTCTTTATCGAGGGGGGCAGCGCCAACGCCATGCTGGCGCGCCATCTAGCCTTGCACAAACGGGTCACCATCATCACCATCAGCAGCTATATCGCCCATCTGCTCAAAGACACCCCGGCTCAGGTGGTGCTGCTCGGCGGGCTGTTCCAGCATCAGAGCGAGAGCGTGGTGGGGCCGCTCACGCGCCTCTGCATCGAGCAGGTGCACTTCTCCAAGGCCTTTATCGGGGTCGACGGTTTTCATCCCGAGATGGGTTTCACCGGCCGCGATATGATGCGGGCCGACGTGGTCAACAGCGTGCTGGCCAAGGGGATGACCAATGTGGTGATCACCGACAGCAGCAAATTTGGCGCCATCCACCCGAGCCAGCTTGGCGCGCCGGGCCAGATCAACGTGCTGGTTACCGACGATGCCCTGCCCGCCCCCATGCGGGCCGCCATCGCGGCCAAGGGGATCAGCCTGCACTGCGTTGCGGCCTAGGCCGCCCGCTAATTCACGCTATTTCATTGACCTGACAGGATAAAATTTCCATGATGAGCCAGTCCCCATCGGGACTGACGTCATCAGAGCGTGATCTGCAGGAAGCAGATTTTCAGGAGAGCAAGGACATGCCATCGACCATCACCGCCGGGGAGCGCCGACTCCCCCCTATCATTCGCGCCACCGCCATCACCCTGACCCTGTGCTGGAGCCCGTTTGGCTGGAGTGCCACGCTGCCTGCCGACTTGAAGTGGGAGAGCAACAACCAGGATCCTCTCTATGCCGATCCGGCCGCCAAACGCGGCGGCACCTTTCGCACCTTTATGACCAGCTTCCCCCTGACCCTGCGCAAATATGGCCCCGACTCCAACGGTGGCTTTGCCGGTTACGTGCGGGAAACCAACCTGCCACTGCTGAGCACTCATCCCGTCACAGGCAACCCCATGCCGATGCTGGCAAACGAGTGGGCCTTCGGCGCCGACAACAAGACCCTCTATTTTCGCATCAATCCCAAGGCGCGCTGGTCAGACGGCCAGCCGGTCACCGCCGATGACTGGCTATTTACCCTCAAGATGATGCGCAGCAAGGAGATCAACGACCCCTGGTACAACAACTACTACAGCACCCAGATAGCAGACATCACCAAGTTTGATGATCACACCCTGGCCATCACCAGCGGCACCGAAAAGAGCCGCCAGGATCTGCTCGAATCACTGCCCATCAGCCCGGAGCCGAGCCACGCCATCAAGCTCACCGCCAACTGGGTCAAGGAGTACAACTGGAAGGTGTTGCCAGTCACCGGCCCCTATCAGCTCGATCAGGTGAAAAAGGGCAAATCGGTCACCTTCAAACGGATTGAACACTGGTGGGGGGATGACGAGCGCTACTTCCAGCATCGCTTTAATCCTGCGCGGATCGAGATCAAGGTGCTCAGGGATCTGAACATCGCCTGGCAGCACTTCCTGCGCGGCGATCTCGACACCTTCCCGCTGGTGATGCCCAGCTGGTGGCACGACAAGACCAAAACCGCCGAGTTCGAGAAGGGTTATATCGCGCGTACCTGGTTCTACAACCAGACCCCGCAATCGCCAATGGGGCTCTATCTCAACACCGCCGATCCGCTGCTGAATAATCTCGATGTGCGGCTCGGAATCCAGCATGCCCTCAACCTCGACAAGATGCTCACCACCCTGCTGCGGGGGGATTACCAGCGACTCAACAGTTATGGCTCAGGTCAGGGTGAGTTTACCAACAGCGAGATCAAGGCCCGTCCGTTCGATCCCAAACTGGCACGGGAATACTTTGCCAAGGCAGGCTTTAACAAAGTGGGGCCACAGGGGATTTTGCAAAACGACAAGGGGCAGTCACTGACCCTCGCCATCACCTACACCACCGCAGAGCACGCCCAGCGGCTCACCTTGCTACGGGAAGAGGCCAAGAAGGCGGGGCTTAATCTGGAGCTCAACCTGATGGATGCCTCGGCCGGTTTCAAATCGATGCTGGAGAAAAAGCACCAGAGCGCCTGGATGGCCTGGGCGGGCAGCCGCTATCCCGCCTATTGGGAGTTCTTCCACAAGGTCAACGCCAACAAACCCCAGACCAACAACATCATGAACATCGATGACGATGCCATCACAGCGCTGGTGGAGCAGTATGACAAGGAGTTCGACTTTGCCAAAAAGGCGGCCCTGTCACGGCAAATCCAGCAGCGGCTCTATGAGCTGGCGAGCTTCGTCCCCGCCTATCAGGTGCCCTACACCCGGGAAGGCGCCTGGCGCTGGATAAAACTGCCAAAAGTACCTGCAACACCCAAGAGCGAGCAGCTTTACTGGCCTCTTGGGGGCGACAACAGCGGTTACAGCTATGGCGGTCTGCTGTGGATTGATGAAGAGCTAAAATCCGAGACCAGGGCAGCCATCAAGAGCGGCAAGACCTTCCCGGCCGAGCCCATCATCGACACCACCTATCGCCAGCCCTGATAGCGACAATTCATTTGGCAAACAGACCAAAAACAAAGACCCCGCCAGATAGCGGGGTCTTTGTTGGCAACCGGTGTTGCGAATCGAGCGGTGATCAGCCGCGTTTGGCCTGCTTCTCGGCAATGGCGTCAGCCACGTCGGCCGGCTCCAGCACGATCCCTTCCTGATCCGGGGTCGGGAACACGGCAACACACAGCTCGTCCTGCTCCATACCGTCAACCCAGCGCTCCAGCCACACCTTGAGGGTGATGGACTGCGGCTTGCAATCGGCCCACTCACCTTCGGCCCACGCCTTGGCGTACTCCGGGTGCGGCCATACCGGGATGCAATCTTCATCGTCGGTGGTCAGCATCATGACGCCATGCTCGTCAGTCAGGACGAACAGCTCTTCATGCTCGACCAGCTTGCTGATGAAGTGATCGTAACGGTAATCAGCGTTCAGTTGCAGCGCGGCATTGCGCTCGGTGTCGCTCAGTTCATAGCTCATTGGCCAAGTCTCTCTCTCGATAAAGGGCGCCATGTTCACATCTTGTCGTCAGCTTGTCCAGCTTGCAGCCCCTTGGCACCGGATGGGGAAGGCAATGACGCCAATAAGGATAGAGCAGCCTCCTCGATAACGAGACCGCCAGCCATCATATTGCCCCTTTTACAGCGCAGGGGTGATCAGCTCCACATCAGGCTGCTCGCTCAGCTTTTGCCGCAGCCAGTAGGCGGACTCCACCTCGACAAAGCAGAGCAGATCCCGGCCATTGGCCGCCATCGCCATCAGCTGCTCAAAACGCAGCTGTTGTTGCTGCTCCCAGGCGGCAGCGAGTTTGGCACCGTGGGCCTCATCCACCACTTCGCGACGCAGCTCGAACAGGTTATCGGTGATCGGGCTGTTGATCTTGGCGGCGGTGTGCCAGTACATCAGCAGGTTATCCATCATCTCGCTGTCGTAGTTGGCCAGTGCATCCAGCTCGGGTGTATCACCGCTGTCGCTGGCGGCAAAATCACACCAGCCCGCATCGAGTGACGCCAGCTCATGAGCCCCCTTGGCATGCTTGCGTAACAGCGCAATGTCGGCCCCCTTGCGTGCAGGTAACCACACCTCGCCCTGATGGGCATCCAGCAGGGACGTCAACGAAGCAGCGGGGTAAACCGGAAAGCGGGTACAAAGTGAATGCAGCAGGGATACCAGAGTGATCTTGACCATGAGCGATACCTTGAACAGGGCGAACAGCCACCAATAGACCGTCCGATATAAAGAAGTGCCCTATCCTACCACGTTTGGTCCGGCTCGGCCCTTGGCGAAGCTGTCAGCCAACCATCTGATTACGCCGAAAAAAACAGCATTTGAAACACGGCCCCCAGCCAAAGATCAATAATTTGAGCCAGCGCCCACTAAAGTGGATCCGGGGATGCTAGTTTGCATACATCTTTAGCGTAAGGAGTAAATCCATGATTGGGATCGACCAGGTTTCTAACGAATTCGTGAACGATTTGAAAATACTGGCATGCTTTGATCCGGCCAACATGAGCCTGGGGATTAAATTACGCAGCGATATGTCTGAAGAGTTGTGCCAGGCGGCAGCCCGTCTGCATCAACAGGGGCTCATCAGCGCAGAAGATGGCGGCTATCTCACCCCGTTTGGCATGACCATGGTTGAACACCTGCAACATCTGTTGGTCGCACTCAAACCGCTTTGACCGGCTGTGGTGCCCAGAGCGAAAAGTTGAGTAGCTCCCAGCGCTCCCCTTGGTGAAGATGACAGGCAAACAGCAAAGGACCTTCGGGTCCTTTTACTTTGCCATCCACCAGCCACTCCCCCTCCCTTTCAGGTACCAGTCGCGCATTTACCTCATCGGGTTGCAGCGCAGCGCCCATCCGGACCTGGACAAATTGCTGGCAGATCACCTGCGCTTCCATCGCGGATTGAACCGGTACAGGCGCATCGGACGTCGAAGTCAAGGTGGCAGCAAGCAGGAGCGATAGCAGCATGATTCAGCACATGGGAGTCAGTAGCAGAAGCCAGATAAACAAAAAGCCGTGGCACCAGAGGTACCACGGCTTTCTTAAATTCTGTAAGAATTACAGAGCGGTTACGTTCTCAGCCTGCGGGCCTTTCTGACCTTGGGTCACAGAGAACTGTACGCGCTGACCTTCAGCCAGGGTACGGAAACCGTTACCTTGAATGGCGCTGAAGTGAACGAAAACGTCCGGGCCGTTTTCTTGCTGGATGAAGCCAAAACCTTTGGTTTCGTTGAAAAACTTAACGGTACCGGTGATCATGTTAGACATATCTTTTAAACCTGTATTCAAAATAATTACTTATGCTTTTCAGCGGGTAAAGCTCAAAAAACGGGATTAACTTATGAACAACAGGACAAGATGTGAAACATCGTATTCATTGACATAACTATCGCCCTTTCAAGCTGGTTTGGATTATACGTGGCTTTGTAGATTACGCAAACAAATTTGTGCCCTGCCAACGGCAGGGCACAATCCGTTATAAGGTGGCTGCTTCCAACGCTTCGACCAGCGCTCTGAGAAAACGAGCCGCCTCCCCGCCAGTACAGGCTCTGTGGTCAAATGTCATCGACAGCGGCAGTGCCCTGACGGGACGCGCTTCACCATGGATGAACACCACTTTTTCGAACAATTTGCCTGCCCCTATGATGGCTACCTGCGGCGGCGTGACGATGGGGCTGGCATAGCGGCCTGCGATGGCGCCGAAGTTGGTGAGCGTGATGGTCGCCCCCTGCAACATCTCGCGCGGCACGGCGCGCGCCTTCACATCGGCGATCATCCGATCCAGCCCCTGCCGGATATCCGCTCCCTCCCGCTCGGCCACGTTCTCCATCACCGGCACATAAAGGCCATGCTTTGAATCCACCGCGATGGCCACATTGACCTCTTTGAACAGACGCCGTGACAGGGTTTCACCATCAAACCAGGCATTCATCGAGGGCTCGGCGCGGCACGCCACGCCAATGGCCTTAATCAGGCGCACCGTCACATCTTCATCAGGGCGCCAATGACGCAAATCCACCTCGTCGGTGATGCTGACCGGCACCACAGTCTGATGAGAGAGCTCCATCGCCTTGGCCATGGCCCTCCGCGACCCTTTGAGGAATTCGTTGCCACTGCTCTGCTGTGACTCGAATGCCTGCTGCACATCCAGCTCGGTCACCATGCCGCCGCTGCCACTTCCCTTGATCCGGTCGATATCCAGACCCAGTTTTTGTGCCAGCAGGCGCACGGCAGGCATGGCTTGCACCAGCGATCCCCCCGGGGCAATGGCCCCCACCACGAAGTGATCCTCGATATGCTGCTGATGGGCGCTCACCTTGCCCACCACGGTGCCATCATCTTCGCCCCCCTCGAACTCCACCAGCGGCGCACCGATATGGAGGATATCCCCCTCGGCGCCGCAGAGACGGGCAATCACCCCGGCTACCGGAGAGGGTACATCCACCAGCGCCTTGGCCGTTTCCACCGACAAGAGCACCTGATCGACCGCGACGGTATCACCGGCACTCACCTTCCATTCGACGATCTCGGCTTCGGCCAACCCTTCACCCAGATCCGGTAATTTGAAAAATTTCATAGCCACTGGTTCTCCATCAGCTGGTGAGCGGCATCGGCGATATCCTGCTCGGTGATGAGGTAATACGCCTCGTTGCGATAGTAGGGGACGGCGGCATCCACGCCGGTCAGCCGCTTGGGTGGCGCCTTGAGGCTGGGAAGTGCCTGCTCGGTCACCCGCGCCACGATTTCGGCTCCGACCCCGAAGCTGCCACACGCCTCGTGTACCACCAGCAAGCGACCGGTCTTGCGCACCGAGGTGAGGATGGTCTCCATATCCAGCGGCTTGATGGTGGCCAGATCCAGCACCTCGCACTGGATATCCTGCTCGGCCAGCAGATTCGCCGCCCGCATCACCTCCTGAATGCAGGCCCCCCAGGCCACTACCGTGATATCCCGGCCCGGGCGCAGGGTGAAGCAGACATCCAGCGGCAAGCCGACACCGTCATCCACCACCTCGGATTTCATCGAGCGATAGATGCGATCCGGTTCGAAAAACATCACGGGATCCGGATCGCGGATGGCCGAGAGCAGCAGGCCATAGGCGCGTCTCGGGCTGGAGGGGATCACTACCCGTAGCCCAGGGATATGGGCAAACAGCGCCTCGACACTCTCGCTGTGATGTTCAGGCGAATGAATGCCCGCGCCATACGGGGAGCGATAGACGAGGGGACAGGAGAGGCGGCCACGGGTGCGGTTTCGCATCCGCGCCGCCTGACAGATGATCTGCTCCATCCCGGGGAAGATAAAGCCCTGAAACTGGAACTCAGCCACCGGCTTGAGCCCCTGGGTCGCCATGCCAACCGCCACCCCGGCGATCAGCCCCTCGGCCAGCGGCGTGTCGATCACCCGCTTGAAACCGAACTTGTCGCGAAGGCCCACGGTGGCGCGAAACACCCCGCCGTTGACCCCCACATCCTCGCCCAGTACCACCACATCCGAGTCGTGCTCCATCTCGTAGTGAAGGGCCATGTTGACCGCTTCCAGCAAACTGATCTCACTCATGGCCAACCTCCTGCTTCATCCCCTTGGCAATCACTCGCTCGCGCTGGGGCACGAGTTCGGCGGGCAGGCTGGCGTAGTGATAATCGAGCATCGCCTCCGGCGGCTGGGGCGCCATCGCCTCATAACGGGCGACTGCCTGTTCGACCTCTCGGGTAGCTTCCGCCAGCAGGCTCTGCTCCTGCTCTTCATCCCACCACCCCTGGCTGTGCATAAACTGGCGCAGCCGCTTGACCGGCTCTTTCGCCCAGGCAGCCTCGACCTCGGCCCCGTCGCGATAGCGAGTGGCATCGTCGGCCGTAGTGTGATCGCCGAGGCGATAACTGACCGCCTCGATCAGGGTCGGCCCCTTGCCGCTGCGGGCCCGTTCGACGGCAATGCGGGCAGCATCGTAGACCGCGACCACATCGTTGCCATCCACCTGCAGGCTGCGCACCCCTGCACCAATCCCTTTCTGGGCCAGCGTAGGAGCGCTCGATTGCAGCTTGCGTGGCACCGAGATCGCCCACTGGTTGTTGTTGACGATGATGACCATCGGCAGGTGCCAGACACCGGCGCAGTTCAGCCCCTCCAGAAAATCCCCCTTGGAGGTGCCACCGTCGCCGATAGTGACTACGGCGACACGCGGTTGATTACGCAGTTTGAAGGCTGAGGCAATACCGCAGGCGTGAGTGATCTGGGTAGCGATGGGGACGCAGATGGGGAGATCTTCTGAGGGAGTCCCATCGGGTTTGAGAAAATAACTGCCCCGCTCGTCACCACCCCAATATTGCAGGTTTTTCTCCATCGGCACGCCCCGCACATAGAGGGTGGGCATGTCCCGATAGTAGGGAACGTAGACATCCTGCGGCTGCATGGCCAGACCAATGCCAATCCCCACGGCTTCTGCGCCGAGATGGGAGGGAAAAGTACCGAGTTTGCCGGTTCGTTGCAGCGCAATCGCTTTTTTGTCATAGCTGCGCACCATCACCATATTGCGGTAGAAGGTTTGCAGTATCGCCTTGTCCAGCCAGGTCGGTAAGGTGGCGACCGGGCACCCTTCCGCATCGAGGTAACGAAGGAAAGGGATGTCGACATGGGTCATAACTGGCTCCTTGCCGTTGTGAGCGTCACCGATGCTGGTGACACCTAGATGTAAACGCCTTGTTAAATAAAAAGCAAAGAGATTTACTCAGGTAAGACCAGTAGAAACTTCTTTAAAGTAGCGAAGGAGCTGAATTTTCGGCGATGAGTGGCAATGTATGCCGTAAATGGTGCAACTTTGCAGCACTGAACGCAGGATGCCAAATGTGAAAAAGGGGAGCCTTGCTCCCCCATTGAGTTACTTCAGTTAGCTGTTACTTCTTGTCAGGGGTTACTCCAACCAGCAGTTACGCCAACCACTGTTGCAGCTGGCTGGCCATGCCAGCTGGCAGCAAGTGAGCGCGGCTTAGCAAGTGGCTGCGCCAGGGCTCGGCCAGCAAAGTCGGGCAAATTCGCATCTCCCGTCCCCGGTCAGTCACGCGCACCAACCTGTCGATGAGGGTCTCCAGCGGCGGATGCGTCGGCCAGTGGGGATAGAGGTCAGCAGTTGTGATATCGGCCAACTCGCACACCCGCTCCTCTTCCTCATCTCCCTTTCCATCAACCATTGGCCAGGGGTGAAGCACCTGCAGCCAGCCCGGCCGTGCAGCCTCCAGCAACTGGCCCAGCGTCGGCTGCGCAAAGTGGGGATCCCCTGCTGCTTTGAGCAGATGGCGCGCCCCTGCCAGCACCACCACGCCGCGCGGGGGAAGTGTTAGAAGATAGTCGGCCAGCGCCTGATCCCGCCCCCTGTTGTGCTGCTGCCAGCGCTCCGGGCTCATCTCCTGCCACTCGAATAAGGGCTCGCAGAGATGCACCAGTAGCCGCATATGTTTAGGGCGCACCAGATTGCTCTGGCGCAGAGCGGAAAAGAGAGCCGGAAATTCGGGGGCCATCCAGGCGGGAAAGGCGCAGGAGTCGAGCCAGACCGGATAGAGTCGTGCCAGCGTCAGCGGCGCCCCCTGCCAGCACTCCTCCCCCGCCAGCCAGGCATCGAGCAAGCCCTGATGATGGCGATTGCCGCACTCCAGCACCAGATCGGTCATGACTCCCCAGAGCGCCGGATCACAGAGCCAGGCGTGTTGGCGCCGGATAAAATCCGGGTGCCAGTGCGGCTCCCCCAGCCCCACCAGCTTGTCCGCCAGCAAGGCTTCCCGGATGGCGGCAACCGGGGTCATGCGTCCCCCTCCTGCCGGATGTGCGGTTGTTGCCCGACCCCATCGACCCGCTCACAAATAAGGGCGCCGATCTTCGCCAGCCAGTCGGGATGCACCATCTCCTGATGCAGACAGGGGAAGCGCTCATAGCGGATCTCCCCTTTTGTCAGTGACCCCCAGCCGCGCCCATCCAGCCAGGGCTGGCGGGAAGCTGATGCCTCGATAAAGATCACCTCCCCGTGGTAGCAGTAGTCGACCGGCTCACGGATCAACCGGTTGTTGTGGCCAACCAGCTCAATCATGGCGCTCACAACCTGCTCGTCGAGCATGGCCAGCGCACTCCCCTCCGCCCCCAGTCGGGCCACCACGTCGTCGCGAGTGAGGGAGTCCAGCGCATCGTCCGCAACCGCAATGCCTCCCATCCGCAGCAACGCATCGAGCATCCGCTGCTCGTCGGGCAACGGCTGGGTTTGCCACTGCTGACAGGGGTAGGCATCGAGCAGCAGCACCATGGCCACCTCCTGTCCCTGCTCTTGCAGCATGGCGGCCATCCGGTGCACCAGCATGCCCCCGAGCGACCAGCCGAGCAGCCAGTAGGGCCCCTCGCTCTGCTGACGACGCAGCTCGGTCACATAGTCGAGGGCCAGCTCGTCGAAGCTGGCAGGCAGAGGTGCATCCGGCTGGCAGAGCGCTCGCGCCTGCAGGGCATAGACCGCCATGTCGGTCGGTAGATGGGGCACCAGCGGCGCATAACACCAGCCGAGCCCGCCGGCGGGGTGGACGCAAAAGAGGGTGGGGCACGATGTGCCAGACTGCGCACCATGCGCCCGCAGGGGCAACAGCATGGGCATGGCCTCCCGCTCGCCGCCAAGACGGCGCGCCAGCTGGGCGGGGCTGGGTGCTTCGAACAGGCAGGCCAAGGTGAGCGCCTGTCCGGTCGACTCTTCAATGCGCACCACCAGCTGCGCCGCCAGCAGGGAGTGGCCGCCGAGGGCAAAGAAGTTATCGTCGGCGCCGACCCGCGCCAGCCCCAGAACCTCGGCGAAGAGGCGACAGAGTCGCTCCTCCAGCAGGGTTTTCGGCAGTGACTGACCGACCGCCGACGCCATGTCGGGCAGCGGCAGCCCCTTGCGATCCAGCTTACCATTGGGGGTAAGCGGCAGCTCAGCCAGGTTTACCAGGAGCCCCGGCACCATGTAGTCAGGCAAGGCAGCGCCAAGGGCAGGTGTAAGCTCGGCCAGCGTCAGCTCTCTGCTATCTGCGGCCACCACATAGGCCACCAGACGGCGATCGCCGGGGGCAAATTCGGGGGCCAGCACCACCGCCTGCGCCACCCGGGGATGGCGCAGCAGCACCTGCTCGATCTCCTCCAGTTCGATGCGCTGGCCGCGGATCTTCACCTGAAAATCGAGTCGCCCAAGATACTCGATGGCACCATCCTCGCGCCAGGCGGCCAGATCGCCGCTGCGATAGAGCCGTCCCGCGCCGAAGGGGTTGGCAATAAAGCGCTCGGCGGTGAGCTCGGGCTGACCAAAGTAACCCTCCGCCACCTGCACGCCGCCGATCCAGAGCTCCCCCGCCACACCGGGGGGCACCGGCTGTAACCAGAGGTCGAGAATGTGGATGCTGGTATTCCAGACCGGATAGCCGATGGGCACGCTGGTCACCGCCTCGTCTGCCCGGCAGGGATACCAGGTGACATCCACCGCCGCCTCGGTCGGGCCATAGAGGTTGTGCAAGGGGGCTGAGAATGTCCCATACCAGCGCTGCACCAGATCCGCGGGCAGCGCCTCGCCGGAGCAAAATACCTGCCGCAGGGCGCGGCAACGGGCAGGCTCGGCCTGAGTGACAAAGATCTGCAGCATGGAGGGGACAAAGTGCAAGGTGGTGATCCCGGCCTGCTCAATCAGCTCGGCAAGGTAGGCGGGATCCTTGTGGCCGCCCGGTTTGGCGAGCACCAGCCGCGCCCCTGTCATAAAGGGCCAGAAAAATTCCCAGATGGAGACATCGAAACCGGCCGGGGTCTTTTGCAGCACCCGATCCGCCGGGCCGATGGGATACATGTGCTGCATCCAGAGCAGCCGGTTGACGATGGCGCCATGGCTCACCACCACCCCTTTGGGGCGACCGGTCGAGCCGGAGGTGTAGATGATGTAGGCCGCATCTTCCGGTTTGGGGGCTGGCAGATCACAAGGTTCTGTCGCCACCACGTCTATCGTCGCCAGCTGCTCTGCCACACCGGGGGCATCGAGGCAGACAAGTGGCGCGACCACATCGAGCGGCATCCGCAAGGTGCGACTGGTCAGCACCAGCGCAGGATCGCTGCTGGCGAGAATGTAGCCGATCCGCTCCGCCGGATAGTCCGGGTCAACGGGCACGTAGACCGCCCCCACCGCCATGATGGCCTGCTGGGCGAGAATAAGCTCGGGAGAGCGCGGGATCACTACCGCCACCCGACAACCGGGGCCCACGCCCCTCCCCGCCAGATAGCTGGCCAGCTGGCGGGTACGCTGGCGCAGCTCGGCCACACGCCAGCGCTCGGCGCCACACTCCAGCGCGATGGCGCTCTGATCTGCCGCCGCCAACCCTTCGGCCAGCAGTGCGCTCAGGGTAGTAGTCGGCAGCGGATGGTCGGTCTGGTTCCAGCGCGCCAGCTCAGCCTGCTCGCAGGGTAGCAACAGCGGCAAACGCACTGCCAAGGCCTCGTCATCCGCCTCACTCCAGGCCGCCAGATAGGCTACCAGCCGGGCCAGATGACGTTCGCTCTCCTGATAGCTGAAGCGCCCCTGATGTGCTTCGAGGGTCAGGGTCATCGCGCCTACCTCCTCGGCAAAATAGAAGGCGCACTCCTCCACCGGCCCCGCCGCCAGCACCTGCACCTCGCCACGAACCTGGTTGTGTCCTTCACCAACGCTGAGGGTGCGGGCAAAGGGCATCAGATTGACCTGAGGGCCAAACAGCGGCTGGCCCGGCTGACGCTGCTGCAACCACTCCTGACGGCAGCCCTGATGACGGCGCAGGGCGGCAAATTGCCGCTCGACCAGTGCCAGCAACTCCTCTACCCGGCTGGTGCCGCTCAGCTCGATGCGCAGGGGCACCACATTGACCTTCATACAGGGGGTATCGGCCGCCGCTGAGCCCAGCCGCCCCATCAGCGGAATACCCAGCACGACCTCGCCAGCACCGCTCATCCGCTGCACATAGCTGGCCACCGCAGCCAGCAGCAGGCTGTAGGGGTGGCAGGCCGAGCGACTCGCTCGCTCTACCAGTGCCTGCCATTGGTGGCCAGCAAGCCGCTGTTCAAGACGATATGTGGAGCCCGGCCCTTGCGCCGAACGTCGGGAGAGCGACGCAGGACTCTCCACCCCGGCCAGCTGCTGCACGAAGAAATCGCGATCCCGCGCGGCGCGTGGCGAATCCTGATAGGCCGCCTCTTCAGCCAGCAACTCCTGCTGGGTCGCATAACGACAGGGGGCAGGCTGCTCGCCGGCACAGAGCGCCTCATACCGATTTGTCACCCGCTGGCAGAGCAGGCTCAGGCCAAAGCCGTCGATGGCGATATGGTGCACGGCGATAAACCAGGCCCACCGCCCCTCGCCAAGGCGATAGAGCGTAGTGGCAAACAGCGGCCCCCCAGCCAGATTGAAGGGGACGGCCAACTGCGCACGCATCTCGGCCTGCGCAGCGGCGAGCGGGTCGGCTTCGCTGCGCAGATCCCGCTCGCTCAGCTGCCAGCAAGCGGGGTTGGCCACCATCTGCGGGCCATCGGCAGTAGCCACAAAGGCGCAGTGCAGACCGGGGATCTCGTCGATGGTCTGGCGCACCGCGCGGGTGAAGTGATGGGGAGCCAGCGCCCCCTCCAGCAGCCAGTACTCGCCGGTATTGCAGGCGGGGCTCTGCGGGTATTTTTGCTGGGCAAACCAGATGCCAGCCTGAGCAGTGGTAAGTGGCCAGCGTGGGTGCTCACCACGCTGGTGGGTGGCGCGCATCGCCATTGTCTGTTCCATGGGAATGTCCTTGCGCAAACATCGAGCGGGCAGCGGCTTGCCCCTGCCCGCATGGCTGAAAAGCGAGGAGGCCATGCCTCCTCCATAAAGTAGAGTGTCACGCCTGCCAGATCGGCAGCACGCGGGCTAGACCCCCAGAGTGGCACCGCCATCGACCACCAGATCCTGCAGGGTGATATGGCTAGCGGCATCGGAGGCGAGAAACAGCACGCAGGCAGCCACCTCGTCGGGTGTTCCCAATTTGCCAAGGGGGATCCCCAGCTTGAACTGCCCGGGAAGGCCCGCGATGGTGCGAAGCTCTCCTTCCTGCTGCGCCGCCTCCCCCTCCTGCCACATGCCGTACAGCATCGGGGTGCGGGTCGAGCCCGGCGACACCAGATTGCAGCGCACCCCATAGGGGGCAAGTTCCAGCCCTGCCGTTTGAGTGAGGCTGGTCAGCGCCGCCTTGGAGGCGCCATAGATGCCCATACCCACTCGCGGCACCCGACCGGCATTGGAAGAGACATTGACGATGGCGCCCCTGCGCCGCCCCTGAAACCAGTGGGTCAGGGCCCGCATCAGGTAGAAGGGGGCGAAGGTGTTGATGGCAAAGGTGCGTTGCAAGAGGGCGTCATCCACCTCACCGATCCTGCCGGTCGCTAGTACGCCGGCGACATTGACCAGCACATCAGGCCCCAGCCCCTCGTCGAGCAGCTGTTCGCAGCAGCGGGTCACAGCCTCGCTGTCGCTCACATCGATCACCACCCCCTTAACATTGCCGGGCAGTGCCTCGGCCAGTTGCAGATCGAACGCAACCACGCTGGCCCCTGCCTCGGCAAAAGTGCGCGCCACCGCATGGCCAATTCCCTGCGCCGCGCCGGTCACCCAGATGGTTCTACCTTGCCACTCGCTCATGGGGTGCACTCCGGTTCGCTGACGTGCACTTCGTTGGCCTGATAAGCCGTGGCCTGACTGACATTAAGCTGACGGGAGAGGAGCGCCCACCAATGGGCCAGGGTCGGCGTGCGGGCCAGCTCGGCCAACTCCACCACCAGCCCCTGCTGACGCCACTCTTCCACCAGCCCCATCACCGCCAGCGAGTCGAGACCGTAGTCGAGCAGGTTGTCATCCTCGGTGGGCTGCTCCTGCTGCATCTCGGCGGGCAGCCGTGCCAACACCAGATCACGCAGTGACTCTCGAGTCAGAGGGCGTTTGCTGGCCGCCATCACCTCGGCCACGGTAATCACCCGACCTGCATTGCGGCTGACGTAGGAGAGCGCCAGCAGATGATCCTCGCGGGAGAAGTCGGCGATGGCATCAGCCACCAGGAAGGGGCGGATATCGCGCATAAAAGCATCGACCGCCGTCTGCATCACCCCGATATGACCGTAGATGCCGCAGATCACCAGCTGATCCCGCTCCCATTCGGCCATCAGCTCGGCCAGCGGTGAGCGGCAAAAAGCGCTGTAGCGCCACTTGGTCAGCACCGTATCCTGCGGCTCGGGCGCCAGCGCCGGAACGATGGGTTGACGCTCCGGCGCCCGGGTCAACCCCGGCCCCCACATGTCGTTGAGCAGCGCCCGATCGGCCTGACTCTGCTCGGCGGGCTGGGCGGTATAGACCACCGGCATGCCAAAAATACGCGCCTGACGGATCAGGGTGGCGATATGGTCGATGACCTGATTGATCAGCGGATTGCCCGGCCCGTAGAAGTCGACGAAATAGTGCTGCATATCGTGGACCAGCAAGGCGGCGCGGCCCGGTTCGAAGGGCCAGTTCACCCGCCCGGTAGGCAACTCCTCAGCGGTAGGCAGCGGATAGGCGGCGAGGGATTGAATGGTCATGCACACTCCTTGGCGAGCTGCTCGCGCAGCGTCTGTTTGTCTATCTTGCCGACCGGGGTGTGAGGCAGTTTATCCACCAGCACCAGGCGATCGGGCAGTTTGTAATCGGCCACCCCCTGCTCGCGCAGGAAACGGCGCAAGCGGGGCAGATTGAGGGGCTCGCGGCACATCAGAAAGGCGCAGCTGCGCTCACCGAGCATGGGATCGGGCATGGCGACCAGCGCCGCCTGCCGCACCTCCGGGTGGGTCAGCAACAGCTCTTCAATCTCGAGGGCGTCGATCTTCTCCCCGCCCCGGTTGATCTGATCCTTGTTGCGCCCCACCACCATCAGATGGCCGCCGTGCAAGCGGCAGACCAGATCGCCGGTGCAGTAGAAACCGTCCCGGTCGAAGGCGCGTTGATTGTGGGCATTGGCCTTGAAGTAGCCGCGAAAGGTGTAGGGGCCACGCGTCCAGAGTTCGCCACACTCACCATCAGGCAAGGGGCGCCCATCGCTATCCCGCACCTCCACCTCGTCGCCCGGGCTCATCGGGCGGCCCTGGGTATTGACGATGTGCCACTGGTCATCCTGGATGCGGGTGTAGTTGACCAGCCCCTCGGCCATGCCGAACACCTGCTGCAGGCGGCAGCCAAGGCGGCTCGCCACCGCCTCGGCGTGAGCCGGGCTGAGGCGCGCACCGCCCACCTGCACACACTCCAGAGAGGTCTGCGGATAGTGGCTGGCGGCCTCCAGCCAGAGCGCCAGAGCCGGTGGCACCAGCGCCGCCCAGTTGACCCGATGGCGCTGCACCAGCGGCAGACAGGTTGCTGCAGAGGGATCCTTTGCCAGCACCACGCAGCCACCGGCATAAAACACCCCGAGTGCCCCGGGAGAGCTCAGGGGAAAGTTGTGGGGCGCTGGCAGAGCGCATAGATAGATCACCCGCTCATCCCAACCGCACACCGCTACGCTCTGGCGCACGCTGTAGCCATAGTCATCGTGGGTACGGGGGATCAGTTTGGGGGTGCCGGTGCTGCCGCCGGAGAGCTGGAAAAAAGCGACTTGATCGGCTGGGGTAGGAGTTGGCGCGATGGCCTTCAGAGGCGAACCATCAGCACGAGCCACGGTTTCAGGCTGACGCCATGCAAATCCTGACTGAAGATCGCCCCCTTCAGCCGGCTCGAACAGCAGTGTCTGACAGGAAGGCGATACCCGCTCATCAAGAGCCGCGAGGCTTCCCGCGTCACCGGCAAAGCCGGGGTGAGAGGGGCTTAGTACCAGCAAGGCGGGCTCAATCTGGCGGGCAAAGGCCACCAGCTCGCGCCGTTGATGGCTGTAGAGGGCATGCACCGCCACCACGCCGCAGCGGATCAGGGCAAACCAGCAGATATAGAACTCGGCGCAGTTGGGCAACTGCACCAGCGCGGTATCGCCATGACCCAGCCCGCGCGCGGCCAGCCGCGCCGCCAGTGCATCGACCTCACGCTTTAACTGGCCATAACTGAGGGTTCGCTCGCCGCAGATCAGGGCCGTGCGCTCGGAATAACGTTCGGCAGAGTCATCTAGCAGGGCGGTGAGCGGTTGTCCGCGCCACCACCCTTGTGCCCGGTAGTGGGCTGCCAGCTCGGCGGGCCAGGGGGCAAAGGGTACCAGCGGCTTCATGTTGTCACCTCCGGCTCCCGGCTCTCGAGGCCAAAGGCGCGCAACATGGTGCCAAGCTTGGCAGCGGTCTCTTGCCACTCTGCTTCGGGCGAAGAGCCCACCACCACCCCGGCACCAGCATAGAGTCGCAGTTGCCTACCGGCCAGCACGCCACAGCGAATGGTGACTACCCACTCGCCATTGCCATCGGCATCCATCCAGCCGACAGCGCCACAGTAGAAGCGACGATCGTACCCCTCGAGCCGGGCGATGGCCTGACGTGCTGCCGAGAGCGGCGTGCCGCACACCGCCGGTGTCGGGTGCAGTGCCAGCGCCAGTGCCAGCACGGGAGAGGGCTCATGGAGCCGTCCGGCGATGCGGGTCGAAAGGTGCCACATGGTAGGGGTCGCGATCACCTGCGGCTCCAGGGGGACGTCCAGCTCGCTACAGAAGGGAGCGAGGGCGGCGGCGACCGCATCGGCCACCAGCGCATGTTCATAGCGATCCTTCTGCGCCCCCAGCAGTTCGGCACTGGCCGCCTGTTGATCGGAAAAAGCGTGGCGCGGACGGGAGCCCGCCAGCGGATTGCTCACCACCGCCATCTCGCTGCGTGATACCAGCAGCTCGGGGCTGGCGCCAAGCAGGGTCTCCCCCTCCGACAGCGGGATCTGGAACACATAGGCGCCCGGATTCTGGGCCAGCAGAGAGCCATAGGCGTGTGCGGGGGAGGTCTGTTCTGCGCTCTGCACATCGATGGCGCGCGACAACACCACTTTCTCGAGCTGGCCCTCGCTGAACTGCTGCAGCGCTGCCCGCACTGCCCCCTGATAGTGGGCAGAGCCGGTCACTTCACTCACCTCGCCATAGAGCTGGCAACAGCGGGCGGGCAACATCGTATCCCTTGCGACCCACTGCGATTGCGCCGGGATCACCAGATGCCAGGGGGATTGGGTATCAAACGGAATGGCGCCGATGGCGATGGCATTGGCCATCCCCTGCTGGCGCAACTGACGTAGATGGGCGAGGAGCTTCTCCGGTGGGATGCCGGTAAAACTGTCGTGGATACCGGAGGCGACCAGTACCCTGTCACCGCTGGCAAAACAGCACACTTTATCCAACCCGACCGCTGTGGCGGGCCACTCTCCTTCCAGTGCATGGTCACACATGACGGTGCTACTCCTTGGAATGAATCACTGCCTGATACCACTTAAAGTGAGTCATTTGACTCACCAGATATCAGGGTGAACGGCATCCTAACAAGGAGCGAAAAAACGATCAATACAAATGAGAATCAATTTCATCAACTTCTTTTTAGTCAAAAGAAGGTGACGAACGAAACTGAACTTCGCCGATAAAAAAGAGTTGCGATCGGAGCAAATTCAATTTGATAATGATAACGCTTATCATTTGTATATTATGGAAGATGTAAATAATGAAATCCTCAACCTCCCGTTTTATTGCTCCCAGCCTGCTGGCTACTACCATCGTCACTCTGCTGACCCAGCAAGCGATCGCCGCCAGCAACGCGCCTCAAGCCGATGAGGTGATCACCGTCACCACAACGGCGCACAATACCCGCTCGGCACCGGCCTCTATCTCTGTCATCACGGCCGAACAGATCGCCGCCGCGCCCGTCAATGACCTTGCCGACCTGCTGCGCCACGAAGTGGGCATTCAGGCTGAAGCTGACACCAATGGCCGCAGCGATATCGGTATTCGCGGCATGTCCGGCAAGTACACCCTGGTACTGGTGGATGGCAAACGCCTCTCCTCCTCCAATGCCCTGTGGCGCGGCGGCAACTTCGACAACACTCCCGTGCCCCTTGGCATGATCCAGCGGGTCGAGGTGATCCGTGGCCCCATGTCGGCACTTTATGGCTCCGATGCCATCGGTGGTGTCATCAACATCATCACCAAGCAGCCGGGCAAAACCTGGCAAGGGGCGGCCGATGCCGACTTCAAAGCCATCGAGGGCAAGGATGGCGGCGATCAGCACAGAACCAACCTGGGCTTTACCGGCCCGCTGACCGACAACCTGCTGATCCGGATGAACGGCGAGGTGTATGACCGTCAAGCCTGGACCCCCACCGAAGCTGCTGACGGCATCCCCCTTATCGAAGCCAAACAGACCCGCAACTTCGCCTCCACCCTCAGCTGGCTGGTGGATGAGCAGCAGCGCTTCGAGCTGGATTACCTCTACAACCAGGATGAGCGGCCTCTCGATATCTTCCGTAAAACCGGCAACAAGGTGCACAGCCGCCAGCAGCAAAACGATCGCAACCTGTTTGGTCTGACCCACAAGGGGAACTGGAGCTGGGGTGACACCACCGTCATGGCCAACTATGAAAGCTCCCAGATCGATGATTTCAATACCAGCTACTCGGCCCCGCAGCAGCGCGAACTGGAAGAGAACACCCTGACCCTCAAGGGCTACACCAACCTGGCGCTGGCCAACCACTACCTGACCCTGGGTGGTGAATATCTGGATCGGGAGCTGGTGGATGCGGTGAGCTACAAGGATATCGGCGGCAAGGAGAGTCACTCTCAGGAGGCGCTGTTCGCTCAGGACGAAATTGGCCTGACCGACAGCCTGACCTTCACGCTGGGCGGCCGTTACGATCACCACGAGATCTACGGCAGCCACTTCACCCCGCGCGGCTATCTGGTCTATGAGATGAACGATGTGGTGACCGTCAAGGGCGGGGTCAGCCAAGCCTTCAAGGCTCCGGCACCACACCAGTACTCCAACGGCTACAGCATCGAGAGCTGCGGCGGCAGCTGCCGCATCTATGGCAGCGACAAGGTCAAGCCGGAAACCAGCACCAACTACGAGCTGGGTGTCATCGCAGGAGAAGGGATCTGGGAAACCAGCGCTACCCTCTTCTACTCCGACATCGACGACATGCTCACCTTCAAGCAGTTGCCGAACTCCACTGACCGCACCTGGTACAACCTGGAGAAAGCCACCACCAAGGGGCTGGAGCTGACCGGCAAGCTCGATCTGACCGACAATATCAACCTTGGCGCCAACTACACCTACCTCAAGGCGGAAGGCGATCAGGGTCAGGCACTGCCCGAGCGGCCGGAGCACAAGGCCAATGCCAAGATCACCTGGCAGGCCACCGAGCGGGTCAATGCCTTCGTTGGCACCACCTACACCGGCACCCAGTTTGCCGAGCAGACCGTCAACAAGGTTGTCGTACTGCACAAGCTGCCCAGCTATCAGACCTTCGATCTCGGTACCGGCTTCAAGGTCACCGAGAACTTTGACCTGCGACTGGGGATCAACAACCTGACCGACGTGCGCCTGCAAGAGAAAGATACTGTCTTCCAGAACGTCGAACCGGGTCGCAGCTACTACGTCAGCGGCTCAGCCCGCTTCTAAGGTAGCCAAGGTCGATATAACAGAGCGCGGGCCCATGCCCGCGCTCTGTTAACCAAGAAAATAAGGGGAAGATCCCCACTGGACAGCAAAGAGCATGCAGATTTCCATTTTCATCAGGATCGCTCATGTTCACCTCACTTCTGAATGCTTCACCCCTTGCCACCCTGCCCACCCCTGACGAGATGTTAAAGGCCAGACCCTGTCCGGCACGGCTCGCTCGCCAGATCGCTCGCAGCCGCCAGCAAGCCCGCCATATTCTGCAGGGAGAGGATGATCGCCTGCTGCTGGTGATCGGCCCCTGCTCCATTCACGATCCGGCAGCCGCCCGCGACTATGGTGGCCGGCTCGCTGAACTGCAGGGCCAATACGGGGAGCAGCTGCAACTGGTGATGCGCACCTATTTCGAAAAGCCGCGCACGACGCTCGGCTGGAAAGGATTTATCTTCGATCCCGACCTCGATGGCAGCGATCAACTGGAAAAGGGACTAACCCAGGCTCGGGAGTTACTGTTGGCACTTGGACAGGAAGGGCTCGCCTGTGCCACCGAATTTCTCGATCTCACCAGCATGCTCTATCTGGGGGATCTCATCAGCTGGGGTGCCATTGGCGCCCGCACCACCGAATCCCAGCTCCACCGCCAACTGGCCTCCGCCCTCCCCTGCCCCATCGGTTTTAAAAACGGCACCGACGGCAATATCCGGATCGCGGTAGAGGCGATCCTCGCCAGCCGAGCGGCCCACCTCTATACCCAGCCTTCCGGTGATGGCCAGCTGGCACTGGTGCGCAGCCATGGCAACCCCGACTGCCACCTGATCCTGCGCGGTGGCCGGCAGCCCAACTATCAGAGCTGTCATGTGGCAGAGGCTGGAGACTTGCTGCGCCAGCAGCATCTGTCACCCCGGCTGATGATCGATTGCAGCCACGGCAACAGCCAGAAACAACATGCCCGCCAGCTGCTGGTTGCCCGTGACATTACCGACCAGCTGGGTGCTGGTAGCCATGCCATCGCCGCCATCATGGTGGAAAGTTTTATCTGCGAAGGGCGTCAGGATATCGGCAGCAAACCGCTGCGCTACGGCCAGTCGATCACCGATAGCTGTATCGGCTGGGAACAGACAAGGCAACTGCTCGATATGGTGGCAGAAGGGGTTGAGGCGCGCCGCCAGCAGCGGATCGCCCTGGCGGGATAAATAGCGGATTATTCAGATAACGCAGAAAAGAGTGTGGCCCCAGCGGGGCCACACTGTTGTTCACTGTCTGACGCACGTCAGGCGACTGACTCACGCTCCACCAGCTGGGCTTCAAACTTGAGCGCCAGGCCGTCCACCGGCTTGTGATCGAGCAGACGCAGCGCCAGCTCGGCTGCGCGGCTGCCCATCTCCTCGATGGGGTAGCGCACCGTGGTGAGCTTGGGATAGATGTAGCGGGCGTAGGGGATATCGTCGAACCCCACCACCGACACCTGCTGCGGGATCTTGTAACCCCGCTCCAGCAGGCAAGAGATGGCGCCGGCCACCATACCGTCGTTGAAACCGAGCACGGCAGTGAACTCGACACCACGGGCCAGCAGTTCACTCATCGCCACATAGCCGCCATTTTCGTCGGCATAGGCGCGGCTAACGAGTGCAGGATCAAAGGCGATCCCGGCTCTGGCCAGGGTCTGGGTGTAACCGGCCATCCGCTGCTGACCATCGACAAACTCTTCATCATCAGAGGTGATAAAGGCGATGTTGCGATGACCGGCATCCAGCAAGTGCTGGCACGCGGTGGTGATCCCCGCCTGGTTATCGAGCCAGACGCAGCGATCCTCAAAGCCCGGCACCTGACGGTTGATGAACACGATGGGGGTAGAGCCTGCCGCCAGCTCGCTCAGCTCCTCGTCCGGGAGCGCCTTGCTGTGGAGGATCAGCGCATCGCACTGTCGCTGCAGCAGCGCCTGAATGGCGTGACGCTCGCGCGCGATATCGTGGTTGCCAGACATGACGATGGTGAACTTGTTGGCCTGATCGACCATGGTTTCGATGCCACGCATCATCTGGGCAAAGAAGGGGCCGCCGCAGAGGTCGCCAACCAGCACGCCAATGCAGTTGGAACGCTTGCTGACCAGTGCCTGGGCAAAACTGTTGGGTCGAAAATTCAGTTCCTTCATGGCCGCCAGTACGGCCTCACGCTTTTCCGGTGCTACCTGTGCCGTGTTGTTGATAACCCGCGACACGGTGGAGATAGACACATTTGCCAGCTGAGAAACGTCTTTAATCGTTGCCACTATCCATTCCTTTATTGTGGGGGAACCTGTCGATGCCGACGCCCGAGTATACCCTGCGGCCTGATGCAATTCCCGGAGCCAGGTCACCAGGCATGTTTCCTTTGGTAACAAAACCTTACCCGATGATACCCGGCAGCAGGGAAATTTGAAAACAGGGGCCGGCTGGCGGCCCCCGACTCAATAGGCGTGATTGAGCTCCCGCTCCGACATGAAGCGCAGCGGCTGCTGCAGCTTGTGCTGATAAATGAGATCGAACGACAACACGTTTTGTACGTAGTTGCGGGTCTCCTTGTAGGGGATGCTCTCGACCCACACGTCCATCGGCTTGTTGTCACTCTGCTCTCGCCAGCGTTTTACCCGTCCCGGCCCGGCGTTGTAGGCGGCGGCCGCCAGGATCCGGTTGCCATCATAGACATCCAGCAAGCGCTTGAGATAGGCGCTCCCCAGACGAATATTCATCGTCGGATCAAACAGTTGCTGCTCGTTGCGATAGGGCACCCCCAGCTTGCCGGCAGTCTCTTTGGCAGTAGCAGGCATCAACTGCATCAGACCGCGCGCCCCCACCGGCGACTGGGCCAGCGGATAGAGGGCACTCTCCTGACGAGAAATGGCATAGAGCAAACTGGTGTTCATGGTGCGCTCTTGCGCCATCTGGGAGAAGGTGCGCTTGAGCGGCAGCGGGAAGCGCAGGTCGAGGGCATCCCACGCCTCGGCGCGAATGCTGGCGAGAATGGCCAGCTCGTGCCACCCCTGATTGAGGGCGATATGACCAAACTCGATGCGCTGGGCCACCGGATTGCGATCCATGTTGTGGATCCACTCCGAGCGGGCCGCCGCAATCTCGTTCATCGAGAGCAATTCGCGCACCCGCAACAGGAAGGGCCAGCGCTGGCTGGCCGTGCGCCAGTCCGGTACATGCTTCACCCCCTGATTGACCATGCGGTAGGGCACACCGGTACGCTGGGCCGCCATAAAGCCGTAGAAACCGCGCAGGTTGGCAGTCTCCAGATAGAGATCCCGCGCCGGTTTTTGCTGCCCCTGCACTTCAAGGGAGCGCGCCATCCAGTAGCGCCAGCGATCCTCTTTCTGACGGGCCATCGGCATCATCTTCACCCAGCCGGAGAGGCCACGCCAATCCTGCTCCCAGATGGCCAGTCGTGCCCGCAGCTCGGTGATATCGGGATCCGCCAGCTTTTTCACCGTGCTGTCGACCCAGCTGCGCTGGGCAATGGAGCGATCCAGCAGCAGGCGGCGGGCAATGGCACGCTCTACCGGTTTCACCTCGGCCTGGGTCAGGCCGAAACGGCTGCTAAACAGCGCAAGCTGGCGCAGCACCGACTCCGGCTCCTGATTGGCATAGCGGGTCAAACCGAGGGAGAGCAGCTTGCGGGAATAGGGGTTGCTGCTGAAATAGGCCGGGTTTATCGCCTTGGCGGGCTGCTCGAACAGGGTCACCATCTGATCGCCATAGCTCTGCAAGCCGCTACCCAGGGTCGCGCCAAGGTGGCGGATAAGATTGGGGTTTTCCGCCTCGAACGCCAGCGTCATCCGCTGCCAGATCTTCTCCTGGGTACGCTGACCGGATGCCTGCCACAGCTGGAACAGCGGGGAGCAGGCATCGGGGCGCGATTGACCACTCATCCAGATCTTGCCCGCCCCCTGCAACGCCTCTTTCGGCTTGCCGGTGTAATAGAGCGCCTGATAGTGCATGCAGAGCAGATCGGTGGAGCTCGGCTTGGCCGGATAGAAGCGCAGGAACTGCGACCACTGCTCGCTCTGGGCCAGATAGGTCAGATAGCTGCGCTCCAGCCGGTTGGACTGGGGGGTATCCCAATGCTGGCGGATAAAGCGGGTCACATCGTTGTAATCCGCCGCCCCCGGACGAAAGGCAAGCTGATAGTAATCGAGGTAAGGGAGCAGGGGGTAATGGGTCAAACGGGCACGAATTTGCTGGAAACGGGCCTGATCATTGGCCCGTACGGCGTCATACGCCTGACGGTAGAGCGTCTGGTCGGCAGTCTGCGCCATCAGGGTCGGCACAAACAGCGCCGACAAAACAATTCCCCATACAGCTTTCACTGAACATCTCCATTGAGGGCAATACACCGCCCGGTGGCGGTGGGTCTACTGCCTCTCATTCTACCCGTTGCCGGGCAGCGCTACAGCGGGGAGCAGGGACTATTTTTCTGACTCGCTCAGCTGCATTTCACGCAGTTGCTCCGGTCTGGTCAGCCGCTGTACATATTTCTCCAGATAGGGCACCGGCAGCGGCTTGGAGGCGAGATAGCCCTGATAGAAACTGCACCCCTGCGCCTTGAGAAACTCCAGTTGCTGACGGGACTCCACCCCTTCCGCCGTGACGTTGAACCCCATATGTCGCGCCATGGCGATCACCGCCTCGACGATGGCCATGTTGTCGCCATCTTTCGGGATGTCCTGAATGAAGGAGCGGTCGATCTTGAGTTCATCGGCAGGCAGCCGCTTGAGGTAGCTCAGGGAGGAGTAACCGGCGCCAAAATCGTCGATGGCAAAGCTGATGCCGAGCTCCTTGAGCTCGGTCATTTTGCTGATGGTGTCCTCGGCATGGCCCAGCACCACGGACTCGGTGATCTCCAGATTGAGGCAGGCCGGATCCATGCCGGTTTGCGCCAACACATCGTGGATCCGCTCGACAAAGTCGGTGGCATGGAACTGCTTGGCACTGACGTTGACCGAGATCTGCGGAATATGGATGCCGTTCTCCTCCCACAGCACATACTGGGCGCACGCCTCGTGCAGTACCCAGTTGCCGATATCGACAATCAGGTCCGTCTCCTCGGCAATGGGAATAAACTCGGCCGGCGAGACCAGCGAGCGACCGGCCGGCTGCCAGCGAATGAGCGCCTCGACACCGATGATATCGCCGCCATCGACCATATGCTGGGGCTGATAGTAGAGAGTCAGCTCTTGCTGGCTGAGGGCGTTACGCAATTCGTTGTGAATAAGCAGACGGCGATCCGCCTGCTGCTGCATCGAGGCATCGAAGAAGCGACGGGTCTTGCGGCCAGCGGACTTGGCCTGATACATGGCGGTATCCGCCTGCTTGAGCAGATCATCGACCCCCTGCTCCCGATCCGGAAACAGGGTAATGCCGACACTGGCGCCGATGTGCAGCACTTGCCCCACATAGGTATAAGGAGCGGCAATCTCGGTGATGAGCCGTTCGGCAATGATATCGGCCTGCATCTCCGCCTGGGGCGGGCTGGCCGAGAGCGATGGCAGCAGCAACACAAACTCGTCACCGCCGAGGCGGGCCAGGCAATCCCCCTGTCGCACCAGCCGTTTGAGACGGGCGGCGACCTCCTTGAGCAGCCAGTCACCGGTAGCGTGGCCGAGGGAGTCGTTGATGGTCTTGAAGTGATCGAGATCGATAAAGAGCAGAGCGCCAATCAAGCCATCGCGGGTCGCCTCGTTGAAGGTCTGCACCAGAGTCTCGTGGAGTTGACGGCGATTGGGCAATCCGGTCAGCTCGTCGTAATAGGCGAGATCCTGAATGCGTCGCTCGGCCGCCTTGCGCTCGGAGATATCCTCGAAGCAGATGACAAAGTGGCTGATCACCCCCTTCTCGTCCTGCACCGGCGTCACTATCTCCCACTGGGGATAGGTGTGACCATCGACATGGCGACGCTGGGTCTCCCCCTGCCAGCGGCTGAGGGTATTGAGCTCGTAACCGAGCCCACCCAGATTTGGCCAGAGATCCTCTTCCAGATGCAGGCCCAGCACCGACTGGCTGTCAAAGCCGGTGATCTGACTGAAGGCGTTGTTGACCCGCAGGATCTTGAACCCCGGATCCGTAATGATGATCCCTTCGTGGGTCTCGAATGCAACGGCAGAGAGGCGCATCTGGGCATCGGATTGCAGACGCTCCAGCTCGGCTACCATCCGTACCGAGAAGGTATTGAGCACCGAGGTGAGGTTGCTGGTATCTGCCGGGGCCGAATAGAGCAGCGCCAGATGGCCCAGAAGTTGGCCTCTGGCATCAAACAGCGGCTGACCATAATAAGTCTGCCCGGCCGCCAGCCAGGGTTGATACTCCTGCGACTCATCGATCACCTCGAAACAGATGGCCCCTTGCTTGTAGAGCTCCTGACAGGGGGAACCCGCCAGCGGATAGTCCTTCAGCGCCAGCCCGTCGGCAGCCAGCACTTTGACCCGGTCGGCACCGCACAACTCACCCACCCAGACCGCATCCACCTTGAGGATATGGGCCAGCTGGCTGACCAGGGTATTGAAGAAATCGAGCCCAGTGCGGGCAGAGAGCGCCTGCGCCAACTGGGTGAGCAGGGTGGTTTGCAGCAACGGCAAAGAGAGATTGAGGGAGGATACCGCACTGTTGGCGGTATCAAGAGGGGCCAGCCAGCCACAGCAGATCTGCTGGGTGGGCACAAACTGGCCACTCCAGAGCACATGGTTTAGCTGCCCCTGATCATCTTTCAGATGACCGATGAACTGTTCAGGCAGATGTGATTCATGAAGCCGGACAAGAAAGTCGGCAAAGCCTGCCTCATCTTCCGGTAACAGGCGAGCGGCCCAGGGATGATTGCCCTCCCCTTGCCACTGCTGGTAGGCCCCCTGATCAGAGAGACTCCACTGATCATGTTGCCGATCGAAAAACCACATGACTTGCGTGGCCTGCTGCTTCATTTACCACTCCAACACAACAACCAACCACGTTTGATGTCCAATCAGGCATAGCAACGCCCCCTGCATCCGCTCATGAGATCAGAGGTTGCGAGGGAAGAGTACAAACATGCGATATCAAGCAGTGGAAACCGGACATGAGGTCGACACGAAGTGCTGCCAAGAAGGGACAGAAACGATCCTATTCCCGTCATACTGCCTGCCAGTTTCATGGAGCTCAAGCTGTTTTTGGCACGAAACCGGAAAAGATCACAATTTATAAGTTGCTGAATAGCCAAGGGAAGGTTATGTGACACAGATCACATTTCAATCTTTACCAATGAGTAATCTGAAGGTGAAGACACAAGCAAGACGACCCGAAGGGGGCCAATATGAAAATCGAAATTACCAGCAAAATCATCGACATCACCCCGGCTATCCGCGAGCGCATCGAATCCCGTTTTGAAAAGCTCGAACGTCTTCAGGTGCCTCTCATCACACCCCATGTGATTGTTTCCAAAGAGCGTCTGATGTTCACTGTCGAAGCCAGTGCTGGCATCCCCAACGGCAAACTGTTTGCCCAGGCAGAGCATGAGGATCTCTACGCCGCCATCAACGAACTGGGGCAAAAACTGGAGCGCCAACTCAACCGTCACACCGAAAAGCCGATTGCCCGTCGTGCCAATGCCGCACTCAAAGAGCAGCCGCAACCGGATGAAGCTGACGCTTGATAGCATGCCGCAAGGCTAAAAATTCTAAAGAGCATAAAGGCGGGGTTACCCGCCTTTTTGTTGCCTGTGATTTGCCGACAAACATCGCGTTACACCAGTGAACAGGCGCCATCAACTGAGCCAGTGCAACCGGGTATCCACCCCCTCTTGCAAACGATCGAGGATCGGCAACAGTACCAGCGGATCCTCCTGGCGTGGCATATCGGCCAGCTTTCCTTGCAACCGCTCCCGCGCCAGCGGTGACAGGTTGTCGTAGACAGCCTCATCCAGCAGCGGTTGTTTGACCGCCAACGGCGGTGTTTGCAGCGCCAGCCAGAGCCGTACATCCACCATGCTTCCCCCTTGCTGCAACCGCTCATTGATGGCACTGCAGTCACTCCCCGCCCCTTCAGCCACCAGCACCTCTGCCGGTCTCAGCGCAAAGTGCAGACGCCAGTCACGGCTCTGGTGAGTGGCCGCCGGTTTGGCATCAAACCAGGGCTGCTCTTCCACCGCGTCGGTCAGCAAGGCCAGATGCAACCGGAAATCAGCGCGATCGCCATGCTGCAGGTCACGGTTGAGGCGCTGCCCCAACTGGCCCTCATCAACGAGCAGGTGATTACGGATTGAACTGGGCAGCATGAGATAACTCTCGAAAATGGCGATTTCACTGGTTATCGGCCACAAATCCAATTCTTTTAATGGAAAAATCCTGCTTGGGGGTTCACAAAACCGGAAGATCTGTTAGTATGCGCCTCGCACTTGTGGAGGGGTTCCCGAGCGGCCAAAGGGATCAGACTGTAAATCTGACGGCTCTGCCTTCGAAGGTTCGAATCCTTCTCCCTCCACCATCATTCAGAAAGCCCGGCCTGGTGCCGGGTTTTCGCATTTTTGGCCCATCGCAATCCATTCTCCCTCTGCACTGCCAACCTTTATCACGGCTTGCCCGCGGCCGATCGCGCAATAAAAAAACGGGAGGCCTGCGTCTCCCGTTTACGTTCATATCAGCCCTGTTACGGGATGAAGCGTTACAGAGTAAAGCGATAGAAGATATCGACCGCCTGAGCCACCCCGCTCATCGCCTGCAGATAGAGCCGTGGCAATACCTCGTAGCGCAGCTTGAATTCGGCGATGGGGCTGAAAACCCCGACCCCGTACTGGAACTGCAAGCCCGGCAGCAGATAGGCCGACAGAGTCACCTGGGTGTTGTCACCACTGCCCGCGGTATCGAGGGAGACATCGCTCATCCCGAGCGACTCGCCGATGCTCGACACCACGCCGTTGGCCTGACTCACCGCACCGGCCACCAGCAGGCCGTTGAAACCGCCATCCTCACCGCCGGTCTGCAACCCTTTGCCGCGCAGCAGATAGGAGAGCTGTTCCGACTGCGCCATCTGCGGCTCGGAGTAGACAGTGATTTCAGGCTTGCTGGCAGGGCCGGTCACCCGCACCCCGACCGTCACCTGACCTTCTATGGTATCGGGATCCCGGTTGGCCTCGATGTTGAGGAACGGCCGATCCAGCGGACCGGAGAAGAGGATCCGCCCCTCCTTGATGATGAGGTTCTGACCGTAAGCCTTGAAGCGGCCGTTGGTCAGCACCAGCTGGCCGTTGCCTGCCAGCGGCTTCTCGGGATCCTGACGGATATTGAGACCGCCGGAGACATCGGTCTTCAGCCCCATGGCATCAAGCTTCACATCGTTGCCAAGGCGGATCGCCACCTTCATCGCCAGCGGCAGACTTGCCTGCTTGGGAGCAGGGGGCAGATCGTCATAGACCACAGTCACATCATCTGAGACCGCCACCGCCGAATCCGGCAGACTCTTGACCAGAATGCGCGCCCAGGGAATATCCACCTGACCGGTAATCCGGGTCTCCTCCCCCAGCGACACCGCGATATCGGGCGAGACTCTGACCCGGCCCATGCCCGGATATTGCGCCTCCAGATCCTTGCCCTGAATGGTGAGGCTGCCGCTGACCGGCATCTTGGCCCAGCTGAGCCAGCCGCCCAACGCCAGCGGCCCCTTGCCCACCAGCATGGAGCCATCGAGCTCGGCGCGGTTGCCTTCGATCTTGAGGCGGGTCACCAGCTTGGTCAGGGTCACCATGTCGGAGTGGGTCTGCACTTCACCGTCACGCAGGTTGAGCTGACCAAACAGCAGGGGCGCCGCCAGGGTGCCGTCGAAGCGGGCATCGGCGGAGATGATCCCTTGCAGGGAGCGCACCTCAGGGATGAGCGGCGCAAAGGTATTGAGCTTGAGATCGTCAAACTTGAGCTGACCACCTAGCAGACCGCGACCGGCAGGCTCCCTGATCAGCAAATCGGTATCGATATTGCCGATCTGTTTGGAGGCAAAATCGAGGCGAATGGCCGCCTGCTGCCGCTCGAAATCCAGGGCCAGGGCCAGCTGCTGATAGTCGGTCTTGAGACCATCGGCCACAAAAGTGCCCGGAGTGGTGCGCACCACCGCATGCAGGGTCGGCTGATTGCCACGCCAGCTGGCACGCCCATCGGCGGAGAGCATCGCCTGCCAGCGGAAGTTGTCCGGCAACCAGGGGCGCAGCCGCTTGAGATCAAACTCGCTCAGGGCAAACTCCAGGGTGCCCTGCGCAGCGGAGACCTGACTCCCCTTGACGCAGAGGCTTGCACCCTGGGAGCCGAGGCAGAGATCCCCCATCGCCAGCCGCTGACGCGGCAGATCGAGATCCAGCGCCCAGGGGGAGCTCAAGTCCCAACGGCGCAGCGGGGTTTTCAGCCGCAACTCGGAGAGCGCCCCGCGCCAGTGATCCCCGCGCACGCCGCCACCCAGTTTGAGGTTGGCCGCAACAGGGTCACCCTTCATGGTCAGGGTCAACAGATGCTGACTGATATCGCCGCTGAGGTTCAGGGCCAGCTGGCTGAGCTTGGTCTCACCCTGTTTCAACTGCGCCACCAACAGCGAGAGCTCACCGGCCGGTTTCGCACCGATCGCCACATTGCCCTTGAGGCTAATACCCTTCAGGTCGGTGCCGGCATAGTAGAGCCGGTCGGAGGCCAGATCCGCATCGATTTTTGGCGTCTGCTGATTGCCACTGACCTTCACCTGTCCCTTGATATCCCCTTTCAGGCCGGGATAGATACCCCCCAGCTGGGGAGCCTGCAGGTTGGCATCGAGCTTCCATTGGGCAGTGCTGATGCTGCCCTTGGCCTGCAACTGGTTGGGGCCACTTTGCAGCGAGAGCGCCGGGATCAGCCACTCCATCTTGTCGTTGCCGCTAAGCTCCCCCTTGAGGGCCAGCGGGTACTGGTTGAGCTTGCCATCCACCTTGAGCTTGGGCAGTTTCAGCTCCCAGTGACCCGCCTCGTTCATCACGAAGCGGCTCTCCAGCTCACCGGCCAGCGTCCCTTTCAGCTCGGGCAGCAGCTCGGCCGGATTGATCCCCTTGAACAGGGTGGTTCCCTGCCACTCGATCCCCTTGTTCCAGGCGAGCTTGCCATCGAGCTTCAACTCCCCCTTGAGGGCATTGAGCTGCAAGGCTATCTTGCTGAGCCGCTCCAGATCCCCCTTGCCGTCCAGCGCAAGCTTGAAGGGGGGGACATCGGTCCCCTTGCCGGAGGTATTGAGGGCAAACTGGTAGCCGGAGAGCTTGCCCTTGGCAGTCAGGCTCCCTTTGTCCAGCCGATAGCTCGGCTCATCTTTGGCTGGCTTGTGAAGAGGCCAACCGAGGCTCTTCCAGTCGAGGGCCAGATCAAAGGGCAGATCTGGGTCGAGGGCGGCCAGCGAGCCCTTGAGATTGGCGGCAACCGGCCCCTTGGCCGACAACGCCAACCCCAGCTTGCCAACCGAACCGTTCAGCGCCAGCGTGGCCTGCTCCCCTTGCAACTCGCCATCCAGCAGTCCCTTGCGGGCCTTGGCATCCAGCGTCACCGCCAGCGGGTAGTCGTCACTGAGCTGGATATGGCCCTTGAGCGCCAGATCGGCCATGGCGTGGCGTAGCGAGAACTCGCGCACCTCGATGCGATCGTCGGCAGCAGTGGCCGACAGCTGCAGCTTGTCGAGCCCTTCAATCAGCTCGCCCTGCTTATATTGCACCCGGGTCGCGCTGACCCCTTCCAGCTGGATAGGGAAAGGAAGGTGAATGGCGGGCAGGAGAATGGGGGCTGCCTTTGCCGTGTTCGCAGCTGGCGCCCCTTTGCCCTGTTTGGGGGTCTTGGCGCTGGCCTTGTCGTTGTGCGCCACCGCAGCACCGGCTTGCTTCTCGTTAGCGGCCGGCTGCTTGGCAGATTTGGCTGCGCTGGCGGGTGCCGCGTCATCCAGCGTCACCGTCAGGTTATCGAGCACCGGGCCGCGTACAATCAGCCCCTTGCGGTTGAGGGTAGCGCCGATATCGAGGGACCCCAGCGTCACAGCCACACCGGGCACCGCCAGATCGAGATCGGCTACCTTGAGGCTGTCGACCTGAATTTTGAGTGGCAGCGGGCGCCAGACAAAGGGTTCAGAAGGCTCTTCCGGTGCAGGCTCCGAGTCAGCCACCTTCACCACCGGATGAGTCACTTCAAGCGATTTGATCCAGAGTTTGCCCTGCAGCAACTTGCCGAGATCCCAGTCGAGCACGGCGCGATCCACAGTGACATCCACCAGCTCATCCTGCCAACCCGCCCCTTCCAGAGTCCAGCCATAGCCAAGCTGACCGGCCACCAGCTCCCCCTTGAGAGAAGGCAACGCTCCCTTGGCCTGTTGCCACAACCACTTGTTGCCCTGATGGGTAAAGCCCAGCAGGCTGACGCCGATGAGCAGCAGGAACACCAGCCCCATCAGCCAGAGAAAAATGCGTTTTAGCCAGATCACAATGCAGACCCCCGCGCAAGATACAGCCGCAGCGGCCAAAGAAAAAAGCGTTTAGACAACATCATAATTCAGGCCCCAATGCGAAATGCAGCCGCAAGGGCTTGTCCTCTTCCGATACCCCGACCGCCAGATCCAACCTGACCTGACCGATGGGGGTGACCCAGCGTACACCGACGCCGGTACCTATTTTCCAGGGTTCGCTGTAATCGGTGGTGGAGGTGCCGCCATCCACAAACATGGCCCCCAGCCACTTCTCGCTGAAGCGGTAGTTGTATTCCAGACTGGCCACGCTGGTGTAACGACCACCGGTCAGCTTGCCATCCGGCCCGGTGGGGGAGATGCTCTCGTAACCAAAGCCGCGCACCGTCTGATCGCCACCGGTAAAGAAGCGCAAAGACGGCGGCACCAACGAGAAGCTGTCACCTATGATGGCCCCCTGCTCTGCCCGCATCAGGAATCTGTGGTTATCGCCAAGAGTTCTCAGCCACTTGCTGCGCCCCCACACCCGCATAAAGCTGATGTCGGAGCCCCATCTGGGGTCGGAGAACTCCAGCGTCAGCTGCTGGCGATCACCCCAGTCGGGCACCAGGGTACCGCGCACCCGCAGTCGGGACCAGGAGACCCCGGGGATCAGCAGCAAGCTGTTCCCCTCGTCGGCGCCCTGGGTATAGATCTCGTTCTCCAGCCGGATAAAGACGTCCCGATCCCAGCTCTCCGGCCGTCGCGTCCAGCGGTGCACACCGATGGTAGTGAGATCGGAGCGGGTATCGTTGTTGTCCTTGTACTGGTAACCGGTCTGGATGGAGTAGTAGTCCCGCAGCGGGTTACCCACCGGGATCTGGTAGTCGAAGCTGAGCTCGGCCTCCGGCGCCGACACCTTGGCGGTGGCAAACAGGCGGTGGCCGTAGCGGTTGACCCAGGGCTTCTCCCAGGTGGCACTCATCCGCGGCCCTACGTCGGTGGCATAACCGATACCGGTCTCGATTTCGTGATCGACCCGGTTATCCAGCGTCACCGCGATGGGCACCCGATAGTTGCTCGCCTCGCTCAATACCGGCTTGATATCGACCTGACGGAACAGCTTGGTTGAGGAGACATCCTGCGACATCTCGGCCAGACGGATGGCGAGATAGGGGTCGCCGCTCTTGATGTTGATAAGCGGGCGAATAAGGTGAAGCGCTTCGGGGGTGGCATCGTAGCGGATCTCGCCAAAACGGTAGCGATGGCCCGATTCGAACAGAATAAAGATCTCTGCCGTCCCCTTGTCCGGGAACACCTTGACCTGACTCTTGCTCAGCTTGGCATCAAAGTAACCGCGGGCCAGCCCGAGGCTGCCCAGATCCGCCTTGATGGATTCATATTTGGCGTGATTGAGGGGCTCGCCCTCTTTGAGGGGCAACTTGTCCAGTAGGGCACTGTAAAGCTCGTCGCTGCCCGCATCCCCCTCCAGCAGAATATCGAGGCGGGAGACGATGACCGGCTCCCCCTTGTCCACCTCAATCACCACTTTGGACGGAGTCTTCTTGTCGCGGCTCAGGGTGATTTTCGGCTGGTAGTAGCCATAAACCTGCAGCGCCTTTTGCACGCTCTCGGTGATTTTGGCTCGAGCCGGGCGGTATTGCCGCTCCTGATAGACCGGCAGGGCATTGAGGTAGGCTTCAACGTTATCCTTGTTCTCCCCTTTCAACCCCTTGACCTGATAGGTGAGCTTGGCGGCAAACGCGGGCGAAGCCAGCAGCGACAGCAACAGGCCCACCCCCAGTACCCGCAGGCCGCGGCGAAACGCAGGGCCGGACAGTGAACGCCCTGCCAGCAGGGATGAAATGCATCCTGTCAAAGGTCAATATTCCTGAATCTGTGGTGAAGGAAACCAGCGCCCTTTCGGGCCAACCCCGAATGCGGCGCAGCACGCCATGCCGTGCATGGCCGTGACACAAAAATGCGCGCCAGAAAAATGGCGAACCTTATCCTAACATAGGCGTCGGCCAGCGACAGCGCGGTGCCATTGGCAAATTCGCCATATCTTTTAAGAGGTTGACCACAAATCACACATTTTGGTGACAATGACACCGCCCGCTTTCCCGATGGAAGCGAATTGACCCGCCCTGAATAAGGCTCACCCCACCATCAGGCACCATTTGTCACCTCTCCTCCTCTCTTTGCAACCAGAAACCCACCACGACAGAGTTTGTCGGCATCGCCCCACCCTCACCGTTTAACAGGCTCGGCACACGCCAAAGCCCGCCGTAGCGGGTGATTAAGAATTGCTCGCTCAGCGCAATCGAATTATCCCGCTGCCTTTGCAGACGCCCCTCCCTCACACTTGAACCATCAACTGAAGGAGACACATCATGCATGCACGTAGCGAACAGATGGCTGACTATATTGCCGATCGTCTCGAGTTCATCACCTTCCTCGCCTGTTGCAGCGCCCTGCTGGCCCTGCTGACCGGCATGAGTGGCCAGCAGGCGCTGGCCTTTACCGCCCTGAACCTGCCGTTTGGCCTCGGCATTTTGCTGGCGATGGCGCTGCTGGCCCCCCTGCCCGTCCACTGGCGGCTGCCGGGCATCACCTTGCTGCTGGCAGGTTGCGCCCTGATGACCCTGCAACTGGGGGGTGAATGGCTCAATCCGCTGGCCATCTGGAGCCTCTACGCCCTGCTCGGGCTGGAGATCATCTGGCAAGCGCGCCCCCGCGCCATGCTGGCCACCCGCGCTCGCCAATAACAGGGCTGACGAGCGTCGGTAAATGGCGGGCTGTGATGGCTGACGCCAGTGGCAAATTGGGGTACTCTTGCGCCCCGATTTGCTACCACCCTTGGCGTTAACAACCTTCGCCATTACTCCCAGGAGCGCCCCGATGAAAAAAGCCTGTGCCCAGCACATTCTGGTCAAGACCGAAAAGCAGTGTCTGGAGATCAAGGAGAAGATCGAGAAGGGAGCCGACTTCGGCCAGATGGCCAAGCGCTTCTCCACCTGCGCTTCTGCAAAACGCAGCGGCGATCTGGGGGAGTTCAATAAAGGGGATATGGTCAAGCCCTTCGACGATGCCGTCTTCAAGGGTGAACTGCTCAAGGTGCTGGGGCCGGTGCGCACCAAGTTCGGCTTCCATCTGATCAAAGTGCTCTATCGCAACTAAGTCATCGCAACTGACCATTTTCTCGGTGAAGCTCCCGTCAGGCGGGCTTCACCTCCCTCTGCATTCCCCTCGCAAAACTGGCCAAAACCACGCCAAACTCTCATCAATTTACTAACGTTATCAGGCAATTAAGTTTATCCTTCTCGGCATTGTCCACATTCGACGATGGATCCCGTGCTATGCCCCCCTCTTGCTTGTGGCCCCTGTTGGCCTGGTTACTCCCGCTCGCTGGCGCCCTCGGCAGCCGCTTTCATCTCTGGCCCTGGTGGATCGGTTTTGCGATCTGTCTCATCGGAGCCCTTATCTCCCTGATCTTGCTGGTGCGCCTGCCCTGGAGCCGTAACCGCTATGCCAGCGGCCTTGGCGCCTTGCCGCTACTGCTGCCCCTGACATTTGTGGCACAGGCGCTGCGGATGCCGCTGATCAACGATGTGAGCACAGATCCCTACAATCCCCCCCAGCTACGCTGGGCGGCAGAGCTCAGAACGGCGCAGGATCTGCCAATAAATAGCGCACCGCTGAAAGCAGTTGAGGCAAAACCCGGTCCTCTCTTTACCAGGGCCTCTCCTGCCGAAGTGGTGATTGAAGCCAACGAGCTGATGCAGGAGCTGGGCTGGCAGGTACGACCCAGCCCGGATGGTCTGGATGCGGTGGTTACCACCGGCTGGTTCGGCTTTCAGGATGATGTGGCGCTGCGGGTCTTTGCTGGCCCCAAAGAGACCCGCATCGATATGCGATCAGCCTCCCGTCAGGGGCAAAGTGATCTGGGCACCAACCGGGCGCGGATCGAGGATTTCCTGACCCGCCTGAACGAGCGCCTCGGCCAGGCCTACAAACCCAATTTGAAACCGTAAGTGTGAAACAACAAGAAGGTAACTGATGCGCGTTGAGGTCAAACCCGACCGGGAATATGCCTGGTTTATCCGCCCCTTTTTCTGGCTGCAAAAGCGCAACTATGGTCAGGTGCTTATTCCGGGCAAGTGCTGGGGCCGCTCGCCGCGCCTCTTTGCCGCCGTCGCCACCCTCTACGGCGTCATCAACCGCAAGCGATCCCCCATCGATCCCGTGCTGCGCTCACTGGTGACGGTGCGGGTCTCCCAGCTCAACTGGTGTCGTTTTTGCGTCGACATCAACGCCATGACCCTGGTAAAGAGAGCCGGCTCCAGCGAGAAGGTGGAGGCGCTGGCCAACTGGCGCGAAAGCCCCTTGTTTGACGAGCGGGAAAAAGCGGTGCTCGACTACACCGAAGCGATGACTGGCCTCGATGGGGTGAGCGATGAGCAGGCGGCCCGCCTCAAACCCTGGTTCGATGACGACGCCATGGTGGAACTGACCGGCCTTATCGCCTTTCAGAACATGTCGGCCAAGTTCAACGCCGCCCTCGATATCGCGCCGCAGGGCTTCTGCCAGCTGCCGGTGCAACCGGAACGCCCCACCCAGCCAGACAGCAAGGACGCCTGATGAACCGGACCCGCCTGCTGCTTGCACTGGTGATGGGGAGCCTTATCGGCGCCTTTTTTGCCCTCGATCTTGGCCGTTACCTCACTCTGGACGCCTTGCAGACCCAGCAGGCGGCAGTGGCGCAATGGGTTGACAGCCACTTTGTCTCGGCCAGCCTGCTGTTCGTGCTTATCTATGTGCTGAGCACCGCCCTCTCCCTGCCCGGCGCCAGCCTGCTCACCCTGGGTGGCAGCGCGGTGTTCGGCGTTGCATGGGGGCTGCTGCTGGTCTCCTTCGCCAGCACCCTAGGCGCGACCCTGGCCTTTCTCAGCGCCCGCTTTCTGCTGCGCGACTGGGTCACCGCCCGCTTTGGCGACAAGCTGGCCACCTTTAAGTCCGGCATGGCGAAGGAGGGGGCCTTCTATCTGCTCAGCCTGCGCCTCATCCCCATCTTCCCCTTCTTTCTGGTCAATCTGCTGATGGGGCTCACCCCCATCAGAGTCAGCACCTACTACTGGGTCAGCCAGCTTGGCATGCTGCCTGGCACCTTCGTCTATGTGCTGGCGGGCAGCGAGCTTGGCCAGTTGACCAGCACCGGCAATATCCTCTCCCCCGGCCTGATGGTCGCGCTGACCCTGCTGGGGCTGATGCCCTGGCTGGTCAAGAAATTGACCGCCAAGCTCGCGCTGCGCCGCCAACTCGCCCCTTACCGCAAACCCGCTCGCTATGACTACAACCTGCTGGTGATAGGTGCCGGTGCCGGTGGGCTGGTCACCAGCTATATCGCGGCAGCGGTGAAGGCCAAGGTGGCGCTCATCGAGAAGCACAAGATGGGGGGCGATTGCCTCAACAGCGGTTGCGTCCCCTCCAAGGCGCTGATCCGAAGCGCCCGCTTTGCCGCAGAGCAGCGTAAAGCCGACGAGCTGGGCTTTAGCCCAAGCCACTCCCGCGCCGATTTTGCGGCGGTGATGGCGCGGGTGGCTGAGGTTATCAAGGAGGTCGAGCCCCACGACTCCATCGAACGCTATCAGGGGCTTGGTGTGGAATGCATCGAAGGGGAGGCGCGGCTGGTCTCTCCCTGGGAGGTGGAGGTTAACGGCCAGCGCCTTGCCAGCCGCCATATCGTCATCGCCACCGGCGCCCGACCGCTGGTGCCCAAGCTGCCGGGGCTGGATCAGGTGCCTTACCTCACCTCGGATAGCCTCTGGCAGCTGCGCACCCCGCCGCGCCGCCTGCTGGTGCTGGGCGGCGGCCCCATCGGCTGCGAGCTGGCCCAGAGTTTTGCCATGCTAGGGGTGCCCGTTACCTTGGTCGAGCTCTCGGATCAGCTGCTGCCCCGTGAAGAGCGGGAGGTGGCCGAGCTGCTGGCGGAACAGCTGGCCCACGACGGCGTGCGGGTGCTCACCGGCTGGTGCGCCGAGCGAGCCGACTATCTGCCCGCAGCCAAGGGGGATCTCCCCATCCGGCTGCAACTGCGCCGTGGCGATGAGACACAGGTGGTGGAAGGGGATCAACTGCTGCTGGCACTGGGGCGGGTCGCCAACGTCAGCGGCTTCGGGCTCGAAGCGTTGGGGGTCGAGCTGGCCCCCCGCGGCACCATAGCGGTCGATGGCTTCCTCACCACCAACTTCCCCAGCATACTGGCGGTGGGAGACGTAGCGGGCCCTTACCAGTTCACCCACTTCGCAGCCCATCAGGCCTGGTATGCGGCGGTCAATGCCCTGTTTGGCCAGTTCAAGCGCTTTCGGGCCGACTATCGGGTCATTCCGGCGGCCACCTACACCACGCCGGAGATTGCCCGGGTCGGCCTCAATCGCAAGGAGGCCGAAGCGCAGGGGATTCCCTTCGAGGCGACCCGCTTCGAGCTGGCCGAGCTGGACAGAGCCATCGCCGATGGCGAGCGCCACGGTTTTGTCGAGGTGCTGACCGTGCCGGGCAAGGATACTATCCTTGGCGCCACCATAGTGGGCACTCACGCAGGTGAGCGGATCGCCGAGTTCGTGCTCGCCATGCGTCACCGCCTCGGCCTTGGCAAGATCCTCGGCACCATTCACGCCTATCCCACCCTGATGGAGGGGAACAAATATGTGGCGGGTGAATGGAAAAGGGCCCACCAGCCCACCCGGGTGCTGGCTCTGCTGGCCCGTTATCACCGCTGGCGCCGTGGCGCCTGACAATCAGGGAAACATTTATGCTCAAGCCATTCTCACAGCTCAAACAGCGGCTAAACGCCCTGCTGTGCGCCCTGCCACTGCTGGCCAGCGGCCCTCTGTTAGCCAGCCCTGATGACAACTGGCAACGGACCCTTGAGGAGGCGAAGGGGCAGACCGTCTACTTCAACGCCTGGGGCGGCAGCCCGGAGATCAACGCCTATCTGGTGTGGGCCGGCCAGGAGCTGGCACGCGAATACCAGGTCAAGCTGGTGCAGGTGAAGGTGGACGACATCGCCCAGAGCGTCAGCCAGCTGCTGGCCAACAAGCAGGCGGGCAAGCAAGCTGGCGGCCCCATCGACCTGCTCTGGGTCAACGGCGAGAACTTCAAGGCGCTCAAGGAGCAGAGGCTGCTCGGTGCCCCCTTTACCCGTGAGCTGCCCAACATGGCGCTGGTCGACCGTACCCTGCCGGTGAGTGAGGACTTCACCGTGCCGGTGGAGGGGCTGGAAGCCCCCTGGGGAATCGGCCAGCTCAACCTGATGGTCAACGGCGAGGAGGTCAAACAGCTGCCCACCTCGGCGGCGGCCCTGCTCGCCTGGACCAAGGCCCACCCCGGCCGCTTCACCTACCCCAAGCCGCCCCAGTTTCACGGCTCCAGCTTTCTCAAGCAGATCTTGCTGGAGCTGACGCCCGACCCCGCCCCCCTCTATCGGGAGGCGACCGATGCCGACTTCGCCAAAGTTACCGCCCCGCTCTGGGCCTGGCTGGATCAGCTGCAGCCGACTCTCTGGCGCAAGGGCAAGCTGTTCCCCACCAGCGCCGCCGAGACCCGCCAGCTGCTCGATGACGGCGAGCTGGCGATGGCCATCAGCTTCAATCCGCAGGAGGCGCAGAGCGCGGTACAAAATGGCACCCTGCCCCCCAGCGTGATGGCGGTGGCCATGGCGAAAGGGGCGCTCACCAACAGCCACTTCCTCGCCATCCCCTTCAACGCCAACGCCCGCGCCGGCGCCAAGGTGGTCGCCAACTTCCTGCTGAGCCCCGCCGCCCAGGCACGCAAGGCCGAGCCCGCCTTCTGGGGCGATCCCAGCGTGTTGCGGGCCGATGCCCTGCCCGCCACCCAGCAGCCGGTGCCGGCACTGCGCTTCAAAGCGGTGGCCGAACCCCACCCCAGCTGGCAGCTCAGGCTCGAAGCCGCCTGGGCCGAGCGCTACGGCCACTGATGAGCCGGTTTGGCTACGATTCCCTCGGTTGGCGCCCCCTGTTCACGGCAGGGTGCGCCCTGGTTTTTGGCCTTCCGCTGCTGGCGGGGGGCTGGCAGCTGCTGGCTGAGGGATTGACCCGACCCCATCTGCAATTGCTGCTGGCCCAGCCTGGCCTGTGGCACTCGGCACTGCTGAGCCTGTGGATTGGCGCCGCCTCGACCCTGGCCAGCCTGCTGCTGACGGCCCTGCTGCTGGCCCACAGTGACAGCCGGGCCTTCGGCTGGCTGCGCCGGTTGCTCTCACCCTTGCTGGCGCTGCCCCATGTCGCCTTTGCCATCGGTTTTGCCTTTCTGCTCGCCCCCTCCGGCTGGTTGCTGCGCCTGCTCTCGCCGACCCTCACCGGGTTCGAGCTGCCCCCCGACTGGCAGACCCTGCGCGATCCCGCCGGGCTCGGGCTCATCCTCGCCTTGACCCTCAAGGAGACCCCCTTCCTACTGCTGATGGCGCTCGGTGCGCAAGACCCCGCCAGAGCGGCGCGCCAGCAGTGGCTGGGGGCGAGCCTCGGCTTCAGCGCCCCCCAGATCTGGTGGCGCCTGCTGCTGCCGGCGCTGTGGCCCGCCCTGCGCCTGCCCCTCTATGCAGTCGCCGCCTACGGGGTGGCGGTAGTGGATCTGGCCCAGTTGCTCGGGCCCGATGCCCCCGCTCCGCTGGCTGTGCGCCTGTGGCTCTGGTATCAGGACCCGGATCTGGTCTGGCGCGGCGCCACCGCCAGCGGCGCCCTGCTGCTGCTCGCCATCACGGCGTTGCTGCTGGCCCTGCTGCGGCTGCTGGAGCTGGCCCATCGAACCCTTGGCAAACCCGGCTGGCTCGATGGCAAACGAGCAAACCCAAGCGCTCTTGGCCGCGCCCTTGCCACCGGCAGCGTGGCGACCCTGATTGCCCTCAATCTGGCGGTGCTGGCCGCCCTGCTGCTCTGGTCACTGGCCCGGCGCTGGCCCTTTCCCGCCCTCTGGCCGAGCCAGTGGAGCGGCCGCCATTGGCTCGACCTGCTGCCGACGTTGTCGTCGCTGCTGACCACCAGCATCCTGCTGGCGCTAGCGAGCGGGGCGATAGGGCTGGTGATGGCGGTGTTGAGTCTGGAGGCGCAGGCCGGCCGCCGCCCCTGGCCGCTCTGGCTCATCTGCCTGCCGCTGTTGCTGCCGCAGGCCAGCCTGCTGTTTGGCATCCGGCTCGGGGTGGACTGGTTCAGTCTCGGATGGGGGGGCGATGGCATTGGCTGGGGCTGGGTGCTCTGGAGCCAGCTGCTGTTCGTCTTTCCCTATGTCTATCTCTGCTTGCAGGGTCCCTATCGCCAGTTCGACCCGCGGATCACCCAGAACGCCCTGCTGCTGGGGGCAACCCCGTGGCGAGCCTGGTGGCAGGTCAAAGCGCCGCTGCTGGCGCGCCCGCTGTTGTTTGCCTTCGGCGTCGGGGCGGCGGTGAGTTTGTCCCAGTATCTGCCGACCCTGTTGTTTGGGGCTGGCAGAGTGGTCACCATCACCACCGAAGCGGTGGCCATCGGCAGCGGCCTCAACCGGCGGCTGGCGGGGCTCTACGGCCTGCTGCAACTGCTGCTGCCGCTCGTTATCTACCTGCTGGCGCTCTGGCTGCCGGCCCGACTCAACCCGGCGCTCAAGGGGGGCGGCTCACGATGAACTCTCATGATGGAAATAGCCATATGCTGAGCACCACGCCTCTTCGCCTCTATCTGGAGGAAAACCTGCTGCTCTCGCTGCCAACCCTGCAGATAATGCCGGGCGAGGTGTTGACCCTGATGGGCCCCAGTGGCTGTGGCAAGAGCTCGCTGCTGGCGGCGCTGGCGGGGGTGCTGCCCGCAAGCGGCCCCATCCGGCTGGAGGGGGACGTGACCCTTGGCGAGCGCCGGCTCACCCATTTGCCGCCGCAGGCGCGACGCATCGGCATGCTGTTTCAGGATGATCTGCTGTTCGACCACCTGACGGTGGCAGAGAACCTGATGTTCGGCATGTCGGCCAGCGTGAAAGGGCACAGGGCACGGCGGGAAAAGGCGGTAGCCGCGCTGGCGCAGGTGGATCTGACCAGTCAGGCGGACAAGCTGCCGGGGGCGCTCTCCGGCGGCCAGAAGGCACGCGTCAGCCTGCTGCGGGCGCTGCTGGCCGAGCCCGAGGCATTGTTGTTGGACGAGCCCTTCTCCCGCCTCGACAAGCCGCTGAGGGGTGCCTTTCGCGAACTGGTGTTCGCGCAGATCAAGGCACTGGCCATCCCCGCCATGCTGGTGACCCACGACGAAGATGACGCGCCGGGCACCATACTCCAGCTCACCGTATCCCGTTTTTGACCGAGGAGTTCACCTTGTTTGACCGCCACCTGATCCCCGTTATCCGCAGCCCCCTCACCCGGCTCGCCAGACCGCTCTGCCGCGCCGGGATCAGCGCCAACCAGATAAGCCTCACCGGCTTTGCCATCGGCATGCTGGCGTTGCCGCTGCTGGCCTTTGGCTGCTATCAGTGGGCGCTGGCGGCCATCCTGCTCAACCGACTGCTGGACGGGCTCGACGGCGCCGTGGCGCGGGAAACCGGCATCACCGACTGCGGCGGCTTTCTCGACATCACGCTCGATTTCATCTTCTACGCCGCCGTGGTGCTGGGCTTTGCCCTCGCCACCCCCGCCAATGCGCTGCCCGCCGCCACCCTGCTGTTTGCCTTCATGGGCACCGGCTCGAGCTTTCTGGCGTTTGCCATCATGGCGAGCAAGCGGGGCATCGACAATCCGGTCTATCACCACAAGTCTCTTTACTATCTGGGCGGCCTCACCGAGGGGAGCGAGACCATCGCCCTGTTCGTGCTGATGTGCCTGTGGCCCGCCGCCTTCGCCCCGCTCGCCTACGGCTTTGCCCTGCTCTGCGCCATCACCACCCTGACCCGGCTCTGGAGCGGTTACCACACCCTGCGTCCCCCCCAGCCATAAACAGCACAGCCCTCACCGGAGGGCTAATCCATCGCACGATGAATTGGCGGCAAACAAGGCGCACGGAACACTTGCACGGGGATGACAATGTTTTACCATTGCGACACTTTATCAGTCTCTTTGAGAACCCTATGCGTCGCCTTGCCTCTCTTCTCACTCTGTCATTATTCCCCCTGCTCGGTGGCTGCAGCAGCGCCCCCGCGCCAAAGCCCGTGGTCGTCCCCCAGCCCAAGAGCGCCTTTATCAATCAGGCTCCATCGAGCAAACCCGTTTATACACAAGGGGTTAGCAAGGGGGACTTCGCCAATCGCCCCAACGTGGACCGATTCGTCCAGAAAATGGTCGAGAAGCACGGTTTTGACAACGCCCAGCTGCATCAGGTGCTGGCACAGGCAGAGCGTTACGACTGGATCATCCGCCTGATGGATGCCCAGGCACCGACCACCGCCAAGCCCACCGGCCCGACCGGTGCCTGGAACCGCTATCGCGCCAAGTTCATCACCCCCGACAACGTACAGAACGGCGTCAACTTCTGGCGTGAATACGCAAGCGAGCTGAACCGGGCGGAGCAGGTCTACGGGGTGCCGCCTGAGATCATCGTCGGCATTATCGGGGTCGAGACCCGCTGGGGCCGGGTGATGGGCAAGACCCGCATTCTGGATGCGCTGGCCACCCTGGCGTTTGATTATCCGCGTCGCGCCGAATTCTTCACCAGCGAGCTGGAAGCCTTCCTGGTGATGACCCGCGACGAGGGGATGGACCCCACCGAACCCAAGGGCTCCTATGCAGGCGCCATGGGCTACGGCCAGTTTATGCCCTCCAGCTTCCAGCGCTATGCGGTGGACTTTGATGGCAACGGCCACACCAACCTGTGGGATCCGGTAGATGCCATCGGCAGCGTCGCCAACTACTTCAAGGCCCACGGCTGGGAGAAAGGCCAACCGGTGGCGGTGCGCGGTCAGGGCCAACTGCCCGGCTATGAACATGGCTTCCAGACCCGCTACCCGGTTGCCACCCTGCGCCGCGCAGGGCTCACCCCCACCAGCAGCCTGGGCAACCACAGCGAGTCGAGCCTGCTGCGCCTCGATGTCGGCACCGGCTACCAATACTGGTACGGCCTGCCCAACTTCTACACCATCACCCGCTACAACCACAGCACCCACTACGCCATGGCGGTGTGGCAGCTGGGGCTGGCGGTGAAAGAGGCCAAAGGCGGTTACTGAGTCAGGTACTGATTTGCCAACAAAAACGGGCCTGCTGGCCCGTTTTTGTTATTCGTTTTCCAGCAACCAGCGTTTGAGCAGTGCCGCTAACTGAGCCTGCTCCGCCTCGGTCAGTGGCGCCAGCAGGCGACGCTCGTTGGCCACGTGCAGCTCAACCGCTCGGTCGATAAGCGCTTTGCCCGATTCGGTGAGGCAGACCAGCAGGCTGCGCCGATCGCTGGGCGCCGCTTGCCGCTCTATCAGTCCCCGCTCGGCCAGCTTGTCGAGCCGGGCCGTCATGGCACCCGAACTCAACATGGCCGATTGGTAGAGCACTGTCGGCGTCAGTGGCTCACCCGACCGACGCAGGGTCGCCAAAATGTCGAAGTCCGTGCCAAGCAAGCCGCACTCCTTGAGCTCTTCACTCACCTCACGACCGGCAATTGCCGCCATCCGGGCTACTCGACCCAGCACCCCCATAGGAGAACAGTCGAGATCCGGTCGCTGCCGGGCCCACTGAGCCAGCAGCAGGTCTACATGATCTGATTCCATCGCCAACTACTTACCTTTATATCGAGATACTTGATGATAAATCAATTTGGCGCTAATTTATCTTCACTTAGAGATACTTTATGAAGAGATAAATAATGCCAATGCTGATCGCCTTGCTGGCTCCACTGCTGTGGGGCAGCACCTATGCTGTCGTCAGCCTCTACCTGACTGACTACTCACCCTACTGGGTTGCCGTATGGCGGGCACTGCCTGCCGGGCTGCTCTTGTTACTGTTGCATCCGCGCATTCCGCCTCTGCCCTGGGGCAAGCAGTTCCTGTTGGCGTTTTGCAACATTGCCGCCTTCTTCGCTTTGCTGTTTGTGGCAGCCTTCCGGCTACCGGGGGCAGTAGCAGGTACACTTGGTGCCACCCTGCCGCTGGTGCTGATGCTACTGGCCTGGTTGCAAGATGGCACACGACCGAGCCTGAAATGGCTACTGCTGGGATTGATGGGGTTGGCTGGGGTATTACTGTTGCTCAACCCCTCTGCCAATCTGGATCCTGTCGGAGTTGCATGCGCCATGCTGGCCACAGTGCTGATCGGCCAATCCAGCCGTTGGATGCGCCACTGGCCGGTAAACGATCTGCTGGCGCTGACCGCCTGGCAATTGCTGCTTGGGGGCTTGATGCTGATCCCGCTCGCCTGGTGGCTAGCTGGCCCAATGCCGTTACCGGATCCGGCCAGTGCGCCGGGATTGCTCTGGTTGATCCTGCTCAACACCGCGCTGGGCTACTGGGCCTGGTTGTGGGGATTAAAGCACCACGGCCCGGAGGTGATGGGCATGCTGGCCCTCACCAATCCCATGATGGCTGTGTCGCTTGGGGTATTGATGGTAGGTGAAACCCTGGATGTCAGCCAGTGGATCGGCATCGGGGTGATCCTGCTCTCCCTGTTCCTGATGAAGCTGCCACCACGCCCCTTCTTCAAACGTTGGCAAGCCCGCCGAGCGAGTACAGGGATCTGTAACGAGGCGTAAACACCAGACCACCTCAACCCGCGCATAAACAAGAGGAGCCATTGCGGCTCCTCTTTTTAGTCAGCGGTCAGTGACTTGAAGGTGGCTTATACACCAGCCTTGGCCAGTGCCGCAGAGACGATCTGCTGGGCTTCCTGCTGGATGAGGTCGAGGTGCGTGTCGCCCTTGAAGCTCTCCATATAGATCTTGTAGATGGACTCGGTGCCGGAAGGGCGCGCCGCGAACCAGCCGTTCTCGGTCACCACCTTGAGGCCGCCGATGGCGGCATCGTTGCCCGGCGCCTTGGTCAGCTTGGCGATGATGGGCTCACCCGCCAGAGTGGAGGCTTCTACCAGTGCCGGATCCAGCTTGGAGAGCACCGCTTTCTGGGCACTGTTGGCCGGGGCGTCGATACGGCGATAGCTGGAGCGGCCGAACCTGGCTTCCAGTGCATCGTAGTGAGCCTGCGGATCCTTGCCGGTCACCGCCAGAATTTCCGCCGCCAGCAGCGCCAGAATGAAACCATCCTTGTCGGTGGTCCAGACGGTACCATCTTTGCGCAGGAAGGAGGCGCCCGCGCTCTCCTCGCCACCAAAGCCAAACTCGCCGCTGTAGAGGCCATCCACGAACCACTTGAAGCCGACCGGTACCTCTTTGAGGGTGCGGCCAATCTCACCGGCAACCCGGTCAATCATGGAAGAAGATACCAGCGTCTTGCCAACGGCTGCATCGGCAGACCAGCCGGTGCGGTGGGTAAACAGATACTGGATTGCCACCGCCAGGTAGTGGTTCGGGTTCATCAGGCCGGACTTGGTAACGATACCGTGACGGTCGTAGTCAGGGTCGTTGCCAAGGGCGATGTCGAACTTGTCCTTGAGAGCGATCAGGCTCGCCATGGCGAACGGGCTGGAACAGTCCATCCGGATCTTGCCGTCTTTATCCAGGGTCATGAAGGAGAAGGTCGGGTCGACCTTGTAGTTCACCACCTCGATGTTCAGGTCATAGGTCTTGGCGATGACGTCCCAGTAGGCGACGCCGGATCCCCCCAGCGGATCGACACCGATCTTGATGCCCGCGTTCTTGATGGCATCCATATCCAGCACGTTCTTCAGATCATCCACATAGGGGGTGACATAGTCGTGCTCGACCACGAACGGGCTCTTGAGCGCCTCGGCGAATGGCATCCGCTTCACACCGGCCAGACCCGCTTCCAGAATGGCGTTGGCGCGATCCTCCACCCACTTGGTGATCTCCCCTTCGGCGGGACCACCGTGGGGCGGGTTGTACTTGAAGCCACCGTCTTCCGGCGGGTTGTGGGACGGAGTGATCACCACGCCGTCGGCGCGCGCGGCAGGTTTGCCCGCGTTATGGCGCAAAATGGCGTGAGAGATGACCGGGGTCGGGGTAAAACCGAGGCCAGCCTGAATGCGGGTTTCAACGCCGTTGGCCGCCAGCACCTCGACGGCACTGGCAAAGGCGGATTCGGACAGGGCGTGAGTATCCATACCGACAAACAGCGGGCCAGTGATTCCGGCCTGCTGACGATACTCCACCAGCGCCTGGGTCACCGCCAGAATATGGGATTCGGTAAAGGCATTGTGCAGGGCGCTGCCACGGTGGCCGGAGGTGCCGAAGGCGACCCGCTGCTCGGGGCGGCTCATGTCCGGCTTGTTGAGGTAGTAGGCGCTGACCAGACGGGGGATGTTGGTCAGATCGCTTAAACGGGCCGGTTGACCGGCGTGGGAATGCTGAGCCATGGCGTTTTCCTTGCGTAATGGCGGCCTTGCCGGGCAAGGCCTGAGTCTTGAAGAATCGTTAAATTGCGCCACACACCTGCGCGATCACCTCTTCGCCATAGCCCATGCTGGCCATCAGCTGGGCCACCATATTCTGCTTACGGCTGGTGTTGGTGTTGGTGATCACCCAGAACGGGGTCTCCGGTACCGGCTTGGGCTTGGTGGTGCTGCCACTGGCACGCAGAGCCTCGGGATCCTGCGAGAAATAGACGCGCTTGCGCCCCTTGATTTCGGTGGCCTGGGTAAAGCCTTCCGGGTTATCCCGGTAGAGGGTACTCAGCACCAGCATAAAGCGGTTGATGGACTTCTCTTCCTTTTGCAGCTCACCGGAATCGAGCAGGGCTTGCAGCCCTTGTCGGGTGGCTACCGCACTGGGCTGCGCGACAGCAACGGGCTCGGCAACCGGCACACCTTGGTGAGCAGGCTGTTCCAGCAGACGGCGCAGGATATCGGAGGCACTCTCACCGATGTGCCGGGTCTGGCTGGCGATATAGAAGTAGAGATCGTCATCAAGCTCGATGGTTTTCATAGGGATGCGCTGGACTCGTCGAAATTCGGATGCGGCGATTATACATAGGCAAACCCGACAGCCCAAGCAAGGGGCTGGCAGATGTACATGAATCTCATCGAGAATACGGCATAATAGCGGGCCAAGTGTGTGATCAGCCGCACTGATAGCCGATCCGGACGGGATTTTTTAGAAAAAAAACCACATAAAATCCCAATCCGTTGGACGAAATCCTTTTCTTTCCAGTGCGTTAAATAAAACAGCGATACGCACCCACGACCGACAAGGTGTCATTTTGCAACAAAACAGCATATTGAACTTCAAGGAGCAGGGTCAGGGCCCGGCGGTCATTCTGATCCACGGCCTGTTTGGCAGCCTCGACAACCTCGGCCTGCTGGCCCGTGCCCTCTGCGAGCACTTTCGGGTCATCAGCGTCGATCTGCGCAACCACGGCGCCTCCTTTCATAGCAGCGAGATGAGCTATCCGGCGCAAGCGGCCGACATCCTGACCCTGATGGATCGGCTGAATATTGCCGAAGCGACCCTGATTGGCCACTCGATGGGTGGCAAGGTGGCGATGCAGGTTGCCAAGCTGGCGCCAGAGCGGGTGACCAAACTGGTGGTGGCCGACATGGCGCCGGTCGCCTATCCCCACTCCCGCCACCAGAATGTCTTTGCCGGACTCAACGCCACACTACGCACGCCGCCGCAAAGCCGCAGTGAAGCGGAAGCCATGCTGGCACAGCACATCGAGATCGCCGGGGTGCGCCAGTTCCTGCTCAAATCCTTCGCCAGAGGCGAGCATGGCTGGGGTTGGCGCTTCAATGTGCCCGCCCTTGAGCAAAACTACGCCAACATCATGGGCTGGCCAGAGGATGAAAGCCGCTTCGAGAGGCCTGTGCTCTTTATCAAAGGGGGGGATTCTGACTATATGCAGCCCCAATACAGCGAGACGGCACTGGCCCAATTCCCGGCGGCAAAGGTGCGTGTCATCTCGGGTACCGGCCACTGGCTGCATGCGGAAAAACCGGCTCTGTTCAACAAATTGGTTGTGGATTTCCTGTCGACAGGCGGTTAACAGTTTCAAATCCTTTGTGATATAGTGCGCCGGTCATAAGGAGTGTGCGCAATCCATGCTAAGTGAACATATCGACCTGATCGAAAGTTTGGGCCTCAAGTTATTCTTTGTGGCCATTTTCATATTGATTGGCCTGGCCATTCAGGACGTGCTCAAGCGCGGCAACGTGCCCCGTTTCGGTCGTTTTATCGTCTGGTTGGTACTGTTTCTGGGTTGTGCGGGTTTTGTCGCCAAGGGGCTGATCGAACTGGGCTGGGAAGGCTCAGGACTCGGCTAACTTATTTTCATCTGTGATGTATGGCCAAACAGCAAACTGATCGAACAACACTGGATCTGTTCGCAAATGAGAAGCGCCCCGGCAGGCCAAAGACCAATCCACTCCCCCGCGAGACCCAGCTCAAGATCAACAAGCGTAACCAGCTTAAGCGCGATCGGGAAAATGGGCTGAAGCGGGTAGAGTTAAAGGTGGAGGCCGAGTTGCTGGAGCGCCTGAACCAACTTGCGTTACAACAGAACATCAGCCGAGCCGAGCTGATCCAATCTATCCTGAAACAACAGATTGAGTCCGCCTTTGCGGTGGACATTGCAGTCTGAGCGTTGAGCATTAACACCAAATACGGGTAACTAAACACTATGGCAAGTGTAGGTCTGTTTTTTGGCAGCGATACCGGTAACACCGAAGCTGTCGCCAAGATGATCCAGAAAGAGCTGGGCAAAAACCTGATTGAAGTCCGTGACATCGCCAAGAGCAGCAAGGCCGACATCGAGAGCTTTGATCTGCTGATGTTCGGCATCCCGACTTGGTACTACGGCGAAGCCCAGGCCGACTGGGACGACTTCTTCCCCGATCTGGGCGAAATCGACTTCACCAACAAGCTGGTCGCCATCTTCGGTTGCGGTGATCAGGAAGACTATTCCGAGTACTTCCTCGACGCCATGGGCACCCTGCGTGACATCGTCGAAGCCAAAGGCGCCATCATCATCGGTCACTGGCCGACTGCAGGCTACGAGTTTGAAGCCTCAAAGGCACTGGTCGATGACAAGCACTTTGTCGGTCTGGGTATCGATGAAGATCGCCAGCCGGAGCTGACTGCCGAGCGCGTCAAGGGCTGGTGCAAGCAGCTGCACGAAGAGATGTGCCTGGGCGAGCTGGAGTAATCCACCTCCCCCTCATACCTCTGACAACAAGGGCCCCGACGGGGCCCTTGTTGTATCTGCTTGTTGCGATGCCTGCCTTTATTCTTCCCTGTTATTCACCTCTGTGCTCCGGTTTGGCCCGCACATAGAGGGTGCGCTTGACCTGCGCCACCAGCTCGCCGCTCTTGTCTTGCACCGTCACCTCGAATTCGGGGAAGTGCTTGTTGCCACCTTCGGTCGCCGCCACGATTTCGGCCAGCTTGCCCTCGGTCAGGTTGAACTCGGCCACCAGCTTGCCCTTGCCCGGCTTGATGTAGTTGATGCTGCCCGCCTTGTCCCAGACGTAGTAGCGATTCTTGAAGTAGCCCATCAGCATCAGCGGATAGATGGGGTCCGTCATGGCAAACATGCTGCCGCCAAACTGGGTGCGGTTGGCGTTCTTGTTCCACCAGCGGGATTTCAGGGTAACCCGGCAGTAGCGAAAGTCATCGCTCAGGGTCTCTATCTTGATACCGGCGCCCCAGAAAGGGGGCCAAGCGTTGAGTGCGCGGCGCACCCAGGCCGCATTGTCAAAAAGCCAATCCATGGATCTCATCCGACCAGAATGTGAAAGTTACATCTTATCAACATCTGCCATGCCAGCAAGTCGGACGACACGATTGATTATTTCAATCCAACCGGCCATTTATGGCTAAACCCCTTGAATTACTGGGTTTATTTTTAGGGAGGCTACGACCTATAATGACAGGCCAAGCGAGTTCAAGGTTGCCATTCCTGCGGCAGTCCATCAGAATAACCCCACCTTCGAGAATGCGAATAAGTAGAATATGGCAGACAACAACCAAGCGTTAAAAAAGGCCGGGCTCAAGATCACCTTGCCCCGGGTCAAAATCCTGGAAATCCTGCAACAGCCGGACTGCCAGCACACCAGCGCCGAAGATCTCTATAAACGACTGATCGACCTGGGTGAAGAGATTGGTCTCGCTACCGTCTATCGCGTTCTCAACCAGTTTGATGATGCCGGTATCGTTACCCGTCACCACTTCGAAGGTGGCAAGTCGGTATTCGAGCTGGCCACTCAGGAGCACCACGACCACCTGGTTTGCCTCGACTGCGGCAAGGTGATCGAGTTCTCCGACGAGGTGATCGAACAGCGTCAGCGCGAGATCGCCAAGAAATTCAATATCCGTCTCACCAATCACAGCCTCTACCTCTACGGTCACTGTGCTACCGGTGAGTGCAAGCACGACGAATAAGTCGCCCGCGACTTGCAGATAACGGACAATAAAAAAGCCAGCATCAGCTGGCTTTTTTATTGTCCGGCGCAGGCCGCTGGCAGCACACAGGGCAGGGTCTCCCCTGCCCCATCGGCTTAGCCTTCTACCTTGCCCCAGGAGTCGCGCAGGGCAACGGTGCGGTTAAACACCAGATGCTCCGGGCTGGAGAGCTTGTTGTCGGCGCAGAAGTAACCTTCACGCTCGAACTGGTAAGCCTGCTCCGGCTTGGCGTTTTTGAGCAACGCCTCGACACGGGCACCCTCGATGATCACCAGGGATTCCGGGTTCAGCGCCGCTTCGAAGTCATCCTCGGCGCCCGGGTTCGGTACCTTGAACAAACGGTCGTAGAGACGCACTTCCGCTGGCAGGGAGTGAGTGGCGCTGACCCAGTGGATCACCCCTTTCACCTTGCGGCCATCGGCCGGATCCTTGCCCAGGGTCTCGGGGTCGTAGGAGCAGTAGATGCAGGTGACTTTGCCATCGGCATCTTTCTCGATGCGCTCGGCCTTGATCACATAGGCATTGCGCAGACGCACTTCCTTGCCCAGCACCAGACGCTTGAACTGCTTGTTCGCTTCTTCTTTGAAGTCCGCTTCGTCGATGAAGATTTCGCGGGTAAAGTTCAGCTCGCGGGTACCCATCTCGGCATTGCTCGGGTGGGCCGGGGCCGTCAGCACTTCGTCGGCAGCCAGGTTTTCGATAACCACTTTCACCGGATGCAGCACGGCCATAGCGCGCGGTGCATGCTCGTTGAGGTCTTCACGGATGCAGGCTTCCAGCATGCTCATCTCGACGATGTTGTCCTGCTTGGTGACGCCGATGCGCTTGCAGAACTCGCGGATGGAAGCCGGGGTGTAACCACGACGACGCAGACCGGAGACGGTCAGCATGCGCGGGTCGTCCCAACCATCGACATGCTTCTCGGTCACCAGCAGGTTCAGCTTGCGCTTGGACATGACGGTGTATTCGAGGTTCAGACGAGAGAACTCGTACTGACGGGGGTGGCAGTCGATGGTGATGTTGTCCAGCACCCAGTCGTACAGACGACGGTTGTCCTGGAACTCCAGGGTGCAGATGGAGTGGGTGATCCCTTCCAGCGCGTCCGAGATGCAGTGGGTGAAGTCATACATCGGGTAGATGCACCACTTGTCACCGGTCTGGTGGTGGTGGGCAAACTTGATACGGTAAATAACCGGATCACGCATCACCATGAAGGGGGATGCCATGTCGATCTTGGCGCGCAGGCAGGCGGTGCCTTCGGCGAACTCGCCATTCTTCATCTTGGCAAACAGCGCCAGGTTCTCTTCCACACTGCGATCGCGGAACGGGCTGTTCTTGCCAGCTTCAGTCAGGGTGCCACGGTACTCGCGCATCTGCTCGGGCGTCAGCTCGTCCACATAGGCCAGACCCTTTTCAATCAGCTCGATGGCGTAGCCGTGCAGCTTGTCGAAATAGTCGGAGGAGTAGCAGATCTCGCCATTCCACTGGAAGCCGAGCCACTGTACGTCCTGCTTGATGGACTCTACGTACTCGATATCTTCCTTCACCGGGTTGGTGTCATCGAAACGCAGGTTGCACTGGCCCTGATAGTCGCGGGCGATGCCGAAGTTCAGGCAGATGGATTTGGCGTGGCCGATATGGAGATAACCGTTCGGCTCGGGCGGAAAACGGGTATGCACGCTGCTGTGCTTACCGCTGGCCAGATCTTCATCAATGATCTGACGAATAAAGTTAGTTGGGCTGTTCGCCTGACTCATGGCTCACCTCAAAAAAGCGTCACTGGCGGAAGTTGTGCCGGCTGGCACCCTCATCCCCCCGCCGTCAAGCCGGGTATGATCCCTTATTACGGGCGCTGTCTCAACCTGAATTTGGCACTTCCGGGCCATTTCCCGGCCATTGCGCCGCTAAAAACGGTGTGGCTTGGCACATTGCACCCCAAATGCATAAAAAAGCCCCGCACTGGGCGGGGCTGAAAGTGATGAAAAACACAAAACAGACAATTACACACAACAAAGGCTCACACGCACAGTCAACCTTTCCCAAACCCGATGCGCCATCGCCCTTGGGAAAGGCGGGTCTTGCGACCCACCTCATGTTAACGGTTGACTGCTATCAGTTCAGTTCGGTGACGCGGCTGGTGCGCTTGCCATCGAAGCTGGTGGTACGCAGGTAGACCTTGCCATTCACGCTCGGCTTGGCCGCGGCGTCATAGGCACTCCAGTTGGTACCGTCCAGGCTGTACTGGATGGGCAGACCCGGCAGATCCACGTTCGCTTCCAGCACACCGTTCACTACCTTGGCACCCGGTACGGAGAGACGGTATTCAACACCGGCCTGATCCAGTTTCGGCAGCACGCGCTGACCCAGTACGTTGGCAAACTGGTTCCACTCTTTGTTGAGGGTGGCCTTGTTGACGAACTTGGTCTCGCCGGAGAACTCGCGACCCTTCACATAGTTCAGCTCGAAGCCACCTTTGTGCCAGGCACGCTCGGCCACGGAGAAGATACGCGGGTAGACCATGTACTCATACTGAGCATCGGTACGCACAGTTTCACTCCACTGCTGACCGGAGATCCCCTTGAACTTGACCGGATCCTGGTCACCTTTGGCCACGAAGGCGTTGCCGTCGCGGTCAACCGAGGTCTCGGCGTTCTGCGGCAGGTTTTCCGGGGCGAAGGCAAACACCTTGCGGGTGTCGTTGAAACGGGTAGCCCAGTAGTAGCCACGCTCGGCCGGGTGTACTTCGTTCGGGAAGTCGAAGTAGAGGTAATCCGGGTTGGACAGGACCACTTGGTAACCCTTGTGGGCCCACTTCATCGCTTCGTTGAAGCCACCCCAGTAGAGGGTTTCCCAGAAGTTGACACGGGTGTTGTCGGTGGCGAAGTCTTTGGCACCGCTGGCGTACTTCAGACCATCTTCCCACGCCTGCAGGGTAGAGAAGCCGCGGTCTTTGACCATTTGGCCCACTTCCTTGGCGAAGTAAACCGGCAGCTCGCCCACTTCCTTGATCTTGCCTTCGTCGATCATCTTCTGGCACATCGGGGACTTGCCAAACGGCTTGTCCTGCTTGCTGGAGTCGACGTTGCCTTTCCAGGCGACCAGCTCTTCTTTCTTGGTGACGGCCGGATCCTGATAGCCACCGCCCTGCATGATGTTCTTAGCCTCATCACCACCGTAGTGCCATGCGGTCAGCGGCTGACCGGCGGCCTGGTGCATCTGGGCAACTTCATCCATTACCTTGGCCACGAAGGTGGCAGCACCCGGCTGGCAAGGGTTGATGAAGGACATCTTGTCGTAGAACTGGACGGAGGTGACGTTGGAGGTGTCAGCCGGATCAGTCAGACGGAACTGGTTGGCTTCCGCTTCTTTGCCTTCCGCCATTAGACGCTTGTAGCGCGCTTCCATGGAGACCACGGCAGCACGGGCGTGGGCCGGCATGTTGATCTCGGGGATCACGGTCACACCGCGGGCCTTGGCATAACGCACCAGGTCCACGTAGTCAGACTTGCTGTAGAAACCGGAACCCTGGTTGTCGCTGGTCGGGCCGGAACCCAGTTGCGGCATCAGGCACTTGGTTTCGGACTCGTCGTGGCAACGCTGGCTACCGACTTGAGTCAGCTCCGGCAGACCCGGGATCTCCAGACGCCAGCCTTCATCGTTGGTCAGGCCAAGGTGCAGCACGTTGAGCTTCATGGCAGACATCTGGTCAACCAGCTTCTTCATGGTATCCAGACTGCGGAAGTGGCGGGCCACGTCGGTCTGCATGCCACGGTATTCAAAGCGCGGCGCATCCTCGACGGTCATCGGGCTCACCAGCTTGTCATCAACACCCAGCAGGGAGATCAGGGATTGTGCACCCCAGAATGCTCCGTCGATGTCGCGACCCTGGATCACTGTGCCCTTCTGACCGATGGTCATGTCATAGCCTTCAGCCTGCTTGAGCTTGCTGCCGAGCTTGATGGTCACCGGGTAGCCGGTGTCGGAGAGGGTAACACCCAGCTTGGTCAGTTGAGCCTTCAGGGCCTCGGCGCGATCGCTCGGCAAGTCCAGGGCATTGAGTTTGATGGTAGAGAAGTCAACCTGCGGGCCCGCTTTGACTACCTGCTTCATCGGGGTCGGCAGGATCTGGTTGTCAATCTTGCCAGCCGGCAGCAGGGTGCTGGTCTGGTTGGCCGCGAAACGGGTTTCGCTGTTCATCAGGATGTTCTTGTCATCCTTGGTGCGCTTCCAGCCATCGGCCGGCATCGGCTTCTCGTAGGTGCTGGCATCATTGATGTTGCTCATGCTGGCCAGTACTTTCGGCTCGGCACCTTCGCTGGCGACATACCAGTTCGGCATGATGTCAGATTCGAACAGTACCCAGTATTCCACCACCAGCGGCACTTCGACCGTGGCATCCTTGGCAAAGCCCTGGAACTTCTCGGTTGGCGTCAAACGATAGAGATCGCCGGTCAGGTGAGTGATGGTGAACTGGTCGTTATCCACACGCTGGATACGACGGATGGAGGAGACGTAGATGCTCCAGTCTTTGGAGGTCACGTCCGCACCGGTATTGGTCAGGTGCAGCTTGGCAACGCCACAGCTCGCCCACTCGGAACCGAGCGCCTGGCAATCGAGGCCGGCACCGGCACCGTCGTTGGTGACCACTTCATACTTGACCACCAGGTTGTTGGCGAGGGAGTCGACCACAGCCTGCTTGGCGGCATCGGCTGCCTGGACCTGGCTGACAAAAACGGTAGACATGGCAATGGCTAACAGAGAATGTTTCAAGTTCATAACTGCTGCTCTCATTTGAAGTAAAGGTTGGATTTTCTTGGCTTTTTTATATGGGGCCCCTGAGCGGGGCCCTTAGTTATGTCAACAATGGACTTAGACTTGAGTTGAGCGAGTCGCTCGATTAACGCAGGGCTTTCATCTCACCGGCGATGATTTCGGCCAATGGGCCCAGAATCACCTGCAGGTTCTGCTCACCGAGTTTGACCACACCGGCCGCACCCAGGGCTTTCAGCTTGCGCTCATCGACGATGCTGCGGTCTTTCAGAGTCAGACGCAGACGGGTGATGCAGGCATCGATGGAGACCAGGTTCTCTTGACCACCCAGCACTTCCAGGTATTGCTTGGCCAGCTCGGTACGGTTGGTAGATTGAGCGGCAGCCGGAGCAGTATCTTCGTCATCTTCACGACCCGGGGTTTTCAGGTTCAGCTTGGCAATCACTACGCGGAACACGGTGTAGTAGAGGCCGAAGAAGACCAGACCCTGAGGGATCAGCATGTACCAGTTGGTCGCCAGCGGGTTACGGCTGGAGAGCACCATATCCACCAGACCGGCACTGAAACCGAAACCGGCCATCCACTGCATGGAGGCAGCGATGAACACGGAGATACCGGTCAGTACGGCGTGGATGACATACAGTACCGGCGCCACGAACATGAAGGAGAACTCGAGCGGCTCGGTCACACCGGTGAAGAAGGAGGCAAAGGCAGCTGCGATCATGATGGAAGCAACTTTCTCTTTGTTCTCTTTCTTGGCGGAGTGGTAGATGGCCAGAGCAGCGCCCGGCAGACCGAACATCATGATGGGGAAGAAGCCAGCCTGGTACATACCGACCACGCCTTTCACCTGATCCAGGCTCTTGCCAGCGGCCAGAGCGGCATCGATGGTAGCCTGACCACCCAGGAAGTTCGGGATGTCGTTGATACCGGCCACGTTGAACCAGAACACGGAGTTCAGGGCGTGGTGCAGACCGATCGGGATCAGCAGACGGTTGAAGAAGGCGTAGATACCGGCACCGGTAGAGCCCAGGCTCACGATGGACTCACCGAAGGAGACCAGACCACCGTAGATTGCCGGCCATACGGCCATCAGGATGAAAGATACGACGATCATCACCACGGAGGTTACGATCGGTACCAGACGACGACCGGAGAAGAAGGAGAGTGCCTTGTGCAGCTCGACGCTGCTGAAGCGGTTGTACAGCTCAGCGGCGATAACACCACACAGGATACCCACGAACTGGTTGCTGATCTTGGCAAACGCGGCAGGAACCTGCTCCACCGGGATGCTCTTGATCTGGGCCACAGCGCCCGGGCTCAGCAGGGTGGTAACGACCAGGAAGCCGACCAGACCTGCCAGCGCAGCAGAACCGTCTTTATCCTTGGACATACCGTAAGCGACACCGACTGCGAACAGTACGGACATGTTATCGATAATGGCTGCGCCCGCTTTAATCAGGAAGGCAGCCAGCGCACTGTCACCACCCCAACCATTCGGGTCAATCCAGTAGCCAACCCCCATCAGGATCGCGGCGGCAGGCAATACCGCTACCGGCACCATCAGGGCACGGCCGATCTTTTGCAAATAACCGAGAATGTTCACGGTTCCTCTCCTTAGTTAATGTTTTTCTAGAAATTAAGTGCTTATCACGTTTGACGCATAAGCCATCAAGGCTTGATTGGCAGTCTAGGGCTTTTATTTCGCTGCGCAAATTAATAAACCGATAATCGTGATCGTTATCACCCAAACAAGATAAAGGTGGTGGATAGATGTGGCTTAGTTCGCAATCTTTATTTACGCTATAAAACAACTTGAATCCGTCTTAGCCAATTGCCACCGCCAAACCGGTCGCAACCCGACACAGAGGTATCCCATATGCGCCTGATCCCGTTGAAATCTGCCAGCCAAGTAGGCCTGTGGTCTGCTCGTTACATCGTTGACCGCATCAACGCGTTCAAGCCGACCAGCGATCGCCCTTTCGTACTGGGCCTGCCCACCGGTGGCACCCCGCTCAACACCTACAAGCGCCTGATCGAGTTGCACAAAGCCGGTGAAGTAAGCTTCCAGAACGTGGTCACCTTCAACATGGACGAGTACGTCGGCCTGCCAGAAGATCACCCGGAGAGCTACCACAGCTTCATGCACAACAACTTCTTCAGCCACATCGACATTCGTCCCGAAAACATCAACATCCTCAACGGCAATGCCGAGGATCTGGTGGCCGAGTGCAAGCGCTACGAAGACAAGATCAAGTCCTACGGCAAGATCCACCTGTTCATGGGTGGCGTGGGTAACGACGGCCACATCGCATTCAACGAGCCGGCTTCTTCCCTCTCCTCCCGCACCCGGGTCAAGACCCTGACCGAAGACACCCGCATCGCCAACTCCCGCTTCTTCGGTGGCGACATGGAGCAAGTTCCCAAGCTGGCCCTGACCGTGGGTGTCGGCACCCTGATGGATGCGGAAGAGATCATGATCCTGGTCACCGGGCACGGCAAGGCACTGGCCCTGCAGGCCGCCGTGGAAGGCAGCGTCAACCACATGTGGACCATCTCCACCCTGCAACTGCATCCGAAGGGAATGATGGTGTGCGACGAGCCCTCCACCATGGAGCTCAAGGTCAAGACCGTTCGCTACTTCCAGCAACTGGAAGCCGCCAACATCGGCCGTCTGTAAGGAGTCGTCATGTACGCATTGACCAACTGCACCCTCTACACCGGCAGCTGCGTGCTGACCGGCTACGGGGTGCTTATCGAGGGCGACAAGATTGTCGCCATCTCTCACCTGGCCGAACTGCCTGCGGGCATCGAGCAGATTGACCTCAAAGGCGCCAACCTGACCGCCGGTTTTATCGATGTGCAGCTCAACGGCTGTGGCGGGGTGATGTTCAACACCGACATCACGGTCGAGACCCTGGCAACCATGCAGGCGGCCAACCTCAAATCCGGTACCACCAGCTTCCTGCCGACCCTGATCACCAGTCCGGATGCGGATATGAAGCAGGCCGTTGCGGTGACCCGTGACTACATGGCGGCACACCCCAACGAGGTGCTGGGCGTCCATCTGGAAGGGCCTTACACCAACCTCAAGCGCAAGGGGATCCACCCTGCCGCGCAAATTCGCCAGCCAGCGGACGAGATGATCGACTTCTTCTGCGCCAACGCGGATGCCATCACCAAAATCACCCTGGCTCCGGAGCGCAACGAGCCGGCCCATATCCGCCGTCTGGTGGAAGCGGGCATTCTGGTCTCGGCCGGTCACACTGCCGCCAGTTACGATCAGGCCATGGCCGGGTTCGATAACGGTATTCGCTTTGCGACCCACCTCTACAACGCCATGACCCCGACCCTCAACGGTCGCGAACCGGGTGTTGTGGGCGCCATCTACGATCGCAAAGATGTTTATGCGGGCATCATCGTCGATGGCCACCATGTGCACTGGGCCAACGTGCGTCTGGCTCACAAGGCGCTGGGGGAGCGACTGGTGCTGGTCACCGATGCCACCGCGGCAGCCGGTGCACCGGAAGGCTTTGAGAAATTTGATTTTTGTGGCACCACCGTCTTTTTACGCGATGGTCAGTGTGTCGACGAGAATGGTACACTCGGCGGTTCCTCCCTCACCATGATTGAGGGGGTGGAAAATCTGGTCAAGCAGGTCGGATTACCGCTCGATGAAGCACTGAGAATGGCCAGCCTCTACCCCGCTCGCGCCATTGGATGGGACTCACGTCTCGGTAGTATCCAGGTCGGTAAAGTAGCCAACCTCACTGTCTTCGATCAGGACTTCACGGTCCGTGGGACCGTGGTTAACGGACACTACACACAACAGTGACATCATGACTGGCGGACAAATAGCAAACGTAGATCTTATCAAGCAGGTCAATAGTGCAGCCGTGTATCGGCTCATCGACCTGCAAGGCCCCATCTCCCGGGTCAAGATTGCCGAGTTGAGTCAGCTGGCCCCGGCCAGCGTGACCAAAATAACCCGGCAACTGATCGAGCATGGCCTGATCAAGGAGACCTCTCCGCAAGCCTCAACCGGCGGGCGGCGTGCCATCTCCCTGACCACCATCAAACATCGCTTTCAGTTTGTCTCTGCCAAGCTGGGCCGCGGCTACCTGCAACTGAGTCTCTATGACCTCGATGGCAAGGAGCTCGACCAGCACGTCATTCAGGTGACCGAGATCGACCAGCAACCCGTGGTCGACATGCTGCTGCGAGAGATTGGCGCCTTTATAGATGCCAACCGCGAACGTTGTCGCAACCTCATCAGCATCGCGCTGACCATGCCGGGTCTGGTCAACCCTGAATCCGGTATGGTCATCTACACCCCCAAGTACCAGATCCGCAATCTGGGGTTGGCGAAGCTGCTTGAGAACCACTTCAACCTCCCCTGCTACGTGGGCAACGACACCCGCTCTCTGGCACTGGCCGAACACTTCTTCGGCGAGTCCCGCGACTGCATGGACTCCATTCTGGTGAGTGTCCATCAGGGGACGGGCTCGGGGATCATCACCAAGGGTCAGGTGTTCCTCGGTCAGAACCGCAACGTCGGCGAGATCGGCCATATTCAGGTCGAGCCGCTCGGCAAGCGCTGCCACTGTGGCAACTTCGGCTGCCTCGAAACCATCGCCTCCAACGAAGCGATCATCGACAAGGTGAAGGAGCTCATCAGCCGCGGTCACCAGAGCGCGCTGCAGGAGAAGCACATCACCATTCAGGAGGTGTGCAAGGCGGCGCTGGCGGGCGATGAACTGGCCCGCAGCGTGATCGAGAACGTGGGTGAGCATCTGGGACGGGCAGTGGCCATCACGGTCAACCTGTTCAACCCGCAGAAGGTGCTGATCGCCGGTGAAATCACCGCCGCCGAAGAGATCCTCTTCCCGGCCATCCGTCGCTGTGTCGAGCATCAATCCCTGCCGAGCTTCCACCGTGGCCTGCCCATCGTGAAAGCCCGCTTCCAGAACCAGCCGACCTATGGCGGCTTTGCGCTGGTCAAGCGCGCCCTGCTGGAGGGGGATCTGCTGCAGATCATCATGGAGCAGAAGTAAGACACTGATCTTGCGAGATAACAAAACGGCAGCCAGTGGCTGCCGTTTTCTATTGTGTGCTTGCTGGCGGTTTAGCCCGCCCGACATGGCTTGAACAGATCCAGCTTGTTGTCGTAAACACTCGTCTGCACATCCATGATCCCCAGTATGGAGTGAAAGAGGTTGTCATGGGAGAAGCGCTGGCTGCTCGCCTCCGCCGCCAGGCAACCCATATCAAGCTGGCGATCGGCCTGCAACTGGGGCGAGAACCAGGTCAGCAGCGGCACCCGTGTCTGATCATCCGGCGCAAACTTGTATGGCGTGCCGTGCAGATAGAGCCCCATGGCCCCGAGGGATTCGCCGTGATCGGAGAGATAGACCAGCCCCACATCGTACTGGCTCTCCAGCGACTTGAGCTTGTCGATCAGTAGCCCCACCACCTTGTCGGTGTAGCGGATGGTGTTGTCATAGGTGTTGACCAGCTCTTCGTTGCTGCAGTTTTCAATGTCGCTGCGCGGGCAGTCCGGCATAAAGACGCGCTCGCTGGCAGGGTAACGACGAAAATAGGTCGGGCCATGGCTGCCCATCAGGTGAAAGGCCACCAGCTTGTTGCCCTTCATGCCGGCAATCTGCTGATCCAGCCCCTCCAGCAGCACCTCGTCATAGCAAGACTCCCCCTGACAGAGCGCAGGATAGGATTTGGGGAGGATCTCGATGGTCGGCACATTGCGGCACACCCCTTTGCAACCGCCATCGTTCTCTTTCCACAACACCGAGACTCCAGCATGTTGCAGCACATCGAGCAGGCCGTCACGGGAGCTGGCAAGCTGGTCATCGTAGCCGCGGCGCGTGAGGTTGGAGAACATGCAGGGCACCGAGACGGCGGTGGCCGTGCCGCAGGAGCGCACATCCCTGAACGACACCACTCCCTGCTCTTTTTCCGTAAAGCTGTTGGTCGCCTTGCCATACCCGTTAAGGGAGTAGTTCTGGCTGCGCGCCGTCTCCCCCACCACCAGGAACATCAAAGTCGGCTTGCTTCCCCGTGCCACCACCCTGGCATCTGTCCCCAGATGCTGGTAGGGGATCGGCGTGGCAAAAAGCACATCCCGCCCATATTTGTAGAGGCCGTGCACATAGTTGGCGGGCACAATCTCTTTGGCAAGCGACTTGTTGTTGCGCCCGACCGAGGCGTAATCCTGATAATAAAGTGACGCGACGCCCCCGATAAACAGCAGAGAGATAGCCAGTGCACCAGCCCGCAACGCCACCCCCTGATACCAGCGAGCCGGATAGCGGATCCGCAGTGACCAGAGCACCAGAACAGGCAGCAGCCCGGTCAGCAGAAACCAGAGCGCAACCGAGCCATTCAAATAGGCCCCGGCCTCACCGCTGTTGGTCTCTACTATGTTCTGGATCATGCCGGCATCGAAGATGACGCCGTATTTGAGCATGGCGTAGCTGACGATGGAGCCAGTCAGAATAAGCACGGTAAAAAAGGGCTTGAGCACAAACCGGAACGTGAAGGGAATAAACACGGCATTGAGCGCCGCGATCAGCACCAGCGGGATCGAGATGGCAAATCCGGCTTTGACATGGGTCAGGGCGCTGAGCACCGTATAGAAATGCAAAAAGATTGGCCAATTCAGTACCAGGGCGAAAAAGAGTACCAGCAACAGATTGGTCTGCAGTACACCGAGAGTTACACGCATAAACAACTCCTACATACCGGCCTGCAGTGCAGCGGGCCGGCCAAGCCAACAAAAACGACGGGGCCAGCGTAGGAAGTAAAACTTAAGCGCGAATTAAGAGGAGAAGCACGGCGCTCGTGCGCCCCATCACAGCACGGGGTGCTCCGTGGCCCCGAAATGGATTTTTTGTTGTCTATCCATCGGATTTTGCTAGCTTGTTGAGTAGGCATTCACGAAATGCAGGTTAACCGATGGCACTGATCCAAGCCTCGATAGAGCAATTGAGAGTAGGCCACTATATCCATCTCCCCACGGGATGGACTAACCACCCGTTTATGTTCAATACCTTCAAGATCAAGGATCAGCAGCAACTCGACATTCTCCGTCATCTTGATCTCACCCTGCTGATGGTCGACCCCGACAAGAGCGATCTGCCCATCGAGCCACTGCTGCGCGGCGATATCCCGGATGCCGGGCCTGACCTTGACGAGCTGGAAGAACTGATTGCCTCGGGCCCGCCCCCCTTTGACGAAAAGGCCTTTCGCCGCTCCATGCGCGCCGCCGACAAAGCCTTTGGCCAATCCATGAGCGAGCTGCGTGATGCACTCGGGGCACTCAACCTCAAACCGGATGAGGGACTGGCCAATACCGCCCAGATCGTCCGTAATGCCGCCTTCACCCTCAGTCAGCATGAAGGGCCTCTCGGGCTCCACCTTATTCGCAGCCCCCACACCGATATCCTGCTGCAACACAGCCTCAACGTCGCTTTTATCGCCATGCTGATGGCACGCGAACTCGGCATGAACCCCATCGAGATTGAGGAGACGGGACTTGCGGGACTTATCCACGACATCGGCGAACTGAAAATCCCGAGCCAGATCACTCAAAAACGGGGGGATCTCAGCAAGGCCGAGCAGAACTTCCTCAATATGCATCCCCAATACGGGCTGGAGATGCTGACCCAGCTCAACGCCTTTGAACCGAAAATCCGTCAGGTCGCCCATCTGCACCACGAGCGACTCGATGGCAGCGGTTATCCGCTCGGGATCAAGGGCGGGGAGATCCCGCCACTGGCGCGGTTGATCGGGCTGGTCGACTTCTATGACGAGCTGCTCCATCCCCGCAACAGCGGCAACCCGGCCGCGCCGAGTCAGGCCATCAGCCAGCTCTACAAGTTATCCCAGAAAAAGTTCGACCAGAATCTGGTCAAGTTGCTGATCAAAGTGCTGGGAGTCTATCCGCCGGGATCACTGGTGAAACTCTCCGACGAGAGCATTGCGCTGGTGCTATCCACCGAGCCCACCATGCCCCTCAAACCGAAGATCCTGCCCTATATCAAGGCCCAGCGGCCTGAAGCGGTCGCCATGATCGACCTGCGGGAAGACGAGCGTATTATTACCGGAGTATTGAAACAGGAAGAGCTCGATGAGGGGCAACGGCAGTTCTTCAACCTGACCCGCCGCTTCTGCTACTACTTTGCATTCTGAGTTATCCCCAGAAGCTGGGGATAACTCATTGGACAAACCGGAATAATTGCTCAACCCCCCATCAGAAGGTTGCCAACTGACCATGTATAAAAAACGCCCAGCCAAGGGGCCGGGCGGAGCATGCCACCTCCGTGTGGCGTATCCAGCGGATACATTCATGCTCCATCCATCAATATCAACCCGCTGCCGCTTACACAAATATCAATTTAACATGCTGATTTAATATGGTTTTATCCACTTGTTCTGGCAAACTGACGGCCCGTTGCACCCAGTTGGGTCAACAGAACAAGATCCTGATCACACTTATTCACGGGCTGGCTATTTTTTCAGCTGGCTTATGAGGAGCGTTTTTTATGCAGTTGGTCCTCTCCTTGCTGCAACAGATGAGCGTCAGCCTGGTGATCGCCTATCTCTTCTCGAAAAGCCCGCTGCTGCGCCCGCTTGCCAACTATTCCGTGAGACTACCTCACAAGATACTGATATACATCATCTTTTCCAGCTTTTGTATCCTCGGCACCTATGTGGGCCTAGATATCGACGATGCCATCGCCAACACCCGGGCGGTCGGCGCCGTCTTGGGGGGATTATTGGGGGGGCCGCTGGTGGGCTTTCTGGTGGGGCTGACCGGCGGTCTGCACCGCTATACGCTGGGGGGATTTACCGATCTCGCCTGCGCCATCTCCACCACCTGCGAGGGGTTGCTCGGTGGCATAGTGCACTGGCGACTGATGCGCTCGGGGCGAACGGATGCCCTGTTCGAACCGCGCATCGCCTTCTTCACCACCCTCTACGCCGAGATCATGCAGATGGTGATCATCCTGCTGGTGGCGACCCCGTTCGACAAATCCCTGCTGCTGGTGCGCACCATCGCCACCCCGATGATTCTGGCCAACTCCTGCGGCGCGGCGCTCTTTATCAGCATGATCCGCGACCAGCAGCGGATGTATGAGAAGTTCTCCCGGGTTTTCTCCGCCAAGGCGCTCAATATCGCCAACCGCACCGTGGGGATCATGAGTCAGGGCTTTACCCCGGAGGCGAGCAACAAGATTGCCCGCATCATTCAGGAGGAGACCGGCGTGGGGGCGGTCGCCATCACGGACACCGAGCAGATCCTCGCCTTTATCGGCACCGGCGAAGATCATCATCTGCCGGGCACCCCCATTGCATCAGCCATCACCATGCAGGCTATCGCCCAAAACAAGGTGCTGTTTGCCGATGGCAACAGCCAACCCTATCGCTGCAGCCTCTCCCCCGCATGCCAGCTGGGTTCGGTGCTGGTGATCCCGCTGCAGGGGGACAAAGGAGTGATCGGCACAATCAAGCTCTACGAGCCGAAGAAGCGGCTGTTTCTCAAGATCAACCACACCCTGGGGGAAGGGATTGCCAACCTGCTGTCACAGCAATTGCTGGCCGGTCGGCTGGAGCAACATCAGCGGCTGCTGGTACAGTCCGAACTGAAACTTATCCAGGCCCAGATCAACCCCCACTTTCTGTTCAACACCCTCAACACCATCAGTGCCATCACCCGGCGCGATCCGGACAAGGCGCGAGACCTTCTGCTGCATCTTTCGCTGTTCTTTCGCAAGAACCTCAAGCGCCAGAGCGGCCTTGCGACCCTGCAGGAGGAGCAGGAGCATTGCCAATCCTATCTGGAGATCGAGCTGGCCCGCTTTGGCGATCGGCTGACGGTGATAAACGAGATCCCGCCCCATCTGGCCACACTGCGACTGCCCAGCTTCACCCTGCAACCGCTGATTGAGAATGCCATCAAGCACGGCATCTCGACCCTGCTGGAGCAAGGGCGCATTCGCCTTTATACCGATGAGCATCCCACCAGCGTCACCATCCATGTGGAAGATAATGCAGGCACCTGGCAAGCACACCCCGCGGGCGACGGTCTGGGCATGACCATTGTCGATCGGCGACTGAAAAGCGCCTTTGGCGAGCGCTATGGCGTGACTATTGCCTGCGAGCCTGAGCAGTGGACCCGGGTCTCGTTCACCATCCCCAAGGAGCAACCATGATCCGCACCCTGATTGTCGATGACGAACACTACGCCCGCGAAGAGCTGAGGCAGCAGCTGGCCTGCGATCCTGCCATCGAGATCGTGGGGGAAGCGGCCAACGCCATCGAGGCGCTGCCGCTTATTCAGCGCCTCAAGCCCGATGTGGTGTTCCTCGATATCCAGATGCCCAAGCTGAGCGGCATGGAGCTGGTCGCCATGCTCGACCCCCTGCCCCGCATCGTCTTTGTCACCGCCTTTGACGAATATGCCATTCAGGCATTTGAAGAGAACGCCTTCGACTACCTGCTCAAGCCGGTGGAGCCTGCCCGGCTCGCCAAGACCCTCGCTCGCCTCAAGCAGGATATCTCCCCGCAGCCCATAGATCGGCTGGCCCCCACCATCGAACATATTCCGGGCTATCTGCACAATCGGGTCAGGCTGCTGCCCATCGCGCAGGTGGAGTATGCCTTCTCCGATCTGGGCGGGGTCCATGTGGCCTGTCAGGGCGAGCTGTTCCACACCCAGCTCACCCTCAAATCGCTGGAAGAAAAGAGCCCGCTGCTGCGCTGCCACCGCCAGTATCTGGTCTCCCCCAACGCCATCTTCGAGATCCGGTTGCTGGATAACCAGCTTGCAGAGATTGTCACCCCGAGCGGCGCCCGGGTGCCGGTCAGTCGTCGCTATCTCAAGGAGCTCAAAGATCAGCTGGGGCTGGACTGAGCCGCGGAGTGTGCGCCTGATCACAGCCGCCGACCGCTCGGCGCGCCAAAGCGCCGCTCGGGGAGTTTAACCTGCCAGTCAGGCGCAACCGTTTTAGACTCGCTCTGCACACTAAAAAATAACAATGCAGGAGCGTAGCAATGATCTGGTTCTTCCTCTGTGTCGGCTTACTTGTGGCCGGCTACTTCATATACGGCAAATTCATCGAACGGATATTCAGCCCGAAACCCGAGCTGAAAACCCCCGCCATCACCATGGCTGACGGGGTGGACTATGTCCCCATGTCGGACAAGAAAGTCTATCTGGTTCAACTGCTCAACATCGCCGGCGTCGGCCCCATCTTCGGCCCCATTCTGGGTGCCCTCTATGGCCCGGTCGCCATGCTCTGGATCGTCTTTGGCTGCATCTTCGCCGGTGCGGTACATGACTACTTCTCCGGCATGCTGTCGGTGCGCGCCAAGGGTGCCTCGGTGCCAACCGTGGTCGGTGAGCATCTGGGCACAGCCGCCAAGCACTTCATGAACCTGTTTGCCGTGGTGCTGCTGATGCTGGTGGGCGTGGTATTCGTGCTGAGCCCTGCAGGGCTGCTCGCCAACCTCACCTCCACCGATCTGGTCTACTGGATCGTGGCAATCTTTGCCTACTACATCCTCGCGACCATAGTGCCCATCGACAAGATCATCGGTCGCTTCTACCCCATCTTCGGCGCCCTGCTGGTCTTCATGTCGGTCGGCCTCATCGTTGGCCTGATCGCCTCCGGCAAAGGCTTCTACAACACCGGGATGGACTTCTCCAACCTGCACCCGACCGAACTGCCGCTCTGGCCGCTGCTCTTCATCACCATCGCCTGTGGCGCGGTATCAGGCTTCCACGCCACCCAGTCACCGCTGATGGCGCGCTGCATGCAGAACGAAAAATCCGGCCGCTTCATCTTCTACGGCGCAATGATAGGTGAAGGGATCATCGCCCTGATCTGGTGCACCCTGGGTCTCTCCTTCTACGACAGCACCGAAGCACTTAACGCTACCATGGCCAACGGCGGCCCGGCAGCCGTGGTACACGAAGTCTCCACCAGCCTGCTCGGCACAGTCGGCGGCATTCTGGCCATCCTCGGCGTGGTGATCCTGCCCATCACCTCCGGTGACACCGCGTTTCGCAGTGCTCGCCTGATCGTGGCGGACTTCCTGAAGATGACACAGAAGCCGCTGGCCAAGCGTCTGCTGATCGCCATCCCCATGTTTATCCTTGGTTTCATCATCTCCAAGGCTGAATTCGGGGTGATCTGGCGCTACTTCGGTTGGGCCAACCAGACCACCGCCGTCATCATGCTGTGGGCTGCGGCTGCCTACCTCATCAAAGAGGGCAAGCTGCACTGGATCTGCACCATTCCCGCCATGTTCATGACCGCTGTGGTGATCACCTATCTGGCCAACGCCCCCATCGGGTTCGGGCTGGAGATGGGGATCTCGACCATCATAGGTCTGGCCGCCACCACCGTGATTACCGTGGCCTTCCTGGTGAAATTCCGCCAACCGCTGATCAGCAACCCCAGCGAAGGGTGATGCCGGTATCCGGTTGTAAAAAAGGGGCCTGATGGCCCCTTTCACATTGATAAAAAAGCCAATAAAACAACTCGTTATTCCCTTAAGCTCCTATACAGCACAAGCCCTTAAGATTCCGTGCGGCCTGACGATAAATATGTGATTTTCAATTGCTTTCCCGAATATATGAATCAATGATAAAGCTGTGCTTGAAGCCAGTGGAGGTTATGCATGTTCCTTGATTACTTTGCCCTTGGCCTGCTCGTCTTTGTCGCGCTGGTCATCTTCTACGGAGTCATCGTGATCCACGATATTCCTTACGAAATCGCCAAACATCGGAATCACCCTCATCAGGATGCCATCCATGTTGCCGGCTGGGTCAGCTTGTTTACGCTGCACGTGTTGTGGCCGTTCCTCTGGATCTGGGCCACCCTCTACCGCCCGGATCGGGGCTGGGGCTTTAACCAGCGCCTGCAAAAAGATGAAGATGATATCGCGGCCCTCAGAGAGGAGCTGGCCGAGCTGAAAGGCCGTCTCAACCATATCGAACAGCAAGAGCAACAGGGATAAATCATGGACCTGCTACTGATCCTGACCTACACGGCACTCTGCGTGGCCATCTTCAAAATCTTTCGGATCCCGCTCAACAAGTGGACTGTTCCCACCGCAGCGCTGGGTGGCGTGATCCTCATCGGCACCCTCATCATGCTGATGAACTACAACCACCCCTACTCCGAGATGGCGCGCAACTACTACCTCTCAACCCCGATTGTGCCACTGGTCAAGGGCCGGGTGGTCGAGGTGCCGGTACAAGCCAACCAGCCGGTGAAAAAGGGGGACGTGCTGTTTCGCCTTGATGACGAGCCCTTCAAGCTGAAGGTGGAAAGTCTGACTGCACGGCTCAATGCCAACAAGGATCAGCTCAAGTCGATCGATGCCAGACTGCGCTCTGCCAAGCTGGATCGGGATCGCGCCAGCGACCTGATGCGCCGTGGCGTCGGCAAGCAGCGCGACCTCGACGTAACCCAGGCGAGCGTGGACGAGATCGCCGCCCAGATGGATCAGCAACGCGCCATGCTGGAAGATCTGCAGGCCCAGCTCGATGAAGCCAAATACCAGCTGGCCCAGACCGTGGTCTATGCCCCAAGCGATGGCCATGTGGTGCAGCTCGCCCTGCGTCCCGGCATGATCGCCACCCCCTTCATGTATCGTCCGGTGATGACCTTCATCCACAAGGATGAGACCGCCTATGTCGGCTGGTTCTGGCAGAACAGCATGCAGCGTCTGGCGGTGGGTGACGAGGCCGAAGTGGTGATCGACGGTATCCCCGGCAAGATCTTCAAGGGCAAGGTGACCGCCGTGATCCCGGCCATTGCCGCCGGCAACGTGCAGGCCAACGCCATGCTGCTGGATCAGACCAGCGCTATCCGCCCGGGCCGCATGCCGGTGCTCATCTCCATCACCGACCCCGAGTGGGCCAAGTATCAGGTGATTGCCGGTGCCAGCGGACAGGCCGCCGTCTATACCGAGTACTTCCACCACGTCTCTGTGATGCGCAAGGTACTGCTGCGCATGGCAAGCTGGATGAACTACATCTTCCCGTTCCATTGATCAGCACCCAGGCACCCTGCGGGCCGGCATCATGCCGGCCCGCTGTTTTTGTGACGGCAAGCACCCTATAATGGCGCCATCTTGCACCACCCCACATCGACATACCCAAGCCTGCATGTTCGTCCTCAGACCCTATCAGACCGACGCCGTCAACGCCGTGATCAGCCACTTTCGCAAACACCCGGATCCCGCCGTGGTGGTGCTGCCAACCGGTGCTGGCAAGAGTCTGGTGATTGCCGAGCTGGCCCGCAAGGCGCGTGGTCGGGTACTGGTGCTGGCCCACGTCAAGGAGCTGGTGGAGCAGAACCACGCCAAGTACGAGGCGTGGGGGCTCAAGGCCGACATCTTCGCCGCCGGTCTGGATCGCAAGGAGGCAAGCGCCCAGGTGGTATTTGGCTCGGTGCAGTCGGTAGCGCGCAATCTGGCCGCCTTCGACGGGGCGTTTTCGCTGCTCATCATCGACGAGTGCCATCGAGTCTCGCTCGATGACGACAGCCAGTACCATCAGGTGATCGACCACCTCAAGGCCGCCAATCCGGCCCTCAAGATCCTCGGCCTCACCGCGACCCCCTATCGGCTCGGGCTGGGCTGGATCTACCGGCGCCACTACCACGGCATGGTCAAAAGCCACGGCGAGCGGCTGTTTGGCGACTGCGTGTTCGAGCTGCCCTTGCGTTTTATGGTGAAAAACGGGTACCTGACGCCGCCGCGCATGGTGGATGCCCCCATCGTTCACTACGACTTCAGCAAGCTGGTGGCGCGGGAGAACGGCCTCTTTAGCGAGGCGGATCTCAACGGCGAGCTAAAGCGCCAGCAGCGGGTCACTCCCCATATCCTGAGTCAGGTGCTGGAGTATGCCGCCGACCGGCAAGGGGTGATGATCTTTGCCGCCACCGTCGAACACGCCCGTGAAATTCACGGCCTGCTTGGCGCCCGAGGCCAGCAGGCAGCACTTATCACCGGCGAAACGCCGGGGCCGGAGCGCGATGCCCTCATCAACGCCTTCAAGGCGCGCGAGCTCAAGTTTCTGGTCAACGTGGCGGTGCTCACCACCGGTTTCGATGCCCCCCATGTCGATCTTATCGTGATGCTCAGGCCCACCGAGTCGGTCTCCCTCTATCAGCAGATCGTGGGGCGGGGCCTTCGTCTCTCGCCGGGCAAGGAGGATTGTCTGGTGCTCGACTATGCGGGCAACAACTTCAACCTGTTCGCCCCCGAAGTGGGGGAGCCCCGCCCCCACGCCGGTACCGAGCCGGTACAGGTGCCCTGCCCCGCCTGCGGTTTTGCCAACACCTTCTGGGGCAAGACCGACGAGGATGGCAAGGTAATCGAGCACTACGGCCGCCGCTGTCAGGGGCTGTTTGAAGATGACGAGGGCAACCGCGAGGAGTGTGATTTCCGCTTTCGCGCCAAGATCTGCCCCGGCTGCGGTGCGGAGAACGACATCGCCGCCCGCCGCTGCCAGAGCTGCGATCAGCTGCTGGTGGACCCTGACGACAAGCTCAAAGAGGCGCTCAATCTCAAGGATTGCATGGTGATCCGCTGTGCGGGGCTAACCCTCACCGCAGGGCCCGGCAAACAGGGGGAGCGGCTGGAGGTGACCTACCACGATGAGGATGGATTGACCCTCAGTGAATACTTCGGATTTCACTCCCCGGGCGCACGGCGCTTGTTTCAACAGCACTTTGTGCGTCATCATTGGCCCGCCCCGGGGCTGGAGCCAGAATTTGCCACCCTGGCGAGCGTGCTGGCCGCGCAAAGCCAGTTCCGTCATCCGGATTTTGTCATCGCCCGCAAATCGGGTCGCTTCTGGCAGATAAAAGAGAAAATTTTTGATTATGAGGGTCGCTATCGTACCGCCAACTCGCTGGCATGATGGCGACCGGCATACATGGCATGAATTGCGTTACCCCCGTCGATCCCGCATCGGCTGGTTGAATTGTCAGGGTCGGCACCACTGCCGGGCCCTTCGTCACGTTAGAGGATGTTATGCAGCGGCTGTTGATTGGTTTTTGTGCTCTCTTTTCTTCTCTGGCGGCTCATGCCGCCCCGCTGACGCCCCCTCAGGGTGGCCAGTACGCCATCATGGTGCAGGGCAATAACGGCGTCGAGTTCGCCCGCCATGCGGATCAGATGATCGCCCCCGCCTCCACCATGAAGGTGCTCACCGCGCTGGCGGCCCGCCTCGAGCTGGGTGCCGACTTCCGCTTCGCCACCGACATTCAGGCCCAGCCGGGCGCCAAACAGGGTGACACCATCAACGGCGATATCTGGATCAACTTCGTCGGCGACCCCACCCTCTCCCGCATGGATCTGCTGGCCCTGTTCAAGCAACTCGGCGTCACCAGCATCAAGGGCAATGTCTACGTCAACACCGGCGCCTACAACGGCTACGAGCGCGGCAACGGCTGGTCGTGGGGGGATCAGACCCTCTGCTTCGCCGCTCCCGTCTCCTCGGTCATCATCGACAAGAACTGCGCCTACGGCACCATCACTGCCACCCAGATTGGCAAACCGGCGGTCGGCAATGTGGCCACCGGCGTCCCCATCGGCATCGGTGCCGACAACGTGGAGGTGATGAGCTACGGCGACATGGCGCGCCAGTTCTGCGCACTGGAAGTGGACATGGCCAAGGGCAACTTCTACGAGCTCAAGGGCTGCATCACTCCGAACAAGGAGCCACAGGGACTGCGTTTCGCCATCCACGACGTGGAAGCCTGGGGCTGGGACAACATCCGCTGGGCGATGAACCGTGCCGGTATCAAGCATGATGGCCTGCTGCGGGTCACCCACAAGGCCCCGGAAGGGGCTGAGACGCTGGGTACCCACTACTCGGTCTCCCTGCCGGTAATGCTCGCCAAGATGCTGAAGAAATCGGACAACCTCTACGCCGACACCTTCCTCAAAACCGTGGGCCGTCACTACTACAACAAGCCGGGCAGCTATCGCAGCGGCACCATGGCGGTGCGCGCCATCCTGACCAAGAACGGGATCGATCTGGGCAACGCCACTCTGGCTGACGGCTCCGGTCTCTCCGCTCACAATCTCATCAGCGCCCGTCAGATGATGTCGGTGCTCAACTTCATCCAGAAAAATGATGCCGAACTTGGCCTGATCAAGCTGCTGCCAAGCTCTCAGGTGGATGGCACCCTGGCGTGGCGCCGCAGCGTCACCGCCCCCATGATGAAGAACAAGGTCCATGCCAAGACCGGTACCATCACCGGCACCTCCAATCTGGTGGGCTTTATCGACACGGCAGGCGGCCAGCGCAAGGCGTTCGTGATGTTCCAGCGCGGCCTGTCCCAAGATCCGGCCACCCATGAGCGCTACCGTGCCAGCAAGGCGCCGTGGCCCTGGACTGTATTCGAGAAGGGGGTGCTGGAGAGCATCTATCAGCAGCAGCCGATCCAGATCGCCGATGAGAGCTGAGCCAATAGGCCCACTCGAATCACGGTATCGATAATTTCGGCTTCAAGTCGCCACGAGGCAGGGCTATGCTGTTGCCTGCCTCATATCAACGGCCATACAAAAACGGCTTAAAAAACGGAGAGAAAATATGTTTGCAGTGATTTTTGGTCGCCCGGGTTGCCCCTACTGTGTCCGTGCCGTACAGATCGCCGAGCAGCTGACCGAACAGCGCGATGACTTCAAATTCCGCTACGTGGATATCCATGCCGAAGGGATCACCAAAGAAGATCTGGCCAAGAGCGCCGGCAAGCCGGTCAACACCGTGCCGCAGATCTTCCTGGATGAGCAGCATATCGGTGGCTGCACCGATTTCGAAGCCTACGCCAAAGCGAATCTGGGTCTCTACCAGTAATGCCTGCGGGTCATCCCGAGCGGGTTGACCGCCAGAGCGTATAAAAAAATCCGGCGCCATCAGGCGCCGGATTTTTTATGGGCAACACGCACACATCATTCCCGATCAGGGGGTCACAGACTGGGCGGCAAAGCGCGCAATGATGGGGTTGTGATCGGAGCTGTCGGTGGCCGGTGAACTCACCTCGACCAGATCCAGATTGCGGTAGTAGAGGTGATCCAGCGGGCGACCGAAGGCGGTTCGGCGCAAGTCAGGCACCGGCACGGCCTCTTGCAGGCCCAGCTCGTCCACCAATTTGCTTAACCAGAACTGGCGCTTGTCGCTCCAGGTGTTGAAATCACCGGCCAGAATAACCGGCCTCTGATGGCGGCGCACCAAGGCAGTCAGATCGTTGAGCTGCTCGCGGAAGGTGGCCATCCCCAGCTCGAAATTGACCGCATGGATATTGATGACCATGACGCCGTCAGGATCGCCCTGCAGCGGATAGAGGCTCACCAGCCCGGATTTGGGGATGCGCAGCAAGGGTTCGGGGGAGCGCACGCCACAGACGAACGCCTGCGGGGTCTTGGCCACCGTCATCACCCCGAACGACACGCCGCCCTGGGTGAAAGCTTGCAGCTGTTGCCACTGGAAATCACCGGCGCGCAGCCAGTCGAGCATATCGGGACGGGTGGCCGACTCTTGCAGCAGCACCAGATCCTGCCCCTTGGCATAACTGTCCATCCCTTCACGCCAGTTCTTACGCTGGCCCTTGTAGAGATTCCACACCGTCACCCCGAATTCACGGGGCAGCGCCGTGGTCGCCAACGCTACCAGCGGCGGACGCTGGCAGTCGAGTCCCGGCACAATCCCTTGAGCTGTGACCAGATGGTTCTGATCCGGCACCTCAAAACAACCTACCAACCCCAGGGTCAGCAGGGAGGTGCCAAGAATGCGATAACTATTTTTCATTGGCTAACAACCGCCCGCCTTTGCTTTTTGTTTCGACCATCACAAACGTCATCCACGCCGACTAAGCTGATAGTCCCTGTTCCACCCAACCAGAAGGACCTTGTCTCATGGCGAAAGAACTTCGGTACAACGTGACGTTTTATGATCAACAAGGAAATTGTCATCAAGTGGAGCTGGCCACCGTCTATCAGATAAGACGGGACCCTCAATGCGATCTCTGCCTGTTCGACACCCTGCAATATGTGGGCTCGGAAGAGATGCTGGAACGCATGATACGGCAAAAAACCGGGCTTGAGCAGGAAATATCCATCATCAATGCCCGGCTGATTTAATCAGGCACTCACCGGAACAGGGCGGGATTTGCCCTGCTCGTCGATGGCGACATAGGTGAAGATCCCCTCGGTCACACAGTAACGCTGGGCATCGTTTTCCCGCAGTACCGGCTTGACCCACACCTCCAGCTTGAGCTTCATGGAGCTGCGGCCGATCTTCATGCAGCGGCCGTAGCAGCAGACCACATCGCCCACCTTGACCGGACTGTGAAAGGTCATGCCTTCGACGGATACGGTACAAATACGTCCTTTTGCCAGCTCCTTGGCCATAATGCCCCCACCTATATCCATCTGGGACATGATCCAGCCACCAAAGATGTCGCCATTGGGGTTGGTATCGGCTGGCATTGCCAGGGTTCTCAGCAACAACTCCCCATCGGGGTGACGTTTTGTATCTACCATCATTACCGCCTCTCTCTCATGGATGGCGGCATGATAGGGGGCGATCACCCCCTTGGCAAACCTCAATTGCCCGAGGCGGCGAGCTCGGCAAACCAGTGGGCCGGATCGGGCCAGCGATAGATGAATCCCATCTGCTGGCAAATCAGCTGACCGTCGATGGGCTGAAATTCACCGGCAGGCTCGATAAAGACCGGCACGGGCAGACCCTGCTGACGCGCCGCAAAGGGGTAGAACTGCTCGCGGCGCGGATGCACCGGCGCGCTCAGGTTGAAAACATCCCCGTCCTTGCCCCGCTCCAGCAGCAAGATGCAAGCCGCCACCACATCGTCCAGATGAACCAGATTGACCGACTGGGCGCCGCCATCGAGAGTCTTGCCCGCGAGGAAACGGCCGGGATGGCGATCCGGGCCATAAAGGCCGGAGGGGCGCACTATCATCACCACCTCGAAACCGGCCGCCAGCACCGCCTGCTCCGCTGCCAGCATCCGCTCGCCACGGGCATGGCGCGGTTTGGGCTGCTCACCCTCTTCTTGACCCGCCCCCCATACCGAGGTGGCGCTGACAAACAGCACCCGCCGGGTGCCATTCGCTTTGGCCAACGCGCAGGCCCTTGCCACCGCCTGCGGATAGTCATCGGTCTTGCTCGGCGGTACGCAGATAACCAGCGATTCGCAGGGGATGGGCCACTGTTCTTTTTGATCAGCGACTGGTATCTCGGCAGAGCCCATGTTGGCAGAGATGGTCAGCGGATAGGCATTGATCCCCTCCCCCTGCAAACGGGCCGCCTTCTCGGCACTGCTGACCGTCACCGCCACCGACTTGCCTGCCGCCAGCAGGGCCCGCGCCAGCGGCAGCCCCAGCCACCCCGCCCCCAGAATGCCGATCGTCCCGGCGATATGTTGCTCTGTCATTGTCCCGTCTCCTGCTTGACGCTATTTGCCCCGCAGCTTACCTGCCTTGGAATAAAAAGAAAGCCTTGATCTATAGATAGATAAATTTCGTCAAGTGGATATATTTATCTGATGCAATTTGTACTTAAAGCACTCTTGCTAAATCAGCTCTCCAAGACGGCATCATAAGTAAATATTGCAATTCCTTTTTCATACCCCTTAAAAATATTAAAATTTAAAACCACGCTATTATACTGAATTAGTAACATGTCAAACATTCATAAGCAATTACTACACATATCAACGAAGTAACTTGGTTCACATACCACTGTAGAAGAATCAACATACGCAAAGCATGCCTTTGCTTTTTTTATAAAGTTCACATCGTTTGATATCAAAAAATCAACGCCCAATGCTGATGCCACATGCTGCATATCATTCATTGACGCATTGAATCTGTCTTTCCCTTTTTTTAATTTCGTAAAATCATCTGAATAATAGCCAGCCCAATTCATTAACGCATATGCACGAGAAACATCGGCCTGAATTGTATTATCGAAATAATCATTAAGATTAAAGTTACTATTTTCCACTTTAAATGTGGCTTCAATTATAGCCACCACTTCCTTAAAATCTACATTATGAAGATCCAAACTTTTAATCTCTGGCATATCTCTGAATGATTGAGGGCCAAGCTTTTGATCACTATTAATAGTGATCGGCTCTAAAACAGATGCTTTAGCTCTTAGTTCATCAAGTTGCATTTTATTTCTTAGGAAGAACAATTTTTGCTCTTCATTCAGCTCATCAATATCAACAGACAACAATTGGGCTTCGCATTTTGTGAGCAAATGTTCCAAACTAGACTGAATTTTAGTATTTAACTCATAGAAGCTCTCTTCTATCGGTAAACCGGATAGTTTACGGGATGGCAACTGACTTACATCCATTAACATAGTAATGCCAAGATCTGAATTTAATTCTTCATTTTCAAGATAATCTTCCCAAATTTTACTAGGAGATACATCAATTAGTTTTCTCTCCAATGGGTCTATATATTTAGCATCCAACTCTATCAATAAATCAATATGTTCTTGGCGATATTCACCCTTCGTTATTTGCATAATTTCACTGAGTGTGACATGTGAATACACGACTACAATCTGTTCAGACATAAGTGCCATTTTAAATGGTCTAAAGTCTACCACACCAGACTCTTCCATCTTACGCTGACGTAAATCACTTAGTATATTCTGATCTAAATAGACCAATAAACTCATAGTCCACCTCATATTTTCAATATCTATAGCTAAAAAACGTATTCCATGCTTTATGATTTATATCCTGCCCCGCATTCCAAAACATATCAACACATCATTATTGATGCTTAAGATTCTACCACCACTAAAACTGCCCACCCTGTCAGATGGCGATAACAGATATAACGTGTATTAAAAATACAAAAAGCGGGCCAATGGCCCGCTTGGTTATATTTCACTCACCCATTCTCACACCGGCGGATGGAAATGGCTGGCTTCGCGGGTGGCCATCTCCTCGTAAGTGGCCCACTTCTGCCACGCCACTTTTTGCGCCACCTGCATCAGCCGTTCGGCCTCCTCCGGATGGCTCTGGGCCAGCACCCGATAACGGGTCTCCTCCTGCCGGTATTCAGCGAGAGGAATGGAGGGGCGCAGGCTGTCGAGGCTGAAGGGGTTCTGCCCCGATCTGCGCAATACCGGGTTGTAGCGCATCAGCGGCCAGTGGCCGGAGGCCACGGCCCGTTTTTGCTGGGTCAGGCCAAACTCCATATCGATGCCGTGGGCGATACAGTGGCTGTAGGCGATGATAAGCGACGGGCCCGGATAGGCCTCCGCCTCACGCAAGGCTTGCAGCGCCTGCTGCGGGTTGGCCCCAAAGGCGATGCGGGCAACATAGACGTTGCCGTAGGAGATGGCCTGCAGCGCCACATCCTTCTTGGCCAGCGTCTTGCCCCCCGCCGCGAACTTGGCGACGGCGCCGAGCGGGGTCGATTTCGACATCTGACCGCCGGTGTTGGAGTAGACCTCGGTATCCATCACCAGCACGTTCACATCGCGCCCAGAGGCGAGCACATGATCGAGCCCCGATGAGCCGATGTCATAAGCCCAGCCATCGCCGCCGATGATCCAGACCGAACGGCGCACCAGCTGATCGATAAGCGACAGCAGCTCGCGGGCCTTGCCGGATTTCACCTCTTCCAGCCGCTCGCGCACTTGCGCTACCCGGGTGCGCTGGGCGCGGATCTCCGACTCCAGCCGCTGCGGGGCACTAATCAGAGTATCGACCAGCTCTGCGCCCAGCTCCCCCTTCATCGCCTGCAAGGCCGCTACCGCCTGCCCGTGATGCTGATCGGCGGTGAGACGAAAACCAAAGCCAAACTCGGCGTTGTCCTCGAACAGGGAGTTCGACCAGGCCGGCCCCTTCCCTTCGCCGTTCTTGGCCCACGGCGTAGTCGGCAAGTTGCCGCCGTAGATGGAGGAGCAACCGGTGGCGTTGGCCACCAGCATGCGATCGCCAAACAGCTGGGTCAGCAGCTTGAGATACGGAGTCTCGCCGCAGCCAGCGCAGGCACCGGAGAACTCGAACAGGGGTTCGAGGAACTGGGCACCGCGCACCGTGGAGAAGTCCACCCGCTCGCGGGCAGGCCAGGGCAGGCTCTCGAACCAGCGCAGTGCCTGCTTCTGACCAGCCAGATGGGGGGCCTTGTCCATCATGGCGATGGCCCGCTCGCCTTCATGGCTCTCATCCGCTCCGGCCCGCACCGGACAAGCCTGCACGCACTGGCCACAACCGGTGCAATCTTCCGGATAGAGCTGCAAGGTGTAGCGGCTGTCGGGGAAGCCCTTGGCGGTGACGGGCACCGACTGCGCCGCCTCGGGGGCGGTCGCCAGCCAGTCCTGATGGTAGAACTTGGCCCGCAGCGCCGCGTGGGGGCAAACAAAGACGCAGTTGCCGCACTGGATGCAGATATCCGAATTCCAAATCGGGATCTCGCGGGCGATATCCCGCTTCTCGAAGCGGCTGGTGGCAGTGGGGTAAGTGCCATCCACCGGCAGCATGGAGACAGGGATCAGATCGCCACGCCCCGCCAGCATCTCGCCAGTGACCCGCTGGACAAACTCGCTGCCGCCGGGAGCCAATGGCAGCGGATAGTCGCTGATCTGCTCCTCACCGGACGGGATGACCACCTGATGGAGGTGGGCCAGGGTGTCATCCACCGCCGCGAAGTTGCGCGCCACCACCTCGGGCCCCTTGCGGGCATAGCTCTTCTCGATGCTCTCCTTGATCAGCGCAATGGCCTCATCCCGCGGCAAGATGCCAGCCAACGCGAAGAAACAGGTCTGCATAATGGTGTTGATGCGATTGCCCATGCCGTTTTGCTCGGCCACCCGATCCCCATCGATGCAGTAGAGGCGGATATCGAGGGCACGGATGCGGGCGCGCAGCCGCTCGGGCAGCTCGGCCCAGACCAGCTCAGGCTCATAGGGAGCATTGAGCAGCAGGGTCGCCCCTTCGGCGGCATGCTCCAGCAGATCGACCGACTCGACAAAGCCCCACTGGTGGCAGCCGATAAAGCTCGCCTGCTCGATAAGCCAGGGGGCATCGATGGGCTCGGGGCCAAAGCGCAGGTGGGAGACGGTGCGCGAGCCCGACTTCTTGGAGTCGTAGACGAAGTAGCCCTGAGCGTGGAACCCCTCCAGCTCGCCGATGATCTTGATGCTGTTCTTGTTGGCGCCCACGGTGCCATCGGCACCGAGGCCGAAGAAGAGCGCCCGCACCCGACTGGCGGGCTCCAGATCACCGATGGGATGCCAGGCCAGACTGAGGCCCGACACATCATCGACAATCCCCACGGTAAAGCGGGGGCGAGGCGCATCGGATGCCAGCTCCTCGAACACCGCCGCGCACATGGCGGGGGTGAACTCCTTGGAAGAGAGGCCATAGCGACCGCCACTCAGCCAGGGCAGCCGCTTGATAAGACCGCGCTGCAAGCCATCGATAAGGGCGCTCTGCACATCCAGCAGCAGCGGCTCACCGCCCGCCCCCGGCTCCTTGGTGCGATCCAGCACCGCCATGCGACGCACGCTCGCGGGCAGCGTATCGAGCAGCGCCTGTACCGGGAAGGGGCGATAGAGGCGAATGACCAGTACCCCGGTCTTGCGATCCTGCCGATTGAGCCAATCCACGGTAGTGCGGGCGGTGGCCGCCCCCGAGCCCATCAGCACAATGACATCGGTGGCATCGGGCGCGCCGTGATACTCCACCAGCCGGTAGTGGCGACCGGTCAGCTCGCCGAGGTTGTCCATGCACTGCTGCACCCGCGCCGGCACCGCTTCGTAGAAAGGGTTGACGCTCTCGCGGGACTGGAAATAGGTGTCCGGGTTCTGGGCTGTGCCACGCATCACCGGATGATCCGGGTTGAGCGCCCGCGCACGGTGAGCCCGCACCCAGTCGTTGTCGATAAGGGCGCGAATTTCATCCCGATGCAGGGCGGTGATCTTGTTCACTTCGTGGGAGGTACGGAACCCGTCGAAGAAGTGGATAAAGGGCACCCGGCACTGCAGGGTGACGCTGTGGGCAACCAAGGCCAGGTCCTGCGCCTCCTGCACCGAGCCGGAGGCAAGCATGGCAAAGCCGGTGCTGCGCGCCGCCATCACATCCTGATGGTCGCCAAAAATCGACAGCCCCTGCGCCGCCAGAGAGCGGGCCGCCACATGGAACACCGCCGAAGTCAGTTCACCGGCGATCTTGTACATGTTGGGCAGCATCAGCATCAGCCCCTGACTGGCGGTGAAGGTGGTGGCGAGCGCCCCCGCCTGCAGGGCACCGTGTACCGTACCGGCTGCACCTCCTTCACTCTGCATCTCCACTACGGTGGGGATGTTGCCCCACAGGTTTGTCTGCCCCTCCGCCGCCCAGGCATCGGCCAGTTCGGCCATGGTCGAGCTCGGGGTAATGGGGTAGATGGCACACACTTCGCTCAGCTGGTACGCCACCCGGGCCGCGGCTTCGTTGCCGTCGACCATGATCAGTTCATGTTTCATTGGGACTCCTCCGGTTGGCGCAGCTCGATGGCGTGACAGGGACACTGGTCGTGACAGGCACCGCAGCCGGTGCAACGCTCGGCATCCACCTGATAGCCCTTACCCGGCCCCAGCTTGGCGATGGCCTGCTCGGGGCAGCTGCCATAGCAGCCGTCGCACTCGAAGCAGTTGCCGCAGGAGTAGCAGCGCGCCGCCTCGTAGCGGGCGGCCACCTCATCCAGCCCGCCGATGATCTCGCCAAAGTCATCCCGCGCCCACGCCGGTTTGACCGGCTGACTGCTGGCCGGGGCGTGGGTCTGGAACCAGAGTTGCAACTGCTCCGGCCCCACCAGCGGGTAGGAGAGCGGTTTGTGGTAGTGGCGACCGCGCAGCCAGGCATCCATATGGCGCGCCGCCTTCTTGCCGTGGCCGGTGGCGATGGTGACGGTGCGCTCGGAGGGCACCATGTCGCCACCGGCAAAGAGACCCGGCACATCCGTCATCAGGTTTTCGCCAACCTGCACTACCCCCTCCTTGTTGACCCGCACGCCGGGAATACTCTCCAGCACCGAGAGATCGACCTCCTGACCGAGCGCCAGAATAAGGGAGTCTGCTTCGAGGGTTTCAAACTTGCCGGTGGGTACTGGCTTGCCCTCGGCATCCAGCGCCATCACCTCCACCTCGATATTGGTGTTGTCGAGCTGGCGGATGCTGCGCAGCCAGTTGATCTTGATACCCTCCTCCTCGGCCTCATCGGCTTCAAAGGCGTGGGCCGGCATATGGTCCCGATCACGGCGGTAGATGATCATCGCCTCTTCCACACCGAGGCGACGGGCGGTACGGGCCGCATCCATGGCAGTATTGCCCCCCCCATAAATCGCTACCCGCCGTCCCAGTTTGGGGGGCGGTAAGCCCTGCTCTTCGGCCAGACTCGCCTGTTCGAGGAAACTCACCGCATCGAGGATCTTGCCCGCTTCCCGGGCCGGAATATCGACCCGCTTGGCCAGATGGGCGCCGATGGCCATAAAGACAGCGTCAAAGCCCCCCTCGTCGCGCTCGCGCAGCACATCCTCCACCTTGTGGTTAAGAGTGAGGGTCACTCCGGCCGCCACGATACGGGCTACCTCCAGCTCCAGCACGTCGCGGGGCAGACGATAAGCGGGAATACCAAAGCGCAGCATGCCGCCCGCCAGTGGCCCCGCTTCGCGGATCTCCACCTGATGGCCGAGCCGATTGAGGTGCCAGGCGCAGGAGAGACCTGAGGGACCGGCGCCAATGACCAGCACCTTCTTGCCGCTGGCAGGGGCAGGGTTTGCGGGCTGCCAACCACGGGCCAGCGCCTCGTCGCCGAGGAAACGCTCGATAGCGTGGATGGAGACGGATTCATCCACCTGACCGCGGTTACAGGCGCTCTCGCAGGGGTGATAGCAGACCCGGCCATGAATGGCGGGCAAGGGGTTCTCTTCGATCAGGGTCTGCCAGGCCGCCTCAAAACGACCGGCCTGCGCCAAAGAGAGCCAGGCCTGGATATTTTCTCCGGCCGGGCAGGCGTGATTGCAGGGTGGCAGGGCCGGCCGCCAGACGGGTAGCCGGGTACGCACCGGGCCTGTTCCCGTTTTCAGGGAGAGATCCGGCAATGGGGTCATGTCCAGTTGTTTGCTCATACATTGCTTTCTTCTTTTTGTGTGACAGGCCCCACCCGATGGCGCTTGATACCGTGTAGCCGAAGCGGACGGTGGCCGGATGGGGAAGAAGCGAAAGCGTTAGAAACTGGGAACTGAGTCGATAATGGCCGCTTTTTTGTACTGATTAGCGAATCAGGATCAAAAAATGTTGCACTTTATGGTTCATAGAGACCAGAACGTGACTCAAGTAACATCTTCTCCAGCTGACCGCTGGCTTTCAGTTTGGCGAGGCCCCGATTGAAGGTTTTGATCAGTTCGTCAGCGTTGGCGCGCTTGCGACTGATCAACAGGTGACCTTCGACCTTCATCACGGGTTTTGAATGGGTTGCAAAGAGATCGACCGTGCTGGCCGGGTAGAACTGACGCAGGGAGTAGTAGCCGACATCGATGTTCTCCAGCGTCAGGTCGGCGCGGCCGGAGAGCAGCAGATCAAAGCTCTGGCGCAGCCGGGTGACGAACTGCACCTGCAGCGGCACCTGCGCGATGGCTGCAAAAAAATCTGCATTGTAGGTATAGCCACTGACCGCAGCCAGCTTGCGATCCGCCAGATCCTGATAGCTGCGCCATTCCAGCGGATCGGACTTGAGATAGAACCAGACATAGGTTTCGCTCAGGATGGGATCGCTGTAGAGATGGGTTTTGCGCCGCTCGCTCGACTCATACCAGTGGACAGTGCCATCCACCACTCCCTCCTCCGACAAGCGAAAGGCCCGCTTCCAGGGCAGAAACTGGAACTTGACGCTCACCCCCTCACTCTTGAATGCCTCGCTCACCACATGGGGGATAAGCCCCTGATATTTCAGCGTCTCGGAGCAGTAAGGGGGATACTCTCCCGTGGTCAGGGTCAGCTCCTGCGCCCAGAGCCCGTGGCAAAAAAGGCTCCCCGCCAGCAACCAGCTTATTTTCATCCCGATGCCCTCTTGTTCTGTTTTCCCAACTATAGACCGCCCCCTTGAAAGGATTGCCGGATCGTCGGGGAACCGTTATGTTCCCCTTTTTCCAGGCGATCGCGCCGCGTCACAAGGATATGAAGATGCCCAGGCTAGACAGCATTCACCTCTACCCCATCAAATCGACTGCAGGTATGCCGCTGGCTCGCGCCCGGGTGACCGAAGAGGGACTGGCAGGGGATCGCCGCTACATGGTGGTCAAACCGGACGGCACCTTTATCACCGCCCGTACCCATCCCCAGCTGCAACAGGTCGTGGCCACCCCCATCGAAGGAGGCTTGCAACTGCGCTATCCGGGCTTTGAACCGCTCACCCTGCAAGAGGTCGACTTCAGCCGCGCCCCGCAAGCTACCGGAGTCTGGAGCGACCGTTTCACCGCCCTGCACACCGACCCCAAAGCCGATGGCTGGCTAAGCCGGGTGGCAGGGGAGACGGTGCAACTGCTCTGGCTGGGTGAAACCTCTGATCGCTTTCGCGAGAAGACCGGCACCCGGGTCAGCTTTGCCGACGGTTATCCGCTGCTGCTGATAAGCCAGGCCTCTCTGGAGGATCTCAATCTGCGCTCCGATGCGCTGCACCAGATGAGCCAGTTCCGCACCAATCTGGTGGCAAGCAACACCCAGCCCTTCGAGGAGGACAGCTGGGTGCGTATCCGCATCGGCGAGGTGGAATTCAAGGTGGTCAAGCCCTGCAGCCGCTGCATCATGACCACGGTGGAAGCGGGCACCGATCGTTTCAACGCCCTGAAAGAGCCGCTGGCCACCCTCACCCGCTACCGCCGTGGCGAGGATGGCGAGGTCTACTTCGGCCAGAATCTGGTGGCGCTGAACGAGGGCTGGATTGAGGCAGGCAGCGAGATAGAAGTGCTGGAGCGCACCCGTCCGGTGGTCTATCCCGCCGCCGCTCCGAAGAAGCGGGAGCTGGTCTGCGTGGCCCGCGAACCGCTGGCGCGGGATCTGGAGACCTTCTGGTTCGAAGCCGCCGATGGCGAGCCCCTGCCCGACTACCTGCCGGGCCAGCATCTGCCCATCAGCCTCGATATCAAAAACGAGCGGATCCAGCGCCGCTATACCCTGAGCTCCACGCCGGATCACCCGGAGCGTTACAGCATCAGCGTCAAAAAGGTGGAGGGTGGCCGCATCTCCCACTGGCTGCACCAGCAGTTGCAGGTGGGTGATCGGCTGCGGGCCGCCAACCCCGCTGGCGAGTTTCACTTAGGGTCCGAGCGCAACCTCCTGTTGCTCTCCGCAGGCTCCAGCGTCACCCCCATGCTGGCGATAGCCCGCACCCTGGCGCTACGCGGGGAGCTGGAAGCGGTTCACTTTATGCACCTGTGCCGCAGCGAAGCGGACATTCCCGCCGCCAGCGAACTGCATGCCATGGCGCAGCAGGGGATGACCCTCACCATTATCCTGAGCCAGCCGGACAATCACTGGCAGGGGCTGCAAGGGCGACTCAATGATGAGCATCTGCAACGGATCAAAGGGCTGGCCGACAAAGAGGTCTTTATCTGCGGCCCCCACGGCTTTATGGCCGATGCTGCCGCAAAAGTTGCGGCCCTCGGCGTACCGGCCGCACGGATCAAACAGGAGAGTTTTGGCGGCGCCATTCTCTCGGCGGCCCGCCCCCATCAGGCGGTGCAACTGCGTATCGGCGCCCAAGCCTTTACCGGCAACAATCAGGGCACTGTGCTGGATCAGGCCAACAAGCAAGGTGTAGAGCTGCCATGGAGCTGCCGCGCCGGCATCTGCGGCAGTTGCAAACAGACGCTGATCTCGGGCGAGGTGGATCACCCCGACGCCCCCGCCATCACCGCCGCCGAGCGGGCCGAGGGCAAGATCCTTGCCTGCTGCGCCGTGCCGCTCACTGACCTTGACATCCTATGATCGGGTGATCGGGGCGCATTAACTCACGCCACCCCAGATGACCGGGGAATTGACCCCGGTCATCTTTATCCACACTTGTTCAGCTGATCCGCCCTTAATTTGTCCCCACGGCCTTCATCAGTGAGTTTCCCTTCCTATACTCTCAGAGCAAAAAGCCTTGCCAGCCATTGACTTGGCGATGCTCCATACGACACTCAGCCATAGGGAAAGGACGCCCATACCATGGAACAGAACAAGCCCGCCTTTCAGCTCAACCTGCTGCTATCCGTCATCACCCTGATCCTGCTGTCACTGGTGTTTTTCGCCTACAGCTGGGCTGGGAAACAACTGGAAGAGAGTTATCGACAACAATATGTCTCCTACCTGCTTGCCGACGAACTGCGCCAATCCTCCGATGATCTGACCCGACTCGGGCGCACCTACGTCATCACCAAGGATCCAGCCTACGAACAGCAGTACATGCGGATCCTGGCCATTCGCAACGGCGAGCAGCCGAGGCCGGATGGCTACAACCGTATCTACTGGGACTTTGTCGCCGCCAACGGCCAGAATCCCCGCCCCGACAGCAATGTTCGCCGTGGCCTGATCGACCTGATGAAGGATGCCGGTTTCACCGACGGTGAGCTCGCCAAACTGAACGAGGCCAAAAACAACTCGGATGCGCTGGTCAACACCGAGGTCGCAGCCTTCAAGCTGGTGCAGCAGAGCGATGGCGACCCGGTTGCCAACCAGCAAAAAGCCATCGCCATGATGCATGACAAGGCCTATCACCAGAACAAGGGGCGCATCATGTCCCCCATCGATGACTTCTACGTGATGATGGAGCAGCGCAACCATGAGGCGGTCGAGAGCGCCATCGCCAATACCGATATGCTGCGCTATCTCTTTATCGCCCTCGGTCTGGTGTTGATGTTCTTCCTCTGGCGCACCTATCGCTCCCTGCTCGATCTGGTGGGCACCTCGGTCGAACAGCTCAAGACCGATCTCCATATGATGGCGGAAGGGGACTTCTCGCGCCCCATCAAGGTGCCGGCAGGATCGAAAGAGAGCCTGATCGGCCTGCTCGGCGGTATGCAGACCACCCTCAAGGGGATCATCGCCAAGGTCTCCCACTCCACCGAGGAGCTATCCCACTCTGCCGACAGCATCGCCCAGATCGCCGAACAGACTGCCCAGTTTGCCACCGATCAGCAAACCAGCACCCAGACCATGGCCGCCGCCATCGAGGAGCTGGTGGTGAGCATCAGCCACCTCTCCGACAACGCCACCCATGCCGACGAGCTGAGCAAGGTCTCCGCCAATACCCTGGAGGAGGGGTCAGGGGTCATTAAAGAGACGCTTGGCAGCATCGAGAATATCTCCACCACGGTGGGGGATGCGGCCAGCACCATTTCCGAGCTCAACGGCCATACCCAGCAGATTTCGGAGATCATCGGGGTGATCCGCGGCATCGCCGATCAGACCAACCTGCTGGCCCTCAACGCGGCCATCGAGGCGGCGCGGGCCGGTGAACAGGGTCGCGGCTTTGCGGTGGTGGCCGACGAGGTGCGCAATCTGGCCAGTCGCTCGGCGGCGTCAACCCAGCAGATCACCGGGATGATCAGCAAGATCCAGAGCGGAGCCGATGCCTCCATCCGCAGCATGGAAAACACGGTCAACAACGTCTCTCGCGGGGTCACGCTGGCCAATCAGACCGGCGAGGCGATCGCCAGCATCCAGAGCCACGCCTCCAACCTCACCGGCCTGATGGGGGAGATCAGCCACACCCTGCGCGAGCAGTCCACCGCCGCCAACGAGGTGGTCTCTACCGTTGGCAACATCACCTCCCTCTCCGAGCAATCGGGGGATGCCGCCCGCCACGTGTCCCAAGAGGCAGCCAAGCTCAAGCAGCTGTCACGGGTGCTACGCCAGGAGATGGGGCACTTCAAGCTTTAAAGAACGCTGAAAAGCAAAACGGCTGCCCGAAGGCAGCCGTTTTATTATTCGGGGTTATCCCCTGTCATCCAGCATCTATCAACCACGCAGGGCGGCGATGCGCTGCTCGATGGGCGGGTGGCTCATGAACAGCTCGCTCATGGAGCGCTTGCCGTTGATACCAAAGGCCATCATGGAGCCTTCCAGCTGCGGCTCGGCACCGCGGGAGAGGCGCTCAAGGGCGGCAATCATCTTGTCGCGACCGGCCAACTTGGCGGCACCGGCATCGGCGCGGAACTCACGCTGACGGCTGAACCACATGACGATGATGGAGGCCAGAATGCCGAACAGCATCTCCAGCACGAACACGGTGATCATGTAGGCAAAACCGCCAGTGCTGCTGCTCTCTTCCTCGTTGTTGGAGCTGAAGAAGTTGCTGATGACGCCAGCCACGATCCGGGCGAAGAACATCACGAAGGTGTTCACAACCCCTTGGATCAGGGTCAGGGTCACCATGTCGCCGTTGGCCACGTGGCTCACTTCGTGGGCCAGTACCGCTTCCGCCTCGTCACGGCTCATGCTGTAGAGCAGGCCGGAGGAGACCGCCACCAGCGAATCATCGCGGCGGGCACCGGTGGCAAAGGCGTTCATCTCGGGAGAGTCGTAGATCCCCACTTCCGGCATCTTGATACCCGCTTCGCGGGCCTGACGGGCCACAGTGCTCACCAGCCAGTGCTCGGTCTCGTTACGGGGTTGCTCGATGACCTGGACGCCATAGCTGCGCTTGGCCATCCACTTGGACATCAGCAAGGAGATAAAGGAACCCCCAAAACCGAACACGGCACAGAACATCAACAGCCCGGAAATACTGGACTTGTTGATCCCCAGAACCGAGAACAGGATATTGAGTACCACCCCCAGCACCAGCATGACGGCCAGGTTGGTCACCAGGAATAGCATAATTCGCTTCATATAGACTCCTTGTGAAGATAAGGGACATGATCGGGGATCACTCGGGATCACCACCTGATCATGTTAATGTCGACATTCTAGGGAGATTCGATGAATGTTCGCTGAATATGCCGTCAAAGTAGCGGCGAGATATCAAGACGCCCCTGCAAATCGGCTTCAAGCGGATTGTTTATAAACGGAATTTCGCCGAGGAAGGGGGCTGGCAGCAAGCCCCTCAGGGTGTCCAGATTTTCCTGATAATGGCTCATGGAACCATGGAGCCGATTAATTACCCACCCCGCCACCGGCAGCTGATCATTGCGAATGGCTGCAAAGGTGAGCAGCGCATGGTTGAGGCAACCCAGCTTGGCCCCCACTACCATGATCACCGCCATGTTCTCCTGTTTCACCCAGTCCGACAGCAGATGCTTGCGATCGAGCGGCAAATACCAGCCCCCTGCCCCTTCCACTACCGCCAGTTCGGCCCCGGCCTGTTCAATCTTGCGTAGCCCCTCGCTCAACCCCTGCATGGTGATAGGCTGGCGCGCCTCGCTGGCGGCAATGTGGGGCGCAATCGGCGGCTCATAGGCGAACGGATTGACCACCTCATAGGGCAGCGGCAGGCTCGCCGCCTCCTGCAACAGAACGGCATCCAGGTTGCGCAGCCCGTCCGGGGTGCGGGCACATCCGGCCGAGACCGGCTTGTAACCCGCGCACTTGATTCCCTGTGCGCTGAATTCGCGCAGCAGGGTGCGCGCCACCAGCGTCTTGCCCACATCGGTATCGGTGCCGGTGATAAAGAATGATTTCATACGGTTCTCTCCTTGGCAGGGAGTAGCACACTGCCCTGCACACACTGCGATTCCCGGCGCTCAGCGAGGCTTGCTGAGACGGCCGAGGCACACCCGATAACTGGCGACCAGCCTGCCATCGGGCTGGCGAAACGCCTCATACGCCTGAGCCAGCTGCTGCAATCTGGCGCGACCGCTCAGACCGGCCGGGGCGGCACTCCCCTGATTGTCATTGATCTGATTGGCCCCAATCCCCTTGAGATCGCGCAACAACTGCGGCAATTCAAGATAGGCGAGATCCCAGGTGATACAACGCAGCTCGGGAGCAGATACCCCGGCGCTCGCCAGCGCCTGCTCCAATTGTGGCAGGCTGAGGAAGCGATTGACATGGGCGCGACCATCAAGCTGCTGCCAGGCGGCTCGCAACTGCCAGAGCGACTCATCGAGCAGGGTCGAGAAAAAGATCTGGCCGCCCGGTTTGACCACCCGCAGCAGCTCGCCAAAAGCCTGGGCCGGACGCTCGCACCACTGCAGCGCCAGACTGGAGAAAATCCAGTCGAACGCGTTATCGGCGAAAGGAAGCTGCTCCGCATCGCCGCAGAGCAGGCGAGCACCGCTGCCACGCAAGGCGGCCTGCGCCAGCATGCCGGGGGCGAGATCAAGCCCCACCAGCTGGTGACAACGGTTCGCCAGTTGGGGCAAGAAAAAGCCGGTGCCGCAGCCCAGATCCAGCCCGCTCACCGTCAGATCAGTGCCAACCGGACTGCTCGGCATCCATTCCAGCAGCGCCTGACCCACCTCCTGTTGAAAGCGGGCATGGGCATCGTAATGACGAGCGGCGGCGCCGAAACGGCGAGCAAGCTGCGCCTTGTCGACCGTTTGAAAACGCTCAGCCATGATGAGTCTCCCCAACCGTTGTCGCTGCAGGGCAGACCCCCAAGGCATCGAGCAGGCGATCCACATCCTGCTCGCTGTGAGCCGCGCTCAGGGTAATTCGCAGCCGGGCCGTACCGACTGGCACAGTGGGCGGGCGGATGGCGCTCACCCAGACGCCGCGCTCCCGCAGCCGTTCAGCCAGTTGCAGGGCAACACTGCTCTCCCCCACCAGCAGCGGCTGGATCGGGGTATCGCTCGCGCCAAGCTGCCAACCCTGATCCTTTGCCCCTTGCCGGAAGCGGACGATCAGCTGACCAAGATGGGCGCGGGACTCATCAGCCGCGCGCACCAGTTCGATGCTCTTGCTGACCGCGCAAGCCTGCGCGGCGGGCATATGGGTGCTGTAGACATAGTGGCGGGCGAAGTTGACCAGATACTCCACCAGTTCGCGACTGCCGCCGACAAAGGCACCGGCAACCCCGAGCGCCTTGCCAAAAGTGCCCATCTGGATGTGTACGCTGGCAGGAGGACCCCCCTGCGCCGCCAGGGTGCCGCGCCCCTCGGATCCCAGCACACCAAGACCATGGGCATCGTCGATCATCAGCCAGTTGCCGCTCCGGGCTGCCAATGCCGCGAGTTCACCCCAGGGGGCCTGATCCCCGTCCATGCTGAACACCCCTTCCGACACAATCAATCCGCGATTGGGCTCAAGCTGCCGTTCAAGGGCCGCCATATCGTTGTGGGCAAAACGCTTCATCTTGCAAGGGAGCTGGCTGCCCATCTCCTGCAAAGAGGCGTGGTTGAGTTTGTCCTGCCACAGCAGATGTTCCTTGCCGAGCAGCGCTTTGAGCACCGCCTGATTGGCCGAAAAACCGCAGTTGAACAGCAGCACCGCCTCCACCCCGAGCCACTCGGCCAGGGTCTCCTCAAGCTGTTGGTGGGCACGGCTGTACCCGGTCACCAGCGGCGAGGCGCCGGAGCCCGCGCCATAGCGTTCAATCCCCGCGTTGAAGGCGGCCTTGATGGCGCCGTGATCCGCCAGTCCCAGATAGTCGTTGGCGGAAAAGTTGAGGTAGTCGCGCCCCGCAACCCTGAGTCGCCCGCCACTCGCCCCGTCGGTCGCGATGCGGTTGCGCAGCAGACCCACCTGCTCGCGCTCGACCAGCGCCGCGCCCAACCCAAAGGGGCCCGTTACTGCTGGGCCAGTCATGACCGCGCAGCCCCGGCACGGGGGCGGGTGGCGTCATAAAACATTTCGGCAGGTTCGCTCTGGCGGCTCACCTCGGCCAGCAGCTCCTCTTCTTGAACCTGATCCGGCTTCTGGGCCCGCTGGGCGGGACGAATACCGAGCCGCTTGAACAGCTGCATGTCACTGTTCTCGTCCGGATTGGGAGTGGTCAGCAACTTGCAGCCGTAGAAGATGGAGTTGGCCCCGGCCATAAAGCACATGGCCTGCATCTGCTCGTTCATCTTCTCCCGCCCGGCGGAGAGACGCACATGGGAGGCGGGCATCATGATCCGCGCCACGGCGATGGTGCGGATAAATTCGAACGGATCGAGGTTCTCCTGATCCTCCAGCGGTGTTCCCTTCACCTTGACCAGCATGTTGATGGGCACACTCTCCGGGTGCCGCGGCAGGTTGGCCAGCGCCATCAAGAGACCCGCCCGATCTTTCGCCTGCTCACCCATGCCGACGATGCCGCCAGAGCAGACCTTCATGCCGGCGCTGCGCACATGCTCCAGGGTATCGAGCCGATCCTGATAGGTGCGGGTGGAGATGATCTCGCCGTAAAACTCCGGCGATGTATCGAGGTTGTGGTTGTAGTAATCAAGCCCAGCAGCGCCAAGACGCGCCGCCTGATCGGCGGTGAGCATCCCCAAGGTCATGCAGGTCTCCATCCCCAGCCCGCGCACCTCCTCAATCATCCGGATGATGTAGGGCATGTCTTTTTCTTTGGGGTTGCGCCAGGCGGCCCCCATGCAAAAGCGTGACGAGCCGTTGGCCTTCGCTTCGCGGGCCCGCTCCAGCACCTTCTCCACCTCCATCAGCCGCTCGGCCTCAAGCCCGGTGTGGTAACGGGCGCTCTGGGGGCAGTATTTGCAATCTTCCGGGCAGGCGCCGGTCTTGATGGAGAGCAGGGTACTCACCTGCACTTCGTTCGGGTCAAAGTGGGCGCGGTGGACGGTCTGGGCCTGAAACAGCAGATCGTTAAATGGCAGGGCAAACAGGGCCTGAACCTCGGCGAGGGTCCAGTCATGACGAAGGGCGTGACCGCCCGCGGTGAGAGCATTCATACATGGCTTCCGGTTGTTATTAGTGGGATCCTGCGCCCGCCATCTTGGGATGGACGGCCACAGAACCCGCCGCCGGGCCCGCGCGCTCAAGGTGATGCGCAGTGCCAAGTGGCTGAAATTGTTGGCTAGTGTAGAGAGCACGCGTAGACTGTCAACACCGACCAGATCAAACCAATTGACAACAGAACAACAAATGACCAACCAAGAATTCGACCTGCACCACATCTGGCACCCCTATACCTCCCTCACTCACCCCCTGCCCTGCTATGAAGTGGCCAGCGCCAAAGGGGTGAAGATCACTCTCAGCGACGGCCGTGAACTGGTGGATGGCATGAGCTCCTGGTGGGCTTGCGTGCACGGCTATCAGGTGCCGGAGTTGGACGCCGCCGCCACCGCCCAGCTCGGCAAGATGTCCCACGTGATGTTTGGCGGCCTCACCCACGCTCCGGCGGTTGAGCTCTGCCGCAAGCTGGTGGAGATCACTCCAAAAGGGCTTGATCGGGTCTTTCTGGCCGATTCCGGCTCGGTGGCAGTGGAAGTGGCGCTCAAGATGGCCCAGCAGTACTGGCACGCCAGGGGAACGCCCAGAGCCAAATTTGTCGCCCTGCGCAGCGGCTATCACGGCGACACCTTTGGCGCTATGAGCGTCTGCGATCCCGATGGCGGCATGCATGAGCTCTACAAGGGATTCCTGCCGGAGCACTATTTTGTCGACGCGCCCAGCTGCCGCTTCCACGCCGAGTGGGACGAGCAGTGCGTGGTGGAGCTGGCGACACTCATGGCCGATCATCACGAGGAGATCGCCGCCATCGTGCTTGAGCCCATAGTGCAGGGCGCTGGCGGCATGCGCTTATATCACCCCCGCTACCTGCAGTGGGTGCGCGCCCTGTGCGACGAATTCGGCGTGCTGCTGATTGCCGACGAGATTGCCACCGGCTTTGGCCGCACTGGCCAGCTGTTTGCTTGCGACTGGGCGGGGATTAGCCCCGACATCATGTGTCTGGGCAAGGCGCTCACCGGCGGCTACCTCACCCTCTCGGCGACCCTCACCACCGAGCATGTCGCCCGCACCATCTGTGACGGCAAGGCGGGGGTCTTTATGCACGGCCCCACCTTTATGGGCAACCCGCTCGCCTGCGCGGTGGCCAACGCCTCCATCGATCTGCTGCTGGCCTCACCGTGGCAGGAGCGGGTGCGCGCCATCGAGCATCAGCTGCGAACAGAACTGGTAGAGCTGACCCTGCACCCGGCGGTCGCGGATGTACGGGTGCTCGGTGCCATCGGGGTGGTAGAGATGAAAGAGCGGGTGGATGTGGCGCGCATCCAGCGCAAATTTGTCGAACTGGGCGCCTGGATCCGTCCCTTTGGCAAGCTGGTCTACCTGATGCCCCCCTTCGTCATCACCCCGGAGGAGCTTGGGGTATTGACCGGCGCCATCCGTCAGGCCATCGCCGAGGGCGAGTTTTAATGCAAGCAGCGGCGGCCATCGCAGCCGCCCGTTTGACTACCGGCATTTGATATATAAAGATGGCAACTTTATCCACTTCAGTGCAGTTTCACTTGCCGTAATGTGAGCAAAACACCAGACCTGAGGCCCCAAGAGGGGTAAACTGCTGCGGTTTTACCATCAAGAAAGACTGCTCATGCGCCTCTCCATTGCTGCCAAAATCAACTTTTTCCTGCTCTTCATCTTCTCCATGGTACTGGTCTTCTCCGCAGCCTATCAGGCGGTGCGCGAGCGCGATCTCATCCTGACCCTCATCAAGGAGCAGAGCCGCGAGCAGACCGAAGCCTATTTCGACGGCCTCAACATGCTGATGCTGACCGGCAAGATGGATGCCCGCGATACTCTGCGCGGCAAGTTTCTCGACCACGCCCATGTGGAGGATGCCCGCATCGTCCGTGGCGATGCGGTGAGCAAGCAGTTCGGGCCGGGGCGGGAGACAGAACAGGTAAAAGATGAGTTTGATGAGCTGGCTCTGGCGGGCAAAGGGAGTCTGGAGGTGGTGCACAACGGCATGCACAGCCGTCTGGTGGTCACCCGACCGCTACTGGCCAAGAAGGATTTTCGCGGCACCGACTGCACCAGCTGTCATCTGGTGCCGGAGAATACCGTGCTCGGTGCAGTGCGCTTTGACTACTCCCTCGATTCGCTGTTTACCCGGGTCGAGCAGAATATTCTCACCTCGGCGCTCATTCTCACCGGCATCTTCGGGATGGGACTGCTGCTGACCCTCTGGGTCATCCGCACCTGGATCGTGCGCCCTCTCAACCAGTTGACCCGCTCCATGGAAGAGGCCACCGACCTGCACGACTTCGGTCACCGGCTGGAGGGGGATGACGGTGACGAGATTGGCCGGGTGGCGGTTGCATACAACCAGATGCTCGACAGTGTGGAGCGCCAGCTCGGCAAGCGCACCAAGGCCAGCAGGCAGGAGCCGGATCAGCCCCGCTAAGACGGACGCTTAACCGACGTAGTAGAAGAGCAAGCTGGCGATCAGCACCAATAGCAGGATGGCCAGATTGACATGCCGGGAGTCATCCTGACGGCGGCTGCGCTTGCGCTCCAGCAGCAACACAGCCAGCGTCAGGGCGCAGCAGCTCCAGAGCCCGTAGACCAGCCAGGGGATAAGGGCCGGGTCCCAATAATCGCGCACCTCGATCCCGCCATAGACCAGAAAACCGTAGGCAATTTCGGGACGGGCATAGTGGTAAAGGGAGAGCAGCACGATAAAGCCGCCCCAGCAGAGCATCACCAGCCCCTGTAACACCCGTGTCAGCCAATCTGGCCCATGCCGCCGATCTTTCACCCACCTCTCCTGCGCCCGTGACACTCTTGTTGAGTGAACCATGCCGAAAACCCCACCAGAGTCCGACATTTTTGCTTGTTTATCAAACCCGCGCGGGTAAGATTGACGGCTTAGTCTGCCATGGTGGGCCATCTGTGCCCGGGCCAGACTCCCTAGTGTTGCAAATAGCGCTGCAAGAACAAGCTGGAGACAATATTTCGATGACGCACGCATCCGTAGTAGATGTGCTGGCCGGTAAGTATCCGGTCGGCACCACCCAAACTGTCAAAGGGTGGATCCGGACTCGCCGTGATTCCAAGGCGGGGATCTCATTTTTGGCCATTTCCGATGGCTCCTGTTTCCATCCGGTACAGGCAGTTGTCCCCAATACCCTGGCCAATTACGAGAATGAAGTGCTGCGTCTGACCACTGCCTGCTCCGTGGAAGTGACCGGCGTGGTTGCCGCCTCTCAGGGCAGCGGCCAGGCTTTCGAACTGCAGGCGACCGAGGTGAAGGTAGTCGGCTGGGTCGAAGATCCGGACACCTACCCGATGGCCGCCAAGCGCCACAGCATCGAATACCTGCGTGAACAGGCCCACCTGCGCCCGCGCACCAACATCGTTGGCGCCGTGACCCGCGTTCGTCACTGCCTGGCGCAAGCCATCCACCGCTTCTTCCACGAAGAGGGTTTCCTCTGGGTTGCGACCCCGCTCATCACCGCTTCTGACACCGAAGGTGCCGGCGAGATGTTCCGCGTCTCCACTCTGGACATGGAAAACCTGCCGCGCACCGACGCCGGCAAGGTGGACTACAACGAAGATTTCTTTGGCAAAGAGGCTTTCCTGACCGTATCCGGCCAGCTGAACGCCGAAACCTATGCCTGCGCCCTCTCCAAGGTCTACACCTTCGGCCCGACCTTCCGCGCTGAAAACTCCAACACCAGCCGCCACCTGGCCGAGTTCTGGATGGTTGAGCCGGAAGTGGCTTTCAACGATCTGGAAGATAACGCCGCACTGGCTGAAGCCATGCTGAAGTATGTCTTCAACGCCGTACTGACCGAGCGCCGCGACGATCTGGAGTTCTTCGCCCAGCACGTGGACAAGGATGCCATCGGCCGTCTGGAGCGTTTCGTCTCCTCCGACTTCGCCCAGATCGACTACACCGACGCCATCGAAGTGCTGAAAAATTGCGGCAAGAAGTTCGAGTTCCCGGTCTCCTGGGGTATCGATCTCTCCTCCGAGCACGAGCGCTATCTGGCCGAGGAGCACTTCAAGTCTCCGGTGGTGGTGAAGAACTACCCGAAAGATATCAAAGCCTTCTACATGCGCCTCAACGACGACGGCAAGACCGTTGCCGCGATGGACGTACTGGCACCGGGCATCGGCGAGATCATCGGTGGTTCCCAGCGTGAAGAGCGTCTGGACGTGCTGGATGCCCGTCTGGCCGAGATGGGCCTGAACAAGGAAGATTACTGGTGGTATCGCGACCTGCGTCGCTTCGGTACCGTGCCGCACTCCGGCTTCGGTCTGGGCTTCGAGCGTCTGGTGGTCTACGTGACCGGCATGGGCAACGTCCGCGACGTGATCCCGTTCCCGCGTACTCCGCGTACCGCCGAGTTCTGATCAGCGGCATCTTGTCACTGCATTGCAAAAGCCGACCTGTGGGTCGGCTTTTTTATTGTCACCGTTATGGGTGATACTCAGGATCAACCGGCACAAGGAACTCGTCGCCTATGGGATATCGCCTGCTGCTCTCGCTACTGCTGTCCTGCATGCCTATTCAACTGTGGGCCGAGCCCGTTCGTCTGACCACCCTGGAGTGGCCCCCCTACACCAGCCAGAGCCTGCCCGATGGCGGCCTCACCGGTCATATCGTCAAACGCGCCTTTGCCGAAGTGGGACTGGAAGTGACGTTCGACTTCTATCCCTGGCAGCGGGCAGTGCGCCTGGCGGCCGACCCGACCCAGCCTTATAGCGGCTATTTTCCCGAGTACCTCTCCGACACCCTGCCGACCCTGTGGCGCAGCTCCCCCAGCGTGGGCGACAGCGTGCTGGGCATGGCGCAGCGCTCAGGCCCCCCCATCCCCTGGCAGCAGCTCACGGATCTCGCCCCCTACCGGATCGGCGTGGTGGAGGGGTACGTCAACACCCGTGAATTCGATGCCCTGATGGCTAGCAAGCGCCTCAACACTGCCGCCGTCGATTCCGACCTGCTCAACCTGCGCAAATTGCAGCGTGACCGGCTCGATCTGGCGGTGATCGACCGGGATGTCTTTCACTGGCTCATCAACCATGATCGCAAGCTGAGCAGCGCCGGATTGCAATTTCACCCGAAGATCCTCGAACACAAGAGCCTGCACATCATGTTTCGCCCCGACCAGCAGGCGTTGCAGCAACGGGTGGCGCAGGCCATTGCCAGATTGGATATTGCCAAGCTGAGCGAGGATTATCAGCGCCGCTATCTGCAGCAAGGCCCTGCGGCCAAATGAGCCAACCCGCCAAAGTCAGCCCTTGCTGGCAAAAATAGTCTGAGCGCTGGCTTTTTCACCCTCTTCTGCCGCAATCGAGCCCTTTTTATGCCCCTCCCCTGCAGCCCTGCTGCCACTCTGTGCTGCCACCATGACCACCCGCTGGCTTGGCCCCGAGTGATACCACTTGGTGACAAAAATGATGTTTTTGTTAGTACGTGGTTTTTAAGTGGTTTAATCAAAAATTCATCGAGTTATTGAAGTAACTCAATTTTTTCACTTTTTCAGGGGAGCAGAATAGCAACTAACCCTTTTGGGCTAAATAAAACAGACAATGACAATTCATGGTTCAGGCTACCCGCGGCAATATGGGTTGAATCACACGAGGTAACGGAATGATCTTGATGGAATTTTTAGTGGTACTCGGCTGCTTGCTGCTGGGTACCCGCTTTGGAGGCATGGGACTCGGTCTCATCAGTGGTATCGGTCTCTTCCTGCTGACCTTCGTCTTCGGCCTGGTGCCGGGCGAACCGCCAGTTCAGGTAATGCTGACCATTCTGGCGGTGATCGGCTGTGCCGCCACCCTGCAGACTGCCGGTGGCCTCAACCTGATGATGCAAGTGGCCGAGCGCCTGCTGCGCCGTCACCCGCAATACATCACTATCCTGGCGCCGCTCACGACCTGGACCCTCACCTTCCTGTGCGGTACCGGCCACGTGGTCTACACCATGTTCCCCATCATCGCCGACATCGCGCTGCAGAAGAACATCCGTCCCGAGCGCCCGATGGCTGTCGCCTCCGTTGCCTCCCAGATGGCCATCTGCGCCTCCCCGGTCTCCGTTGCCGTGGTATCCATGGTCTCCATTCTGGCGGCCGGTCACGGTATCGGTCAGGCTTACGGCCTGCTCGACATCCTGATGATCGCCATCCCCTCCTCCCTGACCGGTGTCATCGTGGCAGCCCTGTGGAGCCTGCGTCGCGGCAAGGATCTGGACAAGGACGAAGAGTTCCAGGCCAAGATCAAAGACCCGGAGCAGCGTGCCTTCATCTACGGTGGTGGCGAGACCCTGCTTAACACCAAGTTCCCGAAAGAGGCCTACTGGTCTACCTGGATCTTCTTCGCCGCCATCGCTGCCGTGGTATTGCTCGGTGCCAACGAAGGTCTGCGTCCGGTGTTCACCATCAAGGACAAGACCGGCCCGCTCTCCATGAACCTGGTGATCCAGATGATGATGCTGATCGCCGGTGCCATCATCCTGATGCGCTGCAAGGTCAAGCCGGGCGAGATTGCCAACGGCGCCGTCTTCAAGGCAGGCATGGTCGCCATCTTCTCCGTATTCGGGGTTGCCTGGATGAGTGAGACCTTCTTCCAGGCTCACATGCCGCTGCTCAAAGAGACTCTGGCCCATGTGGTACAGGCCCAGCCCTGGACCTACGCCCTGGTGCTGTTCCTCATCTCCAAGCTGGTAAACAGCCAGGCCGCCGCCCTCACCGCCATCGCCCCCATGGGTCTGGCGCTGGGTGTCGAACCCAAGCTGCTGATCGCCTTCCTGCCGGCGAGCTACGGCTACTTCGTGCTGCCGACCTACCCGAGCGATCTGGCCTGTATCGGTTTCGACCGCTCCGGCACCACCCGCATCGGCAAGTTCATCATCAACCACAGCTTCATCATTCCGGGGCTGATCGGGGTGGTGACCTCCTGCTCGCTGGGCTTTATCCTCACCAGCATCCTGCTCTAATCGCAGCGGCGTTTACCACGCTATTGCAATACAGGCCCCCGCTTCGGGGGCCTGCTTTTTTCCCGCTCTGTGACCCCAACCATTTCCCCGCCGCCATTTCCGGACACAATACCTTTACCTCTGCCCACGCCGCTGGGTAGCATGCCCCCTCGTTCACCACCGGAATCTCATCCATGTCTCGCGTCATCCTGCTCTGGAGCGGTGGCAAAGATGCCATGCTGGCCCTCTGTCATGCCCGTCAAGCGGGCCATCAGGTGGTGGCACTGGCCACCTTTGCGCCGCCAGAGCCCCGATTTCTCGCTCACCCCTTGCCGCTGGTGCGCCGTCAGGCGGAAGCCCTCGGGCTGCCCCATCTGCTGGTCACCATAGAAGCGCCGTTCGATCTCGGTTATGAGCGGGCACTGGCACGGCTCAAGGAGGAGTGGCAACTCGATGGCGTAGTCACCGGCGATATCGACAGCGTGGGCGGTGCGCCAAACTGGATCCGCGAACGCTGCCAGCCGCTGGGTCTCACCGTCCACACCCCGCTCTGGCAGCAATCTCGTCAAGCCTTGCTGGCGGATATGCTGGCCCGCGGCATCGTCGCCCACCTCTCCTGCGTCGATACCCGGGTACTGGCCCCCGAGTGGACTGGGCGCACTCTCGATGTCGCCACTCTCGCCGAGTTACAGCAGCTGGCAACAACCCAAGGCTTTGATGCCTGCGGCGAGCAGGGGGAGTACCACACCATGGTGACCGACGGCCCGGGCTTTGCCGCCCCGCTGCGCCTCGATGGCTGGCAGGTGGCGCGGCAGGATCATCTGGCTTATCTGGCCGAGCCACAGGGGTAACGGCCTCAGGCCATCTGGCACGCTCGTTCAGGGACACGCGAAAAATCGAGATAAAAAAACGGGAGGCTACAGCCTCCCGTTTGGATTTGAGCGGACCAGTTTTGAGCGGGCCATGACGACCCGAACAAGGGATAAACCGGCTTACTTAGCCAGCTTGCCCAGCACCCGCTGCAGCAGGCGGATGCGCGGCTCGATGCTCTCCAGCAGCAGGAACTCCGCCTCCGAGTGGAAACCGCCCCCCATGGGGCCGAAGCCATCGAGGGACGGCACACCTGCGGCGGCGGTGAAGTTGGCATCCGAGCCGCCACCGGCTTCCAGCCAGTTGAATGGGATACCTTCCTCTTTGGCTGCCGCCTCCACCAGCGCCATCAGCGCCTCGGTGTCACCGCTCGGTCGCATCGCCGGCTTGAAGGTCTGGCGATCCACCTCGACCCGACAGCCCGCGAGGAAGGGGTTGTTGGCCATAAAGGTGAGCCGATCGTGTACCGCAGCGGCCTCTTCGTTGCTCCAGAAGCGCAGATCGACGATCGCCTCGGCAAAGTCCGGCACCACGTTGACACCGGTGCCGCCCTGTACCACGCCAACGTTCATGGTGGTGCCCGTGGTCATGTTGACCTGCTCGTTGATGGCCAACACCCAATGAGCGAGTTCTGTGATGGCAGAGACCCCTTCGGTGAGGGCCGAACCGGCGTGGGACGCCTTGCCGTGGAAGGTGATGCGGTACTTGGCATTGCCCTTGCGGGCGCTGATGAGATCCCCGTTGGGACGGGCTGCCTCGGCCACCAGCACGCAGCCACTCTGTTTGGCTTTTTTCACCAGCCAATCCTTGGACCAGGGGGAGCCAATCTCTTCGTCGCAGTTGTAGCAGACCAGCACCTTGAGCTTGGCAAGCAATGCCGGATCCATCTCTTTGAGTGCATACCAGATAGAGAGCAGGCCGCTCTTCATGTCCGATACACCGGGACCAAAGGCTTGATTGCCTTCGATTTTCAGCGGGCGCTTGGCTGCAGTTCCCTCGGGGAATACGGTATCCATGTGGCCGCACAGCATCACGTCGTAGTGATCGGCACCCGGGGCATTGGTTATCTCGAGGCAGGGGCCGCACTCGGTAGCAAACTGGTGGCGAGTCACCTGCCAGCCGATGACCTCATATTTCTCGGTCATGATGTCGGCCACTTTCGCCACCCCGGCCGGGGTGCGAGTACCGCAATCGAGGTTGATGAGCGGAGCCAGATCGGCCAGATAGCTATCAAGGGAAAACGGGCTCTTTACAACTGTCATTATCTTCTCCATGCAACAATCAGCATTGATGGCCGATCGTCTATTGCAACAATGCGACACAGTGAGAAAAAGGCGGGCAGCCATGCCACCCGCCCGACCGGTAAATTCCAAACACCACTACATAACCCACATCACTACATAAACAGCAGATAGTTGAGGGTCAGCGCCGTCACCAGCGCCCCCGCCATCGGCACGCTGGTGCGCTTGACCACGGTAAAGGGCGATACCTTGGCAATCCCCGCACAGGCGATCAGCACAGCCGCGATGGGGGAGACGGTACGGCCGATACTGGAAGCGAGCTGCATCGGCAGCAGCATGGTCACCGCAGGTACGCCAAACTTGGCCGCCACCGCCGGTGCCAGGGTCGAGAAGCTGAGGAACGCCGCGTTGCCGGAGCCCATGATGACCGCCGCCACCATGATCAGCGCCACCATCACCATCGTCATCAGACCGCTGCCGATACCGGCATTGCTGGCAGAGTGCAGCAGGGTATCGATGGCGCCGATGGCCTTGAGGGATTCGGCAAACAGCTCGGCACAGACGATGAGCGCCACCACGGGGCCAAACACCTTGCCCATGCCGTCGAGGAAGCTCGACAGCCCGGCAAACGCGGTACGCACCGAGCGGCTACGCAGCAGCTCGCACAGCATGCCGATAAAGACCGACAGCAGCATGGCCACCTCCACGCTCATCTTGATGTCGCTCACCAGCAGCTTGGAGAAGGTCATCATCAGCACGAAGGGGATAATCGGCAGCAGCGCATACCAGGTGGGCGCCTGCACGCTCTCGGTGCCCTGCTCGTCCAGCTCGGCGTGATCGCCGCGATGGAGCGCCGGATCCCAACCATCCTTGCGATCGCAGTGACGCTGCCAGAAGAAGTGCAGCACCATTGTCACCAGCAGCATGGGGGCCACCAGCCAGATCTGGTAGTCGACAAAATAGCTGGTCGGATCCATGCCGGATTGACCGGCGGAGAAGATGGCGTTGGTCTGGGTCGGGCCAATTTCAAACGCCTGGGAGGTGGCGATGACACCACAGGCGGAGGCCGGGCTGATGCCGAGGTTGCGCATCACCGGATACATGGTGACCATCAACAGCAGACCAAGGCCGGTAGCGGAGGTGACGAACAGAGAGACGAATACCGCCACCAGATAACAGATGGAGAGCATCAGGTAGCTGGACTGGATGCCCGCCACCGGTTTGACCGCCACTCGCACCAGCGCCTGGGAGGCCCCGATATGGGACATGTAGGTGGCAAAACCCGCCACCGCCATGATGGTGAGGCCGAGGCCCGCCGCGCGGTAGGAGAAGATCCCCTTGAACACTTCGAACAGGTCGAACAGGGCGAAGCCGGTGCTCTTGTCAGCGGGGAGAATGGGGTGTAGCCCCAACCAGTAGGCCACTGCAAAAATGGCCATGCCCGCCAGCGCCAGCACCGCCTGCGGGTTGTAATCCTTGATGATGCCGTAGACCACGGCGACCAGAACGAGCAAGACGAATAAAAGTTCCAATATTCACTCCTGATAAATTTATCGAAGAGCGAAATCTAGTGATCTGACCACTGTTTGCCTTTGATCCCTATCAATAAAGGTGCCGTCACCGTGATTCATTAGCATAATATGTCGACCATGTAACAATTTTTCGTTATTTCAACTGCCGGAAAACCTTTATCACCCTATATCCGGGAATTGTGTGACGCGACTCCCCTCTTTTTTGCGTTGGATCAACATATGACGGCGCCGAACTGGCGAAGATGCGCTTCGACATATAGCGACCATTTCGCGCCGGAGAGAGTTATGACAAGCCAAGCCACCGCAGGTGCTTCGACCTGCGACTACAAGCTGTGGGACATCCTCGTCGAGTCTGCAAAGGAACGCACTACCATTCGTTACTCCAAACTGGCCAAGCAGGCCGGGCTGGAGCAGTGCCAGGATGAACTGCGCACCCTGCTGCAACGCATCCGCATGTACTGCACCGAAAACAACCTGCCGATCCTCTCCGCCATCGTGGTGGACGACGTGGGCAAATACACTGGCCTCTCTTCCAGCCTGCCTGATGCACCCTGGGAACGGGCCCGGGTCTTTGACCATGAGTGGACCACCCTGCACTGATTGAGGTGCTTGATAATGCCGACCAAAACGCGCCCGCTGGCGCGTTTTGGCTATCTGGCCTTTGCCCTTTCTCTTTTTCTCCTGCAAAAGCGGCTTTTCTCCCGCAATAGCCGCCCCATTGGGCACGCCCGCCCCACTGCTTCTGACCTTGTGCTCAAAATCGCCGTTCAAGTGTGACCAGTTCCGGTAAAACCCGCGAGCCGGACCATCGGCGTTGCCATGGGATTGCCACAATGCCAGAATCGGGCCCTTGCACTCTGTTGATTCGGATTTTCGGGACGCGGCCCACGGCCAGCGCCCACAAGAGAAGGACTCCCCATGGCCATCACCCTCTATGGCATCAAGAACTGCGACACCATCAAGAAAGCCCGCAAGTGGCTGGATGAGGCCGGTATCGACTACCGCTTTCACGACCACCGCGCCGACGGCCTGAACCCGGACGATCTGGACAGCTGGCTGGCAAAACTCGGCTGGGAAGCCCTGCTCAACAGCCGCGGCACCACCTTCCGCGCCCTGCCGGATGAGGCCAAACAAGGACTCGACACCGCCAAGGCACGCGCCCTGCTGCTGGAACATCCGGCCATGATCAAGCGCCCGCTGCTCGACCGTGACGGCGAACTGACCCTGGGTTTCAAGGCTGATCACTACCAATCCCTCTTTTCCCGTTAAGGACAACTAAGGACAACTGATGTCGGATGTCATCGCACTGGCCAAGGATCTGATCCGCCGCCCTTCCGTTACCCCCCTCGATGAAGGGTGTCAGACCCTGATGGCGGAGCGCCTCGCCAGGATCGGGTTCGTTATCGAGCCCATGGTGTTTGAGGACACCACCAACCTCTGGGCCCGCCGTGGCAGCGAGGGGCCGCTGTTCTGCTTCGCCGGTCACACCGACGTGGTGCCCGCCGGGCCGCTGGATAAATGGCACACTCCGCCGTTCGAGCCGACCATCAAGGATGGCGTTCTCTATGGCCGTGGTGCCGCCGACATGAAGGGCTCGCTGGCTTCCATGGTGGTGGCGGTCGAGCGCTTCGTGGCCGAGCATCCGGATCACACCGGGTCCATCGCCTTTCTCATCACCTCCGATGAGGAGGGGCCCTTTATCAATGGTACCACCCGGGTGATCGACACCCTGGAGGCCCGCAACGAGAAGATCCGCTGGTGCATCGTCGGCGAGCCCTCCTCCACCGCCGTGGTCGGGGATGTGGTGAAAAATGGCCGCCGCGGCTCCATCACCGGCGATCTGCTGGTGCGCGGGGTGCAGGGCCATGTCGCCTATCCCCATCTGGCGGACAACCCCATTCACAAAGCCGCGCCAGCGCTGGCGGAACTCGCTGCCACCGTGTGGGATGAGGGCAACGCCTACTTCCCCCCCACCAGCTTCCAAATTGCCAACATCTCGGCCGGCACCGGCGCCTCCAACGTCATTCCGGGCGAGCTGCAGGTGCAGTTCAACTTCCGCTTCAGCACCCAACTGACCGACCTGGATATCCGTGAGCGGGTCGAGGCGCTGCTGGATAAACATGGCCTCGATTATCAGCTGAGCTGGACCCTCTCCGGCCAGCCGTTCCTCACCGACACCGGCAAACTGCTGGCGGCGGCAGTCTCTGCCATCGAGGCGGTGAACGGTCAGCGACCGGCCCTGCTCACCACCGGCGGCACCTCGGACGGGCGCTTTATCGCCCCCACCGGCGCCGAGGTGATTGAACTTGGCCCCGTCAACGCCACCATTCACAAGGTGAACGAGTGCGTGAAGGCGGACGATCTGGATCTGCTGGCGGACATGTACCAAGGGGTGCTCGAGAGATTGCTGGCATGACGCAGGAACAACTGCTGGGGCTCGACGAGAGCCACCTTATTCTGGTGGGACGCGGCCCCCATCGTCTGACTGCCGCCACCGCGGCGGCCTTCAACGACATGCAGGTTGCGGCCGCCTATGAGGGGTTCAACCTGCAGGCGGCCTCCAGCTGGCGCAGCTTCGAGCGCCAGCTCGCCATCTGGAATGGCAAGTGGCGCGGCGAACGGCCTCTGCTCGATGCCAACAGTCAGCCCATCGATGCCCTGCAACTAAGCGAGGTGGAGCGGCTGCACGCCATCCTGCGCTGGAGTGCCCTGCCCGGCACCAGCCGTCACCACTGGGGGACCGATCTCGACATCTACGACCCGGACTGTTTGCCTGCCGATACCAAACTGGCGCTGGAGCCGTGGGAGTATGAAGCCGGGGGCTGGTTTGCGGATCTCAGCGAGTGGCTCAGCGACCATATGAGCGACTTCGGCTTCTTCCTCCCTTATGCCAAACCGGTCGGGGCAGAGAGCGGGGTCGCCTACGAGCCCTGGCATATCAGCTTTTCGCTGGAGTCCGACGAGCAGCGACTCGATCCCGCAGCACTGGCACTTTGTCTGCAACAGGCGGATATTGAAGGCAAGTCGACCATATTGGCCAATCTTGATGAAATTTTGGCCCGTTATGTCACCACCTGTCCTGACGAAAGGAAAATCCCATGAATCTCTGGCTGTGGATAGGGTTGCCGCTGCTGTTTCTGCTCGGGCTGTTTCTCAATGCCATCAAAGACATGAAACGGCTGGAGAAGCAGTTGCCCAACTACAAGGACAAGATCCGCGAAGTGAAGGATGACGAGGACGACTGAATCCCGTTCCATCCCGTGGGGAGCGCCCTTGTGCTCCCCTCTCCCTCTACTGTGCCGTTTCGCTTTTCCCCGCCCTCTCCTCCCTGCGCATCCTGAAATCGACGCTCCTTTGACTCCGCTTTCGTTAACCCCGTCACTGTCAGAATATGGCGCGGCCATGCTGAAAAAAGGGATGAAAAATGTAAGAAAGTGCAAATTGATGCACAAATAAGCCACACAAGGGGGGCCTAACTGCATATAATGTGCCTACTTTGCACATTACCAGGAAGGAGTTCGCCCTTGGATGCCGCTACCATCAACAGTTTCTTTTTTGTCGCTGCCCTGTTGGTGGGAGCCAGCGTACTGTTGAGCGCCCTCTCTTCCCGCCTCGGTATTCCCATTCTGGTTATCTTCCTCGCCGTCGGCATGCTGGCCGGTGAGGATGGCCCCGGTGGCATCCACTTCGCTGACTACTCCATCGCCTATCTGGTGGGCAACCTGGCGCTTGCCATCATTCTGCTCGACGGCGGCATGCGCACCCGGGTCTCCTCGTTCCGGGTGGCGCTCTGGCCTGCCCTGTCGCTGGCGACGGTCGGTGTGGCCATCACCACTGGCCTGACGGGTCTCGCCGCCGCCTGGCTGTTTGACCTCAACCTGATGCAGGGGATGCTGATCGGTGCCATCGTCGGCTCTACCGATGCGGCGGCGGTCTTCTCCCTGCTTGGCGGACGCAGTCTCAACGAGCGGGTGAGCGCCACTCTGGAGATCGAGTCAGGCAGCAACGACCCCATGGCAGTGTTTCTCACCGTCACCCTCATCGAGGTGCTCGCCACCGCCCAGCAAGGGCTGGATGGGGGCTTCTTGCTGCTGCAACTGGTCAAGCAGTTTGGTCTTGGCGCCGGGATTGGCCTTGGCGGCGGCTGGCTGCTGTGGCGCCTCATCAACACCGCCCGCCTGGCGCCGGGACTCTATCCGCTGCTCACCGTCAGCGGCGGTCTGCTAATCTTCGCCCTCACCACGGCGGTCGGTGGCAGCGGCATTCTCGCCATCTATCTCACCGGTCTGTTGCTCGGCAACCTCGCCCTGCGCAGTCGCAGCACTACCTTGTCAGTGCTGGACGGTCTGACCTGGCTCAGCCAGATCGGCATGTTTCTGGTGCTGGGGCTGCTCGCCTCCCCCCACAAGCTGCTGCCCATCGCCCTGCCCGCGCTGGCGCTGGCGATGTGGATGATCCTGTTTGCCCGCCCGGTGTCGGTCTGGATCGGGCTGCTGCCGTTCAAGAACTTCGCCCCCCGCGAGCGCTGGTTTATCTCCTGGGTTGGCCTGCGCGGCGCCGTGCCTATCATTCTGGCTGTGTTCCCCATGATGGCAGGGCTGCCCAACGCCCAGCTCTACTTCAACGTCGCCTTCTTTGTGGTGCTGGTCTCGCTGATTTTGCAGGGCAGCTCGCTACCGCTGGCCTCAAAACTGGCGCGGGTGGAGGTACCGGCACCACCGTCGCCCATCAACCGCTCCGGGCTCGAAATCGATCTCGACAGCCAGTGGGAGACCTTCGTCTACCAGCTGGGGGAAGAGAAGTGGTGCATCGGCTCGCCACTGCGGGATCTGCAGATGCCCGCCGGCACCCGGATCTGCGCCCTGTTTCGTGGCCGCGAGCTGCTCCACCCCTCAGGCAGTACCTGTCTGCAGGCCGATGACATCCTTTGCGTCATCGGTCACGAACGTGACCTCCCCGCCCTCGGCCAGCTCTTTAGCCAGGCGCCGGAGCAGGATCTCGGCCCCCGCTTCTTCGGTGACTTCCTGCTGGAAGCGGCGGCACGGCTGGTGGATCTCGCCCCTCTCTATGGGCTGGATGTGAGCGAGGTGGCGGATCAGACACTGGGCGATTTTATTGCCAACCAGTTGGGCGATAATCTGGTGGTCGGTGACCACATCGAATGGCAGGGCCTGATCTGGACCGTGGCCGAAATGGACGAGAGCGTGCCGGGCAAGATCGGGGTGCGCTTTCAGGAAGAGGACCCGGTCTGACCGACCGACCCGTATCAAGTCCCCAGCAAGAAGGGAGAGTGTTATGCCATATCAAAGTTTGCTGTCCGGCCCCCTGCCCCCCGCTGCCAATCTGGGGGTCATTGAAGGCTTTTTTGGCAAGGGATGGAGCTGGCAGGCCCGCGCCCGCTACGCCCAGTGGCTGCCACGCCACGGTTACGGCTTCTATATCTATGCACCGAAAGAGGATGGCTATCTGCGCAAGCACTGGGCCCTCCCCTGGCCCGAGCAGCAGCTGGCGGATCTCGCCGAGCTGGCGCGCCAGTGCCGCGCCAACGGACTCGCCTTCGGGGTGGGCTTGAGCCCCATGGGGGCGCATCATGACTACGATCGCAAGCGCCCGGCACTGCTCGAAAAAGTGCGCCTCATCGACGAGATGCTCCAGCCTGACATTCTGGCTGTGCTGTTTGACGACATGAAGGGGGATACCCCGGATCTGGCCCGTCACCAGCTCACCATCGCCCACGATATCGCGACTCACAGCAAGGCGACCCGCCTCATCTTCTGCCCCAGCTACTACTCGACCGATCCGGTGCTGGAGAAGGTGTTCGGCGCCATGCCTCCCCGCTATCTGGAGGAGCTTGGCGAGCAGCTCGATCGCCGTTTCGAGATCTTCTGGACCGGCCCCAAGGTCTGCTCCAGCGAATATCCGGCCAGCCACCTCAAACAGGTGACCGAACTGCTCGGCCGCAAGCCCTTCCTGTGGGACAACTACCCGGTCAACGATGGCAGCAAGGCGAGCAGCTACCTGCACCTGCGCGCTTTCGAGAATCGCCCTGCCGAGCTGGCGGAGCTGGTCTCTGGCCACGCGGTGAACCCGATGAAGCAGGCAGCGCTCTCCGCCCTGCCGCTCGCCACCCTGCCGATGAGCTACCGACTCGGCAAGCAGTACGACCCCGACAAAGCGCTGCATGCCGCCCTCAACGCCACCTGCGGCCCGCAGATCTCGGCGATGATCGAGGCCGACCTGCCGCTGTTTCAGGATCTGGGGCTGGCACAGCTCCCCCCCGAGCAGATTGCCGCCCTCAAGGCGCGCTATCTGCCGTTTCGTGACCAATCCTGCGTAGACGAAATCCTGCGCTGGCTGGATGGGGAGTATGTGTTCGACCCCGACTGCCTGACCGATTAAACCACCCCTGCGGGGGGCAGAAAGGAGGTTGTATGGATGCACACCTGCTTTACCAGAATCTGGCGGTGATCGCCGCCTTCTTGCTGGTCTACAGCCTGATCGCGGGGCGCTTTGAATCAAAACTGGTCAATGGCCCCCTGCTCTTTCTGCTGACCGGCTGGTTGCTGGGGCCGGGAGGGCTTGAGCTGCTCTCCCTCTCTATCGACAGCGCCGGCATCAAGCTGCTGGCCGAGCTGACGCTGGTTATCGTGCTGTTCAACGATGCCGCCAACACCAACTGGCAGGTATTGCTGGCCAACCGCCAGCTCCCCATCCGGCTGCTGCTGATTGGCCTGCCCCTCACCCTGCTTTGTGGCGCCCTGTTTGGCCACTGGATCTTCCCCGACTTGCCACTGCTGGAGATGGCCATCCTCTCCACCATTCTCGCGCCCACCGACGCAGCGCTCGGCAAGGCGGTGGTAAGCAACCCCGCGGTGCCTGCACCTGTGCGTGAAGGGCTCAATCAGGAGAGCGGCCTCAACGACGGCATCTGCGTACCGGTGCTGCTTCTGCTGCTGGCTCTTATCGCCCCCACCGAGCAGCATGCAGGCACAGCGACGCTGGCCATCACCCTGATGCTGGAGGAGATCGGCATTGGCCTGCTGGTCGCTTTTGTGTTGACCAGCCTCACCATCCGGCTGCTGAAGATCTCCTATCTCAATGGCTGGCAACTGCCACTCTGGCGTCAGCTCACCATGCCGGGGCTGGCCCTGCTCTGCTTTGCGCTGGCACAGACCCTGGGGGGGAGCGGCTTTATCGCCGCCTTTGTCGGTGGCCTCTTTATCGGCCACCGCCTCGGCGAGCACAAGCACGCCTATATGGACAGCTGCGAAGGCTACGGCGACCTGCTCTCCGTGGTGATCTGGATGGTGTTTGGCGCGACCCTGATGCCCATTCTGCCGGAGCTGCTGCACTGGCAATACTGGCTCTATGCCATTGCCAGCCTCACCCTGCTGCGGATGGTGCCGGTTTTGCTGAGCCTCATCGGCACCGGCCTCAAGCCCGAGCTCAAGCTCTTTATCGGTTGGTTCGGGCCGCGGGGCCTTGCCAGCATCGTCTTTGCGGTGATGGTGCTGCAAAACGAACCCTCCCTGATTGGCCAGCGCCCCATCATCGCCACCGTGCTCTGCACCATCATATTGAGCGTCATCCTGCACGGCCTCACCGCCAACCCCTGGGTCGAGCGTTTCAAGCCTCGCTGAGCCACCCGGCGCCCATAAAAAATGCCACCGATCGGTGGCATTTTTCTTTTGTGGCGAGAGTCACTGACAGCTCTTACCCGAACGCCAGCCAGACTCCCACCCCCAGCATCAGAGTACCAGCGATGCGGTTCATCAGGGTGACATTGCCGCTCTTGGCGAGGAAGTGGCGCAGGGTGCGGCCACCGCTGGCGTAGAGCAGCAGGCAGGAGAACTCAATGACCAGGATCAGCGCCACCAGCGCGCTGATCTGCGGCGCTATCGGCTTGTCGGCAGAGATAAAGGGGGGTAGCAGGGAGATCATGAAGGCCCACCCCTTGGGATTGGCGATAGCGGTGACGAAACCCTGCAGCGCCAGACCCATGGCGCTGGTCTGTTGACCGGCCGAGAGATCCGCCGGAATGGCCATCTTCCCCTTGGCCTGCCACATCTGGATGCCAAGCCACACCAGATAAGCGCCCCCCACATATTTGAAGGCGGCGAAGATCCCCGGATAGTTGAGCATGATGGCTGCCACCCCGATCACCGACAGCACCGATACCAGCCCGACGCCGATCAGCTCCCCCCACATCATGTGCAGGGTACGGCGCACCCCCAGGCTCATCCCCAGGGTCATCGACAGGGTCATGCACATGCCGGGGGTCACCGAAACAAAGAAAAAGGTCGGGATAAACAGAGCCAGAATGGCCGGATCGATCCAGCTGGACACAACACACCTCCATATGACGAGAGCGGGAAATCACGAAAACGGGACAGGATTGACACAATCCAGCCAGTTGTACCACATATTCAGGGGATAAAGCGCTCAATCATGCCTAAATGGCTCCTTTCTCACAAGAAAAAACCTTTTCTTCAGCACATTTCAGCAATAAAAGCCTGTGACAGCTCCTGACGTGCATGTGTAATATGTCGGCTCCTCCAATTCCGGATTAGAGCCATTTATGTCATTGAATAATCTATCAATACGTGTCCAGGTCTTGATACCTTTGCTGCTGGCCAGCCTGCTGATGATGGTGATGATCGCCATCAGCAAACAGGGTCTGGATGAAGCCATCAATGACATAGATGAGACGACCCAGAGCGTGGTCCAGCACAAGGACGATATTGCCAAACTGATCCACGCCACCTACCGGCTGCGTACCAGCGCCATCTATGGCCTCTACGATGCCAAGCTGTTTGCCGCACTGCCCGCAAACCTCAACAGCGCCGAGCAGGAGATCAACGCCATCCTCGGCCGTCTGGTGCTCCCCGGTGCCGAGCAGGATAACCGTCAGGTCGCTGCCGCCCTGCAGGCCTACCTCAGCCATACCCGCAGCAACATGCTGCCGCTGCTGGCGCAAAAACATCAGGGTGGCGGCGATCCGGTCGCCTACGAGGCGGCTCGCCTCCATTTCCGCGAGCTGGGTGAACAGCTGATCAAGCAGATAGACAGCATGTCCGCCCACATCAACCAGCTGATCCAGCAAGAGCTGGTCGAAGAGCAGGCCCACTACGACGCCACCCTGCTGCGTACCCTGCTGCTCACCGCCGGTACCCTGCTAGCGGCGCTGATCTGTGGCTGGGTCCTCTCCGGGCGCATCGTCAGCCCCATCAGTCAGCTACAAGAGGTGATGCACGCCGTGGCGCAAGGACGCTTCAACGTGCGCGCCAAAGCGGAGGGCAACAACGAGCTGACCCGTCTGGCCAAAGATATCAACCTCACTCTGGGGCAACTTGGTAGCACCATCGAGAACCTGACCGGGATCAGCAACAGCGTCGCCTCCGCCGCCACCGAGCTGGCCGCCGTGATGACCCAGTCCGAGGCCAATGCAAAGCAGCAGCACAGCGAGATCGAACAGGTCGCGTCCGCCGTGACCGAACTCTCCAGCACCGCTGACAATGTCAACCACAATGCCACCATCGCCGACGAGCTGGCGCGGGATGCCAATGGCCGAGTCGAACAGGGGCTCGCCCTCTTTACCGAAAGCATCGCCGCCAACAGCCGGATGGCAGGCAGTCTGGAAGATGCCGCCGCCATCGTGGCCCAGCTCAAATCCCAATCCGAACAGATCGGCAAGGTAATTGAAGTGATCCAGGGGATCTCCGAGCAGACCAACCTGCTGGCGCTCAATGCCGCCATCGAAGCGGCCCGTGCCGGTGAAACGGGTCGTGGTTTTGCAGTGGTGGCCGACGAGGTGAGAATGCTGGCGGCACGTACTCAGGACTCCACCAAGGAGATCCAGGCCATCATCGAGCGGCTGCAGAGCCAGTCCCAATCCGCCAACAACGGCGTACAGGAGACTCTGGAGATCCTCAGCCATAACCAGCGCTTGTCCGCTCAGGTGCAGGATCTGCTGAGCGGCATTACCGGTGCCGTACGCCAGATCAACGACGCCAACGCCCAGGTGGCCACCGCCGCCGAGGAGCAGTCCTGCGTCACTGCCGACATCAACCGCAATATCACCAATATTCACGAGATCGTGAGCCAGAGCTCCGCCGGCATCAGCCAGAGCGCCAGTGCCAGCAACGAACTCTCCCAGCTCGCCGAGCAGCAACGCAAGCAGCTGGCCCAATTCCAGCTGTAAGCGCACAAAGTGAACCAGACAAAAAGGCCCGCAAGGGCCTTTCTTGTTGATGGAGCAATGGCTTTGTCTCTGTTTTAAACGCCATTTTTTGGCCATTGGTGCCATAAGGGGCTGGGCTGCCCTGTCAAATATCGGTATGGTAGAGGCACGTTACTCCCCCTCACGTGAGCACACCATGAGCCTGAGATTCAAGAAACCCGCTTTTATCGCCCTGGGGCTCATCGCCCTCATTTCCGCCGCCTGGCTCGACTACTACCTGCCGGAGCACACCATCGCCACCATCACCGGGGTCGAGGTGAAGCGCACCGACAAGGATGGCCCCATCAGCCAGAAGAACCCGGCTGACGGCCCCACCACCGATGTCTACTACATCTACACCGAGCGCCCCGGCGAGAAGATCCGGGTGTTTCGCAATGAAGATACCGAGTGGGGCTGGCCCTTCTACTTCAAATTCAACGCCGCCGACGTCCAAGCCAAGGCCAAGTCGATGGAGTTCGAGAAACGCCTGGCCATCATTACCTCCTACGGCTGGCGCGTGAACATGTTCTCCATGTTCCCCAACGTCACCAAGATCGAAAGCACAGAACCTGACGCCTCCACCTGGAGCTTCTTCCGCTGGTTCTGGTTCGGCCTCTGGGCACTGGTGATGGGCAAAGCAGCCATTGCGACCTGGCGCTACTTCGATCGTCTTGAGGACGAGATATGAGTGAGCCGAGCAAGACCCGCACCAGCTTTTACCGGCGGCTCTACGTGGCTTGGCTGATCAGCCAGGGCACAGATACGGTGCCTGCCATCATGGAGGCGACCGGCATGCCGCGCCGCACCGCGCAAGATACCCTGAGCGCGCTGGCCGAACTCGATATCAGCTGCGCCTTCGAGCAGACCGAGGGAGCTCGCCACCTGCAGGGGCACTACCGTATCAGCGACTGGGGGCCCATCAATCCGGCGTGGATCAAGGCCCAGCTGCCGCTTATCAAAGAGACGTTGAGCTATCCCTGAAATGATGTCGAGTCAGGCCTGCGACTGGGGAACCTATTGCAATCCGGCATGGATCAAGGCCCAGCTGCCGCTTATCAAGGAGACGCTGGGCTATCCCTGATCAGGGCGCTAAACAACAATAAAAAAAGAGGGGCCAGCCGGCAAGGCTGCCCCCTCTTTTTTCAGGCCGATGGCGTGACAGGCAGCCCTACTCGGGCATGGCCGAATCCTCAAGCTCCCCGTCAGACTCGCCGCGGGTGCAGTCGATGATGGAGCGCTTGGGGTTGTTGGGATCGCGCAAAAGCAGAGGGGCTGAGCCCTCGTCATGCTTCTGCTCGTCGCCAAACTCGCTGCCGTAGGCGTTGTGGGTCAACCGGCGGGCATTGGCGATGGGAGTATCGACAAACAGGGCGTGCACTTCGAAGCTGGAGGCTGGCACGATAAAACCGACCACCGGCAGGCCGTGCAGCTCCTCGTGCACCTTGTACCAGGCAAAGCCGTCGCTCACCTTGTAGGGGGTGTAGTTGGCCAGTTGTAGATTGGCGGGCCTGCCCGTCTCATCTACATAGAGATCGGTAAATTCACAGGTCGCCAGCCCCTGCCACATCCGCTCGAATGGCGTCGCACAGCCTGTCAGTTGCAACCCGGCCAGCAGCACCAAGCCTCTCTTCCACATTCCCCGCCCCTTCTCGCAAAAATGAACCGGCGCTCAGTCAAACGCCCGCAGCCGCGTCACCAGCAGATCGATAAAGCCCGGACGATCCAGCCCCAACAATACCAGCGCATTGGCTGGCTTGCCGGTCAGACCATAACGATCCACCACCGTCATCCCCACGGTATGCTCCCCTCTGGTCTCGATATCGACCCGGCACTCAACCCCATGGAACAGCTCCGGAGCCAGCAACCAGGCAATGGTACAGGGGTCGTGGAGCGGTGCACCAGCAAATCCCCACTTGGGATCCCGATGGTAGATCATGAAAAAGTCGAGCAGCTCGGCCACGCACTGGGCCACCGGATTGGTGATGGCGCGCACCCGCTCGATATCCTCATCCATCACCTGCGCCTCATGGGTCACATCAAGGCCACACATGGTGATGGGGATACCCGACTTAAAGACCATATCGGCCGCTTCCGGGTCCACATAAATATTGAATTCCGCCGCCGGCGTCCAGTTGCCAGCCCCTGCGGCGCCCCCCATCAAGACAATGCGGGCAATCTTGGGTTTGAGCTCGGGATGCGCCGCCAGCAGCAGGGCGATATTGGTGAGCGGCCCGGTCGGCACTAGGGTCACAGGTTCTAGGCTCTCGCGCAGACATTTGGCCATCAATTCAAGCCCAGTCATGGCCTGTGGCACAAAGGCAGGATCAGGCAGTTTGGGGCCATCGAGACCCGATTCGCCATGGACGTTGTCGGCGATGATCAGCTCCCGGGCCAGCGGTTTCGGTGCCCCCGCCGCCACCGGAATATCGTCACGTCCCAGCAGGGTGAGAATGCGCAGGGCATTGTTGAGGGTCTTGTCCGGCGTCTGGTTGCCCGCGCTGGTGGTAACCGCCAGCACCTTCAGTTCAGGGCTGGCCAGCGCCAGAATGAGGGCGATGGCGTCGTCGTGGCCGGGATCACAATCGAGAATAACGGGCTGTGCCATGGGATGAGTCCTTACAACATAACAGGGAGCCATACCTTAACAAGCAAGCCTCGGATGAACTCGGGAAGGGGTCACAAAACGGGGCCTTATTGCTGACCTGGGCGGTTTGCACGGCACGCCACCTCGCTCAACACGGCTCACTATCAAAAGTTTGCATGGCGTCATGCCGTTCATTTTCCGAGGCAGCGCACCGCCCATTCGCCCGGCCGCGCCGGTTCGGGTATGATCGCCCCCCGTTTCCAGCCTGTGCCACCTATGTCCGTTATCGTCGACACCTTTATTGCCCCGCCCTGCAATGCCGCCATCGAGATCCTGTTCGAAGATGAGCATCTGTTGCTCATCAACAAGCCGAGCGGCCTGCTGAGTCTGTCGGGCAAGAATCCGCAAAACCTCGACTCGGTTCACTATCGCTTGGTGCAGGATTTCCCCGGCTGCACCCTGGTGCATCGCCTAGATTTTGGCACCTCAGGCATCATGGTGGTGGCCAGAAACAAGGCCATCAATGCCCTGCTCTGCCAGCAGTTCAGTCAGCGGGCGGTGAGCAAGGCCTACAGCGCCCTGCTGTGCGGTCATCTGATTGACGACGAAGGAGTTATCGACGCTCCTATCGCCAAGGATCCAGCGATCTTTCCGCTGATGAAGATCTGCGCCGCCAGCGGCAAGCCCGCCCGCTCCCGCTATCAAGTGATTGAGCGGCTGGAGTTGCAGATGCAGGGACAGACCGTGCCACTGACTCGGGTAAGGCTGGTGCCGGAGACCGGCCGCACCCATCAGCTGCGCATCCACAGTCAGCTTCTGGGCCACCCCATCCTCGGCTGCGATCTCTATGGCGGCCTGCTGCAACCCGGCTGCGAACAGGCGCCGCGGCTGATGCTGCATGCCAGCGAGCTGGATTTTGCTCATCCGGTGAGCGGCGAGCCGATGCAGATCCGCTGTGCCGCGCCTTTTTAGGGGCAATAGGTAGAGGCAGCCCGCAGAGACAACTAGCGCGAGTGCGGCGGGATCAGTGAAAGGCGTGACGAGAGAGGAAAGGCGGTAAACGGCGGATAAAGATAGGGGCCGCGCTTTCGCGACGGCCCCCACCCCCCACTCGGTACTCTTTGTTACAAAGAGGGCTATCAGATCAGCTTGCGGGCAGCGCCCAGTACGATCTTGATGGCATCAGATTCGGTTTTCGCCATGGTCTCGGCGTTCGGGATTTCCTGCTGGGTACGGTTGACGATAACGCCAGCCACCATACCGGCACGCAGGCCCTGGCTGGAGCACATGGTCAGCAGGGTTGCGGACTCCATCTCATAGTTCAGCACGCCCATGGCTTGCCACTCTTTCATGGAACCCTGGAAACGGCTCACTACGCGGCCGGATACGGTGTCGTAACGCTCCTGACCCGGGTAGAAGGTGTCGGAGGAAGCAGTCACACCGATGTGCAGCTTGGAGCCCATCTCTTTGGCTGTGTTCACCAGCGCAGTGGTGCAGTCGAAGTCGGCAACAGCCGGGAACTCCATCGGTGCAAAGTGCAGGCTGGCACCGTCGAGGCGCACGGAACCGGTGGTCACGATCACGTCACCCACGTTCAGGTGCGGCTGGATGGCGCCAGTGGTACCGATACGCAGGAAGGTGCGGATACCCAGCTGGGCCAGCTCTTCTACCGCGATGGAGGTGGACGGGCCACCGATACCGGTAGAGCAGATGATCACGGCCTTGCCGTCCATCTCGCCGCGCCAGGTAGTGAATTCACGATGGCTGGCCAGGTGCACCGGGTTATCCAACAGCTCCGCGATACGCTTCACGCGCTCGGGGTCACCGGGGACGATCGCCAGGGTGGCGCCTTGCAGATCCGCTTTCTTCAAACCCAAGTGAAATACATCAGACATATTGGACTCCTGGTTGCCCCCTGCCAGCATGGTCAGGGCACAAGTTAAGATGATTCTTTATGATACTTTCAAGCCTTTACCCCCCTCTTCGGGGAGGCGCCAACTATGGTCGAAAGCGCTTTCCAATTCCTTGAAGCGCCTCACACTTCCACGCATTGACAGTGACAAACATTGCGCAAAACGTTTGCTAACTCAATGAAATAATTGACAAACGTTTTTCTGCAAATCGAGTCAGATGCGGGAAAGTCAAGCCTGGTTCAGCGCTTAATTAACGACTCGTGATCGACCCCGTAAAGTTGTAAACAAGATGCTTTTGTATCCCTTTCTAGATGGTAGCCTAGCTCTCAAATACCACTTAATGGCTAACTATAGGAAGTCCATCATGGCTACATTCAAGTTCTATATTCCCGCAATCAACCTGATGGGTGCCGGCTGTCTGCAAGAGGCTGCCGCCGATATCAAGGGTTACGGCTATCGCAAGGCGCTGATCGTCACCGACAAAATTCTCAACCAGATCGGCGTGGTCGCCAAGCTCACCACCCTGCTGGCTGAACATGGCATTGAAAGCGCTGTTTTCGATGAGACCAAACCCAACCCCACTACCAGCAACGTTGAAGCGGGTCTGGCGATGATCAAGGCCAACGGCTGCGATTGCGTCATCTCGCTGGGTGGCGGCTCGCCCCACGACTGCGCCAAGGGCATCGCGCTGGTGGCCGCCAACGGTGGCAGCATCAAGGATTACGAAGGGGTGGATCGCTCCGCCAAACCGCAACTGCCGCTTATCGCCATCAACACCACTGCCGGTACCGCCTCCGAGATGACCCGCTTCTGCATCATCACCGACGAAGCGCGCCACGTGAAAATGGCCATCATCGACAAGCACGTTACCCCGCTGATGTCGGTCAACGATCCCGAGCTGATGCTAGCCAAGCCGGCGGGTCTGACCGCCGCCACCGGTATGGATGCCCTGACCCACGCCATCGAAGCCTATGTCTCCACCATCGCCACCCCGGTGACCGATGCCAGCGCCGTGATGGCCATCGAGCTGATTGCCAAGCACCTGCGCACCGCCGTTCACCATGGCGATGACCTGCATGCCCGCGAGCAGATGGCCTATGCCCAGTTCCTGGCCGGCATGGCCTTCAACAACGCAAGCCTGGGCTATGTGCACGCCATGGCCCACCAGCTGGGCGGTTTCTATGACCTGCCCCACGGTGTCTGTAACGCCGTGCTGCTGCCCCACGTTCAGGCGTTCAACGCCCAGGTGAGCGCCGCTCGTCTGAAGGATGTCGCCCGCTACATGGGGGTGGACGTGAGTACCATGAGCGACGAACAGGGCGCCGCCGCTGCCATTGCCGCCATCAAGCAGCTGGCGCTGGATGTGAAGATCCCGGCCGGTCTGGAGCAACTCGGCGTCAAGGCCGATGACTTCGATACCCTGGCCAGCAACGCCCTGAAAGATGCCTGCGGCTTCACCAACCCGAAACAGGCCAGCCACGAAGAGATCGTCGCCATCTTCCGCGCGGCGATGTAACAGCAGCCGGATTGCCAGAAAGGGTCGCAGTGCGACCCTTTTTATTGGCTGATGGATCAATGGCTTTTTACTTCCGTGGAGGGAGTCGGTATGATTTGCCGAGCCAAAAAGACTGTATGGATGATCTGAACTCGATATGCGGATGAAACACCTGATTGCCGCGGCTTTGACCGCCCTCACCCTCTCCGGTTGCAGCCTGGTCTATCGTATCGATATTCCCCAGGGCAACTATGTGGAACAAAAACAGGTCGACAAACTGCGCCAGGGGATGACCCGCGAGCAGGTCAGCTATGTACTGGGGACCCCCATGCTGCGCGACGGCTTTGACCCCAACACCTGGTACTACCTCTATGAATTCCAGCCGGGCCACGGCGACAAGGAGCGCAAAGAGCTCACTGTCACCTTCGCCAACGACAGGCTGACCACAGTGACGGGTGACTTCCCGCTGCCAGCAGCTTTCAATACCCCGCTCTGATATCCCGCAAAACCGGCCTCGCGCCGGTTTTGTTTTATCCAGCCCCGCGTAATTCATCCTGCCCGACAACACTGAGTCATTCCTCCCCATTGCAGCTGCTCGCAAATTGCCTGATGCTGATGAGCAGCCACCATGGCATCAACACCATCGAATGACACAGGGAGAATCCCCATGAGCCGGATCCTGATTGCCGGAGCCAGCGGCCTGATCGGTCGCGAACTGGTGCAGCAACTGCCTGCCGAACATGAACTTACCCTGCTCTGTCGCAAGCCGGGCAAGGAGGCGCACCACTGGCTGCCGGTCAATTTTGATGATCTGGCCAGCGTCACCCTCTCCCGCCCGGTCGATATCGCCTTCTGTGCCCTTGGTACCACCCGCAAGGAGGCGGGCTCTGCCGAGGCGTTTCGCCGGGTCGATCTCGACTATGTGGTCGCCTTTGCCGAGCTGGCCCGCCGTCACGGCTGTCAGCGCCTTATCGTGGTCTCGAGCATGGGGGCCAGTGCATCGTCCCCGGCTCTCTATCCGCGTACCAAGGGGGAGATGGAGCAGGCCCTGCTGGCCCAATCCTGGCCACGGCTCGCCATCGTGCGGCCCGCCATGCTGCTCGGGGATCGCCAGCCACCGCGCCTCTCCGAGCAGATCTTTCAGACCATCTACCCGCTGTTTCGGCCACTGCTGGTGGGCAAGCTCGCCCGTTGGCGCGCCATCGAGGCCCGTCAGGTGGCCCACGCCATGATCGCCCTCTCGAAACTGCCCGCCGGGTGTGAGATTGTCGAGAATGAGCAACTGCTGGCCCTCTGAACCCGGTCTTTCCCACTACTTACGCACAGTGCTGCAAAAACAGAGCCGCAAAAACAGAAGGGCAAGCCAGCCGGCTTGCCCTTTGTTTATCTGTTGGCGAGGTTCCTAACCACCTTGGCCACTATCGGTGGTCAGGAAGAGTGCCATCAACCGCGAATATGGTCGATAAAGGCGTCGATCTGCTCGCGAGTGCAGGCGGGGTTCATAAAGACTGCTTTTTCCCCGGCGATGTAGGAGTACTTGCCGCGGGCGTCGTAGTCGGAATGGGCCACCGCCTCCACCCAGTTGGTGTAGAGCCCCACCTTGCCGCGCCCCTTGAACAGGCTGCGGTGGTAGTCAGTGTTGCGCTGCAGTCGCGCCTTGTAGGCAGGGTCGCTGGAGCGGGCCAGCTCGAAGGCGAACTCGGCCTCCGGATCGCTCACCCACTCGGGGTTGTAGATCTTGAAGCCGACACTCGGCCCCTGATTCTCCTGCGCCACCAGCTTGACGTTGCCAAGCTGACTCAGGCGATAGCGGAAGTAGTTGGCATTTTGCAGGCAGTGGGCCAGCACGGTGCGATATCCCTCGACCCCCATGTAGTTGAGCGCCGCATAGGCACCGAACAGACCGCTCGCGCCGCGGGAGCACTCGATGGTGGATTGCAGGTGGGTCTGGCCCTGAATGTCCCGCTCGAAGTAGGAGAAGTTCTCCGGGTCATTCTCCATCGCCTTGAGGTCATCCTGCTCCTTGATCATCACCAGACTGGAGGTGTAGGGCACATAGCCCCACTTCTGGAAGTCGACGGTGAAGGAGTCGGCATATTTCAGCTCGGCAAAGCGTGCCACGTTGCGCTCGATCCCCGCCAGAGTGGCGCTGTTGATGGCGAGCGGGTTGGCGGCAAAGTCGTAACCCAGGAAGAAGATCATCGACCAGCCGATGGCGGCATCGACGTGGATGTGAGGTTTGACCGCCACCTCAAACTGCTCGCACAAGCGATTGCGCAGCTCGAACACGGGTTTCACCTGATCCACCCCGAAGGTGTCGGTGGTGCCCATGGTGAGCATGATGGCGGGCACCACGTGTTTCAGGGCAAAACAGGCGGTCAGGGTGCGTTCGAGGTGGTCGAGATCGATGTCGTTGTTCTCGCCGACCTGAATGCGGATAGTCTTGTTCTCGATATCGACCCCTAGCAGGGAGAGGTTGGTGATGTTGGAGTAGTGACCGCCCTGGGAGTTGATGATGCGGTAATCCTGATAGTGGCCTAGCCCCTTGTGCTTGGCCTCCGGCAAGGTTTTGCGAATGCCGAGCAGGTAGCCGTAGAGGTTACAGAAGGTCCCCCCCTGGGTGAAGATGCCGGTGGCCCGCTCGGGGTCATAGCCTGCCAGCAGCGCAATCTGGCGCACCACCTTCTTCTCCAGCTCCTCGGCCACTCCGGCATATTCGGAGTAGACCAGATTGGGGTTGGCCAGAATACCCATCTGGGCGCCATAGATAGCGGGATCCGCCGACATGGTGATGACGTTCTCGACGCTGGAGGGGTTCTCCCAATCCTTCGATAGAGCAGCGGCAAACAGCAACTCGGCCATCGGCTCGCCCGGGGTACGCATGGTGGCGGGCACCGGCATGGTCTCGCAGAGATCGGCCAGGCGGGCACGGCCATCAGGCCAGGCATTCAGGCGGGCATCCGGCGCCAGGCCACGGGCCCGAAATTCGTTGAGGGTGGCAAATCCGGGTTCGCGAAAAACCGGCCAGAGATCGGGATTGCGCGAGAAAAAGTTGGCTTTGACGGTGGCGAAACGGGCGGAAAAATCGGGGTGGACGGCATTGACGCTTTCGTCTTGCAGATAAACTAAGTCACTCATTTTTATACCATTAGTACAGCAAATGTGCGGCCGTTATACCCCTGTACCAGCGGGGCTGACAGTGACAATATCTAATGGCCTACCCTACTTTTTGTCATGTATCAGCCATCACAAGGGCTGGCAAAAAGGCGCCTTTGAGGCGCCTCTTTATATTTCGTGATCTTGCTCCCATCCTGGTTGACAGCGCCCTCACTACCGGACCGCCATCAGTGCAGCCCTCAACGCAGGGAGGCCAACAGCCACTCGGCAAACTCCGCCAGCTCGCCCTGCTGCTGCGGGAAGGCCGCCAGCCAGGGCTGCAGGCGCGCGGCAACAGCGTCCGGTCGATAGCCACAACCCGCCAGTTCGGCCGCCAGCAGATCAAACGGGGCCGGCTCCAGAGTATCGCTAAAGAGCTGCGCCTGGGTGATAACCCCTTTCTCCACATCAAAGTGCAGCTCCACACCGCCCCAGCTGAACCGCTCCTCCAGCAGATGGCTGAAGGCCGGGGCATGACCATAGTTCCACTCCCAACTACGCTGACGGGCGAAGGTCTCGGCAAAGCCCGGCAGATCGGGCATCTGCTCCGGGGAGATATGCTCGGGCTCAACTCGCGCACCGTAATGGTGGAAGAAGGCCTCGACCAGCGCCTCACTCACCTGTTGATGGTCGAGCCCCGGCAGCAGTTCGCACAGGTTGGCCACCCGGCTGCGCACCGAGGTGATCCCCTTGGCCGCCAGCTTCTTTGGGTCGGGGTTGAGGTAGTTGGCAAGGCGGCCGAGATCGGCATCCAGCAGCAGGGTGCCGTGGTGGAATCCGCGATCCAGAGTCTCCCGATAGGCCGACCCCGATACCTTGCGCTCCCCGTCCAGGGTCGCCACCAGCAGATCGTTGCGACCGGAGGCAAACGCCTCGACCCCCAATCCCTTGAGCCCGTCCAGCACGATGGCGGTTGAGACGCTCTTGTCATACTCCGGCTTGCCCGCCATGAAGGTGAAGCAGCTGTTGCCAAGGTCGTGGAACACGGCGCCGCCACCGCTGCTGCGACGCGCCAGGGTCACCCCGTCCTCTTCCATCCGGCGGGTATTGCACTCCTTCCACGGATTCTGGGCACGGCCAATCACCACGGTATTGGCATTGCGCCAGAGGAACAGCACCCGCTGGCCGGGGTCCATCTGGCGGAAGATGCACTCCTCAACGGCCAGATTGAACAGGGGATCGTGAGAGTCGGAGACAAGCAGACGCAAGCGGGACATAAAAAGACCTTATCCGGAACTGGGGGCAACATGATAACACTGACGGGGTACCGTCACTGAGCTGTCGCACATTAACCGGTGCGCAGCAGCCGCGATACATTTGCGTCACACCTGACTGCCCTATAAAAGTATCTATTGATATAACGACACAGCTTGACGTGCAACCACGGAAAAAATGCAGTTTAGCCACAATGATAACGATAAAGACGGGAAAAAGTGGCTAGAATGCGACCACCTCGATAGGCCATATGACTCTCTTATTGGTCACATAACTTGCAAAAAAGCGGCATGTATCCATCCCGTGTGATGAACGACACAAAAATGACTTTCCACCCCCCCTATACCCCATTGCAAACGCCTTTTCTCCCCTTGCAGGTGATACAAAATTGCTTGAATCTAGCCTAGACACCGCTCCCGAGAGAAACGTTGTATGACGGAGAACGCAGCCCCCCGCCAGCCCCTCAGCTGGTTTCTGCCAATGCTGGTCGGTATGGTCATCGCGACCCTGACCTCTCCCCCAGTGCGAGCCGGCGAGCAGGTCATCGTCCAGTTGCCGTGGCAACACCAGTTCCAGTTTGCCGGTTACTACGCGGCCATCGCCAAAGGGTTTTATCGGGAGGCCGGTCTGCATGTCACCCTGCGCGAAGCGGACTCCCGCACCGATGTGGTCAGCGAGGTGATCTCGGGAAAGGCCCATTTTGGCATCAGCGGCAGTGATCTGCTGCTGGATCGGGCTGCCGGTCGTCCGGTGGTGGTGCTCGCCGCCCTGCTGCAGCACTCGCCGCTGGTTCTGCTCACGCTGGATCGGCCAGATATTCGCAACCCGGCCGATCTGGCCAACAAGCGACTGATGCTGGAGCCTGGCTCCAACGAGCTGTTGACCTACCTTTCTCACCAGACCCGCAGCCGCGACTGGGTCACCCTCCCCTACAAACAGGGGATACAGGCACTGCTGGCGGGCAAGGTGGATGCCATCAGCGCCTACAGCACTACCGAGCCCTTCTATCTGCAGCAAAGAGGCATCCCCTATCGGGTCTTCAGCCCGCGCACCATCGACTTTGACTTCTACGGCGACAACCTGTTTACCTCCGAACGGGAGCTGATCACCCGACAGGATCGGGTCTACGCCTTCCAGCAGGCCAGCCTCAAGGGGTGGCGCTATGCGATGGACCACCCCGAAGAGATGATCAACCTGATCATGGAGCAGTACCCGACCGGGGCTGGCCGTGAACAGCTGGAGTTCGAGGCTCGCGAAACCAGAGCGCTGATGCAGCCGGATCTGATCGAACCTGGCTACATGCAGCAGGAGCGCTGGCTGCAGATCGCCAAAACCTATCTGGAGGCGGGCATGCTCACGGTATTGCCCAACCTCGACCGCTTTATCTACGACCCGGCGCAGGAGCGGCTGCGCCAGCAACGGCAACTGCTCGACAAGAGCGTGGCGGTTGCCATGCTTATCACCTTTACCCTGATGACCCTGCTCGGCATCTTCTTGCACCTCTATCTGCGGCTACGTGAGGAGGCACGGGATCGCCAGCGGCTAACCCGTGAACTGGCCCAGAGCGAGCAACACTACCGCTTCGTGGCGGAGAACAGCGCCGATGTGATCTGGACCATGGATGCCGCCAGCTTGCGCTTTCGCTATGTCAGCCCGGCTATCGCCCCCCTGAGCGGCTACGAGGCCCCCGAGCTGTTTGCCCTGCCCCTCAAACAGCTGCTGCCCGATGCCTCAAGGCAACTGCTGCGTGAGGAGATCTCCGCCACCCTGGAGGCCTGGCAGCGGGGGGAACATGACCAGACCCGCCGGGTCATTCGCACCCAGCTGCGCCACAAGGATGGCCATCTGGTGGCGACCGAGACCATCACCACCCTCCATGGCAACCACAATGCCCAGCCGGAGGCGATCCTCGGGGTCACCCGGGATATCACCGAGCGGGCAGCGCGAGAGGAGATGATGCGCCGCCTCGCCTTCTACGACCCCCTCACCGGGCTGCCCAATCGCCGCTTGCTGCAGCAACGGCTCAAGGAGCTGATGGAGCAGGAGGCACCCCGTCCGCTGGCGCTGATGTTTATCGATCTCGATCACTTCAAGCCGATCAACGACACCTTCGGCCATGAGACCGGGGATATTCTGCTCAATATGGTGGCCAAGCGGATGAGCCACTGCGTGCGCAAACAGGATCTGGTGGCACGGCTGGGGGGCGACGAGTTCGTTATCTTGCTGCCGGAGAGTGGCGACGAAGTGCTGGCGGTGGCCGACAAGCTGCACCAGCAGCTGCGCCATCCGTTCCAGCTGGAGGGGCAGGAGCTGCTCATCTCCAGCAGTATCGGGCTGGCGCTCTATCCCGAGCACGGGGAGGATGCCAAAACGCTGATGCACCACGCCGATCAGGCCATGTATCAGGCGAAGAATCGCGGCCGCGGCCGGGTCTGCCTCTTTACCGAAGGCCTTGATCCCGAGCAGGGCGCCCTGCTGTGGCAACCCGGCCACGAGTGCGGTCACCCGCGCATCGATGCCGAGCATCGCCAGCTCTTCGTATTGACCAACCGGCTGCTGGAGCGGATGAAAGATCAGCACGAGGATCCGGCCCCGTTTCTGGAGAGTCTGGAGAGTCTGTTCGACATGGCCCGCCACCACTTCGCCTTTGAAGAGCAGATGCTGGCGGAGATCGACTATCAGGAACTCGTCAGCCACCGTCAGGATCACCAGCGCCTGCTCAACAAAGCAAGCCAACTGCTGCACGCTGCCAAAGCGGGGACGCTGGGCAACGACGAGCTGCTCAACTTCATCATTCAGGAGCTGGTAGTCGGCCACATGAGTCAGGCGGATCGCCGCTACTTTCCCCTGTTCAGATCAGAGCGCAGCCTGTCGGTTGCAGAGGGGGTCACCTAGTCCCCCCTGTTCAGACCCGAGCGTAATGCGCCTCTTGCGAAAGGGGCGACCTAATCACCGCGCAGGGCAACTACTGGGTCAAGACGCACTGCTCGTAGCGCAGGAGCGACCCCGGCCAGCAGGCCAACCAGGGCGCTGCAACCGAGCGCCAGCAGCAGATAGAGAGGATGGAGGGTGAGCGGCAAACCGGCCGCCAGCAGGGTGAGCAGCAGCTTGAGCCCGCCGAGCAGGGCCAGTCCCATGGCTCCGCCCAGCAGCGCCAGCACCACGGCTTCGAGCAGGAACAGCAATAGAATGCGCCGCCGCGGACAGCCCAGCGCCATCAGCAAACCCACTTCGGGGATCCGCTCCTGCTGGGCGATGCTCATGATACTGAAGATGCCGACTGCCCCGATCAGCAGCGAGATAATGCCGAGCCCGCCAACCGCCAGCTTGATGATGGAGAGTATCTTGTCGAGGCTGGTCAGCATGTCCTGCTGGGAGGTGAGGGTGAAATCCTCGGCGCCGTGGCGGGCGATCAGCACCCGCCGGATCTGGGCGGTGATGTCGGCCTCCGTCTGCCCGGCGCGATAGATGACATCGATCTCCTGCAACCCCTCCTTGTTGAACAGCGCCTGGGCGTGAGCGGCGGGCAGATAGATCATGTCGTCCAGATCAAAGCCGAGAAATTGCCCCTTGGGAGCCAAAACCCCGGCCACCCGAAAACGGCGATCACCGGCGCGCAGCAGGTTCCCCGGTGCATCGCCACCGGGGAACAGCTCAGCCGCCACCTTGGCCCCTAGCACCGCATAGGCACGGGGCATTGCACTGTCATCCGCGGGCAGAAAACGCCCCTGCACCAGGGTGAGCCGCCAGCCGGAGAGTGCCGCCGGACCTGTGCCCAGAATAGCGGTGCTGCGGGTCAGTCCGCGGCTGCGCACCTCCCCTTGCCCCTGCACCACAGGGAGCGCCGCCTCTATACCCGGCAATCTGGCCAAAGCATCAGCATCCTCCAGCAGCAGGGGACGACTGCTGGAGAGGATGCCAGGCGGGCCGCCAGCGGTTTCGGTCTTGCCCGGGGTGACGGCGATCAGCCGGGTGCCAAATTGGGAGAAACTGTCGAGCAGATAGAGCCTGAGCCCCTCGCCGATACCGGTGAGCAGGGTCACCGAGGCGATCCCGATGGCGATACCCAGCGCCGACAGCAGGCTGCGGCTGCGCCCCGCCAACAAGGCGCGCCAGAGCCAGAACAGCAGATCAGCGGCGCGCATCAGCCACCGCTCCACTGCCCGCTGCGCAGGCTGCTGACCGGATCTTGCCGTGCCGCCCGGGAGGCGGGCAGCCAGCTAAAAAACAGCCCGGTCAGCAGGGCCGCCGGTATGGTGCAGAAAGTAGCGAGCAGAGGGACCGCCGCCGGAAATCCGGGCCAAATCACTCCAGCGAGGCCAACCAGGGCATAGCCCAAGACCGTGCCAAACAGCGCGCCACTGCCGCTCAGCAGCAGCGCCTCCCACAAAAACAGCTGGCGGATCTGGCGGCTGTCGGCCCCCAGCGCCTTGAGCAGGCCGATCTCGCCGGTACGCTGGCGGGTGCTGATCAACGCCAGATTCATCATCATGATGCCGGAGACCAGCAGGCTGATGGCGCCGATGCCGGCAACCGCCAGGGTGAGAGTCGAGAGAATGGTGGAGAAGGTAGCCAGCATGGCGTCACGGCGCACCACGGTCACATCGAGCACCCCGTGGCGCGCCTGCATCAACTGCTCCAGTCGCCTGACTAGCGGGGGCACCGCTTGCCCCGCCAGCGGCTGGATCAGCAGCCGAAACAGCCCCTCGGTGTTGAACAGTCGCATGGAGCTACCGACCGGGATCAGCGCGGCCTCGGCCATGTCCATCCCCAGATTGCTGCTCTGGCTGGTGAAGACCCCCACCACCCGAAAACGGCGATTGTCAAAACGCAGCCACTGACCGACCGGATCGGCCTGACCGAACAGCTCACGGGCCACCTTGGCCCCGAGCAGGACGGCCGGTCGATCTTCTGCGGCATCCCCCGGCAGCCAGCGGCCGGAGAGCAGCTCCAGCCCGTGGGTATCGCGCAGCCCGTTGCTGCTGCCAAGCAGCATGGTCTGGCGCAGCCGCGCCCCCTGTTTGGCCTCGGCAAAGCCCATCACCAGCGGCACCAGCCACACGTTTGGCTGATGCTGGCCAAGGTAGTGCATATCATCGAGAGTGATCTGCCGCAGACTGTTTCCGGTGACCGGCGGCAACCCGCCGGTGGTCTCCTTGCGGCCGGGGAACATCACCAGCAGATCCTTGCCAAGGGAGCTGAACTGGTCGGCCACATAGCGCCTCGCCCCCTCCCCCAGCGCGGTGAGCAGCAGCACGGAGGTGACGCTCAGACTCACCGCCAGGATCAAGACCAGCGCCCGTGAGCGCTGGCGCAGCAGGGCCACGGCGGCAAAGCGGATCACATCGGGGCGCCGCATTCAGCCCCCATCACTATTAGTACTGTCAATACTATCGGTGCTGATACGGCCATCGTTCATCAGGATCCGCCTGCCCGCCCGTTCACCGAGGCGCGGATCGTGGGTTACCACCACCAGCGTGATCCCCTGCTCCCGGTTGAGCTCCTCCAGCAGGGTAATCACCTCCTCCCCGGAGCGGGAGTCGAGATTGCCGGTGGGCTCGTCGGCCAGGATCAGCCGCGGCGCCATTGCCATGGCCCGGGCGATGGCTACCCGCTGACGCTGACCACCGGAGAGCTCGGCAGGGCGGTGTCCGGCCCGGTTCTCCAGCCCCAGCTCCCCCAGCAACTGCTGGCTGCGGCGATGGCGCTCGGCGGGGGCGATCCCGCACAGCATCAGCGGCAGCTCGACGTTTTCACGGGCGGTGAGGCGGGAGATGAGGTGAAACGACTGGAACACAAAACCGATGCGATGGCCGCGCAGCTGGGCCAACGCAGGTTCTGACAGGGTGGCGGTATCCTCCCCTCCCAGCCAGTAACGCCCCTCATCGGGCCGATCCAGCAGCCCCAGCACATTGAGCAGAGTCGATTTGCCGGAGCCCGAGGGGCCCATCACCGCCAGATACTCCCCCTCGGCAACCCGCAGGGAAACGCGATCGAGGGCGGCCACTTCGCTCCCCCCCAGAGTGAAACGACGGCTGACGGCATCAAGGCGAATGAGATCACTCATCCGTCTGCTCCGTATCGGCGCTGAAAGGGCCCTCCCCGACAATCTGTCCGGGCTGGGCCGCCAGCCGATCACCGGCGGCGAGCCCCTCGGCGACTTCAATCCAGTTCCAGTTCTCCACACCCCAGCGGGGTACCACCCGCACCAGCTTATCCCCTTCCAGCCGCAGCACGCTGCCATCGTCGGCCCGGCTGCTGGCCGCTACCCGCAGCACATCGGTGGCGCGGGTCACCTCGACCTCAAGATCGGCGCTGTAGCCGATAAGCAGGGGCACATCGGTGGACACAGCGGTGAGCGTCGCCTCCACCTCCACGGTGCGGGCCTGCTTCTCCAGCTCCTTCACATAGGGGGCGATGCGGGTGACGGTGGCGGCAAAATCGCGCCCGGGCATGGCATCGAGCAGTACCCGGGCAGACTGACCCACCTTGAGGCGGGCGGCATCCACCTCATCGATGGGGGCTGAGACATACAGACAGCGATCGTCGATGAGATCGATAACCGGGGGCATGGCCACTCCGGGCGGTGAGGGGGTCATGTATTCGCCCAGCTTGCTGTTGACCTCCGCCACCACTCCGGCAAACGGCGCCTGCAGGCGGCGCTCGCTCAAGCGAGCCTCCACCTGGGCGACCTGCGCCTCGTCAACCCGCTCCTGCTGACGGGATGCCTGACAGACATAGCGGCGGGTATCGGCCAGATTCTGGGCCTGCTCGGCGAGGGTCCGGGAGGTGAGATTTTTGGCCAGCAAGGTGGCCAGCCGGTTGGCCTCCCGCTCGTAGTAGGCCGCCTCGCTGCAACGCTCCTCGCGCTGGGTCTTGCCAAGGGCCTGCTGGGCGCGGGCACGGGCAAGATCGGCGTGGATATCGTCACTCCAGAGGGTCAGCAGCAGATCTCCCCGGGCTACCCGCTCCCCGGCCTTGACGGCGATCTGCTCCACCACGCCGCCACCGGGCAGACTGAGCCCGGCCCGCTGGCACGACTTGATGGTGCCAGCCCGGGTGTTGACCACGGTGACCAGCACATCCCCCCGCCCGACCTCTGCCAGCCTGATCGGCGTCGGCTGCGGTCGCCACCACCATGCCACAGCAGCCACCGCTACCACGGCGCCACTTCCCCACCACAACCAACCTCTCTTCATCGCGCATCCTTTCGCTAGTGACTCCCGTCATGAGCGTCGGGAGAGCAGGGCATAATAGAGCAAGGGTATCACCACCAGGGTGAGCAAAGTGGAGACCAGGATCCCGAAAATCAGGCTGATGGCCAGTCCGTTGAAGATGGGATCATCGAGGATAAACAGAGCCCCGATCATCGCCGCCAGTGCCGTCAGCATGATGGGTTTGGCCCGCACCTGCGCCGCTTCGATCACCGCCTGCTCGAACGCCACTCCGGCGCTGCGCTGCTGCTCGATAAAGTCCACCAGCAGGATGCTGTTGCGTACGATGATCCCGGCCAAGGCGATCATCCCGATCATCGAGGTAGCGGTAAACTGGGCCCCCAGCAGGGCGTGGCCCGGCATCACCCCTATGATGGTGAGCGGAATGGGAGCCATGATGATGAGTGGCACCAGATAGGAGCGGAACTGGGCCACCACCAGCAGATAGATGAGGATCATCCCCACCCCGTAGGCGATACCCATGTCGCGGAAGGTCTCGTAGGTGATCTTCCACTCACCGTCCCACAATAGCGCCACCTCCCCCAGCTTGTCGGGCTGCTGCACGTAATATTGGGGCAGGTCGATATCGGCACCGGCGGCAAACATGCCGTAGAGCGGGCTGTCGGTGTGGCCACCCATGTCGGCCACCACCATCACCATGGGCTGCATGTTCTTGTGCATGATATAGCTGGGGGCTACCTCATCACGGCGACTCACCAGCTCGGAGACCCGCACCAACTGGCCGCTCTGGCTGCGCACCTTGAGGGCCAGTACGCCCGCCAGATCCCGTTTGTCACCGGGAGCCAGTTCGATGCGGATCGGCACCGGATACTTGGCGCCGTGACCCTGCAACCAGCTGGCATCCTGATAACCCACCCCGCCATTGAGGGTGTTCACCAGACCCCCGAGATCGACCCCGAGCAGGGCCGCCTTGCTGCGATCCACCACCAGCCGCCACTTGGGCTGCGGGTCGGTCAGATAGATATCCACGTCCACCAGATCCGCCGTGGCCACAAAACGGGCCTGTACTGCGCGTGCCGCCGCTTCACGGGCGGCAGGCGTCGGGCCATACACTTCCGCGACGATGGGAGACCAGACCGGCGGGCCGGGCGGCACCTCAACGACTTTCAGGTTACCCCCTGCCGCACTGGCGATGGCCTGCAGCGGCTCCCGAACCGACTGGGCAATCTGGTGACTGCTGCGATCCCGTTCATGCTTGTCCACCAGATTGACCTGAATATCCCCCACGTTGGCGCCGCTGCGGATAAAGTAGTGGCGCACCAGCCCGTTGAAATTGATGGGGGCTGCGGTGCCGGCGTAGACCTGGTAATCCTTCACCTCAGGCACTTTGGCAAGCTCTCGCCCGACCGCCAGCAGGGTGCGCTCGGTCTGCTCCAGGGTCGCCCCCTCCGGCATATCGAGCACCAGCTGAAATTCTGACTTGTTGTCAAAGGGAAGCATCTTGAGCACCACCCACTGCACCACCGGCATGGCGGCAGCCGCCCCGACCAGCAGCAACACCGCCAGCCAGAGCTTGCGTCTGGCCTTCTTGGCGCCATCACCGATCAGAAAAGGGGTCATCAGCCGGTGAAAGAGACCAGCCTTGGCTTCACCGTGGGCACCGTGCGCCTCCCCCTTGAGCAAATGGCTCGCCAGCCAGGGGGAGAAGATAAAGGCCACCAGCAGGGAGATAAGCATCCCCATGCTGGCATTGATGGGGATGGGGCTCATGTAGGGGCCCATCAGGCCACTGACAAAGGCCATCGGCAGCAAGGCCGCGATGACGGTCAGGGTCGCCAGTATGGTCGGCCCCCCCACCTCGTCCACCGCCCCCGGAATCAGATCCTTGAGCGCCCCCTTGCCCAAACCGCGATGGCGGTGGATGTTCTCCACCACGACTATGGCGTCATCCACCAGAATGCCGATGGAGAAGATCAGCGCAAACAGCGACACCCGGTTGAGGGTAAAGCCCCAGGCCCAGCTGGCAAACAGGGTCAGCGCCAGGGTGATAACGATGGCAACGCCCACCACCAACGCCTCGCGCCAACCCATGCTCACCAGCACCAGCACCACCACCGCCGTGGTGGCAAAAATCAGCTTGCCGATCAGGGTGTTGGATTTGGTCTCGGCGGTGACGCCGTAGTCCCGGGTCACCGTCACCTCGACGCCGGCAGGGATAAGCCGATTTTTGAGACTCTCGACCCGCGCCTCCACCCGCTTGGCCACCTCAACCGCGTTCTGGCCTGGCTGCTTGCCGATGGCCAGGGTCACCGCCGGATAGCTGCGATCCCCCAGCCCCATCCAGCTGCGCCTAGTCGGGGTCTCCTGACCCAGAGAGACCCTGGCCACCTCCCCCAGATAGACCGGCTTGCCGTCGTGCAGCCCCACCACCAGTTCTCTAGCCTCCTGCTCGCTTTGCAGGAACTGCCCCACCTGCACCTTGATCTCACTGTTGTCCTGCCAGGTGGCCTGTGTCGGGCCCACCTGATTGGCGGCCGAAAGGCGCTGACTCAGCTCGCCCCAGCTGATGCCGTGGGCGCTAAGGGCCGCCGGATCCGGCATCACCCGCAATACGGCGCTCTGGCTGCCCAGCGTGTAAATATCGCGGGTACCGTGAATGCGCTTGAGTTCGGTCTCCAGCTCATGGGCGACCCGGGTCAGCTCGGGTGCCCCCAGTTGCTTGCTCCCCTCTTTGCTCCAATCTTTGCTCCATAAGGTCAAACTGACGATGGGGACATCATCGATCCCCCGGGGTTTCACCAGCGGCTGCCCGACCCCGATCCCCTGTGGCAACCAGTCGCGGTTGGAGTCGAGCTGGTTGTTGAGATCGACGATGGCCTGCTCGCGGCTCACCCCTACCTTGAACACCACCACCAGCAGGGCGCCATCGGGTTGGGAAAAAGAGTAGAGGGTATCAATGCCCTTTATCTGGGAGACCACCTGCTCGGCAGGGGTAGTGACGAGAGAGGCCACTTCAGCCGGGCTGGCTCCTGGGAAGGGAATATAGACATCGGCGAAAGTGACATCGATCTGCGGCTCCTCCTCCTTGGGGGTCACCAGCACTGCAAACAGACCGAGCAACAGCCCTACCAGCGCCAGCAGCGGGGTAATGGCCGAGCCCTGAAACAGCGCAGCCAGCCGACCAGCAGGCCCCAGCCTCTCCCTGTTGCCGTTCAGCTCGCTACTCATGTGCCACCTCCTGCTGCAGCGCCCAGGCATCGGGAGCCAGCTTGTCACCGGCTTGCAGGCCGGCCAGGATCTCGCACTGCCCCGCCAAGCAGTGGCCGACCCGCACCGGCGTCAGGGCCCAGCCAGCGGGCTGCTGCAGATAGACGCCGTTGAACTCCCCTTGCCGCAGCAGGGCGCGTACCGGCACCTGCAGCACCTGACGTTCACCCTGCTTGAGCTGCACCTTGAGCCACATGCCGGGCAATACCCCGGCGGTTTGCGGCGGCAAGTCGAGGCGCAACCTGAAGGCGTGGCTCTGGCTGTCGGCATAGTTGAAGCGGGTCAATTTGACCGGGGTAACAGACTTGCCATCCGGCAGCAACACCTGCACATCCGCAGGCTCACGAGCCAGCGAAAGGGCGGATTGGGGCAACTCCACCTCCACCCGCAGTGTGTCTAGAGAGAAGCCGGAGAGCAGCGGGGTACCGGGGGCTACAGTCTCCCCCAGCTCTACCAGCCTCTTGGTCACTACCCCGGCATAGGGAGCCAGAATGCGGGTATAACCGTAGGCCTCGCGGGCTTGAGTGAGGGCCGCATCGGCAGCATTCACCTCGGCGCGAGCGGCGCGATCCGTCGCCTGGGCATTATCGAGCTGGGCGCGGGTGATCACCCCCTTGGCAATCAGCGCCTGAAAACGGGCAAGCTGGCGCTCGGCTTCCACTTGCTGAGCCTGCGCCCGCGCCAGCCGCGCCTCGGCCCCCGTGACGGCGGCAAACTGCTCCTTGCCGCTGATCTCCAGCAGCGGCTGCCCCGCCTGCACCTGATCGTTCACATCCACCAGCATACGGGAGACCCGGCCGCTGGTCTGGGCCGCCACCGTCCCCTGATTGATGGCACTGACGGTGCCATCCAGCGTCAGCCAGTCAGTCACCGGTTGTGGCGCTACTGTCAACAGGGGCTCTGGCTCCCCGTCCGCGGCAAAGGCCAGGGGGGATGTCATGGCCTGCGATGTCATCACCAACATGGTGATCCCCAGCAACCGGATCTTTTCCATCATCACTCTCCTTCCCTGGCGTAATCTGTCACTTCACGGGATCAGGCGGTATGGGACTGGCGCACCTTATCCACTCCCCGAGCTGGCGCCTTGGTCAGCACCCTGGCCAGTCCTTTGTCAAACAGCAAGATCCCGGCCACCATGGCCGCTATAAACAACATTATCATGGGCTGCCCGCTGGAAATGAGACTCAGAGCAGGCCCCGGGCAGATACCCACCAATCCCCAGCCGATGCCAAACAGCGCAGCCCCGCCGATCAGCCTGCGCTCGAGCCGAGGAGCTGGTACGGCGGCGATGGGCTCCCCCAGCACGCTCTGACGACGGGGTTTCACCAGCAAGAAGTAACCCGGCATAAAGACCAGCAGGGCGCCTCCCATCACGAAGGCGAGGCTGGGATCCCAGGCGCCAGCCAGATCGAGAAAACCGGTGACCCGAGCGGGATCCACCATGCCGGAGATGGCCATCCCCAGTCCGAACAACACACCCGCAAACAAACTTGTCAGCAACTTCATGGCTATCAGCCCCTTACAGCAGATGATGAGTGACGAAGACGGTGATAAAGCCTGCCGCCATAAAGGTCAGGGTGGCGACGATGGAGCGCAGGGAGAGCCGCCCCATGCCACAGATGCCGTGGCCGCTGGTGCAGCCATTGCCAAGACGGGTACCGACCCCGACCAGCAGACCGGCCAGTAGCACAACGGGCCAGCCGGGCAGCGTGGTGAATGCAGGCATGGTGGCCCAGCCCAGGGTCAGCGCCAACCAGGCACCCGCCCCGAGCCCCAGCAGAAACAGCACCCGCCACGGCGCACGGTGTTGCAGCGCACCGGCCAGAATACCGCTGATCCCGGCCACCCGGCCGTTGAACAACATCAGGATCAGGGCCGACAGCCCCGCCAGCATGCCACCGCCCAAAGAGAGCAGCCATTGGCTTTCCATCATCAAGATTCCTTATTTTCTGAGTGACAAAAATGGGTTTGCAGCGCGCCCAACACATCGGCGGCCGCCTCGCTCACCAGCGAGTAGTAGATCTGCTGGGAGACCTTGCGCGAACGGATCAGGCCGTAGCGCTTCAATACCGAAAGTTGCTGGGAGAAGGCCGACTGCCCGAGTTGGCTATGGGCCAGCAGCTCCCCGACCCCCTTCTCCCCCTCCACCAGCTGGCAGAGCACCATCAGGCGTTCGGGATGAGCCAACGCCTTGAGCAGGGAGGCGGCGGCTGTCGCATGTCTGTTCATCTCGTCGAATTGGCTCATAAGAGTAAATTAGCAATTGCTGATATTTGTTCTATTGTATAAAACAACACTAAATTAGCAACACCTAAAGTATAGAAGGAGAAAGACCATGACAGTAGATAACGGAGTCAGAATCGTCGCGGGTTGCATGTTGCTGCTCTCGCTGATCCTTACCACCTGGGTTCATCCGGGCTTTGTCTGGTTGAGTGCCTTTGTCGGGGTCAACCTGATCCAGAGCGCATTCACCGGTTTCTGTCCGGCAGCGATGATCCTCAAACGGATAGGATTTAAATAAACGGGTCGGATGACCCGGCTCACATGAGCGTGTAATAAACGCAGGAGGCTGAACATGGCAACGGTAATCGTCATCGGCGCGGGTCTCGGGGGCATGTCTGCCGCCTACGAACTCAAGGCCGAACTGGGCAAGCAGCATGAGGTAATCCTCATCAATGACAAGCCGGACTTTGAATTCACCCCCTCCAACCCCTGGATTGCCGTCCAGTGGCGGGAGCGCAAGGAGACCTCGATCCCCATCGAACCCCATGTGAAGAAAAAGGGGATCCGCTTTATCCATGCCGCCCTGACCGAGCTGCAACCGGCGGCGCAGCAGCTCACCCTCTCCGATGGCCAGACCCTGCGTTACGACTTTCTGGCAATCTGCACCGGCCCGGCCCTCGCCTTTGACGAGGTGACGGGGGCTGGCCCCGAATCCGGTGGCACCACCAGCGTCTGTACCCTCTCCCACGCCGAAGAGTGCCGCCACAGTGTCAGCGCACTGGTCGATGAGCCCGGCCCTGTGATTGTCGGCGCCATGCCGGGCGCCTCCTGCTTCGGCCCCGCCTACGAGTACGCATTCATCCTCGATCGCCACCTGCGCGACAAGAAGGTGAGAAAGAATGTGCCCATGACCTTTGTCACCAGCGAGCCCTACATCGGCCACCTTGGTCTCAACGGCGTGGGGGACTCCAAGGGGATGCTGGAGAGCGAATTGCGGATGCGCGACGTGCAGTGGATCTGCAATGCCCGCACCGTGGCGGCGCAAGATGGCCAGATGACGGTGGAGGAGCTGGACGATGAGGGCAACATCAAGCGCACCCACACCCTGCCCTACAAACACGCCATGATGCTGCCCGCCTTTGTCGGCATTGCGCCGCTGCGGGGCATCGAGGGGCTGGTCAATCCCCGCGGCTTTGTCATCGTCGACGAACACCAGCGCAATCCCGCCTTCCCGCAGATTTACGCCGCCGGGGTCTGCATCGCCATTGCACCGCCGCACAAGACGCCGGTACCAACCGGGGTGCCCAAGACCGGCTACATGATTGAGGCAATGGTGCGCACCCTGAGCCACAACATCAAGGCGGAGCTCAGCGGCCAGCCGCCGGTGACCAAGGCAGTGTGGAATGCCATCTGTCTGGCAGACATGGGGGACACAGGTGCCGCCTTCGTCGCCATGCCGCAGATCCCGCCGCGCAACGTCGCCTGGTTCAAGAAAGGAAAGTGGGTCCATCTGGCCAAGATCGCCTTCGAGAAATACTTCCTGCACAAAATGCAGGTGGGCGATACCGAGCCCATCTACGAAAAACTGATGCTCAAATACCTTGGCATCGACAAGACCGAATGACCCTGCAGACCCGGCCCTCGCCGGGTCTCTTTTTACGGCCCTGCGCGGCAAAACGGGGCTTTCGATTATGTTTCAAGATGTTGCTGCAAGCGGCGCGGGGTTTACCCTGCCTGCCGCCTCGGCTATCATTCGAGCCTCTTATCAATAGCGGAGACCATCAGTGGGCAACTCATCAAGTGACAGTTGTAGACCGACCCTCATCGTCGGTACCAAGGTCGCGAGCTAGCCGCAGGTCTTTCTCTGCCGCATGCTCGCAACCCTGCGAGAAGCGGAAATTCACTCCCCTCTTCTCCCTTTTTACACTTGACGTCTGGCAACCAGTGGCCAACCGCCACGGTCGCCATGCCTGCATAGTTTCTGCTTCCCACAAGGAGGCTGCTATGCGTTTTATCTCAATCAAACCGGCTGCGGATCGCGCGGTCGCAACAGGTTCTGTTGCTACCCGTGCTCACCCCCTGTTGAGCCGGCTCGGCCGTGGCATGCTGCCACGCTGGCTGGGCGGCAAACAGCGTCAGCACCACTACCGGCTGCAGATCCGCTGTGAGGATCGCGCCGATATGGAACAGGTGCTGGATATGGTGAACCACACCCTGCAACCGGCGGGGCTGCAACCGATGCAATCGATGAAGCCGGGTCGCGGCGGCGGGCGAGAGCTGGTGCTCAACCTGCAGTGCACCCCGCCCCAGCGACGCTATCTGGTGCAGTTTGTTCATCAGGTCGGGGTAGCACATCCAGTGCGCTGGCAACTGCGCCCGCGCATCGACTGCGATCCCGAGCTCAACTGACCGCTCATCTGCGTTAACCACAGTGAAAGGGGCCAGCCACGCTGGCCCCGCTTGCTGCGTCCTCTCCGAGCGTCAGGGCATCCGATGATGCTCGCGCCCCGGGACGCAGCGTTTTGTTTGTCTGCTGGCCATCCGCGCAATCATCCCCTGACCCATCCGCCTCGCGGCGTTTCATCATGGATTGCACCAAGCCAGCGCTCATTAGAAGGAGTACGCCATGAAGATGTGGCAACAAATTGACATGATCTCCCTGCTCGACACCCTGGCCAGCCTGCTGCTCGCCTTTGTGCTCGGCAGTCTGGTCGGGCTGGAGCGCCAGTACCGCCAACGTACCGCGGGCCTTCGCACCAACGTGCTGGTCGCCGTGGGGGCCGCCCTGTTCGTCAGTCTGGCCCAGCGTATCTATGACCTGCACGGCGGCAACTACAACGTGGTCCATGTGGTGGCCTATATCGTCTCCGGCATCGGCTTTCTCGGTGCCGGCGTCATCATGCGTGAATCAGGCAATATCCGCGGCATCAACACTGCCGCCACCCTCTGGGGTGTCGCTGCGGTCGGCGCCACCTGTGGTGCCGGGCTCGCCATGGAGGCAATTCTGGGCGCCCTGTTCGTGCTGGCCGCCAACACTCTGCTGCGACCGCTGGTCAACCAGATCAACCGTCGCCCGGTGGACAATACCGACACCGAAGTGACCTACAAGGTGACGGCCCTGACCCAGCGCGAACATCAAAAAGAGGTGCTGCACTGGCTCGAGGAGATGCTGGAGCAGGCCAACTACCCCCTGAGCGAGCTCGACATCGAGCCGTTTGGCGAGGGGGATCTGGAGATCTCTGCGGTGCTGCTCGCCACCTCCATCGATGGCGACGAGCTGGATGCCCTGATGGTGAAACTCGGCATTCATCCCCATATCAAGCAGGTGTTCTGGCGCACCAGTACCACCGACTGAGCCGTTGGTCAGAGGAACGAACCATCCGCCCGCAGCAAAAAGCCCCGCCAGCAATGGCGGGGCTTTCTCATATGGATGGGCGAAGAGTGGCTAGCGGCGACTGCGCCAGCGCACCCTGGGGGTGATCACCTGGGCGGTCTGCGCCGGGGGATTGCCCGCAATCAGTTGCTGCATCAGCTCGAAAGCGGCGAGGGCCAGCGCCGGACAATCCTGTGCCACCGAGTCGATGCGCATGGGAATGCAGTCGAGCAGGTCGTGATCGTCGAAGGTACACAGGCGCATCCCTGTCTCCATCAGCCCCGCCTCGTTGAGGTAGCGCAGCACCCCTTCCAGCAAAGTAAAGGAGGCGGTAAAGAGCCCCCTGGGGGGAGCTCCCAGCTCGGCCACCAGCTCGGCCATCAGCTGATAACCGGAGATCGGCTGGTAGTCGCGATGGCGCACCCGGGCGGCATCGGCTTCAAAACCGGCGCGATGGAGCCCCAGCTCATAGCCCGCCAGCCGGTGACGACTGGGGGAGAGATCCAGCAGGCCGCCGAAGTAGTAGATCTGCTCGCCGCACTCGCTGGTCATGTCCCGCACCAGCTCGGCAGTGGCCTTGCAGGCATCGGAGATCACCATGGGCAGGCGCGACTCGCCAATATGGCGGTCGAGCTGTACCACTGGCAGGCGGTCGTGGATGCGGGCATAGATGTCATCGCAGTGGCCGCTGGAGGCAACAATCAGCCCATCCACCTGACGGCTGATGAGGTTGTCCACCACCCGCTGCTCGAGGGCGGGATCATCCTCGGAGCAGGCGATCAGCAGCTGGATGCCCGCCTCCCGGCAGTGCGCCTCGAGGGCGCGGGCGATGCGGGCGAAACCGAAGTTGGTGAGATCGGGGATCACCAACCCCCAGGTGTAGCTGCGGGTCTCGCGCAGGGAGCGGGCATGAAAGCTCGGCAGGTAGTGACACTCCTCCGCCACCGCCTGAATGCGCTTGCGGGTATCGTCGGCAATCCGGTACTCCGCACTCTTCCCGTTGAGCACCAGACTGGCGGTCGCCTTGGACACCCCCGCCAGTTCGGCGATCTGGGCAATCGTGATCCGTTTCTTCTTCTCCACCTGGCCTCCCGGCTGACTAGAACCGGGCTATTGTACTAGGCACGCCGACAGCGGCCAGTGATTGAGGCAAATTTTGCAGCCATCATCGCCGTTACCTGATGAAAGTTGCGGCTTTTCCCCTGGAAAGTAGCGCGCCGACAGGCTGTGACGCCCCTCATCGATGAAACACTCCAGACTGGAGCGATCGCACAGGACGGTGAGCCGCCCGCCAGCCCATGGGCTGCTGCGGGTCTCCCACGCTCCGCTCTGCCAGTTCTGGCGCCGCAAGGTGATGCGCCCCGGCTGCCAGCACAGCTCGGCCACCGCGCCGAACCAGAGGCTCCCCTCACCACACAGGTCCAGATCGAGCCAGGCCGAGTCGATGGCCAGCCCCGGAAATTCGCCGAGCGTCCCCTCGAAGCAGGTCAACTCTCCCTTCAATGCCGCAAGCTCCGCCACCGGCCGCTGGCAGAGCCACTCATCCTGCCAGAACAGCTCCCGCGGGCAGCTCATCTGGTGGATCCAGCCATGAGCGACTGTGGGCTGGCTCATCTCGTTCTCCTCCGGCAGACCCAGCCAGCCAAACAGCAAGCGCCGACCCTGGCTATCCAGAGTGGTCTGGGGGGCATAGAACTCGAAGCCCCGGTCCAACTCGTGGAAAGCCCCGTGCTCGAAGCGCTCGCCGTCGAAGTTGCCAGAAAGCCAGCCGCACTGGTAGAGGTTGCGATAATCCTCGCCTGCCGGGGCAATCCCCTGCGGGCAGCTGATCAGCACATGGCGCTCCCCCAGCGAGAAGAGATCCGGGCACTCCCACATATAGCCAAACTCACCCAGCCCCCCTCGCCCGCTACCGGCGATGGGGCCCACCCGCTGCCAGCTTTGCAGGGTGTCGCCGCGATAGAGCAGCACTTCCCCCTTGTCATCCTGAGTGCGGGCCCCCAGCACCATCAGCCACTGCTGGCCGTCATGCCACACCTTGGGGTCGCGCACGTGGCCGCTGTAGCCTTCGGGCAGATCCAGCACAGGCCCCAGCTTGGCAAAACTACCCTCACCGTCGGCGCGGGCCAGACACTGATAGGCGGTGCGGCTGCCATCCGAGTATTTGACATTGCCGGTGTAGATAAGGGTCAGATGCCCCTGCTCGTCGCTCACCGCAGAGCCCGAATAGCAGCCGTGGCTCTCATAGGCTTCGGTGGGCAACAGCGCCGCCGGCTCGTGCTGCCAGTGCAACAGATCGGTGGAGGTGACATGGCCCCAGCCCTTGTTGCGGTGCTCGCAGCCCAGCGGATTCCACTGGTAGAAGAGGTGGTAGCGCCCGTCGTGCTCGATAAAACCGTTGGGATCGTTGAGCAGCCCCACCGGGGCTGCCAGATGCCAGCGGGGCCGATGGGGATCGGCCGCCGCCTTGAGCTGTCCGGCCAGCAGCGACCGGACAATCTGGTTGAGAAGATCGCTTTCCTTCATCACTCCACCTTGTACTTGAGCAGGTAGGAAGCGGCGAAGGCGGCGCCAAAGGCGATCACCAGCCCGATGATGTAGTGAATAAGGCTCATGGGCTGGACGATGGCCATGCCGGGAATACCGGTCAGCCCTACCGCCGTCATCCCCACCTTGGCCGCCACCACGTAGGCGCCGCCGCAGGCCCCGCCAAACAGACCGGCGAGGAAGGGTTTGATGTAGCGCAGGTTCACCCCGAAGATGGCCGCTTCCGTGATGCCCAGCAGACAGGACATGGCCGCCGGCACGGTAATGGCCTTGATCTTCACATCGCGAGTCTTGAAGTAGACCGCGAGGCAAGCCCCACCCTGTGCCACGTTGGCCATTGCCCAGATGGGCAACAGGAAGTTGACGCCAATTTGCGGATTGGCCAGCAGCCCCGCCTCGATGGCATGGAAGCTGTGGTGGATGCCGGTGATGACGATCAGCGAATAGGTGCCGCCAAACACCAGCCCCGCCAGCCAGCCCGCCTGCTCATAAAGGGCGCTCAGACCGAACGAGATGCCATCCCCCAGCACCCGACCCGCCGGGCCGATAAAGAGCAGCGCCACGAAACCGGTGATGATGACGGTGAGGAACGGCGTGAGGATCAGATCCAGCGCATCCGGAATGCGCTTGCGCAGCTGTTTCTCCAGATGGGACATAAACCAGACTGCCAAGAGCACCGGGAAGACGGTGCCCTGATAGCCGATCATCGCCACATCCAGCCCGAAAAAGTCCATGGTCTTGAAACCACCGGCCACGCCCCAGGCGTTGGTCAACGCCGGGTGGGTGAGGATGCCGCCAAGGGTCGCCCCGAGATACGGATTGCCGCCAAACTCCCGCGCCGCAGTAAAGCCGATGAGGATCGGCAGTATGATAAAGGCCGCCGAACTGAACATATCGAGCATCACAAACAGGGCGCTGTCGGCATTGGCCCAGCCGTAGGTGCGCACCATGCCGAGCAGCCCCATCAGCAGGCCCGAGGCGACGATGGCCGGAATGATCGGCACGAAGATGTTGGAGAGGGTTCGCGCCAGCCGCTGGGCCACGTTGAGCTTGGCCGCCGCCATGTCGGTCAGCTCCGCCTTGCTGGCGGTGCCGGTACCGGTCAGCGTCACAAACTCCGCATAGACCTTGTTGACCAGACCGGTGCCGAAGATCACCTGAATTTGGCCCGCGTTGCTAAAGCACCCCTTGACCCCCTCCAGCTTGTCGATGGCGGCCTTGTTCACCTTGCTGTCGTCGGCCAGCACCAGCCGCAGCCGGGTGGCGCAGTGGGCAGCGCTGACGATGTTCTCCTTGCCCCCGAGCAGGGGCACCAGATCCTTGGCTATCGCACTAATATTCATATTCTTCCTCTTATGACCCGCCACGCTGCGGGCCCTTGTCACATGAGAGTAGGGGCTGTCGAGCCGGGCTTCTAGCCTCAGCTCAACAGCCGCTTGTGCCTGATCGCAAAAAGGCATCCAGTTCGGAGCGGGTCGGCAGCGCCGTCATCGCCCCCTTGGCGGTGGTGGCGAGCGCCCCGCAGCCGTGAGCCTTAGCCAGAATGGCGGGCAACTCGGCCAGAGTCGGCAGCGACGAGCGCCCAGCCAGCGCCGCCAGCAGACCGGCGACGAAGGCATCCCCCGCCCCCGTGGTGTCGATGGGCGTCACTTTCTGCCCCACCCACTCCAGCAACTCGCCATCAAGGCGAGCCACCACCCCTGCCGCCCCTCGGGTCACCAGCACCAGCGCCGGGCCAGAGAGAGTGGCAAGCCCAGCGACCAATTCATCCTCGCCACTCAGCAGTTGCAGCTCCTCGATGGAGAGCTTGACCACATCCGCCTGCGCGATGGCTTCGCGCACCAGCGGCAGCATCTCGGCGGGGTTGCCCCACACCTCGGGGCGCAGATTGGGGTCGAAGCAGACCCGCCCGCCTGCCGTCTTGATGGCCGCCATGGCCTGCAGGCAACTGGTGCGCACCGGCTCGTTGGCGAGCGCGATGGAGCAGGTGAGCAACCACTGATCGGCATCGAAGCGGGGCAACTCATCCGGGGTGAGGAACTGGTCGGCACTGGGGCGCACCATAAAGGTGAAGCTGCGCTCCCCCTCGTCATCCAGTTCTACCAGCACGGTAGAGGTGCGATGGTCAGGATCGAGCCACAGTGCACCGATATCCACCCCCTCCCCGCTCAGGGTGTCGGCCATAAAGCGGCCGAACGGGTCAGCACCAACCCGGCCGATAAAGGCCGCATCGCCACCCAGCCGTGCCACGCCAACCGCCACATTGGCGGGCGCACCACCCGGACACTTGAGGTAGTGCAACGCCCCTTCCGGGATCAAGTCCACCACCGCATCCCCCATTACCCACACACGATTCGTCACCTTGCTACTCCACTGCTGCATCGGATCCACGGTCAAACCCGAACTCTGTTCTGTTGGCTGGCATTATTAGCTAAACCGTTTTAGCCAACCAACAGATCTCGGCACCGGCTGCCATTTTTGTGATCGGGATAACGAACTAGAACCAGGTTTCCATCTGTACGCCAAAGTTCCACTCGCCACCGGCGGTGAAGTTGCTCTGGCCCATGGCATCGTCGCTAGCGTAGTTGTCGAGCTCGGAGGACCAGTCCATCCAGCTGGCGAACACCCTCAGTTCGGGACGTTCGAAGAAACCGGCGGTCTGCGCCTTGAAGGTGGGGGCGAAGGTGAGCTTGGTGAAGTTGCCGTTCACCGCCTGGCGTCCCTTGTAACCCTTGGGATCGAGATCCATGTACTGCCAGGCCGCCTCGTAAACCAGCTCGACGTTCTGGCTCAGCACCTGCGCCACCCGGGTATTGAAGGTAAGCCAGCGGTACTCGTCTCCTTTCACGTAGCGATCCTGACTCTGCTCGGCCAGCAGGGCCGGGGCAAAACGCCAGCGCGAGTTGAGATCGGTGGCGCCAAACACGGCGACCCGCACTGCATCGGCGTCCGGCAGCAGCTCGCTGTCAGAGCCCAGCCCCTTGACCTCGGCCCCCAGCCCATGACCATACAACACCGCCGCCTTGGCAAACCCTGGGTTGATGCCAAAGAAGCTCTCGCCGTGGTAGGCCAACAGGGTGTGTGCCCCCTTGTCCGCCGCCTCGCTGCCCGTCCCCTTGTCATTGATGCGGGCGTCATTGTCCTTGGCCGAGAGGCCGTTCACCATCCACTGCCAGTTGCCGACGCGGTTGTTCATGGTGAGGATGTAGCTCTCGATATCGGAGAGACCGCTGGCGCTGATGTCGCCGTAATCGCGGCCATAGAGGGAGAAGTTGGCCTTCCAGCTGTCGGCGAGCTGCACGTCGTAAACGCCGCCGCCGGTACCGGCCAGGAACACCACGTCGGAATCGAGCCAGTGGATGTCGAAGTTGTCCCGATCAAAGCGCTTGCCCGCCCACAGCACCGCATTCTTGAAGGGGCCGTCGAAGCTCGCCAGATTGCCGATCTCGGCAAACACCTGACGGGTATTGAGGCTCGAATCGCTGGCGGTCCAGTCGTTGCTGGTCTCAACCCCGTCTGCCAGCATCAGCTTGTAGCGAGCCCAGCTGCCATCCTCGAAGGTCTGGGTTTTCAGCAGGTTAGCCTCCATGTATGTGTCATCTTCGTTGCCAAGGCGACCGACGGCCCCGCCCACCGAACCGGCTGGCGTGATGTAGGGGCCGCCGCGCCCACCGTTGCCATTGCGGTTTACCAACAGGCCCGAGCGGGCATAGCCGTGAAACTCGAAGCCCTGGGCACCTGCTGTCTTCTCATCCACCTGCTGACTGCGGTTGTCGGCCGCCTGCGCCTGCTCACTCGCCGTGCTCGCCTTCACTTCCGCCTGACTGGCACGGCTCTCTGCTGCCTCGGCTCTCGCTTCAGCCGCCTGTACCCGCGCCTCCAGCGCCGCCAGTCTGGCCTCGACACTCTCACCTGCAACACTCGTCTGCGCCGCCCACAGCGGACTGCTCATCCCCAATCCCAGCGCTACCGCCAGCGCCAACTTGCTCTTGAACATCATCATCTTCCTCACCTGTCATCTATGGCCCAAATGGGCGCAGTTGTTATCGACAGCCAGAGCATAGCTAAACCGCTTTAGCCAGCTCAATACGACAACTAAACCGTTTCAGCAACAGTGTGAGCGGGATAACATTTGTACAGCAGGAATTGGCGGGAGTTGTGAGGAGGATCCCTCATCAGGATCCACTCAATAGGGCGGTTCCTGGCTAAACGGCGGGCAAAAAAAGAGCCGGCACAAGGCCGGCTCTGTTTATTCGGGTCGCTGAAATCAGCTGGTCAGATCGTCGAAGAAGCGTTTCACCCCTTCGAAGAAGCCTTCCGATTTCGGCTTGTGGGTCTTGGCAGCGGCACCGCTGAAGGATTCGTCCAGCTGGCGCAGCAGCTCTTTCTGCTGCTCGGTGAGGTTGACCGGCGTCTCGATCACCACCTTGCACATCAGATCCCCTACCTGGCCGGAGCGTACTGACTTCACGCCCTTGCCGCGCATGCGGAACATCTTGCCGGTCTGGGTCTCCGGAGTGACCTTGAGCTTGACGCGGCCATCCAGGGTCGGTACTTCAATCTCGCCACCCAGCGCAGCTGCGGTGAAGCTGATGGGCACTTCGCAGTAGAGGTTGTTGCCGTCACGCACGAAGATCTCGTGCTCTTTGACGTGCACCTGTACGTAGAGATCCCCTGCCGGAGCTCCTGCTTCCCCCGCTTCCCCTTCGCCGGAGAGACGGATGCGATCGCCGGTATCGACGCCCGCCGGAATTTTCACCGACAGGGTCTTGGTGCGCTGGTAGCGACCTTCACCGTGGCACTTGCGGCACGGATCCTTGATGATCTTGCCGCGGCCGTGACAGTGCGGACACGCCTGCTGCACCGCGAAGAAGCCCTGACGCATCTGCACCTGGCCGGAGCCGTGGCAGGTCGGGCAGGTCTGGGCACTGCTGCCGGTGTGGGCACCGGAGCCGTTACAGACTTCACAGTGAACCAGGGTCGGCACCTTGATCTCCTTGGAGACCCCGCGTACCGCCTCTTCCAGCGTCAGCTCCATGGTGTAACGCAGGTCGGAGCCTCGGGCCGGGCCACGACGGGCACCACCACGGCCACCGCCGAAGATGTCACCGAATACGTCACCAAACATGTCGGCGAAGTCGGCACCGCCGCCAAAGCCACCGTGGCCACCGCCACCCTGGCTCGGGTCGACACCGGCATGGCCGTACTGGTCGTAACGGGCACGCAGGTTGGCATCGGTCAGGACCTCGTAGGCTTCCTTGACCTCTTTGAACTTCTCTTCGGATGCGGCATCACCCTGGTTACGATCCGGGTGATACTTCATGGCCAGGCGCTTGTACGCCTTCTTGATCTCGCGATCGTCGGCATCTTTCGCCACACCCAGTACTTCGTAGAAATCGCGCTTCGACATACTCATCCTGTGGTTACGCAGACGGGCGTTGGTTACCCAACGCCCGTGAATTCATTGACCAAGCCGATGGGCGAAGCGAACTCCGCCCATCTGGGTAGGGCTTACTTCTTGTCGTCTTTCACTTCTTCGAACTCGGCGTCGACTACGTCGTCGTCAGCCTTGGCAGAAGAGGAGGACTGACCGGCATCAGCACCGGCTGCACCCTGGGCCTGAGCCTGCTGCTGGGCAATTTCCATCAGCTTCTGGGACGCTTCCAGCAGAGCCTGCTGTTTGGCTTCGATAGCAGCCTTGTCGTCACCCTTGATGGCAACTTCCAGCTCGCTCAAAGCAGCTTCGATCTTGGTCTTGTCGTCGGCAGGCAGGGCTTCACCGGCTTCGGTGATCTGCTTGCGTACGGAGTGGACCAGACCATCAGCCTGGTTGCGAGCCTGTACCAGCTCTTCAAACTTCTTGTCCTCGGCCGCGTTGGCTTCGGCTTCGCGTACCATGCGCTCGATCTCGTCATCAGACAGACCAGAGGAGGCCTGGATGGTGATCTTCTGCTCTTTGTTGGTCTCTTTGTCTTTCGCAGAGACGTGCAGGATACCGTTGGCATCGATGTCGAAGGTCACTTCGATCTGCGGCAGACCACGCGGTGCCGGACGGATGCCTTCCAGGTTGAACTGGCCCAGAGACTTGTTGTCGCTGGCGCGCTTGCGCTCACCCTGCAGCACGTGAATGGTCACGGCAGACTGGTTGTCTTCGGCAGTGGAGAACACCTGGGACTTCTTGGTCGGGATAGTGGTGTTCTTCTCGATCAGCGCAGTCATCACACTACCCATGGTTTCGATACCCAAGGAGAGCGGAGTAACGTCCAGCAGCAGTACGTCGGTCTTGTCACCGGACAGTACGGCGCCCTGGATGGCAGCACCCATGGCCACGGCTTCGTCCGGGTTGACGTCTTTACGCGGCTCTTTGCCAAAGAACTCGGCAACGGTCTTCTGAACCAGCGGCATACGGGTCTGACCACCAACCAGGATCACGTCGTCGATCTCGCCAACAGCCAGACCGGAGTCTTTCAGGGCGACACGAACCGGCTCCAGAGAGTCCTTCACCATGTCTTCCACCAGAGATTCCAGCTTGGCGCGGGTCACCTTGATGTTCATGTGCTTCGGACCGGTGGCATCTGCAGTGATGTACGGCAGGTTGACGTCGGTCTGCTGGGCAGAAGAGAGCTCGATCTTGGCTTTCTCGGCGGCATCTTTCAGACGCTGAAGAGCCAGCTGGTCGTTGCGCAGGTCGATGCCCTGCTCACGCTTGAACTCGTCTACCAGATAGTTGATGACGCGGTTGTCGAAGTCTTCACCACCCAGGTGGGTGTTACCGTTGGTCGCCAGTACTTCGAAGGTGGTTTCGCCTTCAACTTCGTCGATCTCGATGATGGAGATATCGAAAGTACCGCCACCCAGGTCATATACGGCAACCTTGCGCTCGCCCTTGACCTTGTTCACGCCGTAAGCGAAGGCAGCAGCAGTCGGTTCGTTGATGATGCGTTTTACATCCAGACCGGCGATGCGACCGGCATCCTTGGTAGCCTGACGCTGGGCGTCGTTGAAGTAGGCCGGAACAGTGATAACGGCTTCGGTTACCGGCTCGCCCAGATAGTCTTCGGCGGTCTTTTTCATCTTTTTCAGCACTTCGGCAGAGATCTGCGGCGGTGCCATTTTCTTGCCCTTCACTTCAACCCAAGCGTCGCCGTTGTCAGCTTTGGCGATGGCGTACGGCATGATTTTCAGGTCACGCTGCACTTCTTCATCTTCAAAACGACGACCGATCAGACGCTTGATGGCGAACAGGGTGTTTTTCGGGTTGGTGATGGCCTGACGCTTGGCCGGCTGACCAACCAGGATCTCGCCATCATCGGCATAGGCAATGATGGACGGAGTAGTACGATCGCCTTCTGCGTTCTCGATCACGCGAGCAGTGTCGCCATCCAGAATAGCGACGCAGGAGTTGGTAGTACCCAGGTCAATACCGATGATTTTACCCATTTGACGAATCTCCAAATACTTTGAATAAACTGGCGAGGAACTCGCCTTAATGCGTTAACGGCTAGGTGGGGGCTGCCAATCTGGCTTTCAAGCTCCCGGCATCAAATTTTTTGTGCCGCCGCGGCCTTGCTACCTATATGGGGTCGTCAGACGCAGCTTCAAGCCCCAACCCTAAAAAACCACACCCTTTGTCATGGTTGCGCGGTCACGTTGAGCCGTGAAACCGGGCAAGATGAACAGGTGCTGCACTGCGAAACAAAAAGCCCGCCACGGGGCGGGCTCGGGCACCCACAGCCAATCAGTCGACCGCTTTGGCGATCATCACCATGGCCGGACGGATCACCCGACCGTTGAGGTCATAGCCCTTCTGCATCACTGCAATGACGGTGTTCGGGGCCACATCGGCACTCGGTACCATGCTCATCGCCTGATGGGCGTTGGGGTCAAACGGCTGGTTGATCGGGTCGAGCGCCACCAGACCAAACTTGGCCACGCCGCTTTGCATGGATTTCAGGGTCAGCTCGACACCTTCGATCATCGGCTTGAGGGCTTCGTTCTCCTTGTCGGCCAGTTCGATGGCACGCTCAAGGTTGTCCAGCACCGGCAGCAGTTCATTGGCGAACTTCTCCAGCGCGAATTTGTGCGCCTTCTCCACATCCAGCTCGGTACGACGGCGCAGGTTCTCCATCTCGGCGGCGGTACGCAGGGCGCGTTCACGCTCTTCCGCCGCTTTTTGGATGGCGGTTTCCAGCTGCGCTTCCAGTTCGGCAATGCGGGCCTGCTCGGCTGTCACTTCACTGTCTACATCGGTCGGCTCGACTGGCTGGGCTTCCACTTGCTCCATCGCTTCAACCTTTTGCTCTTCGTGGTTCATGACATCTCCAATTCCGGGGTTACTTATGAGGGCCCTGACGTCTGGTTGAGCGACCGGACGACAACAGACCGACTATGTTGGCGCTATTATGGGGATGCATCCCCGGCTTTCAAGGGGTAAAGGGCAATCAGGGTTGCTGAATAGCCGCAACCGGCGGTTTATCCGAGTTGCCGCTCACCGTTTAACCAGTAACCTCAAGGGGATACCCACCCCCGTCACACGGGAGAGCGTCACAAGCGGAGCAAAGCACTGTATACTGGCCCGCAATACCCATCCCAGATCTGACTGACTATGGATTCTCCGTTCAAAACCATCGCCCTGATTGGCAAACCCCACCATGAGGGGGCCAACCAGACGCTGACCGGCCTGCATCAATACCTGACCGCCCGCGGCTTTCGGGTACTGGTGGAGAGCCGGGTCGCCCAGACCCTGAGCATCCTCGATGAAAACGTGATGGATCTGGTGCAACTGGGCCAGCAGGCCGATCTCGCCATCGTGGTCGGCGGTGACGGCAACATGCTGGGGGCGGCGCGGGTGCTGTCGCGCTTCGATGTGGCGGTGATCGGGGTCAACCGGGGCAACCTCGGTTTTCTGACCGACCTCTCGCCGCAGGATTATCTGCTGCCGCTGGAGCAGGTGCTCTCCGGTCACTACAAGAGCGAACACCGCTTCCTGCTGGAAGCCTCGGTCTATCGCCACGGCGAGCGCAAGTCGAGCAATCTGGCGGTCAACGAGGCTGTGCTGCACCCGGGCAAGATCGCCCACATGATCGAGTTCGAGGTCTATATCGATGGCAGCTTTATGTATAGCCAGCGCTCGGACGGCATCATAGTGGCCACCCCGACCGGCTCCACCGCCTACTCCCTGTCGGCAGGTGGCGCCATCCTCACTCCCAAGCTCAACGCCATCACGCTGGTGCCCATGTTCCCGCACACCCTGAGCAGTCGCCCCATCGTACTCGATGCCGACAGCGAAGTGCGGCTGCTGGTCTCGCCGGATAATCAGGACGATGCCATGCAGGTCAGCTGTGACGGTCAGGTGACCCTGGCGGTCCACCCGGGGGACGAGATCCTGATCAAGAAGAGCCACCACCAGCTTCATCTGGTGCATCCCCTCGACTACAGCTACTTCCACGTGCTGCGCAACAAGCTCGGCTGGGGCAGCAAGCTGTTTTAATCGACGCTGACCGACAACGGCATTGCCAGAGAGGGCGCCTGAATTGGCGCCCTTCTCTTTTCTGTCGTGGCAACGTCCCCTGCACTCTCATATCCGCACCGTGTCCCAATAGTCAGTACCGCATTTTCATAGCCATACCGCACTGGCGCGGCTTTCCTTTGTTAAAAATGACGGTGCCCTATTTACTGTATATAAGACCAGTATATACTGGATGCATACACAGTAATGTTGACCAATACAGGATGAGACCATGCTGACCCAGCTGACCGTCAACAACTTCGCCATCGTCAAGTTTCTCGAACTCGATCTGCAACCGGGCATGACCTGCATCACAGGTGAGACCGGTGCCGGTAAATCCATCGCCATCGACGCCCTCGGCCTCTGTCTGGGTGAGCGTGCCGAAGCCAGCATGGTGCGACCCGATAGCGATAAAAGCGAGGTCAGCGCCCGCTTCCTGCTGGACAACAACCCGGCCGCCCGCGCCTGGCTCGCCACCAACGAACTGGAAAACGAAGGGGAGGGTATCGTGCGGCGAGTCATCTCCGCCGAGGGCCGCTCACGCAGCTATATCAACGGCGTGCCTGTCCCCCTCACCCAGCTCAAGAATCTGGGCCAGCTGCTGGTCAACGTGCACGGTCAACACGCCCACCAGATGCTGCTCAAACCCGACTACCAGCTCGCTCTGCTCGACGGTTATGCCGGTCACCATCTGCTGCTCGACGAGGTGCGCCAGCACTATCAGCAGTGGCGCCAGCTGCAAAACGAACTTAACCGGCTCAAGGCCGAGCAGCAACAGCGGGAGGCCCGTCGCCAGCTGATCGAGTATCAGGTGCAGGAGCTGGACGAATTTGCCCTGCAACCGGGGGAGTTCGAAGAGATCGAGGAAGAGCACCAGCGTCTCGCCAACGGCACAGAACTGATGCAAGAGTGTGGGGCTTGCCTCGACCTGCTCTATGACAACGAAGAGACCACTATCGCAGGGCTGCTGCAATCGGCCGTCGATCGGGCCGAGGGGCTGGTCAGCATGGACAGCCGCCTCACTCCGGTACTGGAGATGCTGAACGAAGCGCTGATCGGGGTGCAGGAGAGCCACAGCGAACTGCGCAGCTACCTCGATCGGCTGGAGCTGGATCCCGAGCGTTTTAACGAGCTGGAGGCCCGCCTCTCCAAGGCGATCAATCTGGCCCGCAAGCACCATGTCAAACCGGCAGATCTGGCTCAGTACCATCAGGAGCTGGCCTCTGATCTCGCTCGCCTCAACTCTGACGAAGAGCGGTTAGAGGGGATGGAAGATGAGCTGGCCGAGGCCCGTCAGGCGTTTGTGCAGTCCGCCGAGGCCCTGAGCCAGAGCCGTCAGCGTTACGCCCAGGAGCTGGGCGCTAAAGTGACCAGCAGCATGCACGAACTGGCGATGCCCGATGGCCGCTTTGCCATCGAAGTGCGCCCCGATGCCCAGAGCAGCCTCTCTCCGCTGGGTATAGATCGGGTGGAATTTATGGTCACCACTAACCCTGGCCAACCGATCCAGCCGCTTGGCAAGGTGGCCTCAGGCGGTGAACTGTCACGTATCAGCCTCGCCATCGTGGTGATCAGCGCCCGCAAGGTCTCAACCCCGACCCTGATTTTCGATGAAGTGGATGTGGGGATCAGCGGCCCAACTGCCGCCGTGGTGGGTCGCCTGCTGCGCCAGCTCGGCGAGTCCACTCAGGTGATGGTGGTCACTCACTTGCCTCAGGTGGCAGGCAACGGCCACCAGCATATGGTGGTGAGCAAGCATACCGATGGCAAAACCACCGAAACCCGGATGGATTCGCTCGACCAGAATGCCCGTCTCAATGAGCTGGCGCGCCTGCTCGGTGGTGACCAGATCACCGACAACACCCTGGCCAATGCTCGCGAGCTGCTGCGCCGCTGAATCAGGTGATAACGCGTTTTGCAGCGATGGCGACTGATAGCGCTGACAAAACATGCTGACTTCGCAGGCTCGGACGAGTGCCATAACCTGCACAGTCAGCAATAGCCTACTGTGAGCACCGAACTCGCGTCAGGATTACCGACCCAGATCAATAAAATGGCGAGTTAGGCGAAGCTGGCAGCAACATGGGCGTGGATCCGGTTGCCTTCATGTGGCGGATTTCGCATAGTGTTGCCCCCCTTTATGGGTATCCAATTGTGAGGCTTTGTCTATGATCCACGTTTTTGGTCACAAGAATCCTGATAGCGACAGTATCTGCAGTGCGCTGGTTATCACCGACTGGCTCAATGGCCAGGGCCGTCAGGCCACCCCATGGCGTCTGGGTGACCTGCGCACCGAAACCCGTTTTATTCTGGAGCAGGCTGGCGTCAGCGAACCCGAGTTGCTGACCAAAGATCTGACCGGTGAAGATGTCTGGCTGGTGGATTTCAGTGATCTGGAACAGGGCCCTGCCACACTGGCACAAGCCAATGTACTGGGCCTGGTGGATCACCACCGTCTCGGTACCCTGGTCACCCAGTCTCCGCTGGATGCCTGGATCCGGGCCGTCGGCTGCACCTGCACCATCGCCTTCGATCTGCTGAGTCAGCAAGGCAACGTGACCCGCAGCCAGGCTCGCCTGATGCTGGGCGCCATCATGAGCGACACCCTCTGTCTCACCTCGCCAACTACCACCGAGCAGGACAAAATCGCCTGTGAGCGTCTGGCACCGCTGGCCGAAGTATCGCTGGCCGAGTTCGGTCAACAGTTGCTGATGGCCAAAACCGACCTGAGCGGCCTCACTCCTGCGCAGTTGCTGCAGCAGGATGAGAAAGCATTCCAGGCCGAAGGTCTGAACTTCATCATGAGCCAGATTGAGGTGGGCAGCGAACAACAGCTTGCCGACCAGATTGACACTCTGCTGCAAGAGATGGCACACCGTGTTGAAGGCGAAGGGCTCGACTTCTTCGTGCTGATGGTGACTGACCTGACGGCCGCCGCCAGCCGCATCTACTTTACTGCACACCCGAAAGTACCGGCAGAGTCCAGCTACCACCCGGGCTTTGTCAGCCGCAAGAAGCAGGGTCTGCCCTGGGTGATGGATCTGCTGGCCAAGGCCTGATCCTCCCTCACCATCACCTATTCCAAAGCCCTGCCTCTGCGCAGGGCTCTTTCATCGCCACCGCCAGCCGCACTCCCCATCCTTTTGCTGATCATCTTGCTCACCACTGCGGTCTCTCGCTTACTCTTTTCACGGCTTATTGACAGTTAACGCCATAACTTTGCTTACATATTTGCGGCTGTTATTTATCAGGGCTTTGCTGCAGGATAATCGCCGCGCACAACCTTTTCCGTTTCCATTCAGGTGATCGATGAACATAACCCCCAAACAGAGAACCCTGGCCATCACCATGCTGATCGCCGTGGTGCTCCTCGGCTGGCTGCTCTGGCCCAGTCAACCACCCAAGGCGATGCTGACCGCTCAGGTGACCCGCGAGGATATTGCCCAGACCGTGCTGGCCAGTGGTGTGCTGCAGGCCGTAGAGCAGGTGGATGTAGGGGCCCAGGTCTCCGGTCAGGTTACCAAGCTGGCCGTCGAGGCCGGAGATCAGGTCAAGCAGGGAGACCTGCTGGCCGAGATCGATCCCCTGATTGCCCAGAACAACCTCAAGACGGCCGAGGCGGAGCTTGCCAGCAACCGCGCCCAGCTCAAGATCAAGCAGGCGCAACTCAAACAGAACGAGCTCGCCTGGCGGCGCCAGCAGCAGATGTTCAAACAGGAGGCGAGCTCACGGGCCGATCTGGAAAGTGCCGAGGCACTGCTGGCGGTCACCCGCGCCGAACTGCAAAACAGCCAGGCCAATATCGACAATGCCCTGATCAAGGTTGATCGGGCCAAGACCGAGCTGGGCTACACCAAGATCCTGGCGCCGATGGATGGCACCGTCATCAGCATTGTGACCCGTCAGGGCCAGACCCTGGCTGCCAGCCAGACGGTGCCGACCGTGCTCAAGCTGGCCAACCTCGAGACCATGACGGTCAAGGCGCAGATCTCCGAAGCCGATGTCACCAAGGTCAAAGCCGGCATGCCGGTCTACTTCACCCTGATCGGCGATCCGGATACCCGCTATCAGGGTACGCTTCGCGCCGTGGAGTTAGCGCCTACCAACATCAACGATCAGGCCACCACAGGCACCACCACCAACAATGCGGCTGTCTACTACTACGCCCTGTTCGATGTGCCCAATCCCGACCATACCCTGCGGGTGGCAATGACCACCCAGGTGACCATAGTGCTCGGCGAGCGCAAGCAGGTGCTCACTGTGCCGCAAACCGCCCTCGGCAAGTCACTGGGTGACAACGAGTATGAAGTCACCGTGATTAAGGACGATGAAACAACCGAAACCCGCCATATCAAGACTGGTATGAAGGATGAGATCCGCATTGAGGTGATCAGCGGGCTGAGCGAGAAGGAGGAGGTGCAGCTCAATCACGGTGCCCCCGCCGACAATGATGAGATGGCGGTGATGCTATGAGTGAGCCCCTGAACCAGCTGCCGTTGATCCAGCTGAAAGGGGTCGAGCGACGCTACCAGAGTGGCGACAGCGAAGTCACCGTGCTCCACCCTCTTGATCTCACCATCTCGGCAGGAGAGATGATCGCCATTGTCGGCGCGTCTGGCTCCGGCAAATCGACCCTGATGAACCTGCTGGGTTGTCTGGATAGCCCGAGCGGCGGCCAGTACCTGTTTCGCGGTCAGGACACCGCCACCATGGATGCGTTGGCGCTGGCCCGACTACGCTGCCACCACTTCGGCTTTATCTTTCAGCGCTACCACCTGCTGCCCCATCTCGATGCCGCCGCCAACGTGGAGATCCCGGCTGTCTATGCCGGTACCAGCCGCCCGGATCGCCAGGCACGTGCGCGTCAGCTGCTGGGCAGACTGGGTCTGGCCGATCGCAGTCACCATACCCCGGGCCAACTCTCTGGCGGTCAGCAGCAGCGGGTCAGTATCGCCCGGGCGCTGGCCAATGGCGGCGAAGTAATCCTCGCCGATGAACCGACCGGCGCACTGGATAGCCAGAGCGGCAAGGAGGTGATGGCGATCCTCAAGGAGCTGCACGCTCAGGGCCACACCATCATTCTGGTCACCCACGATATGAACGTGGCCAGCCATGCCGACCGTATCATCACTCTCAAAGATGGTCGGATTGAACAAGATAGCGGCCCCTGCCAAACGGCCGTGTTGGCTCCAACCACCGCCACAACCACAACCACAGCCCCTCAAAAAATAGTGCCCACTAAAGGCGCCATGGGCCACGATTGGGATCGTTATCGGGAAGCGGGACGGATGGCGATGCATGCCATGCTAGCCCACCGGATGCGCACCTTCCTCACCATGCTCGGCATCATCATCGGCATCGCCGCCGTGGTGAGTGTGGTGGCGCTGGGGCAAGGGGCGCGCGCCAAGGTGATCGACCAGATCAATGCGATGGGCACCAACACCATCGAAATCTTCCCGGGTAAAGGATGGGGCGATGAGAAGATGGCCAGCATCCAGACCCTCAACAAGGGGGATCTCGATGCTCTGCTGGGGCAATCCTATCTTGCGGGCGCCAGCCCCGAGATCGGCAGCTCAGGCCAGTTGCGCTATCGCAACAAGACCAACAGCGGCAACGTGACCGGGGTTGGTCACGACTATTTCAAGGTAAAGGGGATGACGCTGGTCAGTGGTCGCTTACTGGAGTGGCAAGATATCCAGCAGCGTGCCGCCGTTGCCGTGGTGGACAAGAAAAGTATCACCAGCCTGCTTGGCAAGGAGGAGCCGGTCGGCAAGGTGGTACTGGTCGGCACCTTGCCGGTGCGGATTGTCGGTGTGGTTTCGCAGGAGACCGGCTTCGGCCCCACCAGCCAGTCGGTCAATATCTGGCTGCCCTACAGCGCGGTGATGAGTCGCCTCATCTCGCAGCACCACTTCAGCCAGATCACCATCCGGGTCAAGGACGGGGTACAACCGGCGCTGGCCGAGCAGGCGGTGATCGAGCTGATCACCAAGCGCCACGGGGTGAAGGATTTCTTCACCTTCAGCAGCGACAGCATCATCAAATCGGTGGAGAAAACCACCACCACCATGACCCTGATGGTCTCGGCCATCGCGGTGATCTCGCTGATCGTCGGCGGGGTGGGCGTGATGAACATCATGCTGGTGTCGGTGGTGGAGCGCACCCGCGAGATCGGCATTCGCATGGCAGTAGGCGCCCGCCAGTCGGATATTCTGCAGCAGTTCCTGATTGAAGCCGTGATGGTGAGCCTGCTGGGGGGGATCTTCGGCGTCGGCCTCTCGCTCGGTATTGGCGCGCTCTTTTCACTGCTGGTGGACTCCATCAAGATGCAGTTCTCGCTCTTCTCCATCCTGATGGCCTTTGGCTGCTCGTCACTCATCGGGATCCTGTTTGGTTACCTGCCGGCACGCAATGCGGCGCGGCTCGACCCTGTTGTCGCACTGGCGAGGGAATAACAATGCACAAACTCTCCTGGCTGGCTCTCTGCATGGCCCTCAGCGGCTGCAGTCAGCACAGCACCTATCAAAGACCCGAGCTGACGATTGCCCCCACATGGCAACAGGTAGAGGGCACCCAACTGGCTACGCAGGCTGGCCCCTGGTGGCGGGAATTTCATGATCCCCAGCTCGACAAGCTTGTCGAGGCGGTTCTGGCCGCTAACCCGGACATGCGTGTGGCGGCCCTCAGGCTCAAAAGTGCCAGACTGGGCGCCGAGCAGGCCGATACCAACCTCACCCCCTCGGTCAATGGCACTATCGCAGCCAGTGGCAACAAGGATCTGAAAACCGGCAAAGACACCAACAGTCTGGGTCCCTCGCTGAGCCTCACTTACGAAGTGGATTTGTGGGGCAAGCTTGCCTCGGTGCGGGATCAGGCAAGCTGGGAGGCGGCGGCAAGCGAGCAGGATCTCGCCAGCACCCGACTGCTGCTGATCGGCAATACCCTGGAGCAGTATTGGCAGCTCGGCTATCTCGGCTCTGCCATCACCCTTGGGGAACAGCAGCTGGCCAACCTGACCCGTACCGAGCAGCTGACCCAGACCAAATACCAGGCTGGCGCCATTACCCGACTCGATCTGGCGCAGGCACGCCAACAGTTGGCCGGAAAACAGGCTGAGCTGGCCTCCCTCAAGGCGCAGCAGGAGCAGGCTCGCAATGCCCTGCGTCTGTTGCTGGGCCGCAGCAGCGGGCCGCTGGAGTATGCACCCGCGTCCCTTGCAAAGCAGACCATTCCTGAACTTGCGGTGGGTATTCCAGCCGATGTGCTGGCTCGCCGCCCCGATGTCAAAGCGGCCGAATTGCGGCTGCGCAAGACGCTGGCAAAGGGGGACGAGATCCGCACCAGCTTCTACCCCAACCTGACCCTGACCGGCAGCGCCAGCACCGCATCCGATAGATTGGCGCAAGTGCTGCAAAATCCGGTCGGTACGCTGGGAGCCAGCCTTGCCCTCCCCTTCCTTGAATACAACCGCACCCAGCTTGCCATCGAAAGCTCAGAGCTGGATTACCAGATCGCTGAAACCGAGTTTCGCAAACAGCTCTACATCGCACTGGTGGAGGTGGAAGACAATCTGGCCGCACGCCACTATGGCCAGCAGCGACTCGATTATCTGCAGGAGCAGCTGAGTTATGCCCAGGAGGCCGAACGACTGGCCAAGGCTCGCTTCCAGGCGGGTGCAACCGGCGTGCAAGCCTGGCTCGATGAGCAGAACCGGCTGTGGGATGCCCAGCAGAGCCTGCTGGCCCAACAAAAAGAGCAGCTCACCACCACCGCCAAAATTTATCGTGCCCTGGGTGGCTGCGATAGCGTGGCGCCCCGATAGCGCTTCATCTGACTATTCCCCACTCTACCTACAGAGTGGGGAATACCATCGCCATCGACCGCACCGAATTCCCTCGCCCACACGGCAGACGAACGCCATTGCTCATCATCAGGGGCAGTTATGGCAGCCCATCCAATTACATTCATCGGCGACCCAGAATATCCCGGCTATACCTTGCGGCCATCTCTATTCCTCACGCACCCTGACCGGAGATAACGGTTACCGGATATTCCATCAGCAGAGAGCTCGGCTCTTGCCGAGCCGCGCCCCGTGAATCATGAGCGACATATCCGAAGCTCATATCTGCACAACGCATACAAATAGCGATATCACGCAGTTAATCCTGCACGACAAAATTAATCGCAAACAGCTAGGGATATTGAGCAAAGTAACAGTGCGGTGAAACGACGGTAAAAAGGATACAAGCGAGGATGTAGATAGCAGAGCGGCAGAAGGCGGATTGGATAACGACGAGTAAAAAGGCAAAAAATAATGCCGCCCAAGGGCGGCATTATTCAATCTCTGAACCTGACGAATTAGATCAGGAAATCGTTCAGGTCTTTACCCAGTGCTACTTGAGCAGCAATGGCTTTCGGCATACGGCCTTGACCGGTCCAGGTTTTTTCCTGGCCATCTTCTTCGTACTTGTATTTAGCCGGACGCGGAGCACGCTTGCTCTTGGCAGCGCCAGTCGCAGCAGCCGGAGCTGCGGCAGTCGCCAACAGCTCGCGAGGATCAATACCAGCCTGCTGCAGCATTTCGGTGAATTCATTCAGCTTGCGCTGACGCTCTTCCTGTTCAGCACGCTCCTGTTCAACAGAATCGGCGCGCTCTTGGTAAACCAGGTCAAACTTCTCTTTAGCTTCCAGCAGTTGCTCAAACGGCAGCTCACGAATAGCCGCACGCAAACTGCGAATGTTCAGCAGAACTTTCAGAAACTCGTTCATTATTTCCTCACAAAAAAGTCGGTTACAGGGATACCGTTTCAGAATAGCATGGACAATTCGCGAGAACATACAGTTTTTCTATATTAACGTTCTTTTTTCCTTAAATTTCACCATCAAGATCGAATGCTTGCAACTATCAATAACAAACCGGCTGGAGTGCAGCTCTTCTGGGTAGAGGGATGATTACCATCTTGTGTTCAAGAACATCGCTATTTCAAGACTCATTAATTTCCAGTTCAGCATCCAACAAATGAGCTCTGTAACCTGACTTATAAGCCTGAGCGCACATTTCTACCATACGTTCAACATCATGTGACAAAACTACGCCTATCTGTTTAGCAATGAACACATCTAGATCCTGTCCCGTTACCCGATGATGAGGGTGATATCCCAATTGACTATCAATCCATTCAAAACCATCAGCAAAATTTTATATTAATCAATTGGTTGCGATCGTCACATGACATTTCAAATATGTCGTTCATAGCCCGTTTGACCGACGCATGCGTCCAAAAACAGACCGTTCAGATACTGGTAGTCCAGAAGGTAAAAAAGAAAAAAGCCAGCTATTTTTAACGGCTGGCTTTCTATGTATCCAAATAGCACTATTTATTTTTGGTTATATTCTTGCCTAATTGGTCAACACCGGTAATCACAGCCTGTGAAGCAGATCCAGTTAAAAGGGGCTCGGTTGGATAGAGCTTAAACGCTTCTGCCCGCATCGCATTGGCTTCCTCCCTACGGCCCAATGCATTAAGCGCGATCACCATATTGGCGTATATGTTGGCACGCGGTGTATGGCGTACGAATGCCCGCCCCCACTCCAGATAAGCTGCCAGTTCTGTCTTGTTGTTTGTCTGCAGACCCACCATCAGACGAACCGAGTTTACATCAAACTCGACTCGGGTTAACCAAGCCATGGGATTGATGATATCAAGTAGCAAGGTCGGCTCTTTATACCCACCTCTTTCGTACTTGGTGACTACCCATGCGGTGTGAATTGCTGTGAGCATAAAGGGAACAACCAGCAGCGGGATAGCGATCGCCATAAATCGCAGTAACAGCCATGGGCGGCATTCCATATCCCACCATGATGAGAAACTCTGACTCGCCAGGTTGGTCTCCTCAATTTCGGTATCGATGATATAAATCAGCGTCAGCAACAGCCACCACAACACGATCGCATGGTAGAGCGGGTATTCCGTCTGGGTATGAAGCAATATCGGTGTAACCAGAGCAAGCAGTCCCATGGCATTTACCCAACGCACACCCGCCAGACGCCATAATAATGCTCCCCCCATGATCACCATGCCGACCATGGGTGCAATACCGCCCTCAACAGCCCAATAGAGAAACTCGTTGTGGGGGTGGTCGAGATTGTACTCAATCTGCACCATGGACGGATTCAGTGCTTTATCAGCCATGTAGTGATGAAGAAAAACAGATTCAAAACTGCCGTATCCCCAACCACTCCAGGGAGCCTGTGCAATCAGTTTTGCAGCGTAAGGCCAGTAAATAGAGCGCATACCACCGGACTGGTAGATCTCTAATCCGCGTTTTGCTCCAGCCAGCCAATATTGTGATAACAGGCCAATCGCTACAGCCAAAATAACCAGACCCAATATCCGCCATAGTAGTCGCTGTCGATAAAGCTGAGGCATCAGTAAAAACAGTGCTAGCAGACCGCCTAACTGCCCCACTCGGGATTGCAAAACAACGAGCAGCAGTACTGCTGATAGAATGACGCCATAACGCAACGCCATCAGCAATCGACCACCCTCTCGGCGTAATTCCAGCCAGATAGCAAGGGCAAGGCCAGTTGCCATAAACGTCGCCATCACGTTTGGCTGTTGAAAGATCCCGTAAGGGCGATTGGCCTTGGTGTCATAGCCAATCCAGTTACCTGGCGTCAACAGGTAGAACTGCACCAGCCCCAGCACGGCCTCCATCGCGATCGCAATCAGGATGAGATAGAGCAAGCGATCACGCTGCACTTTATCAAAGCGCCATTGATAGAGTCCAAACAAAAACAGTAGGCCAGCAAAAAGTCCCAGCAATCGGGGAATAGCATAATCCTTGAGTGCAAAACCTGGATAGAACATCGGGAGCAGCAGCAAGAGAGCCCCTATCCATAAACCCGCTTGTAATGGAGAAAAGACCAGACGTTGACGTAACGTCACCTGCCACAGTCCTAGCCCCATAGCCAAAGACGCAAAGATCCATCCCCACGCATTAAAGGGCAGATACAGCCCTGCGCCTCCCGGGTTGTGCATAAAAAAATGCATGCCCAACAACCAATAAGCGATAAAAAGTACGCCAAACAAAACACGTAAGTATTTAATCATCATGCATTCCTAGCATAATTCTGCAGATTGCCATATCTCTTGGGTTGGTAATAAAAGGGCGAGCAGTTTACAACTGCTCGCCCTTTTTGATGAAAAAAGATTAGCTCTATGCAACTTTTTATTACTGCAACTCAGTCAAGCCGTAAAGACCATTCTTGCGGCTCAACATCTGGCCTCCATCCCGTGTCAAAGGAACCCATCCAATGCTTCCTTTCGCGGTTGTTGGCTTGAGCAACATCAAATCAAACGGTATCGTGACATAAATTCCTTTGGTAAAGCTACCTTCACCATACTCGTCTGCAGAAACATTGGTAAATGTTGCATACCCCCCCAAGACAACACCCGAATCAAACCGTTTTGAGAAGTCGAATGTAGCGCCTTTGTCACCAGCCAGATACTGACCTACGGAGACTTTAGCAGTGACATTATTCATGAATGGTAACTGCCAATACGCAGTAACATGTCCAGTCATTACATCATAATCAGCCATTTTTAGGGTATTGTTCCAGTCTCGCTGTTTCACCCAGTTTGCATCAACACCAATGGCCCAAGTCTTACCGTATGGGCGATAGAGCACCTCACTCCCGACCCCGGCATACATCATCTCCAAATATCCACCATAAGCTTGTCCGTACCAATCTTGAGCAAGTGGTTGCATATGGGTTAACTGCAAGTTGTTAAGTAATACATCGGAGGAGTCTACATACTCACGAATCCACGTTCGAACTCGTGGTAAGGCTGCGCCATCTGGAGGAGGAGCTTTATAATTGAACTCATCGTAGTTATTAACCAGATTAACAAACAGCGTACTTTGCAAACTGTTGTTTTCATTTATACGCCAATCAGCATTTGCATTAATGCCTAACTGATACATATAGAAAGACTCAGCACCACCAAATGATTGCGTTAGGTCTGGTTCAAAAGAGTATGAAAATGACTTGCGCTCAGATGAGTAGATAGATTCTCCCTGAATTTTTCCTGCAGCCTGAACCGTCGATTTTTCATGTTGTTCTTCTCCCAACACCTGTACCACATTGGCACGACGAACAGATGGGAGATCGATGCGGGTCTCTTGCAACTGGAAGTTCGCCTTACGTTCAACAACATTCAGCTCATCAACTGTACTAGGCAGATAATTTGCGGCTAACAAAGAGGTTCTCTTTATCGCCTCACTCTTATTACGATACTTGCTCTGCTTACCGATGACAGTCACAGAATTGGTGGTTGTGTAAAACTCTGTATCCTGCCAACCAGCATTCTCTTTCAAATCGGCGGTTAGTGCCTTCCACTTAACATCAGTCATGGTAGGAGGAACTTGATCAGGCTGATAAATGGGTCTCGGCTGATCAATATGAGAGGGTTTCATATCATTAAAGTTAGTCCGAAAAGTCACCCCCCACATCAAGGTGTTTCCTCTCTGCCAGCTTAGATGGCTATCCATATTCTCGAAAACTCGGTACACAGCCCCGACATTCCAAGGTGAATCTTGATAAATATGGCCAGCGAACTCCTTGCTATAATCATTGCCATCATATTCCAGCTTCAACCTGAGTGGCTGCCATGGTGTTTGATACTCAACACCGCCAAAGAGTGCAGCCGGCCCATGAAACAGGCTATCAAACTCAAACTTACCACCATTACCAGAGAAGCTATTATTTCTTTGACACCAGCTATCTTTATACTCACAAAATGGGTTTTTAATATTACCACTTTCGGCCATATTTCCCCAGCCGATACCGATAGTAAAATCAAATGGGCCATACCGTTTGCTAGCCGTCACAAATTCACTATCAAAGAGACCAGTCCCCATTAGATCTCTAAAACCTACTGACACCTGTGGCAAATAGTTAGATTCTTGCCACAGACGGAACTTGAAATCCATCCCTTTATCTTTATAGGTTTGATCACCACTAAAATTTTCGTAGGGACTATATTTTTTTGTTCTAACGTCAGTATATCTCAGTGTGGCTTCAAACCAATCAAATGGCTGCGCAGAAATAGACCATCGACGATATTGGTCATTATCAATATAGTTAGCACTGAACTCACCTGTTTTGGCCATTCGTGCGGTAGGCATTTGAAGCAAACCAACACCACCGAAATCACTTTGTGAGGGACCATAAGGATCAATAACAGACTCTGCAGCACAAACAGCCCCAGAAACAAAGATCGCAATATATTTCAATTTAGGCAACATCATTCTGGTACTCGATTAGCAAGCAGATTGGCAATACGAATGTTGATATCTCTATACTGCTCAGGAAGGAGCTGGGGATCAAAACCGACAAACAGCGTAGCACCCGCCATAGGTTCACGATGCAGTTTGTTCCAGTTAGCTACAGGAACGCGGCTGATAGAGCCATCAGGCTGGATCAGGAATGCTTCATACTGCGCTGCGCCAGCCAACAAGCGATAATCCTGCCAATAGCTTGCCAAACTGGCACCAGGCTGCAGTGGCTGTTTACTGCGACCGTTAATCAGTCCCACGAAGTAGATAAAATCGGGCCTTGAAGCAAGGAAAAGGGTGTACTGCCCTTTTAACAGTGGATTACCATTCGGATCAGTTCTGGATTTAGCAGGGTCTAATACGATTGACAAACGGCCACTAACAGGAACTTTATCTATCTCTTGTAGCAACTGCTGAGTTGACTGGATCAATGCACCTTTGTCACCCTCTCGCATCCAAAATACTTGGAGTGCTTTAAGATCCTTGAGCAATTGTTCTTTAGTCACCTGAAATGCCGCTATGGTCTTTTCATTCGCTATTTGTGCAGTACGCCAATAGATATTGGCTGGCAATAGAACATTAAATAACAGGTCTGCAAGTCTGGCTCCATCGTGGAGCTCAATCTTTGCTGTAGAATGACGTTCAAAAATCACGTCTACATCAGCTTGAGCCAAAGCAAAAAATGGTATGAGACCGATAATCAGGTATCTTTTCATAATGCGAACGGCTTTAATATTGTCATTTCAATTACCGGTAAGTCCGGTCCCAATTGCTGCTGGCTTTTTAATATTCTGCCAGTACCATGTTCAAACCAATAATAATTATGCCAAGAGTCCTGCCCCTGTCCAAAACTGACCAGCTCATCAATCAACATAACATCATGTGATTTATCAAGAATTAACAACTTTTCCGGTACGGCAGATATAAACTTAGCCTGCATGTTATATCCACTCACATAATCCTTTTCCCATTCGGCTGTATACTGCCAAGACATAGCATCTAGGTTCAAAGATTTATCAGGTGCATTTACCATTTTTTGCAATGGATCAGGCCAAGATGATGCCACTAAATACAGATCATTTTCCAACCCCACAGTCTTGTGCAGTCGACCTGATTTGGTAACAAAAAGCTTATTATCAGAGCTCACCCAGCTCAATGAACCATCAGGATCAGCAAACGCAAGCACTATCAATGCCTGTGGATTATCACCCACTCGCAGATAGGCACTCGCATAAGGTAATTCACGTATTTTTTCAGACGTAACCTCCACATCATCAACTCCTAAAAGGGCATAGCGGAGAGTTGCATAGGTATCTGAACTGGTGGCAGAACAGCCACTCAAGAGTAATAACCCCAAAGACATAAACAAACGAAGAGAAAACATAGATGGGTTACTCAGTGGAATGGGAAAATAATTGCAACGCGACAAAAATAAGGCTGCCAATGTGGCAGCCTTATTACAATATCAAACAACTTATTTAGTAGCAGTTGTTGTGTTAGTGCTGGTACTGGTGGAATCGTCGTTTGCATTAGAAACAACAACAGCGGCCAGCGCAGCAGCACCAACGCCAACAGCAACTGCGGCAGTGGTACCAATAGCAGCGCCAGTGGCAGCGGCACCACCAGCAGCACCACCGGTGCTAGCTGCAGCACCTGCAACTTCTTCAGCTGCAAATGCATTTGAAGAGAGAACCAACATAGCGGCCAGAGTCAAAGCTGATTTTTTCATTACAAATTTCCTTATTTAAACATGACTAAAAGTACTAACAGGATATCTTGAAACAGAGCAATTGGCCAGTGTGAGTCGCTCAGATGAGCCCTCTTATCAATGACGAGGTGTACGACCGATTGTATGGCGTACGAGTACAATCATAACACCTAGCATTCCGCCAAGCAGCGTCCCCAATACGGCGATCAACGCACGTTTGGGTTTTGCTTTTTCCTCAGCAACCACGGCAGGATCAAGGGTTTTAAATACGTACTCTTGATTCACTTCAGTCAACATCAAGGTTTTGGTCTGATCCTCGATCAGTTGATAAAACACCTTCTGCATATCTGCGACCGGAGTTTTCTCAAGCTGTGCTTTGAGGTAGGCAATGTTACGTGTCGCATCAGCTTGATCACGCAGCTTCATGGCCTCATTGAGATCAGCCACCAACCAGTCAACCCATTGCTTCGCAGACTCGGGGGAGTAGTACTCGACCGCCACCATAACCAGCCCTGATTTGGTATCATGACTGATACTGGCAATACCGCGAAATGCCTTAACCAGCTCCCAATCTGTTGGTTCAATGGACTTGCCAGGAGGTATCTCACGCACCCACTTTTTGCTGACGACATCGTAGACATCTTCATCAATCACCAATTCACCGGTTACCGTGTCTGCCTTGGCAACAGCCATCAACGGCACTTCTAGCTGGTGTTGGCGAATAAAGTGACTTAAGAATTGGCGGGATTTCCCAATCTCGACCGCAATAGCCGTCTTATCCGAACCGCCCCCACTAAGATTTACGCCAGCCAAACTGGCAAGACCACCAAACTGGGCAGCCATGGCGGCAAGTCCACCTCCTTGCTGCTCCGTAGAGGGGGCGAGCAAAGCCTCTGAACGATAAATATTTGGCAGTGATAGTGCAAAAATGACAGCTATTCCCGCACCAACCAAGGTACTGGCGACTATCCACCACTTACCACGCCAAAGCGCCGCGAATAATTCACGCAAATCGATTTCATCTTCCTTCCCTCCGTTCATTGCCAAGGTTAAAGGAGGGTATTCTTTTAGTTGCGCCATAACAAACCGGATCTCAAAAGAGTCAGGTGGCCTTCACCACCTGACTGTGAATGGGTGACCAAATAAACGATACCATTACTTTACTTGATTGCACTCCACGCGACCCCCAGTTGATAGAGGATCTGGGTTGCTGAGGTCATGATGCTCAGGTTATCCAGATAATCAGAATCAACAGGTACCACGATGGTATCACCCGGCTCCAGGCTCTTGCGACCACCAAACCAGCTATCACCTGGCAGCATCACGCTACCATTGGCCTTGATCACGTAGATACGGTCGGTATCAGCCTGCTTCTTGGTTCCCCCGGCACGACTCAGGTAATCATTGAGACTCAGGTTCCCATCGTAAACATGGGAAGAGGGGAATTGCACCATCCCCTGAATAGAGACCACATTTTGTAACGCAGGCACATAAAGCTTGTCGCCATCTTGCAGCATCACATCAGCCTGCTTGTCTCCAGACAAAATCGCGGGCATATCGATGGTCATGCGCCCGACAGCCTTGCTGTTTTCCAGTTGATTGACCACCGTCATCGCCTCAGCAGGAGAGCTGGTGTAGTTGGTGATGCTGGATTGACGACGCAGTGTCATGGTCGCAATCTCTTGCTTGAGTTCATCACGCAACAAAGCGATGCGTTCTGCTTCCTGTTTACGCAGCGCTTCACGAGCAAAGACAGCACCATTCGGATTGGCATAGGGAGTAATACCACCGACACGCTGGATCAAATCCTGCAAACGTTCTCCACGACGCACCGTATAGGTTCCAGGATACTTCACCTCGCCAAACACCTGTACGGTAGCTTCTTCACGCCATTGGGGATGAGGCAATACGTTCAAACTGTCTTTTGATTGCACCAACGGCGAACCGGTGACCCGATTTGCGGTTGCCAAATCCAGACGCTGATTTTCAATTGCAATATCATTCCCTCGCTCAGTCACGCGAGATAACTCAATCACATTCGCCTGTTCGTTAAACCCGCCCGCGGCCATGATTAAATCATGGGTACGACTATAAGGCGTCAAGGGATAGACTCCCGGATATTTAACCTCACCGCGAACTTCAGCAATCTGTACCGGTTTACCTTGTGCTGCTTGTGCTTTCAAACGCTCAATAACCGGAGCGAGCAAAGCTTGACGAGAGGCCCCAACCATCGCCGCAGTCTTGGTCGTGCTAGATACACTAGCCAAAGTCATCTTATCTTCTTTAGCCAGCTGAGCACGGCTAACATCAGCACCAGTACTGTCGTCTACCGTATTGACTTGCTGCTCAATGCGCTGGTTAGCCTGATTGTCGATACTTGCCGAAGAGGTCTGGCTGCTCGCCAGCTGTTTCAGCCGGTCGGTCGCCTCATTGCTAAAAATAAGCACCTGATCCCGTGGCTGCAAACGAATGTCATCTTCCCCGCCCGGCATTTGCAACACACGGCCCAGATTGAATTGCAGCACCTCTATATTACGTTGCGCATCCACCTCACGCACAACCAGGGCATAATTCAAGTCAGTGACCGATGTCAGATCGCGGTCGGCACTTTGCAATACACGACTGATCCGCATTCCCGGCTGAAAGCTGAAGACGCCTTCACGAACCACGGCACCTTTTACCACGATCGCTTGGCTATATTCGGTGCTGCTCGACTTGACCGTGACCTTGTCGCCATCACGCACGACAAACTGACGATCATGCTGGTTTGACAAGTTCAGGTTAAATACCCGCATCCCGGTTTCACCATAACGGGTCACCGAAACCTCTTTGAGTGCAGCGGCCTTCATGCCGCCCGCCAACCCAAGTACATTAACTAGTGCTGCAGGGCCACTCAATTCATAAATAGCGGGACGTTTAACCAAACCATCGATACTCACTTCACTGCCTTTAGCAGGGATAAACACAGTATCACCGGAACGCAAACGGATATCCTGGCTGGTGTCGCCCCAGACCAACATTTTGTAGAGGTCGACATCGATCACTTTTTGTCCTGCACGCTTGACCTGGATCTTGCGCAGCGACCCCACCGTATCGATACCGCCAGCGGCTTGCAAAGCCTGGGTCACAGTAGCCATGCCATTGACGTTGTAAGCACCGGGGCGATAGGCATCCCCCATCACAAAAACCTGCATCGTGCGCAGAGCGCCAAAACTGATAAACGCCTCTACACCAATTTTTTGCTCTTTGATCCGGTTTTCCAGTTCACTGCGCAGTTGCTGAAAAGTCTGCCCACTGGCAGCAATAGGCCCTAGGGTGGGGAAATCGATAAATCCTTCACGACCAATCGCCAGGGTATAACTCGCATTCTCCTTACCATAGAGCTGAACCCGGATCTCGTCACCCGGGCCCATCACATAGTCATCAGCAACCGGCATATCCACTACGGGCGCATCGGTGAGCGGTTCCCCCGCAAACACGCTATAACCAAAAGGCTGCAACGCACCCTCTTGTGCCGCGCCTGCAACCAAAGGCCGCTGAGACTCTTGGCTGTAATCCACTTCACGTGGAGCAGCCACAGGAGCAGTATTGACCGGAGTGACACTGCTTTGACTTGTACTCACTCCCAATTGGGACGGGTCGATACCATACTGAGCAGCCAGCGCCTGCTGCTGGGCAGGAGATAATTGTTTAAATTTGGCCATCATCTCGGGCGTAATTTGTGGCGCAGCCATAAGCGGCAAGCCCATCAAAGCCAGTGAGATAAGCAATCCCTTTTGTTTCATTTTTAGTTATTCCACCCAATACCCATAAAAAATCAACACCATAATAACCATGAGCAAAAACGGCGGCATGGTAGCATAAAGCACTAACAAAAAAACACCCAAATGAATAGCATTAACACGCCTATGCTCAAACAAAGGCATTATGCTCAATCTGCTCGACGAAAGGCATGCCGTACCAGCACAATCGCAACCCCCAACATGCCCCCCAGCAGGGTAGCCAATACAACAATTAGCGGGCGTTTGGGCTTGTCACGGGTAAACGGTTCCTCTGGTGAATCGATCACATTAAAAGACTGAAAGTCAGCATTTTCAAATTTCAACGCATTTAAACTACTTAATTGAAAACGAATTTTTCCTAATTCAGGATTAAGAAGCTCAGGAACTTTAATCTCATTTAATATTTTCAATTTTTCAGCCAAGCCTTTCGCCCCTAATTGGATATTGAAAACCTCTTGACTATCAATCCGTTCAAGAGGCACATCTACACCAGCTGCCTTACTGATACGCAAACTATATCCAACCCGCTGAAGTTCTTCCTGACTTTTTAGTAAAGTATCAGCTTTGACACTATCATATTGTGCAATCAACGTTTTTATTCTGTTTTGCAATATGGATTGTAACTCTGCATTTTTGCGTTTTAGTTGCTGCTGTTGAATAAATTCAATATACTTTTTTAGCCGTTGCAGAGCAAGTTCAGGCGTTTCAGCAGAGACATTTAAAGTTATATCTTGGCTTGTTTTATCCAGAGCCTTAGCAGATATAGTATCAGCTAACTCCCTCATTAACACAAGTTCACTGCGCTTATCGGATACTCCTGATTTTTCCATCTCGGCTGCGTAGACACCTTCTTGCATCAAAAATGCCCTCTTATTATTCATGCTATTAAAAGCTGAGATAAAACTTTTGTAAATAGCGGATTTCTCAAGCGAGGAAAATACAGCTGCCGATGGAGGAGCCCCGTTACTGGAAATTATTGTTTGTATTTTATCCACAGCCAATTGTAGTGCCGCTACTTGAGAAACTGACGGCTCCGAAACAAGGGCCTGACTAGTCCATACCTGACGCGCTGTCATGGCGTAAATAATCCCCGCAACAGCAAATGCACCGGTTACCAACAATATCAATACTTTTTGACGCCACAGCACCAACACCAGCTCTCGTAGATCTATCTCATCTGATGCGTGTGCTTGCGCCCACTGGTTAGGAATAACCGGCGTTTTCTCGCTCATTTTTTTCTCTCTCTCAAATATCTATATTAAAATGGCTGACAACAGTAAATAGCACTAAGGCATATCGATGAAATCGGTCGCCTGACGATCTTTATCAGATAGCAGCAAGGGAAATTGGTCAGATAACGGCCATGTTATCGCCAGATGCGCGCTATCCCATCGAATAGTCGCTTCATCACTCGGCAGATAATAATCGGTACATTTATAATAAACATCTGCGCTGGTGCTGAGCACATAAAAACCGTGGGCAAATCCCGGAGGGATCCACATCAGTTTACCCGACTGCGCATCCAGAATGTGGCCCACCCAATGACCATAGGTTGGCGAGGTCGGGCGCACATCCACAGCAACATCAAAGATACGGCCACTGATCGCCTGCACCAATTTCCCTTGGGGATGAGTGCGTTGGTAATGCAGACCGCGCAAGGTACCGCCCCGAGAATGGCTCACATTGTCTTGGACAAATCGATGGTGACCGCAATAATGTTCAAAATCCGTTTGACGAAAACACTCCCGAAAATAACCGCGCTGATCAAACCAGGTTTCTGGCGTCAGTACCACTACCTCAGCCAGCCCAGTAGGGTGAAATTTCATCGTCAGGCTCCAATCATTTCGATTCACCTATGGGGGAATCATTGACATGAGTGATACCAAAGCGAGGGGTCAGTAAAGGCAGAAAATATTGCCCATAATCACTTTTTACTAGCCTCTGCGCCAGCCCCTGCAACTGCTCATCATTGATCCAACTCTGACGCCAGGCGATCTCTTCAAGACAAACAACTTTTAGCCCCTGCCGTTTTTCCAGAGCCTGAATAAACTGCCCGGCCTCTTGCAAACTATCCGGTGAGCCCGTGTCTAACCATGCACAACCCCGACCTAAAAAGGTGATCTGTAGTTGCCCCTGCACCAGATAACAACGGTTGATGTCGGTGATCTCCAATTCGCCCCGGGCCGAAGGGGTTAACTTTTTGGCAAAGTCGACGGCATGGGCATCAAAGAAATAGAGGCCGGTCACCGCATAATGACTGGCCGGATTGGCCGGCTTCTCGGTGATCGCCAAGGCCTTGCCATGCTCATCGAGCGTTAGCACCCTGTAACGGGACAGATCGTCGACCCGACAGGCAAACACCCTTGCCCCTTGCTCGTCCGTCGTCGCCTGTCGTAACTGCGCAGACAACTCAGCACCATAAAACAGGTTGTCACCCAGGATCAAACAGACCGGATCGCCGGCTAAAAAGGGCTCGGCAATCTGCAGAACTTGCACCACCCCAGTCGATACCTGTTGTTCAACATAAGAGAGCATTAATCCCCATTGGCTGTCATCCCCAAACAACAGGCGAAAACGCGGCAGAGCAGCGGGGGAACTGATGAGCAAAATCTCACGGATCCCGGCCAACATAAGCACCGACAAGGGGTAATAGATCATCGGCTTGTCATAGATAGGCAACAACTGTTTGCTCACGGCCAAGGTTGCGGGATCGGGATAAAGACGACTCGCTGTTCCTCCCGCTAAAATACCCCCTTTGCGAGAGGCTCTGTTACACAAAAAAGGCATCATCACTGTTCCTCAAATAATGCCTGCAACGTTGCGCTAACCCCCACTCGCCAATCTGGCAAGTGCACGCCAAAACACTGCGAAAACAGCTGCGTATCGAGCCGGGAATTAAGGGGGCGGTTGACCACACAACCATAATCCACACTAGTGATTGGCTTGAGCCGCGGTACCTTCTCTATCAGACCCAACTCATGTGACTTGCTGAAAATGAAGCGGGCATAATCGAACCAACTGACGGCCCCGGAAGCAGCTACATGATAGAGGCCCATCAGTTCCGGCTCGGCAACGACCCTGTTGATGGCCATCAGTGTAACCTCTGCCAACATCATCGCCGAAGTGGGGGCTCCAACTTGATCGCTCACAACCTGCAGCTCATCGCGATCGCGCGCGAGCTGCAACATGGTCTTGAGGAAATTAGTACGCCATGGGCTATGCAACCAGCTGGTGCGGATGATCAGATAACGGCAACCACTGGCGATGATCGCCTGCTCCCCAGCCCATTTACTCTGACCATAGGCATTAAGTGGTGCAGGTTGATCTGTCTCTCGCCAAGGTCGATGGCCCGAACCATCGAAGACATAGTCCGTCGAGAAATGTACCAGCAAGGCATCATGCTGCTTAGCCAATGCGGTCAGCCGCGCGACCCCCTCACCATTGACCCGCATCGCCTGCGCAGGGGCAAGCTCGGCTCCGATCACATCCGTGTATGCAGCAGCGTTAAGGATAACTTCAGGGCGTCGCTGTGATGCCTGAGCGATATTCGTCTCAGGAAAAACAACACACATTGGTGTCACTTTATATCGCTGTTGGGGCGAGGTGAATATTTTTTCAAATCCTTGACCAAGTTGACCACTCGCCCCATAAAAAAACAAGTTAAGTGGCCTCATGGGATGAAAAAAATTCCACGTTTTCGCAACCAAGCCAATATACGCCAGATGGCATTCAGCCCTGAGAAATACAGTAAGAAAACCACTATAAATAATAACAAACTAATTATTTCAGGAACATTCAGTGCCTCAAGAGTTATCCCACCAGCAGCAAGAAATACTGCTAACAGACAGATAAATAAGAGGGTTTGACGAGAGGACAACCCAGCCTTCATACAGATATGGTGAAGATGCTCACGATCGGGTTTAAAGGGTGAGTGCCCCTTACGAACACGACGAACCATAATGGTAACCATATCCATTAGGGGTATAGCAATAAGCCACAGCGCAGTAACAGGATACATCTGGGCTTTTGGCCCCTGAGTGCCTTGCAACAAAACCCATATCACGGTAAAGCCGATTAACATACTGCCTGCATCCCCCATAAAGACCTTGCGACGAACACCAAAGGGGAAACCAAGATTCAAAATGATATAGGGGAGAACAACAATCATCATCAGTAAGCAAAAGCGAGCTAGAAACATCTGCTCATCAATATAGCTAATATACGCGAGCCCACCAAAGGTGGCGAGGGTGAGCCCCCCTAACAGCCCATCTATCCCATCTACCATATTAAAAGCATTGATTGCCCCTAAGACGGCAAAAACAGTCACAATGTAACCTAAAGGACCCAGCACTAACTCATGACCAAAAACGAGTCCACCCAAGCTTTTAAGTGATAACCCCGCGCCAAAGATCATCGCACAAGAAATCAGAATTTGAATGACAAGACGAATTCTATAATCCACATCATATTTATCATCGATAACCCCCATAAGTACTAACACTGATGCACATAATACGTAAATGTCAGAAGCAACAAGCAGGTCAGATTTCACCCAAAGAACCAACATCAACGTAATATATATTGAGATACCACCCACCAATGGAATCAGACCTTGATGCTGCTTGCGCTCATTGGGTCGGTCAACCAAATGTACTTTCTTTGCCACCTTGCGAAGTATAAACAGCATGAATAATGCAGTAAGAAAAAATAACAAGTACTCCATAGGTCACCATATTATTGATCATCATCGGCCAAGAAAAATATAAAAAACATTTATGCTATCAAGGAATAAATTCGCTCCAGTGAAACATCTACTAATCTTTTTGCCTCATCATAGGTATTGGCCTCTGCATAACACCTTAGCTCTGGTGCATTACCTGATGGACGAAGATGAATGATACAGCCATCAGTTAGAAATAGACGAAGGCCATCTGTACAATCAGAATAAGCAACACATTTAGCGTATAAACCCAGCTTATTCAGCAACAAACTTGGGTTGTTTTTTCCTTCAGATACTAGTGCACGACTAAATTCTGTAGGGAAGTTTTTAATGCGATCAGAATGAGTAAAGCGCTGTGGAAGAGCAGACACCAATGAAGAAATAGCATCATGACCTGCAGAAGCAAGCAGCATTAAGAATGGCAACACCGCATCACGGGTTGGCAAGGCAGCTAATAGCTGATCATTTACCTCAATATCACTACCTAACAAGAACCCACCGTTAGCTTCAAAACCTGCTATACGTTGATATTGTTTAGCTAATTGTGAAAATTCCGCGACCACATAAGGTGAACCAATTTTGGTCAGTTCTACTTTATTAAATAAACCACAGCTAGAAATCACCGTGTTACTGCTAATCGGAATTGCCAATGCTTCGATTCGCAACGCGCAGGCACACAACAAGCCCAAAATATCGCCACGTAACCATTCACCTCTTTCGTCAGAGACCAAAGGCCGATCACCATCTCCATCGGTAGAAAAAATTGCATCAAGTTGATAATCGACAGACCAGCGACGAGCTTTTGATTTGTCCTCTTCCCCCACAGCTTCGGTATCAATCGGTACAAACTGATCGCTGCGCTCTATACGTACAACCTCGGCCCCCAAAGACTTAAATAATGGGGCATAGAGTTCACGGCCAGCACTCGAATGCTCATAAATACCAATTCGCTTACCCGCCAACATATCTGCAGCAAACAAAGATGCGTAACGGGCACAATAACTTTCAGCCGCCTGCGGGCTGGCAATCAACTCAGGCAACACGGGCAAAGTGTCAAACTCAATCTCTGCCGCCAAAATCGCCAATTCATCAGCCTTGGTGATCTCACCATCTGGTCGATAGAATTTCAGCCCGTTACGATCAAATGGAATATGGCTCCCTGTCACCATGATGCATGGCATATTATCTTGCATAGCCTGATAGGCTAATGCAGGGGTTGGGATCACCCCGTAATAGATCGGCTCAACCCCCACTTGCAGCAAGGCTGCTGCACAAGCCTGCGCCATAGCATAACTACTCGGGCGATTATCAATGGCCAACGCCAGTTGTTTGGGAGAAAATCCTTGGCGTAACACAGCCACAAAAGCATGAGTAAAAGCAGCACACACCTCGGGAGTAAAATCGACCACCAAGCCACGGGCACCACTAGTGCCGAAGGAAATACCACTATGAATAATAATAGATTGTGTATTGTTCATGATTTTTTGACCAAAAACTGAGGGATTTTGGATAGATTTTTCAACGCAACCGTCAATGGCCAGAATAGACCATTATTTCGCATCGCTTTAATATCCTCACGAGTCTTGCGCAAGATACTCGCCAGAGAGCGATTACTGACCCCACCAACACGCATCTTGATTAATACCTTTGGCAAATAGCCGGCATTAATATTCCCCCGCCATAAGTAACGCAAAATAGAGTCATAATCAGCAGAAATATTATAACTCAAATCAAAATCATCTAATTTTTTGTAACAACTTCGCTTCATATAAAATGTCGGGTGTGCTGGCATCCAACCATACTTAAATTTTTTCTTGTTATAGGAGCCACTTTTCCAGAGACGAACTACTTTAGTTATATCTTTTTGCTGCACATATTCAAGATCTGCATACACAGCATCATATTCACCTGATTGAAAAACCCCAACCATGTCCTGAATAGCGTCTGGATAAGCCAATAAATCATCTGAGTGTAAGAAGCCGACAATATCTCCGGTTGCAGCCGCAATACCTTTATTAAGCGCATCGTAAATTCCACGGTCGGGCTCAGATGTAAGCTTGCTTACCCTCGTACAGCTGTTCTTAATCACTTCGAGAGTATTATCTTTTGAAGAACCATCGACAATAATATATTCAATATCAGGGTAAGTCTGGCTCTCTAATGAAGCAAGTGTGTCATGAATTGTGGCAGCACTGTTATAGGTTGCCGTGATAATACTGACCTTCATCAATAGCCTACTCCAGTAGATGGAATACGCACAATGTCATCTTCCTCAAGATAAATACCGGTACGCACCTCAATCATCTCCAGTGGAATTTTCCCCGGATTTTCGATGGAGTGAGCGACTCCGACTGGAATATAGGTCGATTCATTCTCAGAAATGAGAAAAGTATCATCACCACGGGTTACTCGCGCTGTGCCAGAAACAATGATCCAATGCTCGGCACGATGATAGTGAATTTGCACCGCTGTTTTCTGACCGGGTTTAACCATCACCTGCTTGACGTGATAACGCAGCCCATCCGCAATAGCATCGTGACTACCCCAAGGGCGAAATACTTCACGATGCTGTAATTGCTCTGGGCGATTAGCCGCTTTTAATTGGTTAACAATACCTTTGATATCTTGCACCCGGTTTTTATGGGCAACCAGCACGGCATCCTTGGTTTCTACCACAACCACATCATCGATCCCGACTGTAGCGGTTAAACGATGTTGGGCATAAATAAAACTATTATGGGTTTGCTCGGTTAATACATCACCTTGTAACACATTACCCTGCGCATCCTTTTCACTCACTTCCCACAAGGCAGACCAGGATCCCACATCACTCCAACTGGCATCCAGCGGCATCACTACCGCATTGGAAGTTTTTTCCATTACGGCATAGTCAATGGAGTCATCCGGGCAGACAGCAAAAGCATCCGGGTCAAGCCGGATAAAATCGAGATCGTCCTGCGCCAGCTGCAATGCCCGCTGACACTGCTCAACCATCTGTGGGCAATGCTGGGCAAGCTCGTGCAAGTAGACCGACGCCTTGAATAAAAACATGCCGCTATTCCACAAATAGCAACCCTCTGCCACATATTGTTGCGCCAGTTCAAGGTCGGGTTTTTCGACAAAGGCAGCAACCGTGCTTGCTCCGTGACCGGCGGCAACACCTTGCTGGATATAGCCATAACCGGTCTCTGCCGCTGTGGGTACAATGCCAAAGGTCACCAGTTTGCCCTGCTCGGCCAGTGGCATGGCCTCTCGTACCGCTTGGCAAAATGCTGCTGGTTGTGCAATCACATGATCGGCAGCTAGCACCAACAGCAAGGGGTCACTACCATTTGCACGAGCATGCAGTGCCGCAATAGCCACCGCAGGGGCGGTATTGCGCCCAACCGGCTCTAACGCAATGCCACTGTTTGCCAACGTGGCCTTGCGCAACTGCTCGGCCACGATAAAGCGGTGCTCCTGATTGCAGATGATAAACGCTGGCTGATGAACAAGAGGGGCGAGTCGCTGCAAGGTCTCTTGCAACATTGTGGCCGAGCTCGTGAGCGATAGAAACTGCTTGGGGAATAGGGTCCGCGACAAGGGCCACAGGCGAGTGCCTGAGCCCCCGGCCATTACAACTGGCAATAACATGGCATTACGTCCTTTCTAAAAAATAATCTTTGGTGTGCTGATGCACACTCGGGTCTTGCAGCAACTCATTGACGCTACACCAGCGATATTGATCATGCTGGCTCACTGGCAGTGCATCTTGCAGTCCTTGCCATGCCACTTCATACCCCAACACCACATAATGGGTTGAAAAATCTTCGCCCGAGAAGTTATCAGCATAAAAGTGCTCATAAGGACCGAGGAACCGGGCACTGTCACGACTAGCCGCAACCCCTAACTCTTCCTCAGTTAAGCGCCAAAAAGCATCATTTAACCGTTCGTCTTTACGCACCCGCCCACCAGGTACAAACCATAAGCCTTGCGCAGGGCGGTTTAACCGGCGCCCAAGCAGCACCAGTCCAAACTCGTTGCGTACAATCAAATCAATCGAGATAAGTGGCGTTGCCGCCACTATGTGTTGGAATTGCGTCTTATCTAACCAGTGATTAGGGTTATTTGCGGCTTCTTTATTTACGGAAAGCATCTTGGTGCTCCAGGAACCACTGATAAGTCAGAGTCAAGCCTGCCTCTAACGAGTGGGTGTAACGCCAACCCAGGTTAGCCAAGCGGCTTACATCCATTAGTTTGCGTGGAGTACCATCAGGTTTAGTGGCATCAAATACCACCTCACCGGCAAACCCCACCACCCTGGCCATCGTCTCTGCCAACTCGCGAATCGTACAATCGACACCCGTCCCCACATTGATATGTGAGAGCATCGGCTGGGTATTGGCCTGATATACCTCGTTCGCCAGTTCCATCACATGAATGCTGGCGGCCGCCATATCATCTACATGCAAGAACTCACGCATCGGCGTACCACTTCCCCATACCACCACTTCACTGTCAGCACGCAATTTTGCTTCATGGAAACGGCGCAATAATGCCGGGATCACATGGGAGTTTTCAGGGTGGAAATTGTCATTCTCGCCATAGAGATTCGTGGGCATCACGCTGCGATAGTCGCGGCCATATTGTCGATTATATGATTCACACAACTTGATACCTGCGATCTTGGCGATCGCATAAGGCTCGTTTGTAACCTCAAGAGTCCCCGTCAGCAGGGCGGCCTCTGTCATTGGCTGCTCAGCCAACTTGGGATAAATACACGATGACCCCAAAAACAATAACTTCTGCACACCGGCCTGATGTGCGGCATGAATGATGTTGCACTCCATGACCAAATTTTCATAAATAAACTCGGCTGGATAGGTGTTATTGGCATGGATCCCGCCCACCTTGGCCGCAGCCAAATAGACCTCATCGATCGCTTCATTGGCAAAAAAACGCTCGACGGCCTCCTGACGAGTCAAATCCAGCTCACGGCGAGAGCGCATAACCAGCTCAACATCGTTGCGAAGGGCCAGCTGGCGACAGATAGCCGACCCGACCATCCCCCGATGACCTGCCACAAACACACGTTTTTTAGTGGTGCCTTTTTCGGTCATAGATCAGTTCTCCAGTGAAATCGCCACATCAAACCCATTCGCCTTGAGCAATGCATGCTGTTTGGCTTGTTGCAAATCGTTGGCCACCATTTCGGCACACATCTCTTCGACAGTGATCTCAGGCACCCAACCCAGCTTGGCCTTAGCCTTGGCAGGATCGCCCAGCAAGGTCTCAACCTCTGCGGGGCGGAAATAGCGCGGATCCACCCGAACAATGACATCCCCAACGTTAACTGCCGGTGCATTATCACCTCTCACAGCTGTTACGGTGGCGATTTCATCTACCCCTTCACCACTGAACGCAAGTTCAATCCCTGCCTCTTTTGCAGACATGCGCACGAATTCGCGAACAGAAATCTGCTTGCCAGTGGCAATGACAAAATCCTCTGCCGCGTCTTGTTGCAGCATCATCCACTGCATCCGCACATAATCCTTGGCATGCCCCCAATCTCGCAGGGAGTCCATATTGCCCAAGTAGAGGCACTGCTCAATGCCCTGAGCTATATTGGCAATCGCTCGAGTGATCTTGCGGGTCACAAAGGTTTCACCACGGCGCGGTGACTCGTGGTTAAACAGAATTCCGTTGCAGGCATACATCCCATAAGACTCGCGGTAGTTTACCGTAATCCAGTAGGCATACATCTTGGCTACTGCATAAGGAGAACGCGGGTAGAAAGGCGTGGTCTCCCGTTGTGGAATTTCTTGAACCAAGCCATATAACTCAGAGGTAGAAGCCTGATAGAAACGGGTTTTTTTCGCTAATCCATTGACCCGAATAGCCTCCAAAATTCGCAAAGTGCCAAGAGCATCGACATCGGCAGCATATTCTGGAGAGTCAAAAGAAACAGCCACATGTGACATAGCCCCGAGATTATATACCTCATCGGGAGCAATTTCTTTAATCAAGCGATTAAGATTAGAGCTATCAGACAAATCACCATAGTGAAGTTTAATATCATTAGAGCTATTGCACAAATTATCGATCCTTGTTGTATTGTAAGACGAGGCTCGACGAATTAACCCATGCACTTCATAACCCTTTGCTACCAACAACTCAGCTAAGTAAGATCCATCTTGGCCGGTAATACCTGTAATAAATGCCTTTTTCATAAATACGCTACCATAATAATTTATTGAAATGAACTTCGTTCAGAGAATGAAATTATATCAAGATATTTTCGCGAAATCACTTCATATGAAAAATTATCTTTGATATGTTTTCTTGCTCTGAGTGCATAATTGTTTTTTTCTTCACCAGAAAGAGAAGCTAGCTGAATCAGCTTATCTGCAAGTGAAGTCGGTTCAAAAGGCTCTGCCAGGAGCCCATTAACCCCATCAATAATTATATCAGTTAGCCCTGATGTCCTAAAAGCAACAACAGGAGTACCACACGCCATCGATTCTGCAGCTACCTGGCCAAATGACTCAACAATTGAGGGGACAACAACACAGTCTGATGCACAAAAAAGATCGGCTAGAATATTCTGATCTCTAATGTGCCCAGCATATGATGTCTGAAATCCATGCATAATCCTTTCTTTACCTGATTGACCAAAGACTACACATCTTATTGTTTTACCATTACACCTTAACCTTTCAGCCACAATTTCTAATGCACATTCCAAAATACCACCACCTTTAAGTGGGTTTTTTTTGCCTCCTATCGCACCAAAACATATTACAAAATCATCATTTTTAAATCCTAAATCAGACCTTATTTTATTACGATTAACTTTAGGATGAAATACATTGACATCGATAGGATTTGGTAATAAAAAAACCTTGGCATTTTTCAAAACAAGACTGCTTTTTGCCCTTTCCAGCATCCAATTTGAAGGTACTGTGTATATAATATCATGTCTGTCTTTTAACTTAGCCAGTTTGGTTTTCCAGACAATATAGCGCCAACCAAATCCACAAGAGCCAGGAGAGAAGAATTTATAACCATTGACAAATGCTAGCTCATTAGCATTTACATCATAACAATGTTCACTTCCGCAATATAGCCACTCATCATGCATTGTTACAATAGAGCCTTGAGGTATTTTATCCAAATCAAAAATACTTATCGTGTCATTATTAAACCAGTGCAAATGAAAAATCTCTTCCTTTTTATTTTCAAATGCAATAATTACGGGGCGATATGAAAATAGATTCAATGAATGCTTTATCGGATTTTGGTTAATTTGAAATCTCCCCACCCCCCATGATAATACACGTTTTATAAATTGCATTACATCTGCATTATCTTGATTTATTGTATTAACATCTCTAATGCCAGCAAGAATATCGGTAAATCTCCTTGCAGCAATAGCAGCTCCGCCTTTTGAAAGTGAAAAAGAGACAACATTTACTTTTTTCATGATAAATATATATTTACCTGAGCAAGGTCTTTTTCTCCAACGCTGAAGTTCGCAACGTTATCTAAAAAGAACGAATATTTGCTTGTCATTTCATCTATTGCATTGGATAGAGATGAAATAGATGAATCAGAATAAATGATGCCAGTACAAGGATTTTCAATTAACTCGATATTACAACCAACATAAGATGAGCAAATAATGGGGAGGCCAAAATATAGAGCCTCCTCAACTACCAACCCCCAAGTCTCACTGTGTGATGGTAACAAAAATACATCGTGTGACTTATAAATGTCCGCAAGATCTTTATTGTTAACGGAACCGACTAAAGTCACATTATGGGGCGATATATTTTCGAGTTGATCTCTTAATGGCCCATCACCAACAATGGTCAAGTTTAGTTGAGGATGCTTTTTGAAATATTCAATAGCAAAAAACAATCCTTTCTCTGGCGCTAGCCGCCCTACATACAAAAAATTAACTGGTATCTTATTGTTTCTTGGTTTCGTGCGAATTTTTTCACAATCGGAATCAGTGATATTAATTATCCCGACGCCTTTAGTGAGGTGCACATCCCCTTTGAAATCTAAAGCCTTGAGCAGCTCATGATGTGGAGAGCCACTACAATATGCAGTAGAAATCCTAGCAAGGAAAATCTGCTTAATTATTTTCTTCAGAAATCCAATCTTGCTTTCATAAATTGTTGATTCAACAACAACGGCATTACCTGCTCGTCTGTGAAAAAATATACTTAACCAGAACTCAGGTAAATCCCACCCTCCGACAACTAGCTTATCAATGGACAAGGAAAGTAATACAGTGGCTAGTTTCAAGCAAGATGTAACAATATTTCTTTTTTCGAATTCCCCAACATTGATGATTTCATATTTAAAGTTAATAGTTGCGCTGGTAAAATCTTTATTTCTTATCGCAGATGCATCAGATATAAACAGGACCAGTATCTTTTTTTTCTTTGCAAGCTCATTATATAGATTTATTTTGTAAAATGCCGGCAAGTGAGTTACAAATACCAGTTCATAATGTTCCATTAGTCCCCCCCAAAGATAAAACGTTCCATCTCTCTTCTGACAGAAGCTTTCCCCATTTTTTCTCTCAAAGATAAAGTGCCGTTCAGCGCAATGGTATCAATCAACGCTCTATTGTCCATCAACATCTTCAAGCAATTAATTAATTCATCAGCATCATTACCTTTTAAATAACAAGCACCATCTTGGCCCAGAACACTTTTTACATCGCTAATATCTGTCGCAATGACCAATAGCTTATTGCTAGAATACTCGACTACTTTGGATGGAAAGGTTGTATCTGCATAAATACCGCCAACGGGTTTCAGAGACAACCCGATATCGGAAGTCGCAAGCAACTTACTATACTCAACATTATTTAGTCGACCATAAACTCTGACTGTTGGAGCCTGAGAACTGGACTCCAGTTCACGGAAATCGCAAATGCTATCACCCATCCCACAAATTGAAAACTCGAGACTATCCATCCAATCATCATAGTTTTCCCGCATCTTATGTATAGCAGAAATCAATCTATTAGCGCCTGTATCAGCAATCAACGTGCCAGAGAGCAGTACATAGACCTTGTTTTTTGCGCAAAAAAACTTAGATGACTCAAGATGTTCATCTATCACACCATAATAGTTTTTTACTGGTCTGACTTTCGTGTAAATAGATAATGCTGAGCAAGCCAGAAATGCACCATGATGACAACATTTATCAAATAAAAATGGAATCGCCCTTTCCAATTTACGCTTTATTGATCTCCGCCCATCATCAACCTCACCATCTTCAAGGTCTATGAATTGTTTTGCGCCGAGATAGTAACCAAAGATCACACCTAATATATAGGCAGGCATCCGATTATAATAAATAAATGAACTTTTATTTCTTTTCCATAATTTACAGATGAAATAAGGCAAAGCAAACAATGTTATAAGCTCAGAAACTATTGAAATATGACAAAAAGGAAGATATATAACAGCCACGCCATCCTTGCGTTCAACTTTTGCCTTATAGAACTGCAAACTACCATTTCCTTTACCACGCCCTAAACTAAGGATATAGCTTCTAACACGACGCGATTTAATAGTATTTGCCCACATAAAGACTTTACGTGTTGCTGCTGGGCTATCAGAAGATATTTCCCTCTCATTCCTGAGTTTGTCACTAACAGCATTAGAAACAATAACACATGACTTCATGCCAACCTTCTCTTTATTACTGCGGGTACCCCTGCTACAAGGACATTATCGGGAATATCTCGTGTGACAACTGAACCAGCTGCGATAACAACCCCTTCCCCTATGGTAATGCCACCTATGATAAGCACATCTGCACCTATCCAACACCCATCACCTATTGATATAGGTAATGCAATCCCCTCACCAGCTCTTCTGTCAGAGTCACCAATGCGATGTGAACCTGATACTAACTTAACTAATGGACCAAAATCACAATTTTTCCCAATTTTAATCACAACGTCATCATGACTAAAAATTACACAGCCAGGACTAAACCATGTCTTATCACCGATAACTACACGCCCATTTCCATAAATTCCCCCTCCACCACAAAAACAGACGTCTATACCTATATCAACACAAGCCAAACGCAATAGAAAGCGCCGTATATTAAATAATCTTGACACAGGAAGTGCATTTAAAATGAATCTAATAAAGAATCTAATCATCATGCACCTCTCTACGAGAAAAAATCATTATCGAAGATATGACCAAGACTATTAACATCGAATAGCCAAATGAGAAAAGATATGGTCGCTGTGTCAAAAGAAGCATGAATCCTAATAGGTGAAGTGATTCACGGCGTCTAACAGACACTCGTAATAAATACATTAAAAGCATGTAATATGGGGCAGAAACTATGATGCCAGTTAACGCCGCCGGACTTAGTATATTTTCACCAAAAGGCAGGAACATGTCATTGCACTTGTCGCCATTGTACACACAGCTAGCGGCCCCCCCCCATAACAACCCATGATCATTCAAAATATTATAAGCGTTAGTGAGTAAGTCGCTCCTATTATCCCCTGATATCTTTCCATCAACTACTTCAAAACGCGATAGAAAAACACTATCTAGTTCATCGTAAAATTCATTTTTCTCTCCAAATGAGATTGCTGAAATCAAAATACACAAACCAACCGGCAATGCATATAGCAACCCCCTCAATCTAATTTGAGATGAAAGAAAGAATAACACACAATATATAACATGAGCGACACTAAGTGTTATTAATCCCATGGCTAGCATTAGCCATGTTGTTCTTTTATCCAGCTTACATATTGTCCTTAATGAACAGACGGCGCATGTAATAAAAGAAAGAGCCCCAGGCTCATCAAAAATCCCCGATGGTCGAATGATGCTTCCTACATACCAGTTTGTCATGGTTGAAAGAAATAATGATGCAACTCTTCCATCAGGATTTTTTATCTCTAGTAAAGCCTCACCGCCTAAAAAACGATATACGAAACCAACAATAGCACCAACTAAAATAACATTGAGAGCTAATGTAAAAACCTTGGCAATTTGAATTAAATCACTCTTGTCAAGTGATATTGATATAAAAAATGCCACAGCAAAATATACCGGATAAAATATCAACCCAAATTCTTGCCACCTTAACGAGAACAAGAGAGAAGATATAAATACATATATAAAGAATAAGATGTAAATGAATTTATATCTTATTCTTCGCAAACAAAAAAGTAACGCGCCTCCCATTAGAGATAGATAGACAATATTTCCATTAAGCCCCAAAAAACTACAAAACAATGGGGACAATGAAAAAATAACTGCCATAAAAATCAAGTTATTCTTTAGGCTCCTGTAAGAAGGAGCCATCCTAGCTGTGGTGCCAGAATACACTACTGACATCTAATTTATTACCCATTTTAAATTTCTGCCCATGAATCTAGATATCTCTTAGCAATCAGCTTATGGTCGTGATTCTCTTTTAAATATTGAATCCCTCGTTCAGATATGTCATTAAACCTGCTCTTATCCAAGATAAGTTCATGAAGAGAGTTGGCTAATATTTCAGGCACAGGAGATGCGTCAATTATCGGACTCTCTTGATACTCATTGATATAGTTTTTTGCCACCTCGGTGTTGCCTGATAGTACAATTTTCCCCATACCAAGTAACCATAAAGCATTCATTCCTGGCGACTGTGACCATACTTGGTCAATAATAACATCAGCATTTCCAATAACTTTTATGTATTCATCAAAAGATAATCCAGACACTATATTGAATGTAAAATCATTTGTTTTTGATTTTAAAATTTCAATTGCCTTTAAGACTTGCGCAGAGCCCTTGAAACCCGACCTTGAAGGAGTATGAACAATGTTAACTTTTCTTGAAATATTTCTAGTTGGCATCCATGGTATTTCGCTTATATCAACAGGCAGTGGCATAGGATAGACTTCTTTTTTATATAAAGAAGCTAAATGGCTATATTCAACACCAATTGAATACACAGAATCAAAATATTTATTTAATGCTTTTGAAGCTCGCGTTTGTAAGGGTCTAACCTTACGAGGGCAATAACTTACCATATCATCATATTTCTGACATGAATCGCAAGGTGAATATGGTAACCCCCCATTTCCTGCAATAAAAGAAAGCTCATCACAACCTAACCCCGTATAACTCATTACATTAACTTTATCTCGTAATATAGGAAGGTCTCTATATCTCAAAAAATGAGGCTTATCTATGAAAGAAATTCGATGAACAAAAGATGCAACATCATACTCCTCCATTTTATGAAGGTTATATAGGTTGATCAAGGGGCGAAAGACCTTGCCTACTACCCCAAATTTCCGCAATGGATCAAAGTTATAACTACGGGAAATGTTATTTATCGTTGGCCAGCCAAAAAGTGCCATATCACACTCAATTCCCATCTGATTGAATGCTCGATATAAATATTCGTGAGCACCACGAGTATCATGAACAAGTAATATTTTTTTTATACTCATATATTTATGATCAAACCTTAATCTCTTGATAATTACTCAGCATATTGAAAGCCGAAAATTGATTATCAGACAAATTATTACATAGCAGTAACAACCAAATCAACTAAATAACCTTGCTTTGGCCCCTTAACGATTACATTTTCAGATAGATCGCTATTTATTATTGTGCCTGCACTTATAACGCTGTCATCGCCAATAGAAATATTTTATTTATCAGCAATCATGATCGCATTATTATTGATATACACATTGCTTCCACTCTTCACTTCTGATGAAGGATACCTAGCCTCTATATAACATTCACCGCTGTATATATAAGGCGAAGGAAACACACCTAATGAATATTCATCATCGAGAACCACTCGTCCCGAGCCTTGGATATTTAAAGACTGAACAACACGTACATGACCGATGCAATTCACATTTGGTAATAGCCCTATTCAACATGCTATTGTTAATAACCAAGATCTAAGTTTAATAGTGGCTAACGAACGAACCGCTTTAAATTCATAAAGGTAATAACGAGATATAATGAATAATTCACCAAATAAGAAATTGTCACTCCTTTTATCCCCATCACTGAAACAAATAAATATGTCAAAAAAACAAATGACAGTGAGAATATGATCTCAAAGCTTATAAACCATTTAGTCGCACCACGGGATAACATGGGATATGCATATAGCCAACTGGCAATCTTAATAACATCCCCCATTACTTGAAAGGCAAACAAATCACGAGCACTACGAAACTCCTCGGTGAAAAGCAGGGATATAGCTACATCTCGTAACATATATACGCAAAGAGCCATGATGGCAACGACAGGGATGATAACAAGAGCTGTTTTGTTAATTTCTTTTACTATTGCATCTATCCCCACCAAAGATGAAAGCCTTGGTAAGTAGTAGGTACCAAGCGCCATGGTAACCACACCTAAATACACCTCTGATATCTTCCATACGGCTTGCCATTGACCAGTCGCGGCCCACCCGACTTGAGTAATTAATATATTACGAACAAAAATTAACGAAATGGGTAAAGTTAATGCACTGGTAATCGCCATCAGCATATACCCACCGATCTGTCTGCGGGCCTTTGGCTCTACCCCCCCCCACCAGTAACGCAGCTTAAACCAAGGCTGGTGCAGGTTAGCAATTAACATCACCACACCAATCAAAGCGGCTTGCACTGCAGCCGCTAATAGGGCACCCTGAATGTTATATTCAGCGATCATGGCCAACATAAGGGAACCAGAAACCAGTGCTGATAATATACCAAGCCCTACATAACGTCGGTATAACTGTTGGCCATTAATGACTGAATTACATAAAGTACCAATAGCACCAAGCGGCAGGACACAAACTGTAACCGTCACCACCCACGCCAAAGTCTTATCCTTAAATACGCCTTCCGCTATTGGCTCTGCTAATAATAGCCCTACGGGAATAACAAATGCAGAAACAATAATTACCCATTGCAGAGCCGCCCGCCACCATGGGGAGCAGGCATCATAGCCTTGCTCTTGATTTTCAGCGGTAAAACGCACCACACCGCTACCAGCAGGCGCATTAATAATGCCGTTTAAACTGCCGACCATGCTTTGGACTTGGCCAAGCATCGCCATACCGGTGGGGCCAGTATATATGGCCACCACCTTGGCAATAACAAACCCCATCGCCATTCTGAGCAAGGTCAATAACCCTGTCATAGCGGTGACTTTGAGTAAACGCTTCATGCATTAAATCCATTAACAGCCGTAATTACTTGCGCAACCGCAGCGTCACTCATCGTAGGGTCAAGTGGGAGAGAAAGAACTTGCTGATGGATGTCCTCCGTCAATGGCAGAGATATACTGTTCCACTGGCTATATGCCTGTTGTTTATGTGGTGCGACTGGATAGTGAATCAGGGTTTGAATACCTTGCTCCACTAAATAAGCTTGCAGTGCTTCACGCGTTTCACAGCGCACAACAAACAGGTGCCAAACATGCGCCAACTCATCGATTACATTAGGCAAAGTGACCAGTGGATTAGTGATCCCCGAGCGATAAGCTTGAGCAATTTGTTGGCGACGAATGGTCTCAGCTTCCAGATACGGCAACTTTACACGCAGCATAGCGGCCTGAATCTCATCAAGACGGCTATTCACCCCTTGATACAGATTTTCATACTTTTTATGAGACCCATAATTACGCAGAGCTTTAAGAGTCTGTGCAAGTTGATCGTCATTGGTGGTGATAGCACCAGCATCTCCTAGAGCACCGAGATTTTTACCCGGGTAAAAACTAAAGCCAGCAGCATCGCCCCAATTACCGGCCCGTTTGCCGTTAATTTCAGCGCCATGCGCTTGGGCGCAATCTTCCAGCACCAATAAGTTATGCTCTTTGGCAATAGCCATAATTTCTGGCATCGGGCACAACTGGCCATATAAATGCACCGGCAGAATGGCTTTGGTTTTGGGACTAATGGCGGCGGCCAGCGTGGCGGGGTCGAGGTTATAGCTTGCAGGGTTTGGCTCAACCAATACCGGCACCAAGTCATTTTCAGTGATGGCCAGCACAGAAGCAATATAGGTATTAGCCTGGACTATCATTTCATCACCGGCTTGCAATTTACCGAGTTCCTTCCAAGCGCGCAGGGTAAGGATTAACGCATCAAGTCCATTAGCCACACCAATCGCGTGCTTGGTGCCGCAATAAGCAGCAAACTCGGTTTCAAATTGGGTCAGTTCATTACCCATGATATACCAGCCGGAATCAATGACGCGGGCACAGGCGTCTTTGAGTTCTTGCTGGTATTGGTTATTGATGGCTTTTAAATCGAGGAAGTTGATCATATTACTGCTCTATATATTTAATTATTTTGGCCGGATTGCCCACCACTACAGCGTAAGCAGGTACATTTTTAGTCACAACGCTACCTGCACCAATCATCGCATATTTTCCAATAGTAATTCCAGGCAATAAAGTCGCATTAGCGCCGATGGATGCGTGCTCTTCAATAGTGATCCTAGAAAATTCGCCTGGGTACATTTTGGAACGAGGCATTTTATCATTGGTGAACGTGGTACAGGGGCCGATGAATACATTATTACCAATGGTAGTGCCATCCCAGATATAGACGCCAGATTTAACGGTTACATTATCTCCGAGTACCACATCGTTTTCAATCAGGGTATGGGCACAAATATTACAATCACGGCCAATAGTGGCATCTTTGAGCACGACGGTAAACTGCCACACCCGAGTGCCTTCACCTATTTTTTTGCTTTGGACATCACTGAGCGGATGAATGAACATGGCTATTGGCTACCTTTAAAAAAGCATCATAATTACGGATATAATCCGATTCATCATAGAGTTGATCTGCCAGCACCATCAGCACACAATCCTCAGAAAAGTCGTACATCTCATGCCACTGCATGGCATTAATTAGCAAGCCTTTGTCTGGCGTTGCCAAGATCACATCTTGTTTATCTTTGCCATCATCCATTACAAAGCGGCAAGAGCCTTTTAAACAAATCGCGACTTGTTTAAGCGCCTTGTGGGCATGAAAGCCACGAGCGACTCCTTGGGCTGTGCCATAAATGTAATAAACCCGCTTAATATCAAATGGGATCTGGCGGTTTGCTTCTAAAGCTACTAACGCACCACGCTCATCTCCTAGCGCAGGAAAATTGATTAGATTAATCAAGCTCATTGCAATCCTTATTATTTATTTAATAAATCAAACAAATATTGGCCATAGCTATTTTTCGCCATTTTATTTGCAGCATCGCTGAGTTGATCATCCGTTAGCCACTTATTGCGCCAAGCGATCTCTTCCAAGCAAGCAATTTTATAGCCTTGACGTTTTTCTATGGTTTCTACAAACGAAGCTGCGTCGTGCAGACTTTCATAAGTCCCCGTATCGAGCCAAGCGAAACCACGGCCCAGCAATTCGACATTTAGTTCACCAGCATTGAGATACATCTCATTTAAGGTGGTGATTTCCAGTTCGCCCCGATGTGAGGGTTGCACCTGCTTGGCCAGCTCCACGACCTTGTTGTCGTAAAAATAAAGGCCGGTCACCGCGAAGTTCGATTTAGGGTTTAGCGGCTTCTCTTCAATCGAAATTGCTTTTTGTTCTTGATCAAATTCGACCACCCCGAAACGTTCTGGGTCATTCACCTGATAACCAAATACAGTCGCCCCGCTTGGGCGCTGCGCCGCACGTTTTAAGATGGGTGAAAAACCCTGGCCCCAGAAAATATTATCGCCCAAGGCCAAACAGACACTGGAATCACCGACAAACTGTTCACCAATCAAAAATGCCTGTGCCAACCCATCGGGGCTTGCTTGCACTGCATATTCCAGCGTGATGCCAAACTGGCTGCCATCCCCCAACAAACGCTGAAATGACACTTGATCGTCTGGGGTGGTAATAATCAAAATTTCACGAATGCCCGCCAGCATTAATACCGAAATCGGGTAATAGATCATCGGCTTATCGTAAATAGGCAGTAACTGCTTGGAAACACCCATGGTAATCGGATAGAGACGAGTGCCTGACCCGCCAGCCAGAATAATGCCTTTCATTATTTTTCTTCTCCGTACTGAAGATCAATCCAAGACTGATAGGCCCCACTCTTAACGTTATTGACCCACTGCTGATTATCCAGATACCACTGCACGGTTTTACGAATGCCTGACTCGAAAGTTTCTTGCGGTTGCCAGGCAAGCTCACTGCTCATCTTGCTGGCATCAATGGCATAGCGGCGATCGTGACCGGGGCGATCCGCCACATAGGTGATTT